>Ga0163153_10000176_pt1 | contig 110284 bp, 119 predicted proteins | sample OliLakLV19MP6IB1_FD_148629 | JGI IMG/M metagenome (GOLD analysis project Ga0163153, IMG submission 148629) | Freshwater microbial mat bacterial communities from Lake Vanda, McMurdo Dry Valleys, Antarctica - Oligotrophic Lake LV.19.MP6.IB-1 | ecosystem: Environmental > Aquatic > Freshwater >...
GGTCACCGGCGCGCGACCGCATCCAGTCACGGCCGCAGCCTCGGCATCAGTGTTTGCCGGAAGCGCAATCCGGGTTCCACATTCCGTTTGCGCATGTCCGCCTGCCGCCGGAGTAGGCGTAAGCTGCTACAGCCCGTCGCACCGGCAATAACAATAATCCGCCGTGCGACCCGCCATTCAATCCAACTGCCGGGGGAGCCATGCTGTCACTGCACCGTCTTGCCAAGTCGTTTTTCGCCTTTTTTGCATTCATCCTCTGCGCCGCACTGCCGGCCGTTGCCGCGAACTATCCCGCACCCAAGGAAGGCAGCTGGGTGGCTCGTGATTTCAAATTCCACAACGGCGAGGTAATGCCGGAAGTCACGCTGCATTACCGCACCATCGGCGAACCGACGGGCGAACCGGTGCTGATCCTGCACGGCACTGCCGGTTCAGGCGCGAACATGCTGACGCGGAATTTTGCCGAAGAACTGTTCGGCCCCGGCCAGCCGCTGGACGCCAGCAAATATTTCATCATCCTGCCCGACTCGCTGGGCACCGGTAAATCAACGCGGCCCTCGAGCAGCGGCCTGCGCATGAAATTCCCCAAATACAATTACGACGACATGGTGCAGGCGCAGTACCGGCTGGTCACCGAGGGCCTCAACGTCAAACGCCTGCGCCTGGTGATCGGCAATTCGATGGGCGGCATGCAGGTCTGGGTGTGGGCCACCAAATACCCGGACATGATGGACGTCGCCGTGCCCATGGCCTGCCAGCCGGGCGCGATGTCGGGCCGCAACTGGATGATGCGCCGCCTGCTCGCGGATTCGATCCGCAACGATCCGGAATGGAACAACGGCAACTACACCACCCAGCCGCGCAACATGACCCGGCTGCTGACGTATTTTTCGATCGCCACCTCCAACGGCAACATCGCCCTCTACAACGCGACGCCGACTTCGGCGCAGGGTGACGCACTGCTCGAGAAACGGCTGGCAGCACCCTTCCGCGGCGACGCCAACGATGTGCTGTACCAGTGGGAATCCTCGGCGGACTACGATCCGTCGCCGGGGCTGGAGCGCATCCGCGCCACGGTGCTGGCGATCAACTCGGCCGACGACGAACGCAACCCGGCTTCGCTGGGCATGATGGAGGCAGCGATGAAACGCATTAAAAACGGCCGCCTGCTGCTGATCCCGGAAAGCGCCGAAACACGCGGCCACAGCACCACCGGCATGGCGAAATTCTACAAAAAGGAACTCGCGGAACTGCTGGAGAAGGCGCCGCGACGCTGACCGCACCGCCGGATGCGGCCCTCACGGCCGCACCGGTTGGCGAAGCCGGCGTTTGCACCTACAATCAACCGCATCGGCAGTCCGCACCAACAATAATCTGACAATAGCCGTCGAGGAGAAAATCATGCTGGCACGTCCGAAGTGGATGGTTGTTTTATCTGTTGTTGTATTGCTGGTCGCGCCGTTCGCGGCAAAGGCTGCCGAGAATTATCCGATCCGCCCGGTGCGCATCATCGTGCCCTATCCCCCGGGCGGTACCACCGATCCGACGGCGCGCGCATTCAGCACCTGGTTCTCCGAAAAATTCGGCACGACCATGGTCATCGACAATCGTCCCGGCGCCGGATCCACGCTGGGACACGGCATTGCGGCCAAAGCCACGCCCGACGGCTACACACTGGTGCTCGGCACTTCCGGCGGGCTGGTGGTCAGCGCGGCCTTCGGCACCAAACTGTCGTACGACCCGGTGAAGGATTTCACGCCCATCGGCGTCGGCGTTTATGTGCCGTTCCTGATCGTGGTGCACCCGTCGGTGCCGGCGAAAAACGTGAAAGAGCTGGTGGAACTCGCCAAGGCGCAGCCAGGCAAGATCAATTTCGCATCGCCCGGCACCGGCACCCCCAACCACCTCGGCATTGAGTTGCTGACGTCACTGACCGGCGCAAAATTCACCCATGTGCCGTACAAGGGCGGCGGCGCGGCCACGGTGGACCTGATTGCCGGCCGGGTGCAGGCGATTTTCGGCGGCGCCGCACCGTGGCAACCGCACATGGCCAGCGGCAAGGTGCGCGCGATTGCAATCGGCCATCCGACGCGTCTTGCCACGCTGCCCGATGTGGCGGCGATTGCCGAAACCTATCCCGGCTTCAACAACACCACCTGGTACGGCTTCCTCGGCCCTGCCGGCACACCGGCGCATGTGGTGAAAAAGGTCAATGCCGAGATGAAAAACGCCGTTGCAGATGCCGCCTTCGTCAAACACCTCGAAGCCATCGGCATGGTGCCGACATCAACCACGCCGCAGGAAATGGGCAACATGATCCGCACCGAACTCGCGCGCTGGAAAAAAGTGGTGGCCGAGGCCGGCATCAAGCCGGAGTGAGCGGACGGCGCCCGGCCGCGCTCTTACACCGGCGCAGCCCCCCTCCCCGCATTCAGCAACAGATCGGCGGTTGATCAACCGGTGCTGGTGTTTGCCGAAATCGTTGTTGTCCTGGTCGCCGCAGAACAGTTCTGCACCAGGACCCAGCGCGCCTGCGGCAACAGGCTCGAATGTGTGTCCGGAAGTTCCCCTTTTCGAGTCGGGTGATACGGGCTGAAAAAAACGTACACTGGAATAGTGACGAAGGGCGATGACGCCGCGATCAATCTGACCAAGGCGTTCCAGAGCGAGCGACAGTTCGGCGCCATGCGCGAAGTTGCAGCCTCGGACGATCAGGCCACCAAGGGCATTTTCGCCGCCATCGGCAAATCCATGGCTATGGCCAATGCCGGCGGCGCAGCGCAGAACATATCGGAGAATGTCGCCGAAACCAGCAATGCCCAGTACAGCGCCGCTGCCGGCGATGCACTGCAGAACGCCACCGGCACCTTCGCCAAGTGGTTCCAGAAATATCCGGCCCGGTAACACGCACGCTACGACAGGTCTAGGACGATTCGGGGGGGCTGCGAGTTGCGCCCTGGGAAGAGTCCGGTTCTTGAATATCTTGCGTATTGTCTGTGCCGTGCCCCATTGCCTGTGTCGATGCGGGTTCAGCCTGTTGCGTTGGACCGTCCACCGCGCCTCCGCCCGCCGCCATTGCCTGCGCGCTGCTTTCACAAGGGCCCAGCCCGGCAGCAAGGAAAGCGCATACCGGTGTTTTCGCCTTGCGCTCCAGGTATTCGGACATGGAGATGTCGAGGCGCCTTGCCGAGGCCGCATCTGCGAGGTCTTCGGACGAGGGACTGATACCTTCGAGATAGAACTTTTTCAGATCTGCCGGGGCCAGTATTTGCATGGATTCCGGAGGCACCAGCATCACCGCCTCATACAGGGAATAGGGGAAATCCATTTCCTCAATGTAGTCCTTCAATATCTTCTGCATCAGGCGAAACCGGGCCTGGCGATCGGGAGCATCCTGCGTGGAAGGGGAATAGGGACGATGAATACCGAGCCGCCCGGCGACGCTGCGCCGTTCTCCGCCCATGAAAACGAAGACACAGGCACTCAGGCATTTGTCGTTCCTGCCGATGAGAGTGAAAACACCCAGCTTGCGCAGCAGTCGCCCCAGTGCCATCCCGGCATCGATATCCCCCCCATTGCTGGCAAGCCACACCGCGTTGCCTGCCAACTTCTGCTTGCCGCTCTTGAGCAGGCTGGCCATTACACCCGCGCTGACCACATCTTCATGCGTAATCGGACCGGAGAAAAATGCGTAAACTTCCTCTGCTGGTGCGGCTCCACCATCTGCCGGGATCTGCGCGTAGGCGGTATCTGACGGATTGCTGTATTTCCTGACGGGCAACCAGTGCTGCTGGCCGTTAATCTGCTCTGTGCCGCGGAACAACAATTCGGCGCGCAGGTCGGGGCAGTGCAGGGTGAGCGCCAACAGCAGGACGGCTGCAACTGCAGCCCGGCACCCACAGATCAGATGTACGTTACACAATTACCCGAAATTCCGTTTGCAGGTCATGGCGCGATCCCTTTGGCTTCCCCGCCTTGAACAGGGCATGTGCAATTCACCAGCATCCTGCGCGAAATGGGCGATTACCGCAACTGTGGCAATAGTTCTGTACGCCAACGTACGCAGACAGCGATAATATATTCCCGGATTTCCCAGGCGGATGCGCAGGGCGACAACAAATGAATGAGGGCGCAGCAGGAAAAATGCGCGGGGCTGTGGACGCCGTCTACCGCACCGGGTCACGCCGCGTGTTTGCGACGCTGATCCGCCTGCTCGGTGATTTCGATGTCGCGGAAGAAGCGCTGCATGAAGCCTTCCGCGCAGCACTTGAACAATGGCCCCGCGACGGGGTGCCAGCGAATCCGCGGGCATGGCTGGTGTCGGCGGGCCGGTTCAAGGCCGTCGACGCGATACGTCGTGACGCACGGGTAGACGAGCTTGATGACGAGGCCGCAGCAAACATCGCTGCCCCCGATGCGCCTGAAACCGAAGACATCGAGGACGACCGGCTGCGGCTGATTTTCACCTGCTGCCATCCTGCCTTGCAGCCCGACGCTCAGGTGGCGCTGACGCTGCGCGAAGTCTGCGGCCTGACCACGGAGGAAATTGCGCACGCCTTCCTCACCGCGCCGCAGACGCTGGCGCAGCGCATCGTGCGCGCTAAAAACAAGATCCGCGACGCAAAAATCCCCTGCCAGGCGCCCACACCGGAAGACCTGCCCGAACGGCTCGACAGCGTGCTGCGCGTAATCCATCTGGTATTCAATGAAGGTTATGCCGCCTCGTCAGGCGACGCGCTGACTCGGCACGATCTGTCAGGCGAAGCCATCCGCCTCGCGCGCTTGATCGTCGATCTGCTGCCGGAGCCGGAGGCCATGGGCCTGCTGGCGCTGATGCTGCTGCACGAATCGCGGCGCGCCGCGCGCGCCCGGCTGTCGGGCGGCCTGATCCTGCTCGAAGACCAGGACCGCAAGCTGTGGGATCGCGAACAGATTGCCGAAGGCAGCGCACCGGTGGAACGGGCACTGGCGACGCGGCAGATCGGCCCCTATGCGCTGCAGGCGGCGATTTCGGCAGTGCATGCCGAAGCCCCCTCCGCCGCAGAAACCGACTGGACACAGATCGTCGGACTCTACGATGTGCTGGCAAGGCTGGAGCCCTCGCCGATTATCGAACTCAATCGCGCCGTCGCCGTGGCCATGCGCGACGGTCCGGCCGCCGGACTCGCCTTGGTCGAAACCATACTGGCCAGCGGTGAATTGGCCGATTACCGCCTCGCACATGCGGCGCACGCCGACCTGTGCCGGCGACTGGGCATGGCCGCCGAAGCACGCACGTCCTATCAGCGCGCGCTGGAACTGACGCAACAGGCACCGGAACGACGCTTCCTCGAACACAGGCTGGCTGAACTGGGAAAATGAGCCGGAAAAATAAGCTAAAAAAATAAGCGGCGCACTTCCCGGAACATCCACTGTCTGTCACTACCTGTAATACCATCCTGCTCTCATTCTGCTCCCCTCCCCGGATTCACCATGCCGCCGATCATTGCCGTCTCCAATCTGACCAAGACTTACGCCTCGGGCTTCCAGGCGCTGAAAAACATCAGCCTCGACATCCGCCATGGCGAGATCTTCGCGCTGCTCGGTCCCAATGGCGCCGGCAAGACCACGCTGATCAGCATCATTTGCGGCATCGTCACCGCGACCCAGGGCACGGTGCTGGCAGACGGGCTCGACACCGTGCACGACTACCGCGCGGCCCGCTCGCGCATCGGCCTGGTGCCGCAGGAATTGTCGACCGATGCCTTCGAAACGGTATGGGACACGGTCTGTTTCAGCCGCGGGCTGTTCGGCCGCGCGCCAGACCCGCAGCACATCGAAAAAATATTGCGCGATCTGTCCTTATGGGACAAACGCAAAAACAGGATCATGACCTTGTCCGGCGGCATGAAACGACGGGTAATGATCGCCAAGGCGCTGTCGCATGAACCGGACATCCTTTTCCTCGACGAGCCGACTGCCGGCGTCGACGTGGAGCTGCGCCGGGACATGTGGCAACTGGTGCGCGGTCTGAAAGAACGCGGCGTGACCATCATCCTGACCACGCACTATATCGACGAAGCCGAGGAAATGGCCGACCGCATCGGCGTGATCAGCAAGGGCGAGCTGATCGTGGTCGAGGAAAAAGCCACGCTGATGAAAAAACTTGGCAAAAAACAGCTCACTGTAAATCTGCAGCAGGCAATGACGGCCATTCCGGCGGAACTGGCCGAATGGCAACTGGCGCTGAAAGCCGGCGGCAGCGAACTCGAATATTCCTTCGACGCAAACACCGAACATACGGGTGTGCCGGATCTGCTCCGGCGCATCAGCGATCTCGGCATCGGGTTCAAGGATCTGAATACCCGGCAGAGTTCACTGGAGGATATTTTTGTCAGCCTGGTACATGAACAGAAATGAGCGAGAACATGAAAAAAAACAATAGCCTCGCCTTCAACCGCCACGGTGTATGGGCGATTTTCCGCTTCGAGATGGCGCGCTTCTGGCGCACCGTGGCGCAGAGCATCGTGGCGCCGGTGATCACCACCTCGCTGTATTTTGTCGTGTTCGGTGCTGCCATCGGTTCGCGCATGTCGGGCGTGGACGGCGTGCCCTACGGCGCCTTCATCGTGCCGGGCCTGATCATGCTGTCGCTGTTTACCGCCAGTCTGTCCAATGCCTCCTTCGGCATCTACTTCCCCAAATTCACCGGAACGATTTACGAACTGCTGTCAGCGCCGGTATCACCGTGGGAAATCGTGCTCGCCTATGTAGGAGCATCAGCAACCAAGTCCATCATTCTCGGGCTGATCATCCTCGCCACGGCCGGCCTGTTCGTGCCGATCCAGATCCTGCATCCGGTGTGGATGATCGCTTTCCTGCTGCTGACCTCCATTACTTTCAGCCTGTTCGGATTCATCATCGGGGTCTGGGCCAAGGGTTTTGAACAGTTGCAGTTCATACCCATGCTGATCATGACCCCGCTGACCTTCCTCGGCGGCGCGTTTTATTCGATCGACATGCTGCCGCCGGCCTGGCGCACCGTCAGTCTGTTCAATCCTGTGGTCTATCTGATCAGCGGTTTTCGCTGGAGCTTTTACGGTGCCGCGGATGTGCATGTCGGTGTGAGCCTCGCGGCAACACTGGGATTTTTCCTCGCCTGCATGGCCGGGGTGACGTGGATTTTCAAAACCGGATACCGGCTGAAAAGCTGAGGATCGGTTCAAGCCGTGCCCCTGAAGCCCCAGGGCCGGCAAAATTTATTTCAGCGCCTTGTCGAATTGGCCATTTGCCAATCGACTACAGGGTAAGAACGGTCGTTGTCGCGCCTCGGCCCACGATAAATTATTGTTTAAAAACAAGGATTTAAAATCATGCGCTTCATGGTAATGGTCAAGGCAACACTGGATTCGGAAGCCGGCGCCCTGCCCAGCGAAGAATTGCTGACGGCAATGGGCAAATACAACGAGGAACTGGCCAAGGCGGGCATCCTGCTCTCGGGCGAAGGGCTCCAACCGAGTTCGAGGGGCGCGCGTGTGCAGTTTTCCGGATCCAAGAGGACCGTGGTCGACGGCCCTTTGCCGAAACCAAGGAACAACTCGCGGGTTTTTACATGATCGAGGCCCGCGATCTCGACGAAGCGATCGAGATCGCGGCAAAAATTCCACCGGTGCGCGTGGGCTGTGTCGAAGTACGGCCGATCCGCCCGATCCGTGAAACTGTCGCGGCGGTTCAGCCGAAACCAAAACAAGGCTTGTAACCGCCGATGAACGCGGTGAACGCCGATAAAATCCTGACGATGAATTCCGGCATTGTGAGCAGTTTGTATTTTTGCATCTGCGTTCATCGGCGTTTATCGGCGGCAAATGCTTTTGCATTTTGACTCTGCTTTCCGACACAGGAGAAAACCATGCCCCGAAAATCCTCCGCAGCAAAACGCCGCACCATCGTGCTCGTAGCCACACGCAAAGGCGCCTGGCTTTTTCACGGCGATGCCGCGCGCAAAACCTGGAAAGTGATGATCAAGGGCATGGATGTGGTCGGAGGCTATGGCTTCGATCCGGCGCAGCCCACTTTCCACGATCCGCATTGCCTGCGTATGTGCCCGGGCAATCCGGACCGCATTTACCAGCAGAACCACTGCGGCATTTACCGCATTGACCGTCCCTCCGACACCTGGGTGCGCATTGGAAAATCGATGCCGAAAAAAACCGGAGACATCGGTTTCCCGGTGGTGGTGCATCCGCGCGACGGCGGCAAGACCTGGCAGCGCATGAATGCCGGCATGCCGGACAATCAGGCGTGGTGGACCGTAAAGCGACAGGCGATGACCAGGGACACGGCAGCGACTGTGGGGATTTACTTCGGCACCACCAGCGGCGAGTTGTGGCTGAGCCGCAATGAAGGACAGCGCTGGGCCTGCATCGCGCGCCATCTGCCGGAAATCTACGCGGTGGAAACCGCGACGCTACAAGCCCTGCGATGAAAGTGCTGATCCCCAGTGCGCTGCGCTCCTACACCGAACGCAGTCAGGCTGATGCCCGGGGCGCGACCCTCGCCGCGCTGCTGCTCGACCTCGACCGCCAGTACGCCGGCATCCGCTTCCGCATGATCGATGAGCAGGATCGCATCCGCCGCCACATCCGCATATTCGTCAACGGCACGCAGGTGCGCGACCTCACGCAACCGCTGGCAGAAAGCGATGAAATCATCATCGTGCAGGCACTGAACGGCGGCTTAAAGATTCATCGCGCCATGAAACACAGCCGTGGATTGGCAGTGCCGGAACCGTGGGGAAAACTGACAACCAGTCAGACGGCAGCGTGGCGTCACCCCGAGAAATAACTATAACTTATTGTTTTTTAACAATATTTATGGCGATCGCCGATTGCGCAAACTGCTGCCGATTTGCCACAGCACCCAGCCGCGCTGCAGCCAGGCTGCGGTGCGAAGCGGCCGCAGGCCCGCCACCAGCAAACCCAGCGCCGCCAGCGTCGCCGGATAACGCCGCACATACCTCACCGCGGCGATGCCACGATCCAGCAGCGCCAGCCGCGGTCGCCAGGGCGCAATGCCCTGCGCCAGCTCCGCGCGTTGTGCCGCCGCCTGCGCCACCAGTTTTTCGCGTCGCGCGACAAGACGGCTCAATTCGCTGTTCATGATCCGGATGACAACTGTTCGCGGTCTTTGGCCAGCTCGCTGATGCTGGCGGCGAACAGCCGCGGCTTGCTGCGCAATTTATGCATGGCCAGCCCCCACAAACCGGCCCCGGCGGCGAGGAACAGCGCCGTCAACAGGGTCAGCGTCAGTATCCGGTGCGTCTCCCAGAATACGACGACGATCAACGTTGCGAGCAGCGCCACGCCGATGCCGAGGCAGAACAGTGCCACCAGCGCCGAAATCAGGATCGCCGTCAGGCGCGCCCGTTCTTCGGCAACATCCGTGGACAACAGCTCGAGGCGGGTCTGCACCACCCCGACCAGGGTCAAGGCCAGCGTTTTCAACGACGCCAGCAACCCTTCCGCCTCGCGGGATTCGGCCATGAAGGATTAACGCCGCCCGATCAGCAAACCGATCAACAGGCCGACGCCGGCGGCAACACCCACCGCATGCCAGGGATGGTCGTGCACGTATTCGTCAGTCACGCGCGCGGCGGCCTTGGTCCTCGCCAGCAGCTCTTCCTCGGCGTCGAGCATTTTTTCCTTGGCGATCGCCAGCGATTCCTGCACGCGGGTGCGCACGGCGGCCAGCGCTTCGCCGCCCTGTCCGGCCGAAGCCTTCAGCAGAGCCTCGGCGTCAGCGACCACGACTTTGAAATCGCTGATCAGTTTTTCCTTGGTGACCTCAGTTGCATTGCTTACGGTTGCAGCATTCACGGGCGGATTCCTCTCATGGAAAGTAAAAAACGGGCAGATGCCTGAACAATATCATTATCATGCGGCGCAGCAAAAGCCGCATCGCCACATCGGGGTTTCTTGCAACGGATTTTGGCGCTAACCCGGCCCAACGGAGCCCATATTGGGCCATAACTCCGGACTTCAAGGCTCGCCGACCATCAATTACTGCGGGCAGCGGCCAGTTTTACCAGACAGAACTGCGTAAACGCCAGCCCGGACAGCACCGGCACCAGCAGATTGACCACCGGCACATACAGCAGCAACGACAGCAGGATGCCCAGCAGGAACAGGTCACCGCGTGACTCGCGCACGATCTGCGCGAATTCTTCCGCGCTGGCGTGTTCGGCCAGCGCGTCGTAGCGGAACAGGCGTTGATTCAGATAGGCCGAGGTCAGCACCGGGGCCAGAACCGCACCGATACCGGTCAGCCACAGCGGCAGGGTGAATATCCACAGCACGGCAAACACCGTGATGCCGATGACGGCATTGCCGATGCTGCCGGTGAGCGTGCCACCGGCCGCGCGCCGCAGCTCGGGGTGATAACGCCCGGCGACGAATTTGACGATCACCGGCATTGCCACGATTTCGGTGATCAGCAGCGCGGTCACCAGCATCGCCGGCAGAATGGCAATCAGCACCACCAGCGCCGCGGTGTAATCGATGACCCAGCTTGCGCTCCACCCCTGCAGCCAGCCGGCTACCGTGGTCGAAGCCATGGCCGCGGTGATGCCGCTGGTCCAGGCCTCCCAGAACAGCCACGCCAGCACCATCCACACCAGCAGGCTGCCGAGCATCGGCAGGAACACGAGGGCAATGATGCGCCGGTCGAGCAGGTTGGCCGCAGCGCGGGTCAGTGCGGCAATAACGTCGTGCATCAGCTGTTTCCCTTCCGGTTCATTCCGTCAAAACCATCGCCACAGGACCAGCAGCAGCGGCGCAAGTATCGCCGTCACCAGCCCGTTCAAGCCCATGCCGAGCCCGGCAAAGGCGCCGGCCTGTTCGCTGACCTGGAAAGCGCGTGCGGTGCCGATACCGTGGGCGGCGATACCGACCGCAAAACCGCGCACACCATGGTCGGCAATGCGCAGTCCGTCGAGCACGTATTTGGCCATCACTGCGCCACTGACGCCGGTCAGTATCACCAGCACGGCCGTCAGCGCAGGGATGCCGCCGGTTTTTTCGGCAATGCCCATCGCAATCGGCGTGGTCACCGATTTTGGCGCCAGCGACAGCAATGTGGTTTCACTCGCCCCCAGCAGCCACGCGATGCCCACTGCCGACACGATGGCAGTGATTGATCCGGCCAACAACGCAACAACCAGCGGCAGTGCGAGTTTTTTCAGCTTGTCGAACTGCAGGTACAGCGGCACCGCCAGCGCCACTGTCGCCGGCCCGAGCAGGAAATGCACGAACTGCGCACCGTCGAAATACGTGGCATACGAGGTGCCCGTCAACTGCAATGCCGCCACCAGCATCACGATCGCCAGCAGCACCGGATTCAGCAGCGGATTAAAACCGGCGCGCTGGTACACCCAATAGGCGGCCTGGTAGGCCACCAGTGTCAGAGTCAGACCGAGCAGCGGGCTGGCGGAAAGATAAACCCAGACATCGGTGATGCGCGGGCTCATGCGCCGCCCTCCCCGTCGTCAGCACCGCCACGGCCGCGCATCAGCCCCTGCATCACCAGCGCACTGACCGCAATCGCCAGCGCGGTGCTGATGATGGTCGCAGCGAGAATCGGCAGCCATTCGCCGGCCACCCGCGAGAAATGCACCATCACGCCGACCCCGGCGGGCACGAACAGCAGCGACAGGTGTTGCAGCAGGCCGTTGGCGGTATCGCGCAGCGGCGCGGCGAGGCTGCCGCGCACGCACAGGCTGAGAAACAACAGCAGCAGGCCGATCACCGGCCCGGGGATCGGCAGGCCCGCAAACTGCACCAGTACTTCGCCGATCAGCTGAAACACCAGCAACACCGTGAGCGCGCCCAGCATGCATGAACCTCCGGTCAGATGACGGTATTGTAGACGCCGCTGCCGGCGCAGCGCCGGGATACAATGCAGTCATGGCTGAAGTGTCCAGCAAAAAAAACACGGCATCACTGACCCGCACCCCCGCCTGGCGCGCGCTCGCCGCACACCAGCGCACGTGGCAGGAACGCAGGCTGCGCGACCTGTTTGCCGCCGATCCGCAGCGTTTCGAACGGTTTTCGTTCGAAGCCTGCGGACTGCTGCTCGACTATTCGAAAAATCTGATCGTCCCCGAAACACTGGAACTGCTGCTGGCGCTGGCGCAGGAACGCGGATTGCAGGATCAGATACGCGACCTGCTCGCCGGCAAACGCGTCAATACCACGGAAAAACGCGCAGCCTGGCACACCGCGCTGCGCGCCGGCCAGGCCGCACCGCGCGAAGTACGCAATACGCTGGCGGCCATGCGCAAGCTGGCGACGGCCCTGCGCGATGGCAAAATCACCGGTGGCGACGGCCGCACGATCACCGATGTGGTCAGCCTGGGTATCGGCGGCTCGGCGCTGGGGCCGGCGCTGGCCGCCGAGGCCTGTGCACCCGAGGCAAACTCGCCACGAGTGCATTTTGTGACTGCGCCGGGCGAGAAACTGGAACGGACACTGGTGCGACTCAATGCAGAATCCACCTTGTTCATCATCCAGTCGAAAAGTTTTTCGACGCAGGAAACCCTGCTCAGCGCCCAGGCAGCGAAAGCGTGGCTGCTCAGCAGCACAGGTGCCGGCAATGGCGGAGCACACTTCGCAGCGGTGACCGCAAAGACGGAGGCCGCGTTGGCATTCGGCGTGCCCGCCGAACGCATATTTCCGGTTTGGGATTGGGTCGGCGGACGTTATTCGCTATGGTCGGCAGTCGGCCTGCCGGCAATGATCGCAATGGGGGCGGATGCATTCGACGAACTGCTTGCCGGCGCGGCGGACATGGATGCGCATTTCGCCGCCGCCCCGCCGGAAAAAAACATGGCGGTGCTGCTGGCACTGATCGGCCTGTGGCATGCCAATTTCTTCGCCATGGGCTCGCGCGCGGTGATCCCTTATGTGCCCGGGCTCGCAAAATTGCCGGGCTACCTGCAACAGCTCGAAATGGAAAGCCTGGGTAAACGCGTCAGCAGCCGCGGCAAAACATTGAAACAACATACCGGCGTGGCACTGTGGGGCAATACCGGACCTGAGTGCCAGCATTCTTTTTTCCAGCTGCTGCACCAGGGAACGCAGGCGATACCGGTCGATTTCATCGCCTGCTGTGCGCCACGTGATCAAGGCAGCAGGGATGCGGACGCAATCCAGCCGGTCATGCTCGCAAACTGTTTTGCGCAATCTGCCCTGCTGATGAGTGGCGTCTCGGCGACCGAAACCGAACAGTCCCTGCTGCAGAAGGGCAACAGCGCGCGCGAGTCCGCGCGACTGGCACCGCACCAGGCGCTGCCCGGTAACAGGCCAAGCAATACGCTGCTGCTGTCGGCGCTGAACCCGCGCAGTCTCGGCGCCCTGCTCGCACTCTACGAACACCGCACCTTCGTGCAAAGCACAATCTGGGGCATCAACGCCTTTGACCAGTGGGGGGTGGAACACGGCAAACGCCTCGCCGGCAGCCTGCTGCCGGAATTCACCGCTGCTGCGCCAGCCACCACTCACGATGCCTCGACCGACGGCCTGGTCAATTACGTCAAAACAAAAACCTTTAAACCTTTTTAGCCACAGAGGGCACAGAGTTCACAGAGAATTCAAAACCAGAAACCCTGCAATGGTTTTTTCTCCGTGCTCTCTGTGCTCTCTGTGGCAACGCTTTTGAATTTTATTACCCAGGAGGCACCATGAACGACGAAGCCCTGAACATGAGCATCCGCAAGTTCCTCAAAACCGTTGGCGTCAATTCACAACTGGCGATCGAGAAGGCGGTGCGCAAGGCCATCGAGGACGGCAAACTGAAGGGCAGCGAGTCGCTGCCGGTGGCAATGACGCTGAAGCTCGACGCGCTGGCGCTGGAAGTTAAATTCGACGGAGATCTGAAGCTGGACTGATCAAACCCCGCATGCGGCTGATTTTCCAAGAATATCTGCCGCGAACAGGCAAATCCTTCAGATTTTCATGATCTGTTCGCGGTAGTAGCGCAGCTCCGCGATGGATTCATGGATGTCGGCCAGCGCTTCATGTTTGCCGTGTTTGACCATTCCCCCCAGCACTTCGGGTTTCCAGCGCCGCGCCAGCTCCTTCAGCGTGCTGACATCAATCAGGCGGTAGTGGAAATAGTCATCCAGCTTCGGCAGGTACTTCACCAGGAAGCGCCGGTCCTGGTGCACCGAGTTGCCGCAGATCGGCGACACACCCTTGGGCACGTATTGCGCCAGGAACTCCACCATCTGCGTCTCGACCTCGGCCTCGTTCAGCGCCGAAGCTTTCACCCGATCAATCAGGCCGGATTTCTTGTGGGTCGATTTGTTCCAGTTGTCCATCACGTCGAGCACCGCATCGGGCTGATGCACCACCAGCACCGGTGCCTCGACGACGGTATTCAACTGCGCATCGGTGATGACGATGGCGATTTCCAGCACGCGGTCGGTTTCGGGGTTCAGACCGCTCATCTCCATGTCGATCCAGATGAGGGCGTTGGGATCCTGTGCCATAATGTTTTTGATTTTCTGATCGGGAATTTTCAGACACTTATTGTGTCATATGCCCGCGCCCCCCGGATAAAGAATATATGCACACCTTCGGCCTCATTTTCCTCGCCGCCCTGCTTCTGACGACGGTCGCCCGGCTGTGGCTGGCCAACCGCCATGCCACCCATGTGTTGATGCACCGCAATGCAGTGCCGGCACAGTTTGCCGATGTCATCACTCTGGACGCGCATCAGCATGCGGCGGACTACACCGCCACCAAAACCCGCTTTGCGATGATCGACCTGCTGGCCGGCGTCATCGTGACGCTGGTTTTCACTTTCGGCGGTGGCCTGCAGGTGCTGCACAATCTCAGCGCGGCCTGGTTCGAACCCGGCATTGTGCGCGGCCTGGCGCTGATCGGCGGATTTGCCGCGGTGTCGATGCTCATCGACATCCCGTTCAGCCTCTACCGCACCTTCGTCATCGAAGAGCGCTACGGTTTCAACAAGGTCACCGTCAAACTGTTCTGGATTGATTTCATCAAGGGCCTGGCGCTGGGCGCAGCACTCGGCCTGCCTTTGATCGCCACCGTGCTGTGGTTGATGGAGCGCATGGGCGAATGGTGGTGGTTTTATGCCTGGCTGACCTGGATGGCATTCAACATCCTGATGCTGGCGGTTTATCCGACGTGGATCGCACCGCTGTTCAACAAGTTCTCGCCTCTGACCGACGCCGCGATGAAAGAACGCGTTGAACGCCTGCTCGACCGCTGCGGCTTCAAGGTCAAGGGCCTGATGGTGATGGACGGCTCGCGCCGCTCCAGCCACGGCAACGCCTATTTCACCGGCTTCGGAAAAACCAAACGCATCGTGTTTTTCGACACGCTGCTGGAACGGCTGGAACCGCAGGAAGTCGAAGCGGTGCTGGCGCACGAGCTGGGTCACTTCAAGCTGAAACACGTGATCAAACGCATCATCGGGATTTTCGCGATCAGCTTGGGTTTCCTCTGGCTGCTCGGCTGGGTGCTCGACAAACCCTGGTTCTACGAAGGCATCGGCGTGACCACGCCCTCGACCGCGATGGCGCTGCTGCTGTTTTCGATTGTGGTGCCGGTGTTCACCTTTTTGTTCCAGCCGCTGAGTGCGATGATTTCACGCAAACATGAGTTCGAGGCCGATGCCTTCGCCGCGCAGTACACGCCTGCATCCGACCTGATCGCAGCGCTGGTCAAGCTCTACAAGGACAATGCCTCGACGCTGACGCCGGATCCGCTGCATTCGGCGGTCTACGATTCGCACCCTCCCGCCACCACACGTATCGCACGGTTGCAGCAGGCGGCGGGCGCACGCTGAACGGAGCTTCCTGATGAGCGATCTGGCACAGAAAAAATGCAAACCCTGCGAAGGCGGTGTTGCGCCGCTGACTGTGGATGAAGTTGCTCTGCTGCTGAAACGCCTGAAGGGTTGGACCAGCAGCGACGGCAAGCTGACCAAAACTTACGAATTCTGCAATTATCACGAGACCATGGCCTTCGTGAACGCAACAGCGTGGATTTCACACCGCGAAGATCATCACCCTGATCTGACAGTGGGCTACAAGCAATGCCGGGTCGATTACGTCACCCACGCCATCGGCGGCCTGTCAGAGAACGATTTCATCTGCGCCGCCAAGATCGACGCGCTGCTTGATCTTTAAATTGAGCTCTGAAACCCCAGCGCAGGGTCTGATCACCGCCGCATACGGCCGGCGTTTCCTGGTCGAATGCGCGGACGGCCGCGTGCGCGATTGCGTGACCCGCGGCAAACGCACCGATTACGCCTGCGGCGATGAGGTGACCGTCACCGTGCAGAACGAGGATCAGGGCGTCATCGACAACTGGGGGCCGCGGCGAACCCTGCTCTACCGTTCCGACAGCTGGAAACAGAAACTGATCGCGGCCAACGTTACGCAGATGGTCATGGTGGTGGCTGCCGTGCCGTCCTTTGATCTGGGCGTGCTCGACTGCTGCCTTGCCGCCGCGGAACACGCCGGCATTCGTCCGCTAATCGTGCTCAACAAGGCCGACCTGCCGGAGTCCGCGATATCGGCAAACGTGCTGGCCCTGTATACGGGCATGGGTTATCCGCTGCTGAAACTGATCGCGACCCAGGGCGTGGACGAACTGCGACCGCAACTGACCGGGCAACGCAGCGTTCTGGTCGGCGAATCCGGCATGGGCAAATCAACAATCCTCAACCAGCTGGTACCGGGGGCTGCAGCGTTGACGCGGGAAGTGTCCGCCTCACTGGGCACCGGTAAACACACGACCTCGCATGCGCGGCTGTATCACCTCGACGCGAACAGCGACATCATCGATACCCCGGGCGTGCAGGCCTTCGGCGTGCATCACCTGGGCGTGATCGACCTCGCATCGGCGTTCATCGAATTCCGCCCTTATATCGGACACTGCCGTTTCCGCGACTGCCGGCATCTGGAAGAGCCGGGCTGCGCGATCATGGCCGCGCATGAGGCGGAACAGATTGATACGCGGCGGCTGGCGGTATATTGCCGGCTGGCAGCGGACAATCTGCGCCAGCAGAAGAGGTTTTAACGACCCCTATCAGAATCAAAAAACATTAGTCGCCGATGAACGCAGATTAACGCTGATACCATCAAAAAAATCGGAAAAACCGCATTAAATCAACAATTACGCATCGGTTTTAAAATTTTTATTCCCGTTTTCCGTGCGCTTTTGCGCCGGCTTGATCTGGGTTCATCGGCGTTTATCGGCGGTTAAATTGGGTCTGGTCTTTTTGTCAGGCTGCTAGCCTGCCACCCGCGCCAGAGACACGATCAAGAGCAAGACCAGCCACAACACCAGCGCGCGCCAGATCAGGCCCACCACAGCGCGCAGATCTTCGACATTGACCTCGTCACCGAGGCCGAGCTCGGGCCGCTGGTTGAGCATGCCCTCTTCGCGCAACACGCCGCCGAGTTTGACGCCCAGCGCACCGGCGCCACTGGCCAGCACCACCCCTTCGGCACCACGGCCCCAGCCCGCGGCCTGGGTACGCCAGCAATAGGCAGCATCTTCGAAATTACCGGCAATGGCGAAACTCGCAGCAGTAATCCGCGCCGGCAGCCAGTCAATCCAGTAAAAAGCGCGTTCGGCAAAAAACGCAAAGGCGCGTTTTTCCGGTTCGAGCTGGGTTCCCCAACGACCCGCGAGCAAATCCGCTGCGCGATACACCACCGGGCCGGCCGGGCCGAGCACAACAAACCAGAAAATCGGCCCGAGCACATAACGATGCGCCTGCAGCAGGCCCAGCTCGATCGCGACGCGTGAAATTTCCGCGGCACTCAGTTCATCGGCGGGAATGCCGCGCCAGCGGCCGAGCACATCGCGCGCGGTGTTTATATTTTGTTCGCGCAGGGCCTGTGCGATTTCAGTAAAACAATGGCTGAAACGGCGAAAACCCATCGCCACATAGAGCACTGCCACAGACCACGCCAGCGCGAGCAGCACACTGGCTTCGCGCAACAGCGCATATACGGCGACGGTGAGCAGCGCCAGCGGCAACACCGCGACCAGCCACGCAATCACGCCGTGGTTGGCCTGCAGTCCGTTGAACTGCCGCTCGAGATAATCGGCGTAACGCTCGAAGGCGGCATACAGCGGATTGCCGCGCCGCAGCGGCCATGTCTGCTCAAGGAGTAATGCGCATACCAGTGCCAGGAAATTCATGCGTCCGCGCCTGCGATCAATGCGTGATGAAAATAACAATAAACGACAATAAACGACAATAAACTATAATAAACTACCATAAACTACAATAAAAACAATGGTTTACAGTTTATCCTGCGCGGTAACGGATGGCAATGATTTCGACCTCGGTGGCACCGGCGGGGCGCTGCCACTTCACGGTGTCGCCGCTGCGCGCACCGAGCAATGAGCGCGCCAGCGGCGAATCCCAACTGATCCTGCCGGCAGCGACATCGGCCTCATCATCGCCGACGATGCTGAATTCCTGGACGCCGCCGTCGGCGTCCTCGACCTCCACGGTTGCGCCGAAGCGCACTTCGCCGTGCGGCTGCTGCGCGGGATCAACAAGTTCGGCGCGCTCCAGCTGGGTATTGAAATAACGCTGGTCGCGTTCGACTTCGCGCAATTTGCGCCTGGCTTCCGAATTGTCGGCGGAGATCACCTTCAATTGTTCGTGCTGGTCAGCGAGTTCGCGCACGCGTGTGCGCAACTGATCCATGCCCTGCGGCGTCACATAATTGGCGTGCTCGGGCACCGGGCGCTCGGGCAATTCACCAGCGCTGAACTCGTCATCACTTTCCTTAACAAATGCACGATTCATGTTGTTCCCCGGTAACCTGCAGATATTGCAGCGGGCGCGGTGGTTCGGGATCCGCCGTTTTCTGCCGCTGCATTTTCATCCATTTACACTGATTACCTTTTATACCGAGTACGCCGGTCACTGGCAACAGCATCAGCCACCGCTGCGACGCCAGGTCAGCACGCGGTTGTTCGCCGGCAAGGCATGATCTTCGCAAAATTCAAGTCCATGACTGTGCGCCAGCGCGCACACCGCGTCGAAATCACGAACACCGCTCAGCGGATCGCGTGCCCGCAGGAAGGCATCAAAGCGCGCGTTGGATTCTGCAGTGTGTTGTCCGCCGTAACTGAACGGCCCGTAAACCGTGAGCACACCACCCGGCGTCAACATGCGCGCAACACCGCGGAAAAAATTTTCTACGGACAACCACGCCATGATGTGCAGCGTGTTGGCGCTGAACACGGCGTCGCATGCCGGCACCAGCCAGTCCGCAGCATTCACATCCAGCGCCAGCGGCGCACGCAGATTGGGCAGGCCCGCTTCGTCACACCACGCTGCAATGCCGGGCAGGTGTTCGGGACGGTCGCTGGGTTGCCAGACCAGATGCGGTAAGGCATCGGCAAAAAACACTGCGTGCTGGCCGGTGCCGGAACCGATCTCCAGTACTCGCGTGGCATTGGAAAACGCAACGCGCAACACGGCAAGGATCGGCTCGCAGTTACGCCCGCAAGCCTCCGACCAGGGTTTTGCGGACATTATTTCGGGCCGTAACCGAGGAACTCTAGAAGATCGTCCTGCTGCGCCATCGTGTCGCGGTAACCGAGCCGGATCAGTGCGCGGCAATAGGCTTTTTCGAATAACAGATATGAGACCAGGTTGGAACCGGTGCGTTTCATCGCGCCGACGGTACGCAACAAACCGCGGATCACCCGCGGCAGATCATGCGCGTACTGCGCGGCAATCTGACTCAGCGGCACGCTGGGTGTCAGCACGCGGAACTCGACGGCGCGCAGCGGATAACCGTTTTTCGCCAGCGTTTCCGCCGGAATGATGCCCAGCGTGCGGTTGATGCGCTGCAGGCGTTCGAGATCGACTTCCAGCGAGTCGAGAAAAATGCTGTCGAGCGCATGGCCGGCGATCTGCGCCAGCGACGGATAACCGTTTGTAGGCAGACGCACCGCAGACTGCAGCGCCTGGCGGCCGACGCCGATCACCAGCAGACGGTCGGCGCCAAGATGCAGCGCGGGACTGACCGGCGCGATCTGGCGCATCGAGCCGTCGCCGAAATATTCGCGGTTGATCCGCACCGGCGGAAAAATGAAGGGTAGCGCGCTTGACGCCATCAGATGCGGCAGACCGATAGGCATTGCCACGCCAACCCGGCGCGCACGCTCCCAGCCCGTCAGACTGACATTGCCTTCGTAAAACGTCACCGATTGGCCCGAGGTGTAACCGGAACAGGTCACCGCGAATGCCTGCAAATGACCGGCGGCAACGTTGCGGCCGATTGCCGGGAAATCGACATGGCGTCCGAGCAGATCGGCCAGCGGCGAATTGTCGAGCAGCGAAATCGGGCCATCGAGACTGCCCCCGGACACCGCCGTCAGCAGCCAGCGCGCGCTGTTGCCCAGCGCGCCCCAGGCATCGGCGCGATAGACCTGCTCGACATGGAAATTTTTCCATACCGTCATCAGCCGTCGCGCGCCGCGGTGGAAATTGCCGGCATCGGTGGCGAGCACTGCGGCGTTGATCGCACCCGCCGAGGTGCCGCAGATGATGGGGAAAGGACTGCGCACATCCTTGGGCAGAAGCTCATGCAGTGCACGCACCACGCCGACCTGGTAGGCGGCGCGCGCGCCGCCGCCGGTCATGATCAGGCCGACGTTCGGTTTCGGGGATGCGGAATCCTTCGCCATGACTGGAATAATGCCCCATCCGCGACCACAAATGGGTGCTGATGGGTAGACGCTGATGGATAACGTGAGGGCATGAAGGCCATCCCCGCCGCGCGCAGCGCCGGCGTCGTGGCTCCGCGAAGCACTCATCGCAAGCTTATGCCAGGCTCATTTTTCATTCATCATTCGGCACAGGCTGTAGAGCATGCCCGCGGTGGCGCCCCAGATATAACGCCCGTCGTACGGAATCGCCAGATAATGACGGTGACGGCCGCGGAAATGATATTCGCGGCGCTGGTAATTGGCCAGGTCGAGGAAATAGTCCAGCGGCGCCTCGAAAATGTCGGCCACTTCGAAAACATCAGGCACGAGCGTGAACGGCGGCTCGATCCAACCCACCACCGGCGTGATGCGAAAGCCTGACGGAATCTCGTAACCTGGCAGACGGCCGAGCAGCGTCACGCAGTCGGATGCCAGACCGATTTCTTCGTTCATTTCGCGCAGCGCAGTCGCTTCGCGGTCAGCATCCTCCGGCTCGACGCGGCCACCGGGAAAACTGACTTGTCCACCATGATCGCGCAGGTGCGCGGTGCGCTGGGTCAGCAGCACCTGCACCCCTGCCGCGCGGTTGACCAGCGGCACCAGCACCGCGGCTTCGGTCACCTTGGTGCCCTCCTGCAGCGAAATCGCGTGCAGATCCAGCGGGTCGTGCGCCGGGGGCGGACGCCGCAACCCGACGCGGACGGCGTCTGCGGTCAGCGGGAATAAGCCGGGGGCAGCGCTTGTTAATGGGATGTCGTTCATGGGGAAATTCTACCCGTAACCGATGGCCGGCTTTTATGCCACACTAGCCGCGTAATACAAATCCCGCGACAACCCGCACCCTGACACATCTCTCAAGGAGAACCACGATGAAAAAACTGACCATCAGCGCAATCGCCACCGCCCTTTTGTTCGCCAGCAGCGCCGCGCTGGCGTTCCACTGCCCCGCCGACATGAAAAAAATCGATGAGGCGATGTCCAAGAAACCGAAACTGAGCGCCGAGCAGATGGCTGACGTGAAAAAATTCCGCGCTGAAGGTGAAGTCTTCCACAAAGCCGGCAAACACCAGGAATCAGTGGATACCCTGGCCAAGGCGATGAAAATTCTCGACGTCAAATAAGCGACTGCCCTCAACAGACGCAAATGAAAATCCCCGCCGGTCCGCGGGGATTTTTTCAACAACGCAATATTTTTAAAGCATCAACCCCGTCAAGGCGAGGCTGATGCGTTCTGTGCCGACCCTGCTGACAACTATTTGTTCTGGTCAGCCTTCAGATTGCTGCGGTCCACCTCGATATCCTTCTTCTCGCCTTTGATGGCCTGGCGGTCCTTGTAAATCTGTTCCGAATCCTTCGATTCTGCAGCCATTTTTCCATCCGCCTTGTCAGCTTTCATCGTGACCTGATCTGACTTCAGCTTCTTTTGCTCCCTCTGCAATGCTGTTTTGTCGGATTTCTGCTGCAGCGATCCCGGTTTGTCAGCCGCAAAGTCCTTTTTTTGACCCTTGATATTCTGCCGATCCTTGTAGACCCGCTCCGAGTCCTTGGACTCAGCGGCCATTTTTCCCGTCGCCTTGTCCGCCTTCATCCGTGCCTGGTCCACTTTCAGTTGCTGTTTTTCCCGCTGTAATGCAGCGTCATCCGATTTTATTTGCGCCTGATCTTCCTTGACCATCGGTGAAGAATGGGCATTGACCGAAACTGAAGTCAAAGCAAATGCTGCGGCTACTGCCGCCATACCTACTTTATAAATCGATTTCGTGATGATTTCTCCTTTGCAGACGTTGTATCCAAATGGATGCATTACATCTGACGCACTTTAAAATTCGTTAACTTTCAAGCCTCGATATTCCATTAACGATCCGACTGCCATAACCACCTGCAACAGCTTGAATGGCCGGCACATCACGATTGTTGCCGCTGTGATCCGCCAGACTCTCTCAACCGGCCTTTATGGGAACAAACAAACGCGCCTGCTCTCGCTGAATAAGCAGGGCAATACTCTTGCCATGCTTGGACGTAAGGTTGCGCAGTTCCTCGACGTTCCTGACTGGCGTGCCATTGACCGCAAGCACCAGATCACCCGGCTGTATACCCGCCTTCGCTGCCGCACCGCTGACTTCTTCAACCAGCAATCCGCCATCGAGCTTCGCCTGCTGCTGTTCCTGCGGATTCAGCGACCGCACGGCCAGACCCAGTTTGCCGGTCTCCTCTGCAGAGGATCCGCCCTTGCCGGCGACTGTCTCCGGCTTGGCCTCGCCAACGGATATTCTGATGTCCTGCGCCGCCCCCTTGCGCCAGATGCCGAGGGTCGCTGTCGTGCCCGGCCGCAATTCGGCAACCCGCGCCGACAGATCGATCGATCGCGAGATGTCCTGGCCATCGAGCGACAGAATCACGTCACCATCCTTGAGGCCCGCCTTGGCGGCCGGGCTACCCGGTTCGACTGAACTGATCAGCGCGCCACCAGTCTGCTTCAGGCCGAAGGACTGCGCCAGGGACTGATTGACCTCTTGGATGGTCACGCCCATGCGGCCGCGGCTGACCTTGCCGTGTGCTACCAGCTGATCCTTGACCTTGACCACCATGTCGATGGGGATTGCGAACGACAGGCCCTGATAACCGCCGGTGCTGCTGTAGATCTGCGAATTGATGCCGATCACTTCGCCGTTCAGGTTGAACAGCGGCCCACCCGAATTGCCGGGATTAACCGCAACATCGGTCTGGATGAAGGGCACATAAGTGCCGTCGGGCAGTGAACGCGATTTCGCGCTGACGATGCCGGAAGTCACGGTGTTCTCGAAGCCGAACGGCGAACCGATGGCCACCGCCCATTCACCGACGCGCACCTTGTCGGAATCACCCAACCGCACAGTAGGAAGATCCTTTGCGTCGATTTTCAGCACCGCAACATCGGTCTGCGGATCGGTGCCCAGCACTTTGGCCGTGAACTCGCGACGATCGGTCAACCTGACCGTCACCTCGGCTGCATTCGCCACCACATGCGCATTGGTCAAAATCACGCCGTCAGCACTGATGATGAAACCCGAACCCTGGCCGCGGGAAGGCGGCGCCTGCTCGGGCATCGGCAGTCCGAAATGGCGGAAGAATTCGAAAGCCGGGTCATTGGGGTCGAGGTTTTTGGCGCCGTTGTACGCCGTCTTCACGTTCTGCGTGACACTGATGTTCACCACGGCGGGACCATAACGTTCCACCAGTCCGGAAAAATCCGGCAGCGCGACCAGCGGCCTGGCCGCGGTTGTGGCAACGACCGGCGCTTGGGCATGCACCGGCTGATAAGCGCGGTAACCGCCAAAACCCAGCGCCACAAATACCGCGGTCGCAATCAGCGATTTGTTCAGCAATGACTGTTTCATGAAAGTCTCCACAGGTTTTAACGGGGATGCACCTGCACCCTCTGACGAAACTCATGCTGAACGTGAAGACTTAAGGCCGGCTTAAGATCGAAAAATCAAAGTAAAAACTACTTTTGCCCGGAAAAGAGCACCCGCACGGCAAGACCCGTGCCCTCCGGCGCATCGTCCAGCGTGATCCGGGCACGATGGCGCAGGGCAATGTTGCTAACGATGGCCAGGCCCAGTCCGCTGCCGGGACTTTCGCTGCCAGGACGCCGGTAAAAACGGTCGAACACGCGTTCGCGCTCGGGCGCAGGAATCCCCGGCCCATCATCTATAACTTCAAGAAGAGCTGCATCCCCATCACGCCGGACGCTGACATCTACCCGCCCGGCTCGGGCCGCGTAACGCAATGCATTGTCGATCAGGTTGCCGAGCAGGATGCGCAAGCCTTCCGGTTCCCCCTCTATGGTCAGGGAATCAACGCCGGTGACGCCCAAATCCACGCCGTTGGCATCGGCCAATGCCGAGCGTTCCGCGACCACGAGCCGCGCAAGCGCCGCCAGATCTACCGGCTCGGTTACGCGCTCCGCGGTGTCGGGGCTTTGTCGCGCCAGAGTCAGCAATTGCTCGACGACACGGGTTGCTCGGGCCAGCCCGCTCCTGACGACGGCAAAAGCCGCCGTACGCTCGGGCTCGGAAGCAGCGCGCTCAGCGAGTTGTATCTGCAACATCAGCGCGGCCAAGGGCGTACGCAGTTCATGGGCGGCATCGGCCACAAAATCACGCTGTACCGCCAACACCCGCGCCAGGCGCTGAAGCAGATCGTTCAGCGCATCAACCAGCGGCCGCACCTCTTCCGGAAGCGCTGTCGCAGGCAAGGGATCCAGTGCGGACGCCGTACGGACATTGATGGCGCGGGCGACGGTCTCCAGCGAACGTAACTCCCGGCCCACCACAAACCAGACGATCAGCCCCAGAAACGGCAATAGCAGCAGGAATGGGCTTAACGTGTTGAAAGCCGATGTCGCGGCAAGGCGGTTGCGGACGCTCATCGGCTGCGCGACCTGGATCGTGATGCCGCGCTCCTGAGTCGCGAATACCCGCCACAGGCCGGCTTCGGTCTGCACCGTATCAAAGCCCAGGCGGGCCTGATTGGGCAGGCCCGTATGCGGTCGGGAAAAATACATCCGGACGCCATCGCGGCTCCAAACCTGAATGACAAAATCGAACTCATCGGTCAATTCCGCGGGATCCACGATCAGGCCTTCAAAATTGCGGTCACGCAGCGCCAGCGCCATCTGCCGGAGGTGATAATCAAAGACCTCGTCCAGTTCGGCACGTGCCTGGCGGTACACCCCCCACGCGGCAACCATGCCGGCGATCAGCAGAGCGCCCAGCAGCCAGACCAGCAGCTTGCGACGGATTGAGGTCATACCTTGTAACCCACGCCGCGCACATTGCGGATGAAATCCGTGCCGAGCTTGCGACGCAGCGCATGGATATGCACCTCCACTGCATTGCTTTCGACTTCCTGTCCCCAGCCATAGATGCGCTCTTCGAGCTGCGCCCGCGACAGCACCGCACCGGGACGATCGAGCAGCGCTTCCAGCAGGGCGAATTCCCGCGGCGACAGCGCCACCGGCTCACCGGCGCGATGCACCTCCTTGGTCGCAGGATTCAGCGCCAGATCGCCGTGGCGCATCAGCGGATCGGCGCGTCCGCCGCGACGGCGCAGTAACGCACGGATGCGTGCAGCCAGTTCGTCGAGATCGAAAGGTTTGACCAGATAGTCGTCGGCACCGGCATCGAGTCCCGCCACGCGATCGCGTACCGCGTCGCGCGCGGTGACCACCAGCACCGGCAGGTCCTGCCCCGCACGCCGCAGCGCACGCAGTACCTCGAGTCCGTCTTTGCGCGGCAGGCCAAGGTCGAGCAACATCACATCAAAGGGATTGGCGCGCCAAGCCGCCTCGGCACTCACGCCGTCGCGCACCCAGTCCACCGCGAAACCGTCCTGCTGCAGTCCCTTGTGGACGCTTTCGCCGATCATCGGATCATCTTCAACCAGCAACACCCGCATGCCCTTGCCCCACCTTTCCGTACGGATTCCACTGATGGTCCCGCACAGGACTTAAGGCTGCCTTAAGTCCGGGAGGTCTCAAAAACCACCACGTCGCCCAGCGCGATCAACCCGCCGTCGATCACCCGCGCGATGATGCCGCCGTGCCCACGCATGGCATTGTAGCCGCCGGTACCGAGCACCTCCTCCATCCGCGAACAGGGCTCGCACAAGCCCGTGCCTTCGAACAGCACGTTGCCGATGCGAAAACGCTCGTTGTGCAACGCCAGCAGGTTGATGCCGGAGACCACCAGATTGCGCCGCAGCAGCGCGGGATCAACTGCATCGCGCCCGAGCAGCCTCGCCACGACATCAAGATGCTCGCGCTGGATCAGCGTGACCTGGCGCTTGCCGCCGGCGCGTTGCGCCTTGTGATCGCCGACGAGGCCGTGATCCGTCAGCACTTCGACATGGTTGAAGGATTGCAGCGGTGCGCGCCGCGCCGGGCGCAGACCGATCCATTCGAGCTTGCCCGCGCGGGGGAAGGTTTCCATCAGGGCGCATAGCGGACTGTCGGGATTCAATTTGGGCATCAGCGATCAGCCAGAATCGGAAAGCTGGCATAAACTATATAAGTAATTGATTTTATTATATATTTAACGCGAGCGCCATGTGCAACAAAACTTCACCCGTAGCCCGCAGGGAGCGCAGCGAATTACGCGATCAGGGGGCCCTCTCACCAAACATTCCACCTTGATCTCCAAACGCCCAATCCGCCGGCAAGATACCGTTCTTGATATACCGGTGCAATGTCGAATAAGGCCAATCCACCGCGCGCTTCACGTAACCGTGTTTGACCGGATTGATGTGCACGTAATTCACGTGCGCCTCGAAATCGCGTTCATCGCGAATCGTATGCTCCCAGTAGCGTTTTTGCCATGAATCGTAATCGCCGCGCCTGTCTTTTGTGAGCGGGACCCCGGCCTTCAACAGATCTCGCGTCAATCGCGATTTGATCAAGCGTATGCGCCGCGCATAAGCAGCGTCGACCTCCGGCAAGGTCCACACCGCATGCCAGTGGTCGGGCAGGATCACCATCGCATCAATCTTGAACGGAATTTCGCGCCTCACCCCACGAACAATCTCGCGCAAGGCCTCGGCGTAATCCACCAGCAGCGTTTGCCGGCGGTCGTGCAGGTTCACGATGAAGAAATACGTGCCTCCAGCGACATGGTTGCGGCGATAGGAAACCATAGCGTATGTTATCCCGTAATACGCTTCGCTCCTTACGGGCTACGCTTGGCATGACATCCAAATATGACCTACCGCTTGGTTACAAATCAGCAAAGGACGCGATTGCTCTCGGCAGAGCCGCATTTCTCGGTTCTGTAACTTCCGATTTACCACATAATCGATCAGCCCTCGTAGCAAGCGACGACCTCATTCCACAGTTTGGTTATGTAGGCACTCAGTTCGACCAAAGCAGGGTATTGCTCCTCGGAATTAATCCAGGAAACGGAAATGATCTCGTGCGCAGTCGACAAGACAACACTATGATGCCTGCCCTACATCGCTTTGCTGCTGATGTTTCAATAACGTCGTTCATCCAAGCGCAAAAAGCATATAAGTCGGTGTGTCAATCGTGGCCGATTTGGCGACGCCATTGCTCTGAAGTCATTGGTGCAGGCAAGCTTTCGTTTGAAGATATTGCATACTCAAACGCGCTACCTTGGCGAACGGCCAGCGAATCAAATTTTGATGACACCGCCGGGAAAAAAGCTGCAAAGAACTACGTCTATCCGCTAATTGAAGAGATTCAACCGCGCGTAATCATCGCAATGGGGAAAAGGGCCGCAAGGATTATTGAACTTGGAGGCAAATCATTTCCAAATCTAATTGTCTGGAACCGAGCGCAAGTTGCCACATCCTCCGTCCAGCGAGAACGCACTACAGCAGCCGAGCAAATATTCAACATTATCGGACGTAAAGCGCAGCAAGCGTAGCCCGTAAGGAGCGCAGCGTATTACGGGACCAAATGAGCGTCACTCCACAAGACGTCAATCCCCAAAAAAAACGCCCACCGACTCCCGCCGGCAGGCGTTCTGGTTGACAGCCAGCGCTGAAACCTATTTCTTTTTCGGCGCCTTGATCTTGATGCCGACCATGCTCTCCGGCTTGACCCACTGATCGAACTGCGCTGAAGTCAGATGCCCCAGCGCAATCGCCGAGGCCTTCAGCGTCAAGCCCTTCTTGTGGGCATTTTTGGCAATCGCCGCGGCCTTGGCATAACCGATGTGCGGGTTGAGCGCGGTCACCAGCATCAGAGAATCATTGGTGAGCTGGGTGATGCGTTCGAGATTGGGCTCTATGCCGACCGCGCAGTGTTCGTCGAAGTTCTCGCAGGCATGCGCCAGCAGATTCACGCTGTGCATGAAATTGCGGATCACCATCGGCCGGAACACGTTGAGCTCGAAGTTGCCCATTGAACCACCGACATTGATCGCGACGTCGTTGCCGAAGACCTGGCAGCAGGCCATGGTCATCGATTCCGACTGCGTTGGATTGACCTTGCCCGGCATGATCGACGAGCCCGGTTCGTTTTCCGGGATGCTCAGTTCGCCGATGCCGCAGCGCGGGCCGCTGGACAGCCAGCGAATGTCGTTGGCGATTTTCATCAGCGATGCCGCCAGCGTTTTTATTGCGCCGTGAGCGGCAACCACGCCGTCGCAGGAGCCCAGTGCTTCGAATTTATTGGGTGCGGTGATGAAAGGAAGACCCGTCATCTTCTTCAGCTGCGCCGCGACATCCTTGGCGAATTTCGGATGGGCGTTGAGGCCGGTGCCGACGGCAGTGCCGCCGAGCGCGAGCTCACACAGATGCGGCAGTGACGCCTCGACGTGCTTCAGGCTGTGGTCGAGCTGCGACACATAACCCGAAAATTCCTGGCCCAGCGTCAGTGGCGTCGCATCCTGCAGATGGGTGCGACCGATCTTGACGATGTTCATGAAGGCGCGGGATTTTTTGTCCAGCGTGTTGCGCAGTTTTTTTACCGCGGGCTTCAACTGTTTTTCCAGCGCGATCACTGCTGCAACATGCATCGCCGTGGGGAAGGTGTCGTTCGAAGACTGCCCCTTGTTGACGTCGTCGTTCTCATGCACCAGGCGCGCTGCGCCGCGTTTGCCGCCAAGGATTTCCGACGCGCGATTCGCCAGCACTTCATTGACGTTCATGTTGGTCTGGGTGCCGGAGCCGGTCTGCCACACCACCAGCGGGAAATGTGCATCCCATTGTCCGGTCAGCGCTTCGTCAGCAGCCTTGACGATGGCCTTGCCTTTCTTTTTGTCGAGCGCGCCCAGCGCCATGTTGGTCAGCGCCGCGGCTTTTTTCACCATCACCTGCGCATGCACCACCGGCAGCGGCATGGTCTCGCCGGGGAAATGGAAGTGATGCAGACTGCGCTGGGTCTGCGCGCCCCACAGCATGTTGTCGGGCACTTCGATGGCGCCCATCGTGTCGTGTTCGGTGCGGAATTTAGCCATGGTGATAAGTTACAAAAATAAGTTATAAAATAATCAATAAAAACAATTGGTTATAAAAAGTGCTGGGGCTACAGCAAGGGACGTTGTTCGCCGCGCTCAGCGCCGGCATCGACCACCGACAGCGCGGTCATGTTGACGATGCGGCGTACGGTCGATGACGGCGTGATGATGTGCGCGGGCTTGGCGGCACCGAGCAGGATCGGGCCGATGGTGATGCCGTCGCCGGATGCGGACTTGAGCAGGTTGAACGAAATGTTCGCGGCGTCGAGATTGGGCATCACCAGCAGGTTTGCCGCGCCCTTGAGGCGGTTGTCGGGCAGCGCGCGTTGGCGGATTTCCTCGGACAGCGCCATGTCGCCCTGCATCTCGCCTTCGACCTCGAGGTGCGGGTCGATCTGCATGACCAGTTCCAGCGCGCGACGCATTTTCTGCGCGGTGACGGAATCGCTGCCACCGAAGCTCGAGTGCGACAACAGCGCGGCCTTGGGCGTGATGCCGAAACGGCGGATTTCCTCCGCGGCGAGGATCGTCGATTCGGCGATCTGCTCGGCAGTGGGATCGAAGGTGACGTAGGTATCACAGATGAAGACCGTGCCCTTGGGCAGCAGCAGCGTATTCATCGCGGAATACTGGTTCACGCCTGGCCGGCGGCCGATGACCTGGTCGATGGTGTGCAGGTGGCGACCGTACTGGCCAAGGATGCCGCACAGCATCGCGTCAGCATCGCCCATGTGCACCAGCATCGCACCGATCAGCGTCGGCCGGCGGCGCATGTCGAGCTTGGCGATCTCGCCGGAAATACCCTTGCGCTTGGTGAGACGGTGGTATTCGGTCCAGTACTCGCGATAGCGCGGGTCGTTGTTGGGATCAATGGTGTCGTAATGCTGCTCGCGCTGCAGGCGCAGACCGAGGCGCTCGATGCGGGTCTTGATGACATCGGGCCGCCCGATCAGGATCGGCCGCGCGAGGCCCTCGTCCACCACCTGCTGGGCAGCGCGCAGCACGCGCTCTTCCTCGCCCTCGGCATAGACCACGCGCTTGGGTGATTTTTTCGCCGCGGCAAACACCGAACTCATGATGTGGCCGGACTGGTATACAAAGCGGTTCAACCGCTCTTTGTAGGCATCGAAGTCGGTGATCGGGCGCGTCGCGACGCCGCTGTCCATCGCAGCCTTGGCCACCGCCGGTGCCACATGCGCAATCAGACGCGGGTCGAAGGGCTTGGGAATCAGGTAGTCGGCACCGAATTTCAAATCCTGTTCGCCGTAGGCGGCAGCGACAATGTCGGACTGTTCCGCCTGCGCCAGCGCGGCAATCGCGTTGACCGCGGCAATTTCCATCTCGCGGTTGATGGTGGTCGCGCCGACATCGAGCGCGCCGCGGAAGATGAACGGAAAACACAGAACGTTGTTGACCTGGTTCGGATAATCCGAACGGCCGGTGGCCATTACCGCATCAGGGCGCACTTCCTTCACCAGCTCGGGCAGGATTTCCGGCTCGGGGTTGGCCAGCGCCAGAATCAGCGGGCGCTCCGCCATCAGCTTGACCATCTCGGGTTTCAGCACCTTCCCCGCCGACAGGCCGAGGAATGCGTCGGCGCCGGCCATCACGTCGCGCAGCTCGCGTGCGTCGGTGTCGATGGCGTAACGCGATTTTTCGTCGTCCATCAGTTCGGCGCGGCCTTTGTAAACAACACCGACAATGTCTGTGACGGTGATGTTTTCCTTTTTCAGGCCCAGCGACACCAGCAGGTCGAGACAGGTCAGCGCTGCGGCGCCCGCACCGGACACGACGAGTTTTATTGTCGAGATGTCCTTGCCGACGACCTTCAGGCCGTTGGTGAAGGCCGCGCTGACGATGATCGCAGTGCCGTGCTGATCGTCATGGAATACCGGAATCTTGCAGCGCTTGCGGAGTTCGCGCTCGACGATGAAACACTCCGGCGCCTTGATGTCTTCGAGGTTGATGCCGCCAAAGGTGGGCTCGAGCGAGGCGATGATGTCGACCAGCTTGTACGGGTCGAGTTCGTTGATTTCGATATCGAAGACGTCGATGCCGGCGAATTTCTTGAACAACACCGCCTTGCCTTCCATCACCGGCTTCGCCGCCAGCGGACCGATGTTGCCCAAGCCGAGCACGGCGGTGCCGTTGGTGATCACCGCAACCAGGTTGCCGCGCGCGGTATAGAGGCTGGCGTCCGCCGGATTGGCGGCGATTTCCTCGCAGACCTTGGCTACACCAGGCGTGTAGGCGAGTGCCAGGTCGCGCTGGTTGACCAGACTCTTGGTCGGAGTGACTGCGATTTTTCCCGGCACGGGAAAGCGGTGATATTCGAGCGCCGCTTTACGGAGTTGCTCTTCAGGCATTTGCGAAAACCGCCTTTCGATGTCAGCCGCAAGCCGCGTGGCTTTGCGGGAGCGGAATTATACCGTAGCCCCCTCGCTGCCCTGCTGCTGCCAGCCTGTCCGGTTACCTGCACCGCAACGGGGCGCAGGCACCCGCGCGGTGCCCGCGTACGCGCTTACGCCCGCCTGTCGTCGCATGCGCGTGGCGCTGCTGCAGTGGCACAGGAATTGCTAAATCTGCTGCACGGCAATTGCTGTCGCCTGTCGCCATTTACCGGAGAACCCCATGCGCCTCATCACCCGCCTGATCGCCGCCGCTGTATTTGCCGGCATACCGCTGGCAACCTCCGCCTATCCGACCAAACCGGTACGCATGATCATTCCCTTCCCGCCGGGCGGTGCCTCCGACTACGTCGGACGCACGGTGGCCCAGGCACTGTCGGAAATGTGGGGGCAAAACGTGGTGGTGGACAACCGCGGCGGTGCCGGCGCCACCATCGGCACCGGCCTGGTCGCAAAAAGCCCGGCCGACGGTTACACCTTGTTGATGGGCGTCAATGCTGGTGTCGTCATCGCACCGAGCATTTATCCGGACCTGAGCTACGATCCACGCAGGGACCTGGTCGCGCTGGCCTCGTTTGCGCTGTCGCCGCAACTGCTGGTGGTCACCAACGGGCTGCCGGTGAAATCAGTGAAGGATCTGGTTGCGCTGGCCAAGGCCAAACCCGACCAACTGTCGTTTGCGTCTTCGGGCAACGGCGCACTGCCGCACCTGGCCGCCGCAATGTTCAACATCACGGCGGGCATCAAAGCGGTACATGTGCCGTACAAGGGCAGCGGCCCGGCATTGCCGGACCTGATCGCAGGGCGCACCCAGTACATGATCGACATCATCGTGTCGGCGCTGCCGCTGGTGCAAAGCGGCAAGCTGCGCATGCTGGCCGTGACCACCACCAAGCGCTACCCCACGCTGCCGGAAGTGCCCACGGTCGCCGAAAGCGGATTGCCCGGCTACGAAGCCGCGCAGTGGTACGGGCTTTTCGCCCCGGCCGGACTTCCGGCAACCATCGCCAAGAAAATTGAAAACGATGTCGCGCTGCTGTCCGACAATAAGCCGCTGCGCAGCGGCCTGTCCCAACGCGGCGCGGAAATGATGTATGGTAATTCCGCGCAATTCACCGCGGTGGTCAAACAGGACATCGCAAAATGGGCGAAAGTGGCCAAGGAAACCGGGGCCCGCGCGGACTGAAGAGCAGGATTGAGGATCACGGATTGCGGATTGAGGGGAAACGGTGGAGATCAATATTCCGGAAGTGGTGGCGGAGGTCGCCGCAGCATGCAAGCGCTATGAACAGGCGCTGGTCAGCAATGATGTGGCGACACTTGATGCCCTGTTCTGGCACAGCCCGCATACCATTCGTTACGGTGCCGGGGAAGTGCTGTACGGTTATCAGGAGATTGCGCAGTTCCGCTCTGCGCGCTCGCCGGCAGGGCTGGCGCGAACGGTTTCTCGTGAAGTGATCACCACCTACGGCCGCGACTTCGCCACCTCGAGCCTGCAGTTCGAGCGCAGCAGCCGCTCAGGACGGCAGATGCAGACGTGGGTGCGTGTGGCTGAAGGCTGGCGCGTCGTCGCCGCACACGTCAGCATGATGTAGTCAGGGGCGACCGCCCGCACACGCTGCAGCCGCCTTTGTGCTAACGTTGCGCTGCTTTTTTTGCAGCGAACAACGTGGCTTTCATGGTCCAGACATCTTCCGGCTCATCTTCCGGCACATCTTCCAGCTTGCGCGCCGATCTTTATCCCGAAATCCAGCCTTGCAGCAGCGGCATGCTGGCGCTCGACGGCCGGCATCAGATGTATTTCGAGGAAAGCGGCAATCCGCGCGGCGCACCGGTGCTGTTCCTGCACGGCGGGCCCGGTGCCGGCGCAGCATCCGCGCACCGGCGTTTTTTTGATCCCGCGCATTACCGCATCATCATTTTCGATCAGCGCGGCGCGGGCCGCTCGACCCCGCTGGGTGAGGTCACCGACAACACGACACCGTTACTCGTGTCGGACATCGAACAACTTCGCGAAAAACTCGGCATCGCACGCTGGCTGGTATTCGGTGGTTCCTGGGGCAGCACCCTCGCGCTGGCCTACGCCGAAGCGCATCCGCAACGCTGCACCGGGCTGATCCTGCGCGGCATTTTCCTCTGCCGCAGCAGTGAAATCGACTGGTTTCTCTACGGCCTGCGCAACCTGTTCCCGGAAGCCTGGCGCGCCTTCACCGGCCCGATACCGGAAGCCGAACGCGGCGACCTGCTCAGCGCCTACCATCGCCGTTTGACCGATCCCGATCCAGCAGTGCACATGCCGGCGGCGCGGGCATGGAGCACTTACGAAGGTTCCTGCTCGACGCTGCTGCCGAGCCCGGAAACCGTGGCCTATTTTGCCGGCGACGTGGTTGCCTTGGGCCTCGCGCGCGTCGAAGCGCATTATTTCAAGCACGACATTTTCCTGCCGTACAATTCGCTGCTGGACAATGTCGGCCGCATCCGCAACATTCCCGGTGTCATCGTGCAGGGCCGTTATGACGCGGTGTGCCCCATCGTGTCCGCGGACGACCTGCACCGCGCATGGCCGGAAGCGGAATACATCATCGTGCCCGATGCCGGACATTCGGCATGGGAGCCCGGCATCTGCGCGGCGCTGGTCCAGGCCACCGAAAAATTCAAACAACTTACTCAATAAAATCACCCAATAATCACCAAGGGAGAATGACATGAAACTGGTCACTTATTCTGCAGGCAAACGCGTTCCGGCAAAAATCGGCGTGATCGCCGCCGACGGCAGCATCATCGACCTCGAGGCCGCGGCGAAAAAAGCGCGGGTCAAGCTGCCCTTCGCCGCGAACGACATGGTCGCACTGGTCGCCGCCGGCAAATCCGGTCTGGCGCTGGTCAAAAAAGCCGTCGCCGGCGTGAAAACCGGTCATCACGCGATGGCCAAGGTCACGCTGCATGCGCCGATTCCCCGTCCGCGCAAAAACGTGTTCTGCGTCGGCTGGAATTACGTTGAACATTTCGAGGAAGGTGCGAAGGCGCGGCCGCATGTGACGGAACTGCCGAAACATCCGGCGTTTTTCAGCAAGCAGCCGCTGGCTGTCAACAGCCCCTACGGCGAAGTGCCCTCGCACCCCGGCGTCACCGAAAAACTCGACTGGGAAGTGGAGATGGCCGTGGTCATCGGCAAGGGCGGCCGCAACATCAGCGAAGCCGATGCGATGAAACACATCTACGGCTACATGATCGCCAACGATGTCTCGGCGCGCGAAGTGCAGCGCCAGCACGGCCAGCAGTGGTTCAAAGGCAAGAGCCTCGACGGCCACTGCCCGATGGGGCCGTGGTTAACAACTGCGGACGAAGTCAGGAATCCGCAGAATCTGCGCATCACCTGCCGCGTCAACGGCGTGACCAAGCAGGATTCCAACACCAGCTGTATGTATTTCAAGCTGCCGCGGCTGATTGCGGAACTGTCGGCGGGCCTCACGCTGGAACCGGGTGACCTGTTCCTCACCGGGACTCCGGCCGGCGTCGGCCATGCACGCACCCCGCCGGAATTCATGAAAGCAGGCGACATCCTTGAGACTGAAGTGGAAGGATTGGGCGTGCTGCGCAACAAAATCGGGGCAAAATGAGGTTTGCGCACCGCGAACTTCCGCAATATGGCCGCGGCCTTGAGGATCGCGGCGGCGCGCAGTAGCATGTTCCGCTGAGAAGGAGGAACCCCATGGACATCCCGCAAAAAAGCAACATCACCGTCATCCCCACCGGCGCGGCGCTGGGCGCCGATATCGTCGGCGTCGATCTGGCCAAACCGCTGTCGCAGGAGACGTTCCGGCAGATCGAGGACGCCTGGCACTCGCATCTGGTGCTGCGTTTCCGCAATCAGCAGCTCGATGATCCGGCGCTGCTGGCATTCGGACAATTGTTCGGCGAACTCGACCAGGCACCGGTTCATGCCGGCAAGGATGTGGTCAATCCCTTTCCGCAAATCACCGTGATGTCGAACATCAAGGTCGACGGTAAATCCATCGGTAACCTCGGCCATTACGAGGCCGAATGGCATACCGACATGTCCTACAACGACATGGCGCCGATCGGCAGCCTGCTGTATTCGCTGGAAGTGCCGCCGGAAGGCGGCAACACGGGCTTCTCCAACATGTTTAAAGCCTATGACACGCTGCCGGCAGCCATCAAAAAACAGATTCTTGGCCGTTTCTGCCGCCATGACTCGAGTCGCAACAGCGCTGGCGAGCTGCGCAAGGGTTTCAGCGATGTCAACGATCCGCGTGATGCGCCGGGCGCCATCCATCCGCTGCTGCGCACCCATCCGCGCAGCCACCGCAACTGCCTGTTTCTCGGCCGCCGCCGCAATGCCTACATCATCGGCATGCCGCTGGACGAGAGCGAAGATCTGCTCAACCAGCTGTGGGCGCACGCCACCAAAAAGGAATTCGAGTGGTATCAGGTATGGCAGGTCGGCGACCTGGTGATGTGGGACAACCGCAGCGCCATGCACCGCCGCGATGCCTTTGATCCGGAGTCACGGCGTCTGATGCATCGCACCCAGATCAGGGGTGACAAGCCGTTCTTTGATCCGAAGACGCTCGACGCGCGGGCTTAGCGGTTGCGGCGGAGGCTGGCCCGGGCGCAGCACGGGTCAGGCCGCAGCCACAACATTTAAAAAGATGCATCGGGCAGGTGCCGCGCAGCGGCGCCTGACGCATCGCACCCAGATCAGGGGTGACAAACCGTTCCTTGATCCGAAGACGCTCGACGCACGGGCTTAAATCGCCCGCAAGAAAAAGCTGCCTTTAACCCGGCGCCTTTTTTTCACCCGCTGCGGCCTTGCCCGCAGACTGCAGACTCTCCAGTCCAGCCTTCTGCATCTCCAGCGTCTTGACGGTCATCTGCACAAAACCGGTGTTCATGGTCAGCCAGGTTTCGACCGCCTTCAGCTCAGCGATTTTTTTCTGCAGATCCTCGACATTCATCGTCGGCGCGATCATGCCCGGCATGGGAAATCCCATCGGGTTCCACATTTTCTGCATGAATTCAAAAAAGTCTTTGGGTACGTCTTGATCGGCCATGGTCGCTCCCCCCTGTATTACGAGCACTGCGTTACGAACCCTGTATTACGAGCCCTGCGTTACGGGGATTATAGGCCGCAGATGCTGTTACAGCGCTTCGACGCGGATCGTTTCGCCGTCGCGGGCGGATTTCAGCACCGCCGGGTCACCCCGGATGCGGCCCAGCACGTTGCAGGCACAGACCAGCCGGCATTCATCACCGCGGGATGCGGGGGTTCGCCCCCAGGGCAGCGCCAGCGCACTGCCGCCCACCCAGAAACACACCGTGCCGGGATCCACCACCTGCCGCGCACCGGGTTCCAGCGTGGCGGCTACCGGCAGGGAGAAATAAACCTCCTCCCCCCAGGTGCTGACGCTGGATACACAGGGCAGGATCGCCAGCAGCTTATCGACAGTGACGCCCGGTTGGAGATCGGCAATCACCGATCCTGTCGGCCAGGAAATACGGATGGCGGCCACCGCTCAGGTAACCGCGGAAAGCGGCGCTTATTCGCCGAGGAGGGAATCGATGCGCCGGGAGGCGACGCGCTGCGGCGCCATCCGTACCGGCGCGGGTTCGGCAAATGCGGCGACGACGCGCTGCAGGCGCTGTTTTTCGCCCAACACCTTGTTGGTATAGGTGTCGTTATCGTCGCCCAGGGCGCCGGCATACATCTGCAGCGCAATGCTCAGGTTGCCAGTGCGGGACAGATATTCGCGAAGGATGCGGGTGCCGACGCGGATGTTGGATTCCGGGTCAAACACCGCTTTTTCGCCGCCAAACTCAGCCAGCTTGTCGCCATGGAATTTCGGGATGATCTGCATCAGGCCCTTGGCGCCGACGCCGCTTTCAGCGATCGGGTTATAGCGCGACTCGACGGCAATCACCGCCATGATCAGCAGTGGGTCCAGATTCACCTGGCCAGCTTCGGCATGGGCGATCTGCACGAACTCCAGCGTCACGTCCTGGGATACCTTGTAGCGCTTGGCCAGGAACTCGGCCAACGCCTCATGCCGGGCGGCGTCCGGGTGCACGGCCGGCGCGGGCTGCGGCAGCACGCGATCGGACACGGCCTTGGCTTCGCTCTCCATGGCGGCATATGCGGATTGCAGCCAGTGGGCGCCGTAACGTTCGTGGAGCAGCAGGGCCAGGGCGGAGAAACTGGCAATCAGCATCGCCAGGGTGACCATCTTGCGGGTCCAGTGCGGCGCTGCCGCGGCCCGAACTTGGGTGGATATTTCGGGGGGTATTTCTGAAATCGATTTTGCGTACATGCAAAACCTCCTTTGGGGAGTGGCGCCTGCCTCGGGCGGGACGCCTTTGTGCTGGTGTTACCTCGCTACGGTAACGGTGTCTCCTTAAGACTGCGGTCAGCCTAAAACCACTACAGGTTGTGGGCTACTCAAAAAAACTGGCCAATTCTAGGTGTTCAAGCCATGGACCGCAACCCTGTCACCGGATTTTCATCAGGTCGGGAAAACGGCCGGGGGCGGAGTGTAACGGCAACACGCATTGCAACGCAACAAAAATATAACTCTTTGTTTATAAAAGAATTTAAGTATTTTCAGGCGTCGCACCCGGGGTTAAACCGGGCAAATGGCAGGGATTTGAACTGCACTGCGGCAAAGAGTTCATTGCTGCCGGACACAAGCGCAGAATGGCACCAACTCTTGTTTAAAAAATTAATAAAAACAATCACTTATAGTTCGTCTTGGGGATCAGGCAGCGCTTCGGCCTGGCGTGCCTCCCAGGTCCGGAGCGCGGCTTCGTAGTCAGTGAGCGCTTCCCAATACCGATCATAAACACAGGGCTCGCAACCGCTCTGGCAGCACTCCCAAGGTTCGGGGGCCGGCGGTTTTTCCGGTTTGGAGTCGAGACCGGCCGTCATCTCTCAGCGCGCCTCATCCGGAAGCCGCTGATCCGGAAAACGCCGGCGGAACTCGGCCGCCAGCGTATCGGCATCGGCTGTTTTGCCGGTGCGGCGCAACTCAGCGATGCGCTGGATCCATTTTTCCGGCGGTTCCCTGAGCAAGTCCTGCCACAGCGCGCCCCTTGCCGGGACCGCCGACAGGGCAGCGGCCGGTGCCGGTGCAGCGGCTTTGGCCGATGCCGATGCGCCAGCACCGTCCGACATTTCTGCGGCCATCGACGCCGGCGCAGACCGCAGCAGCGGCTGCGATACCGTGTAGTCACGGCTGGCGGCAACGGGTGCTTCGGTGCGATTGGATTCAGCCGCAGCAGCTTTGGCGCGGGATTCGGGCACAGCCCGCTCCGCTTCGGCAACGCGACCGGACATTGCCTGCGCTGGCACCGGTGGTCCGGCCTGCGCGGCGGGTGCATCCGCCACCGTAACCGGCGGCGACGTGACCGACCGGCGTTTGGGCGTGGTTTCCGCCGCAGCCGTGACTGGTGGCTGTGCAATCTCACGTGGCGGAGTCATGGTCGGGGTTTCCGGCGGCGAAATCATCGAATCTGGACGATCGGCCCCCTGTTCGCGCATCATCGTCACCGCGCTGACCGACAGCACCAGCACCGCAGCCAGCGAAACCGGCAGCGCCCAGCGACGGGCGCCGGCACGACGCGGACCCGCGGCCACCTCGCGCCGTGCCGCAGCGCGGATCGCGTCGTCCAAGTGTGCCGGCGGCGCGGCATCTGCGCCGGCGCGATACATCGCCGCCAGTTGCAGATCGTTTTCGATATCGACTTTGTCAGGCCCCGGGGTCATTGCCATGCCTGCATCCCCTGCCGCAGTTTCGCCAGCGCATAACGCAGGCGGCTTTTCGCCGTTTCACGGTTGACGCCGGTGGCGGCAGCAATTTCCTCAATGCTCAGTCCGCCCTCCTGCTGCAGCACAAAAGCCTCGCGCTGTTCTTCCGGCAAATCATCGAGCAAAGCCAGCAGTTGCGCCGCCTGTTGCCGGGACGTCGCACTGACTTCCGGCTCAACACTGCGCGGCGCCACCGGCTCATCGACCGACACCGACTCGTCATCCAGCGATACAGCGGCATCGTCACGGCGAAAGTGGTCCATCAGCCGGTTATGGGCAATCCGGTAGAGCCAAGTCGAAAATTTCGCCTGCGCCTTATACCCGGCGCGGGCGCGGATCAGATTCATCCACACATCCTGGAACAGTTCGTCGGCCTGCGCCGCGTTGCGGCACTGGCGCAGCAGATAACGGTAAATGCCGCCTTTGTGGCGGCTGTAGAGCACATCAAAGGCTGCCGCATCGCCATCGCGATAACCGAGCATCAGTGCTTCATCGGTGGCGTCGGTATCCGTAGACATAACGGGGTGCCAGTATGCAGAAGCCTCCGCATACCGGCAACCCGGCTGTAGTACTGCATCCACCATGGAATCAACGACGCTGAAATCAACGCGGGGGAGATCAACGTGGGGGAGATCAACGTGGGTCAAATCAACGTGGATGGAATCAACGTGGGTCGGGCGCAAAACGCGCCGGAAACGGCGCGGGGAAAGGATCCGGCCGCGCCAGCGACGGCGCGCGGATCACGCCCTGCGCCACCAGATTGCGGTAACTGTCGTAGTAAATAGTGATGATCTCGGACGGTGTTGCGGTGGCGCGTTCGAATTCGGTGTACGTCACCACCGAAGTTTCGCTGCGACCGTGGCCGGTACCGAGACGAGCGGATTTTTTCGCGGCACTGGCCGGCGCCTCGGCGCGTGCAGACGCACCGACCCCGCTGGCTGCATCATGCGCAGAGCCGGCGGCACTACGATCTTCGGCCACCGCCGAAGGTGCTGGTGCTTCGGCTTCCACCACGTTGCGAGCCAGCCGCGGCGGTAAATACTGCACCACCGGTTCCGCTTTTTTGCGAAATACCGCAACACCGATCACGCCGACATGGTCGGGACGTCCGGTGCGCGCGGCATAGGAATCGGGCAGCGCCGTGAAATAAAACGCAGCGGTACGATCCAGGCTTTTGCGCCAGCCTTTGACACCAAAACCTTGTTGCGAACCAAGCACATAACCGCTTTGCCCCCAGTCGGCGGTATCGCCGGTGATCACGTCCACCCCGTCCACCGAAACCACGGTCAGGATGTCGCCCAGTTGCCGGTTGCGCAGGCGAACCTCATACTCATTGCCGGGATGACCGACGACATAATGCCGCCCTTCGTGGACATGGACCGGCAGCGTGCGGTTCTGGGCACGGTCGTGAATCACGATATCGGCGATACTGCCCACCGCCGCAGCGGGCAATGACAGGGTGCAGGCGGCCAGCGCGGCCGCAACGGTAATCAGGCGTTTCATGGGCGCTCCTTCATTGTGGTGGTGTGCGGAAGACCCGCAACCCTGCTGTAAACGCCAGCCACAGCGGATCGGGGTTAAACGCCGAAAATCGCCGGTCCGGACTGCCATATGTGTGCCAGCGTACAGATGGAGCGCCGAAACAAGACAACAATTATGGTTGTTTGCGTGGAAGCGCCGTTTTTTCCGGCAGTTGCAGACGGGGTGCCATGGTGATCCCCGGCAGGCAGCCGCACAAAAACAGTTCCGCCTCCGGATTGGAGGTCACTTTTCACAAAAACAAGCCATGCCAGAAGCAGCAAACAGCCCCCCCCTTGCCGACAGCGCCGCCGCAGTGCAGCGCCAAAAGACCACGCTCAAAGCGGGCGCCTTGCAGTATGCGATCCTCACCAGCGCCAATTTCTCGATTATTGCCACCGACGAAAAAGGCATCATTCAGTTGTTCAACGTCGGTGCCGAGCGCATGCTGGGCTACACGGCAGCCGAGGTCGTCAACTGCATCAGCCCGAGCGATTTGCATGACCCGCAGGAAGTGATGGCGCGCGCCCAGGCCTTGAGTCTCGAACTGGCGACCCCCATTGCGCCGGGTTTCGAGGCACTGGCTTTCAAGGCTTCACGTGAAATTGATGACAACTATGAACTGACCTATATCTGCAAGGATGGCCGCCGCTTTCCGGCCATCGTATCGATCACGGCGCTGCGCGACGACTTTGGCGACATCATCGGCTATCTGCTGATCGGCAGCGACAATTCGGTGCGCAAGCGCGTTGAATCGGAACTGAACAAGGCCATGGTCGCCGCGGAACAGGCCAACCGCGCAAAAACGGATTTTCTCTCCGCCATGAGCCATGAATTGCGTACGCCGCTGAATGCGATCCTCGGCTTTGCCCAGCTCATGGAATCCGGGGCCCCCTCGCCGACGCCCTCCCAGAAGCGCAACCTCGACCAGATCCTCAAGGCCGGCTGGTACCTGCTGGAACTGATCAATGAAATTCTCGATCTCGCACTGATCGAATCGGGCAAGGTGATCCTTTCGCGGGAGCCCGTCTCCCTGGTCGAGGTCATGCTCGAATGCCAGGCGATGATCGAACCCCAGGCACAGAAACGCGGCATCAGCATGACATTTCCGCGTTTTGACGTTCCCTACTTTGTCATGGCCGACCGGACCCGGGTCAAGCAGATTCTGATCAACCTGCTGTTCAACGCCATCAAGTACAACAAGCCGAACGGCGCGGTTGCGGTGGAATACGCTGTGCGCTCTGCGGATGCCATTCGCATTTCGGTACGGGACACCGGTGTGGGACTGTCCCCGGAACAGCTCGCACTGCTGTTCCAGCCGTTCAATCGTCTCGGCAAGGAGACCGGCGCTGAGGAAGGTACGGGCATCGGCCTGGTGGTGACCAAACGGCTGGTCGAACTGATGGAAGGCACCATCGGCGCCGAAAGCTCTGTCGGGGTGGGAAGCGTATTCTGGATAGAATTGAACTTGACGCATGCGCCGCAGTTTGTAGCGGAAACCGAACAACACGCGGCGCTGGCGCAATCACGGGTGCTGGACGGGGCACCACTGCACACCCTGCTTTATGTGGAAGACAATCCGGCCAATCTGGAACTGGTCGAACAACTCATCGCGCGTCGCCCGGATCTGCGCCTGCTGAGCGCGGCAGACGGCAATCTCGGCATCGAGTTTGCGCGGACCCATCAGCCGGCGGTGATTCTGATGGACATCAATCTGCCCGGCATCAGCGGCATCGAAGCCATGAAAATCCTGCAGGCGGACCCGGCAACGGCGCATATCCCCATCGTCGCTCTGAGCGCCAATGCGGTGCCGCGGGATGTCGAGAGGGGTCTCGAAGCCGGGTTCTTCAACTATCTCACCAAACCCATCAAAGTCAACGAGTTCATGGATGCGCTTGACGTGGCTCTGAGATTCTCGCAGACAACATCAGTCAGCGCCGCTGACAAGGGAAAAGCAGAATGATTACCGTACAGGAGATTCTCGACGCCAACATCCTGATTGTGGATGATCAGGAGGCCAATGTCCGCCTGCTTGAAGAATTACTGCGTGAAGCCGGCTACAGCTGTGTTGCCTCGACCATGAATCCGCAAGAAGTCTGCGCGCTGCATCGCAAAAACCGCTATGACCTGATCCTGCTCGACCTGCAGATGCCCGGCATGGACGGCTTCCAGGTGATTGAAGCCCTCAAGACCAACGATGCGGACGGTTACCTTCCGGTCCTGGTGATCACCGCCCAACCCGGACATAAATTGCGGGCGCTGCAGGCCGGGGCCAAGGATTTCATCAGCAAGCCGTTTGATCTGGTCGAGGCCAAGACGCGCATCCGCAACATGCTTGAAGTGCGGCTGCTGTACAAGAAACTCGATCAGCACAACCAGCAACTGGAACAAACCGTGCGCGAACGCACCGCCGAGCTGCGCGAAAGCGAAGCCCGCTATCGCAGCCTGACGGAACTGGCCTCCGATTGGTACTGGGAACAGGACGAGCAGGGCAACTTCAGCAAGGTTTCCGGGCCGGTCCTGGAAATGCTCGGCATCCGGGTCCACGCCCTGGCGGGAAATGGCGACAGCGCCCCGGTAACCGGCTGGAATGAGGCGGAGCAGGAATGGCTGCGAAACACCATTGCCGCACGACAGCCCTTTCTGGATTTCGTCTTCAGCCGTGTCAATAGCGACGGCTCGCAACAAAGGTTTCGGGTCAGCGGAGAACCCAAGTTCGACGAGACCTGCCGCTTCATCGGTTACCGCGGCATCGGCGTGGAAATCACCGCACAAAAATAGAAGCTTTGACGTCGACTGCGAGCGATCTCCGTGCAGCATAATCCACATCAAAATCATCTGCTTGCCGCCCTGCCGACAGCGGAGTTCGGGCATCTGGCTGCGCATCTGGAACTGGTTCCGATGCTGCTTGGCGAAATGCTCTACGAACCCGGTGGAAAGCTGCAGCACGCCTATTTTCCGACCACCGCCATCGTCTCGCTGCACTATGTCATGGAATCCGGCGCCTCAGCCGAGACTGCGGGCGTGGGCAACGAAGGCATCGTCGGCATTTCGCTGTTCACCGGGGGAGATACCACGCCCAGTTCGGCGGTGGTGCAGACCGCGGGTTACGGCTACCGGCTCAAGGCAAGTCTCCTTAAAGGGGAATTCGAGCGTGGCGGAGCGCTGCAACTCTTGTTGCTGCGTTATACCCAGGGGCTGATCACCGTAATGGCGCAAACTGCGGCGTGCAACCGGCACCACTCCGTGGAACAACAGTTGTGCCGCTGGCTGTTGTTTACCGTAGATCGCGCCTCATCACGCGAATTAATCATGACGCAGGAATTGATCGCCAACACGCTCGGCGTGCGCCGGGAAGGTATTACGGAAGCGGCCGGGGCGTTGCAGCGTGCGGGGTTTATCAGCTACCGCCGCGGCCACATTACAGTGCTCGAGCGCTCCGGACTGGAAACCCGCTCCTGTGAGTGTTACGCCGTGATCAAGAAGGAATTGGCCCGGCTGCTGCCACCCGCGAAAACCACACCACGATCCCTGTCAGCCTGATATCCGCATTGCACAGCGGACACCGGGTCGGGCCCGACCGCGGCTGTGATAAATTGAAGTCATGGACGAACTTGTGCTTCGCGGCATGGCGAAATGGCCCAAGGTGCCGGCGCGCTGCGGACCCGTTAGCCGCAGGCCCGTTTGCGGGAAGCAGCGCCGGACCGCCGGCGTAGCGGAGGATTCCAGCAATGGATGAACTCGTAATTCGTGGCATGGCCAAGTGGCCCAATGTGCCGGCGCGCTGCGGACCCGTTAGCCGCAGGCCCGTTTGCGGGAAGCAGCGCCGGACCGTCGGCGTAGCGGAGGATTCCAGCAATGGATGAACTCGTAATTCGTGGCATGGCCAAGTGGCCCAATGTGCCGGCGGTCTACGGCTGGCTGTCGCTCGACCGCCGCGGTCACTGGCTGCTGAAGGGTGAGCGCGTCACCAATCCCGGCATCGCCGCTTTTTTCGGCCGCAACTACAGCCATGACGACCAGGGCCGCTGGTTTTTCCAGAACGGGCCGCAACGCGTTTATGTCACGCTGGATTACACGCCGCATGTTTATCGCGCGACTTCGCTGCCGGGCGAAGCGCTGGCGCTGGTTTCGCACAGCGGCACAGCGGCGACCGCGATCGGCGCCGCCTACGTTGATGATGCCGGGCAATTGCTGCTCGACACCGACCTTGGCATCGGCCTGTTGCATGACGCCGATCTCGAAGCCCTGTTGCCGCGCTTCAACAGCTCCGCCGGGCAGGCCGGCGAAGCCGCGCTGGCCGCAACGCTGGACACGCTGCAGGCCGGCAACCATGCGGCGCTGGACCTGGATCTGGGCACGACGCGCATTCGGGTCAAACCGGTACGCGTCGCCGAAGTGCCGGCACGATTCGGCTTCGTTGTGTGCCCGGTCCAGCCGGCCGGACAGGAGGAATGTTACTGATGCAGGCGCTGTCGGCATTCGGCATTGCGGCACGACGCGTCGTACGCGGCGTGCTGTGCGACATCGACGACACGCTCACCAGCGACGGCCGGTTGACGGCGCAGGCTTACACCGCGCTCGAGCGCCTGCACAATGCCGGCCTGACCGTGGTGCCGATCACCGGCCGGCCGGCCGGCTGGTGCGACCACATCGCGCGGATGTGGCCGGTGGATGCGGTGGTGGGCGAGAATGGTGCGTTTTATTTCCGCTACGATCACGCCGCGCGCACGATGCAACGGCAATACGTTGACAGTCCGGCGATACGCACACAGCACCGTGCAGCACTTGCCGTCATCGCCGAAGAAATTCTCGCCGCCGTGCCCGGCGCCGCCATCGCCGCCGACCAGCAGTACCGGGAAACCGATCTTGCCATTGATTTTTGCGAAGATGTGCCGCGGCTGCCCGATGCCGCCGTGCAGCGCATCGTCGCGCTCATGCAAAGCTGCGGATTGACGGCGAAAATCAGTTCCATCCACGTCAACGGCTGGTTCGGCGACTACGACAAGCTGGCGATGACGCGCCGGCTGTACGCGGAATGTTTCGGCATTGATCTGGATGCCGCACGCGCCGAGTACGTCTTTGTCGGCGACTCGCCGAACGATGCGCCGATGTTCAGCCATTTCCCGCATGCAGTCGGCGTCGCCAACATCTGTGAATTCGCCGGCCGCCTGGCGCACGAACCTGCTTATGTTACTGTCGCCGCCGCCGGCGCCGGTTTTGTTGAACTCGCAGACCATCTGCTCAAAGCAAATATAAAATGAATAAAATCATAGACTTAAGGACTGACACCGTCACCCGGCCTACACCGGCCATGCTCGCCGCGATGCAGACCGCCACCCAGGGCGACGATTCACGCGACGGCGACGAAACCGTGATCAGACTGGAAGCGCTGGCCGCGAAGATGACCGGCAAAGCCGCCGGCCTCTACATGCCCAGCGGCACCATGACTAACCTGGTGGCGGTGCTGGCGCACACCCCGCGCGCCGGCGAAGTGCTGCTCGAACAGAAAGCGCACATCCTCAATAACGAACTCGGCGGACTCTCGGCGGTGGCCGGCGTGTATTACAAGCCGCTGCCAGGCACGCGCGGTGCGATGGACGAGAGCGCACTGCGTGAGGCCGTGCGACCGATGACGCGTAACAATTTCGGTACCGCGCTGATCTGCATGGAAACCACGCATAACAGCGCCGGCGGCACGGTGCTGCCAATGGCGCACATGAGAATGGTCCACGAACTCGCGCAACAGCGCGGCATTCCGGTGCATACCGACGGCGCACGGTTTTTTAATGCCGCGATCGCCTTGGGCGTGCCCGCATCGACCATCGCGCAGCACACCGATTCGGTCTGCTTCTGCGTATCGAAAGGCCTGTCGGCGCCGGTCGGTTCGGTGCTATGCGGATCACAGGCATTCATCGAGCGCGCGCGCCCGTTCCGGCGCATGGTCGGCGGCGCGATGCGCCAAGCCGGCTTGATCGCCGCCGCCGGTATCGTCGCGCTGGAAACCATGGTCGAACGGCTCCAGGACGATCACGCCACGGCGAAACGGCTGGCAACCGGACTTCATGCAGTCGATGCCTCACTGGTCGATCCGGCAGGTATCGAAACCAACATCGTGCGCGTCAGCCTGCGCGCCAGCGGCCGCAGCGCCGCGCAATGGGCGGAGGATTTCAAGGCGCGGGGCATTGCCGTCAGTCCGGCAGACTCGTCATCGCTGCGCTTCGTGACTCATCGCCACATCGGCGATGCCGAGGTCGATGCAGCAATCGCCGCGTGCAGGGACATCTGGCAGCACAGCATCAGATAATGCGTTTGCGGATCTCCGTCACCACGACCTCGGCAATCAGCACCACCGCAAATATCACCACCAGCATCAGCGCCACGCGATCCCACTGAAACAGGTTCATCGCCGAATCAATGGCCATGCCGATGCCGCCGGCGCCGACCAGTCCCAGCACTGCGGACTCGCGCACGCTGATGTCCCAGCGGAACAGCGCAATGCCCCAGAATGCCGGCTCGACCTGCGGCCAGTAACCCTTGATGAACACGCTCGGCCAGGGTGCGCCGCAACTGCGCAGCGCTTCAACCGGACCCGGCCGCGCCTCCTCCAGCGCCTCGCTGAACAGTTTGCCGACGAACCCGATGGAGCGGAAAGCGATGGCCATGGTGCCGGCCAGCGCGCCGGGGCCGAAGATGGCGACGAACAGCAGCGCCCAGACCAGCGAATTGACCGAGCGCGACGACACCAGCAGCAGCTTGGCCAGGTAGTTGAGTCCGGCGTTGGGCGTCACATTGTTCGCCGCCAGCATGCCCAGCGGCAACGCCATCGCAATCGCGAATATCGTGCCCAGCGTGGCAATGTGCAGCGTTTCGATCAGCGCCGCGTGCACGCCCTTGGGGTAATAACGCCACTCGATCGGCCACATCCGCCGCAGCAGGTCCGCCATCTGTTCGGGCGCATCGTAGAGGAACTCGGGGATGATCTCGACCGTGCGCAGCGAAACCACACAGGCCGTCACGATGCCGAAATACAGCGCGAAACGCGCCAGCCGCTCGCGCCGCGTGTAACGCTGCCATTCCTGCCGCGTGCCGGCGCTTGTCACTGGTAGAGTTTCTTGATCTGGTTCTGCAGCATTTCGCTGACCATGATGACGGCGATGATCGCCAGCAGGATGGTCAGCAGGAAGTCGAAATCGAAACGCTGGAACGCGGCGAACATGGTGCCGCCGATGCCGCCGGCGCCGACGATGCCGACCATGGTCGAATTGCGCAGGTTGGAGTCCACCTGGTAGGTGGCGAAGCCGACAAAACGCGTCAACACCTGCGGCAGCACGCCATAGGCGATGACGCTCATGAACGGCGCGCCGGTGGCGCGGATGGCCTCGACCTGTTTCAGTGAAATCTCCTCAATCGCCTCGGCAAACAGTTTGCCGATGAAACCGATTGAGGCCACGGTCAGCGCCAGAATTCCGGCCAGTGCGCCGAAACCGACCGCCTTGACGAAGATGATGGCGATGATGACCTGGTGAAACGAGCGGCACAGGGCGATGAACAGGCGCATCGGCCACGTCACCCAGGCCGGCATCAGGTTGCGCGCCGCCAGCAGGCCGATCGGCAGCGACAACAGAATGCCCAGCGCCGAGGCGATGATCGCCATTTCGATCGATTCGTAGAGCCCTTTGGCCAGCAATTGCAGCTTGGCGGCACCGGTGTCCGGCGGGAACATGCGCGCGATGAAGCGCATACCGTTGTCGAGGCCGGTGACGAAGCGCTCCCAGGTGACGTCAAGGATGGAGGCTGCGTAGAAGGCATAGGTGATCAGCGCCAGCCATGCCAGCCGTGCCGGCCAGTTGGGCAAAAAAGCGGGGCGGCGGGTCCGCGCCGTCAGGCCCGGATTCATCACTCCTGCCAGTCCTCGCCGCCGTAAATCTGATTCAGGTGGTCATCGGTCAGCCCGTCCGGCGGCCCATCGTAGACGATGGCGCCGCCGGCCATGCCGATCACGTGACTGGCGAAACGTTTCGCCAGCGGCACGTTGTGGATGTTGACGATGACCGGGATATGGCGGGTATCCGTGATGCTCACCAGCAATTCCATGATTTCCACCGAGGTCTTCGGATCCAGTGACGAGGTCGGCTCATCGGCCAGCAGGATGTCGGGCTGCTGCATGACCGCCCGGGCAATGCCGACGCGCTGGCGCTGGCCGCCGGACAGCGCATCGGCGCGCTGGTTGGCCTGCGGAGTCAGGCCCACGGTTTCGAGGAGGTCCCAGGCCATGGCGATGTCCTGCGGCGGATATCTGCGCAAAAACGCCTTCCACGACGGTAGATAACCCAGCCTGCCCGACAGCACGTTTTCCATTACCGACAGCCGCTCCACCAGGTTGTATTCCTGGAACACCATGCCGATGCGGCGGCGGTGTTCGCGCAGCGCCTTGCGCGACAACTGCACCAGGTCGGCGCCATGGAACAGGATCTGGCCGCTGGTCGGCTCCACCAGCCGGTTGATGCAGCGGATCAGCGTCGACTTGCCGGTGCCGGAAGGGCCGATCACAGCGGTGATGCCGCGATCGGGAAAAGCGATGGAAATACCGCGCAGCACCGGGGTGCCGCGACGGTATTCCTTGGTCAGCCCGCGCACCTCGATGGTGGCGGGGGCGGCGGCCGGGATCCCGGCCATTACTTCTTGGCTTCGGCAGCCTTCTTGCGCGCTGCTTCCTCACGCGCACTTTCTTTCTCGTAGGCCGCGCGGTTAAACGGTGTGCCGGTGCCATCGGCAATCTTGCGCACCACTTCCCAGTCCTTCTGGTAGGTAATCGGGAAAAAACGGTCCGCACCGCCGAAGGTTTTTTTCATGTCTTCCGGAAAACGATAATCGTAGAAACACTTGGTCATGGTTTTCACCAGATCCGGGTGCAGATCATGGGCATAGGCAAACGATGACGTCGGGAACACCGGGCTCTTGTAAATGATGCGGAAATCATCGGCTTTGACTTCTCCGCGCCCGGCCATCCGGTAGAAAACGTCTGAGGCCACCGGCGCCGCGTCATAGTCGCCGGACTCCACGCCTTTCACCGACTGGCCGTGGCCGCCGGAGAACAACACCTTGTAATCCTTGTCCGGCGCCAGCCCTTCGGGCGGGAACAGCACCTGCGGCGCGAGATGGCCGGAATTCGACGACGGCGAGGTATGCGCCACCTTCCTGCCTTTGAGATCACCGAGTTTCTGGTACGAGCTGTCCTTCTTGACAATCATCAGCAGGTTGTAACCCTGGAAATCCTTCTCGTAACCTTTGACGGCAAACGGAACCGCGCCCGCCAGATTGACGGCAAACCCTGTTGGCCCGGTGGAAAATCCGCCGACATGCAGGCGCCCGGCGCGCATCGCTTCGATCTCCGCAGCATTGGAATTTACCGAGTAATAAACAACGCGCTTGCCGGTGCATTTGCCCAGATGTTCAAGGAAGGGTTTGAATGCGTTTTCGTAAACGGCGGGGTCTTCCACCGGTGTGTAAGTGAAGACCAGCGTGGAAGGATTTTTCAGCCGCTTCGGATCCTTGGGCGTATCCGCCACCAGATCCCTGTTTTCATCGCAATACAGATTGTCGAGTTGCCCCCGGTTCCTGCAATCGTCGGACTGGGCAAATGCGGACGGCAAAACTGCGGCCCACAACGCGACCAATATCCCTGCCAGCAGATTCCTGAACACAACCATGGTCCACCTCCTTTGTAGATTGACGATTTGAATTTTTCTGTTTTATTCCGCCACCATTTGTCGTGGCGCTTCCACAACAGCATCTGCCCGCAGCGATTCGCCGCTTCACCGTTTGCGTCGGCCACATCTCCAGGCAACAACTCAGGCAGTCAGTGTAATGCCGCGGAACCCGGTCTGCGTATCCGCCGCGGACTCGCAGGCCGCCGGCGAACATTCGGGTTTTTCGTGAAAATCGCTGTTTTGGGCGACCGCTTGCACCGCTCCGGAGTATGCCGGTGAATTTTTTTTATTTTTATAAGTTGTTGATTATAAATGATATTTTTGATGTCTTCCGGGTGCCGCGGACAACCTAAGCCTTGCCCCACCCGGATGGATTGGGTATCTTTAGCTCCCTGCTGTCCGCGGTTGTGAACCGCCTTCCGCGACGGGCACCGGACTTCTCCCAAGACCGGAACCGTCGCACGGCACAGATGTCAGGGTTTGTTTCCCATCGGAAACGGCCATGCACCTGGAATCGCAATTGGACGGGGCGCTACCGGAGCCGGTCCCGGCATTACCTGGGACGCGGGCTTTTTGGCAGCCGCCCGCTTTTTGATGGCAGGCTTTTTGTTGACTGCTTTTTTCTTGACTGCTTTTTTCTTGGCCGGCTTTCGAGCCGGCTTTTTTTTGCCCGTTTTGCGGCTGGCGCTTTTTTTTCCGGCGGCTTTGCGTGTAATCTTTTTCTTCAGCAGTTTCTTTTTCTTGACCGCTTTTTTGCCGGCCTTTTTACTTACTTTTTTCTTCGCAGCCTTCTTTTTCGCTTTTGCCATGCGAACCTCCTTCAATATCCAGCTTTAGTGCGCGCTCCCCAGCGGGACTATCGCGCGTGATGCACGCCTTTATACGGCGCACGCCTTTCCTGCCAACTCCCGTCCTTGACCCGGTGCTAGTGCAGCGCGGCGCCCGCCTTGTTCGCCAGATTGCGGTACAACATGTCCGGATCAATCCGGATGCCGCCGCTCCAGATCAGCACGTTCGATACCGGATCAAAAGCCACGCGGCGAAACAGCGCGGCGTCGGACAACACCTCCATCGCCGTGTCTTCCACCAGGTCACCCAGGTAAACATGGCCCTCGAGCCCGTCATCGAATCGCAGCCAGAGCGTGCAGTTGTCCTCTGCGCGCAGTTCGGTAACCGTGTGCAGATGGGTCCTGCGGCTGCGGTAACGGCGGAACTTCAGACTGAGTGCCAAGGTTTCGACCCTCCATGGTGATGAACATTGCAACCCGGAAAGAATCCGGCGGCGCCGCCCTGCGGTTTTAATCGCAGGGCAATGCGCCGCCGGGTGTCTTGCTGCTTCAGCACGGAACCCCGCTTTGTTCCGGGATCCCTGTTCTCAATCGCATGTTTGGTGTCCGTTTTTCGTATCCATTCCCGTCTGCAAAAACAAAGGGGCACATCAATCCCAGGACAACGCGCCCCCGGTCTGGTACTCGATGACGCGGGTTTCAAAAAAGTTGCGTTCTTTTTTAAGGTCGATCATTTCCGCCATCCACGGGAAGGGATTGGTCGCGCCCTCAAACAGCACTTCCAGCCCGATCTGCTGGGCACGGCGGTTGGCGATGAAGCGCAGGTATTCCTTGAACATCGCAGCATTCAGACCAAGCACACCGCGTGGCATGGTGTCTTCGGCATATTTGTATTCGAGCTCCACACCCTTGTGGAACAACTCGCGCAGTTCTTCGCGGAACTCCGTGGTCCACAGGTGAGGATTCTCCATCTTGATGGTGTTGATCAGGTCGATGCCGAAATTGCAGTGCATGGATTCGTCGCGCAGGATGTACTGGTACTGCTCGGCGGCACCGGTCATCTTGTTCTGCCGGCCCAGCGCGAGGATCTGCGCAAAACCGACGTAGAAGAACAGGCCTTCCATCAGGCAGGCAAACACGATCAGGCTTTTCAGCAGCTTCTGGTCGGCTTCCGGCGTACCGGTCTTGAAGGTGGGATCGGTCAGCACGTCGATGAACGGGATCAGGAACTCATCCTTGTCGCGGATCGACGAAACCTCGTGGTAGGCGTTGAAAATTTCACTTTCGTTCAGCCCCAGGCTTTCCACGATGTACTGGTAGGCGTGGGTATGGATCGCCTCTTCAAAAGCCTGGCGCAGGAGGTACTGGCGGCATTCCGGCGCAGTGATATGGCGGTAGGTGCCGAGCACGATGTTGTTCGCTGCCAGTGAGTCAGCGGTGACAAAAAACCCGAGATTGCGCTTGACGATGCGACGCTCGTCTTCGGTCAGGCCATTGGGGTTTTTCCACAGCTCGATGTCACGGCTCATCTGGATTTCCTGCGGCATCCAGTGATTGGCACAGGCCGAGAGGTACTTGTCCCAGGCCCATTTGTATTTGAACGGCACCAGCTGGTTGACGTCTGTCCGGCCGTTGATGATGCGTTTGTCGGCGACATTGACGCGCCGCAGCCCTTCTTCAGCAGCAGGATGGTTTTGCGAAAGTGCGTGCGAGGGCGCGCGATCAGCCATCACCGGCTGTTTTGCCAGCCCGGCCACACCCGGTTCTTCAAATTGCAACATCTTCAGTCTCCTTTATTAGCGTTGTAGGTGGATACCTTCCAGCACAGTCGGCGGACTCTTGAGATTGTTATCGGTGAAACCGCCGACTTGCCGTGCAGCAAACCCTGAACCAACAACTGCCTTCCAATCAATCGTTATTCACTGCTTCCCTGATTCGCGCCTTGCCACTTGCCTCTTGCCTGTTACCCGCCTACTGGCAGGCCTCACATTCCGGGTCGAGGATCGAACATGCCTTGGGCTGCTCTTCCCCGTTCACGCCGCCATCCGACGTCACGGCATTGAGCTGGCCCACCTTCGATGTCGACTTCTCGGTGGAAGTCGCGCCCAGCGTGCGCAGGTAGTAGGTCGTTTTCAGGCCGCGAATCCAGGCGAGTTTGTAGGTGTCATCCAGCTTCTTGCCCGACGCACCCGCCATGTAAATGTTCAGCGACTGCGACTGGTCGATCCATTTCTGCCGGCGCGCCGCGCATTCCACCAGCCAGCTCGCATCCATCTCGAAGGCCGTGGCGTAGAGGCTGCGCACGTCCGGCGGCACACGATCGATCCTGGCCAGCGAGCCGTCGAAGTATTTCAAATCGGCGATCATCACCTCGTCCCACAGGTTGAGCTTTTTCAGGTCGCGCACGAGGAATTCGTTGACGACGGTGAACTCGCCCGACAGGTTGGATTTGACGTAGAGGTTCTGGTAGGTCGGCTCGATGCACTGCGACAGTCCAGTGATGTTGGCAATGGTTGCCGTCGGCGCAATCGCAATGCAGTTCGAATTGCGGATACCGACGCGCTGGATGCGGCTGCGCAGGCTGTCCCAGTCCAGCCTGGTGGACATGTCGCATTCGACGTATCCGCCGCGCTCGTCAGCCAGCACCTTCAGCGAGTCCAGCGGCAGAATGCCGCGATCCCACAGCGAGCCCTTGAACGTCGAATACGGGCCGCGTTCTTCCGCCAGGTCCGACGAAGCCGAGTATGCGGTGTAGGTCACCTGTTCCATCGAACGATCGGCGAACTCCACTGCTGCCGGCGAACCGTAGGGAATACGCAACATGTGCAGGCAGTCCTGGAAACCCATGATGCCGAGCCCGACCGGACGGTGCTTGAAGTTGGAGTTGCGCGCCTTGTTGACGTTGTAGAAGTTGAGATCGATCACGTTGTCGAGCATGCGCATGCCGGTGCCGACCGTACGCTTCAGCTTCTCCATGTCGAGCAGGCCGGTCGACAAATCCAGGTGCGCCGGCATGTTGACCGACGCCAGATTGCAAACAGCGATTTCGTCGGGACCGGTGTTCAGCGTGATTTCGGTGCACAGGTTGGAGCTGTGCACGACGCCGACGTGCTGCTGCGGCGAGCGCAGGTTGCAGGGATCCTTGAATGTGATCCACGGATGCCCGGTCTCGAACAGCATGGTCAGCATTTTTCGCCACAGCTGGTTGGCTGGAACCTTCTTGTAGAGTTTCAACTCGCCGCGGGTGCACTGCGCCTCGTATTCGATATAGGCTTTCTCAAAAGCCTTGCCGAATTTCTCGTGCAGGTCCGGAACGTCCGAGGGTGAGAACAGCGTCCATTCGCCACCCTCCATCACACGCTTCATGAACAGATCCGGAATCCAGTTCGAAGTGTTCATGTCATGGGTGCGCCGGCGGTCATCGCCGGTGTTCTTGCGCAATTCGAGGAATTCCTCGATGTCGAGATGCCAGGTTTCGAGGTACGAACACACCGCGCCTTTGCGTTTTCCGCCCTGGTTCACTGCAACGGCGGTATCGTTGACCACCTTCAGGAACGGCACAACGCCCTGCGACTTGCCGTTGGTGCCCTTGATGTAGGCGCCGAGCGCGCGCACGGGGGTCCAGTCGTTGCCGATGCCGCCGGCATACTTCTGCAGCATCGCGTTTTCCTTGATCGCCTCGTAGATGCCGTCGAGGTCGTCGGCAACCGTGGTCAGGTAGCAGCTGGCGAGCTGCGAGCGGCGCGTGCCGGAATTGAACAGCGTCGGGGTCGAGCTCATCAGATCGAAGCTGGACAACACGTTGTAGAACTCGATCGCACGCACTTCACGCTGGCTTTTCGGCTCGTTCAATGCAAGTCCCATCGCCACGCGCATGAAAAACACCTGCGGCAGCTCAATGCGCCGGCCTTCGATGTGCAGGAAATAGCGGTCGTAGAGAATCTGCAGGCCGAGATAGGTGAACTTGAGGTCGCGTTTCGCGTCGAGTGCGGCGCCCAGCGCCTTCATATCGTAATCACCCAGGCGTTCGTCCAGCCGTTCAGCGGCGATGCCCTTCTTGATGAATTCCGGCAGGTAGGCGGCATAACGCGTTGCCATATCCTCCTGCGTCACCTCTTCCCCCAGGGTTTCCAGACGCATCGTGTGCATCAGCAGGCGGGCGGTCACGTAGCTGTAACCCGGGTCCTGTTCGATCAGCCCGCGCGCGGCCAGGATCAGTGATTTGCGCACTTCGTCGATGGGCACGCCTTCGTAGAGGTCACGGAACATTGCATCGAGAATGGGCTGCGTGCTGACTTCGTGGCCAAGTCCGGCACAGGCGCTTTGCACCAGAGCGGTAATCTGCGGAAGGTCGAGCGGCCGCTTCACGCCGCCTTCGGTGACGTTGACCACCGACTCGCGCTGTGCCGTCGCCGCAGGCTGCGCTTCGCGCTGACGCGCGCGTTCCCTGGTGCGCTCCTCGCGATAGAGCACGTAGGAGCGGGCCACGTGGTGCTCGCCCATGCGCATCAGTGCGAGTTCGACCTGGTCCTGGATGTCCTCGATATGGAAAGTGCCGCCCGAAGGCTGGCGCCGCATCAGCGCGACAACCACGCAGTCGGTCAACGCCGCGACCTGCTCACGCACCCGCGCCGAAGCCGCACCCTGACCGCCGTTGACGGCGATGAAAGCCTTGGTCAGGGCAATGGCGATTTTCGCCGGCTCAAAACCCACCACTGAGCCATTGCGGCGGATGATTTTGTATTGGGCATACAGGGCCTCCCGCGCAGCCTCCTCGGCGGGGGTGGCTTGCGGAAAAACACGGGATTGGGTGGATTCTGCGGCGACTTGCATAACGTTACTCCTTGGTTTTTTTAGGTTTTCTAACCCCCAGGAACACCAGCGCTCCCAGCCCGATAACCACGGCACGACCACTATATGTTGTGGTTCGCGCATTAATTTCGACCAATTCTAGTGGCCGTGTTTTGAATCCGCAATAGGTTTTGACGTTTTTTTTAAAAGTTATTGAGAAACAACAGGAAACAGCGCCAAGCACCGGATTTATTGCACAAAAAGTGGGCAGCAAAATGCCCGGGCCGCCACGCTGTGGTGCACCAAACGATGAAAATCAAGGAATTGCGAAAAGCCGCTTCCGGATGCCGCCCAACGACGTTGCTTGTGAGGGGGGTTCCGGCTACCGCAGGCTGGCCCGATAACGCGGCCAGTCAAAATGCGGTCCAGGATCGGTCTTGCGGCCCGGCGCAATGTCGGAGTGCCCGACGCTGGCGGTGATCGGATATCGATCATGGAGGGCGCGGGCGAGCACCCCCAGCCGGTCGTACTGGGCGGCACTGAACGCCATGTCATCCGTGCCTTCGAGCTCGATGCCGATCGAATAATCATTGCAGCGCCCGCGCCCGCACCACAACGATTGTCCGGCATGCCAGGCGCGCAGCGCGCAGGGTACGAACTGCAGCAGGGCGCCGTCGCGGCGGATGAAAAAATGCGCGGATACCTGCAAGCCGGCGATGGTGGCGAAATACGGATGTGCCGCTGGATCCAGCCGGTTCAGGAACAGGTCCGCGACCGCGGTGCCGCCGAATGCACCCGGCGGCAGGCAGATGTTGTGGATGACCAGCAACTCGATGGCTGTATCGGGCGGCCGCTCGTCGCAATTCGGCGAGGCGATATAGAGAGCTTCGTCTGCCAATCCGGGAGCGTCGATATTCATGACCGCCCCTCAGGACCTGGCATCCAGTTCCTGCTTGATGCCCAGGCGCTGGATGCGGTAACGCAAGGCGCGGAAGGAAATGCCCAGCAGCTTGGCCGCCGCGGTCTGGTTGTAGCGGGCCCGTTCGAGGGCATCGAGTATGGCCTTGCGCTCAATGGCCTCAAGCCGTTCGGGCAGCGGCAGGCCCTCGACATCGACTTCCTGCTCGGCAGCGCGTTCGTCCGACAACTGCAGATCATCGATTGCAATCTCGTCAGCGCTGACCAGCGCCACCGCGCGCTCCAGGATGTTTTCCAGTTCGCGCACGTTGCCCGGAAAATGATAGGCCTGCAGTGCCGCTTCAGCCTGCGCCGACAGCCGCGGCGCCCGCCCCTCGCCGGCGTGGCGCGCGAGTATTGCGGCGGCAAGTTGCGTAATGTCTTCACGCAATTCACGCAATGCCGGCATGCGCAATTCAATCACGTTCAGGCGGTAATACAGATCCTGCCGGAACGCGCCGCTTTTCACTTCTTCGGCGAGGTGGCGGTGCGTCGCGCTGATGATGCGCACATCCACCGGCTCCTCGGCGGTAGAACCAACCCGGCGCACGCGTTTTTCCTGGATGACACGCAGCAGCTTCACCTGCATCGACAACGGCAGATCACCGACTTCGTCGAGAAACAGGGTGCCGCCGTCAGCCGCCTGGAAAAAACCGTCATGGTCCGCCAAAGCCCCGGTGAATGAGCCCTTCTTGTGGCCGAAAAATTCGGACTCCATCAGGTTTTCCGGAATCGCACCGCAATTGACCGCGACAAAAGGACTATCGCGCCGCGCGCCGTTCTGGTGTATCCGCCGCGCTGCCAGTTCCTTGCCGGAACCCGATTCGCCGCGAATCTGCACCGGCGCCTGGCTGCGCGCCAGCTTGTCGATCATCTGCCGCGCCTGCGCCATCAGCGGCGAATCGCCGATCAGGCAGGGGCCGCTGGATTCAGACTGCGCGATATCCGGATCCTGACGTTCACCGCCCGGGCGAGGCAGCTTCAGCGCGGAACGTACCAACGCCCGCAACTGATCCAGCGATACCGGTTTGCCGAGATAATCAAAGGCTCCGGCCTTGAGTGCGGCCACTGCGTTCTCGGCACTGCCGTGCGCAGTAATCACCGCCACCGGCAGGCTGGGATGATTCCGCGTGATGTGCTCGACGATCGACAGTCCGTCACCGTCGGCCAGCCGCATGTCGGTGAGACAAAGCTCGAAAGAATTGCTCCCGAGCAAGGACAGGGCTTCGGACACGCTGCCCGCGCAGTGCGGCTCCAGGCCCATGCGCAGCAACGTGATGCCGAGCAACTCCCGGATGTCCGCTTCATCATCGACAACCAGTACCTGACCCGTTGCCACTTTCACCCCTCCGCTGTTTGCCCCCGCTGGTTGCCCCCGCTGGTTGCCCCATTAACCCGCAGTGCAGGTTACCGAGAACCGCGCACCTCTGGCCGAATCCACGTATTCGAGCATGGCGCCGTTCGCTTCACAAATCTCCCGCGCCAGATAAAGGCCCAGTCCGGTGCCGCCGGGCGAGGTGGTGAAAAACGGCTCGAACAATTTGCTGCGCGACTCAGACGGCAACCCGGGACCGTCATCAATGACGTCCAATCTTACCGCATTGCCAAGGCTGGCCCGCCCCACCACGAGGCTGATGCTGCCGGGGCCGCGCTGCGAATGGCGCAACGCGTTCTGACACAGGTTCCACAACACCTGGTTCAGGTGATCGCGGTCGAACATGACATGGGGATCTGTCGTCAGATTCAGCTCAATCACGTTCGCCGCCAGTTTTTCCGTTGCGGCAAACTGCTCGACAAATGTCTGCAGGTAAGTCGCCAGATGGAAGCGCTCGCGCATGGCGCGCTCCCCCCGGTTCAGCGTCTGCACGTCGTTGATCATGCGGTCGAGCCGGCGGGTATTGTCGCGGATGATCGTCGTCAGGCGTTGTGCCCCCGGGGAAATCTCGGGCTCCTCCTGCAACAATTCCGCGGCATGGCTGATGGCGCCCAGCGGGTTGCGGATTTCGTGGGCAATGTTTGCCGTCAACCGCCCAAGCGCGGCGAGCTTCAGTTGCCGGGCCTCGGCCTGGATACGCGCCAGGTCTTCCAGAAAAATAACCGCACCGGCACCGCGCCGCGCTGCAACCGGCACCAGCCTTGCGCGCAGATGCGATCCGAGCTCGAAAGCGTCCGGGGTTTCTCGGCCCTGCTGATCGTGCAACCAGGTCTCGACGCGGGCATGCAGCGCGGGGGCGCGGTCCTTCAGCGCCACCACCCCGCCGCCGCGCAGACCGCCGATCATGCGCTCCGCAGCGGTATTGACCTGGCGCACGATGCCCTCGCCGTCAACGACGATCACGCCATGTTCCATGTCCTGGATCACCAGCTGGTTAACCTGCGCCATGTTGGCCAGGTCGATTTCGCGTTGTGCCGCAAGCCGTTCGCTCGCCAGCGAGCGCGTGGCCAGGGTATGGGCGAGCCAGGCAGTCGCGAAATAGGCAATGGACAGCAGACCGGCCTGCGCATACTGCGCACCGTTCTCGGAAAATCGCAACACCTCGTAGGTATGTTCCAGCAGCACCGCAATGGTCGCGATCGCGGCAAAGAACAGCGTCAACTGGCCGCGGCTGACCAGCCCTGCGGCGGCCAGCGAGGTCAGCAGCAGCAGCCCCAGGCCGCTCGACAAGCCGCCGCTGGCATACATCAGCAACACGACAAAGCCGATATCGCCGCCGACCTGGATCGCCAGTTGCCAGGTAAACCGCTCGCGAGTGCGGATGACCACGAACATCGCCAGCGCAAATGCGGCATAACTGGCGGCACCGATCAGGAACAGCCGCAGATCCCGAGAGCCGAACTGCAGAGTGCTGCCCCAGAAACCGCCGGCCAGCAGCAACAGCAGCGCAGCGGCCGCACGATAACCATTGAACAATTGCAACGAGCGCCAATAGGTGTCCTGCGTCCGGTGGGCGCCTTCGGCGTCCCGGAAATCCGGCCGCATGGAGTGTTGTCCGACGGAGATCATCAGGTGCGCTCAGCGTTTTGCGCGGAAATCCCGCTCATGTTCCGCGGAGCAGAAGTAGCGGGATCCGGACACAATGCCTTCGCCGCGCGGCAGGTGCAAGCCGCAATGCGCGCAATCCACCATGTCTTCGGCCTTCGGGTCCGGAGGCGGCTCTGCACTGCGATCCGCTCGCCGGCGATGGTTGCGCAGCAGCCAGAACACTGCCGCGAAAGCAATTGCGATGAGCAGAATCTTGGCCATTGATGCTTCAACTGCCGGACAACCTGGCGCGGGCGGCGACCAGCCGCTGCGCGGGGCGCACGTCAAGCGTGCGCCGACTCCGGGTCCACGGCCAGTGCCTCCAGGAAACGCGACACCAGATTGTAGCCCCCGATGGTCGCCGTCAGTTCGACGATTTCGCGCTGGTTGAAATGCCCGCGCAAGGCCTCGAAAACAGCGTCGGGCACATGGATGTCCCGCGTCATGGCGTCGGTATAGGCCAGCACCGCCCGTTGCGCAGGCGTCAGCACGCCGGAATCCTGCCAGCGATCCAGCGTGTCGAGCTGCTCCTGGGTGACACCTTCGCGCAGCGCAAACGGCACGTGTACCTGATATTCGTAAGAAGCGCCGTTCAGCAACGCCACGCGCAAAATGACCAGTTCGCGGTAGTCCCCGCGCAGCGTGCACTGCTGGCGAATCGCGGTAAACAGCGCGAGCCAGCCCTGGGCCACCGGCGGTGCGTTGAGCAACATGCTGTACAGATTGAGCATGCGCCCGTCGCGCTCCTTGCGAATCTGATCCGCCAGCGTCCGCACGGTCGGACTGCTGTTCTCGTCGCCATAGGCTACGCGGGCCATCAGTAACACTCCGGGATTGGAAAGACCACTCCGGTCAGAGTCGACCGGACGGCATCCAGAAAATCGTGGTCGGGGTGAGAGGATTCGAACCTCCGACTCCTGCGTCCCGAACGCAGTACTCTACCAGGCTGAGCTACACCCCGATTTTCACAAACAAGTTTTGCAAACAAGAAGGGCACGTTGCGCGTGCCCTTCAATGCGTCCGCGTCACCGCGAACTCCGTTAATTGTAACAAAAAATCCCGGTACTGCGTGGATGGAATCGAATCCAATGCCACGCCTGCCGCGCGCGCCTCTGCCTCGGCCTGCCGGCGTGTGTAGTCCAGCGCCCCGGAGCAGCGGATCGCCGCCATCACACGATCCAGGTCATCCAGCCCGCCGGATACCAGGGCAGCGCGTACCAGCGCCGCCTCCTCAGGGGCGCCATGCTGGATGACGCGGATCAACGGCAGAGTGGGCTTGCCTTCGGCAAGATCATCACCCACGTTTTTGCCAATGGCGCCGGAGTCCCCGGAATAATCCAGCACATCATCAATCAGCTGGAATGCCGTGCCCAGATGACTGCCATAGGCCGCCATCGCCTCTTCCACCGCCGGCGGCGCCCCCGCCAGCAGCGCCCCGAGCCGGCTCGCGGCCTCGAACAACTTGGCCGTTTTGTAGCGTATGACCTGGAGGTAGCTGGCCTCGTTGATATCGGCATTGCGGCAATTCATCAACTGCAGCACCTCGCCCTCGGCGATGACGTTGGTCGCGTCGGCAAGCACCCGCAGCACACGCATGTCATCGACGTTCACCATCATCTGAAACGCACGGGAGTAGACGAAATCACCGACCAGCACTGACGCCGCGTTGCCGAACAGGGTATTGGCCGTGGGGCGCCCGCGCCGCAGCGCCGATTCATCGACCACATCGTCATGGAGCAGCGTCGCGGTATGGATGAACTCGACGACGGCAGCCAGCGTATGGTGGGCAGTACCGCGATAACCCAGCGCTCCGGCGGACAGCAGCACCAGCGCCGGGCGCAGCCGTTTGCCGCCGCCGCCGATGATGTATTCAGCCACCTGGCGGATCAGCGCCACTTCCGAATGCAGGCGATCGCGGATCACCTGATCCACGGCGTGCATGTCGGCGGCGAGCAGTTTGCTGAGGTTTTCGAGGAACACGGGGCGGGCAAAAACCGGGATGATAACAACATCGCGAAACCCCGGGCACAGTGCCGGCCGCTGACGCAGCCCGGCAATCATCTGCAATCCATTGATTTTGCTGGACTATTTACCGGGAAATGACTGTCCGGAAGTTTTGACTCATCCGCTTCCGACTTGTATAATCGCGGGCTTTCCGTAGTCCGAGCTGAGAGAGGTTTTCCATGTATGCGGTAGTCAAGACCGGCGGCAAACAGTATCGCGTGAGCGCTGGCACCAAAATCAAGGTCGAACAACTGACGGCCGAAGTCGGGTCGGAAGTCACTCTCGACCAGGTTCTGATGATTGCCGAAGACGGCAGCGTCAAACTCGGCACCCCGCTGTTGTCGGGTGCCGCTGTCAAAGCCAAAGTGCTGTCGCAGGGACGCGGCGACAAGATTCACATTTTCAAGATGCGCCGGCGCAAGCACTATCGCAAAACCCAGGGCCACCGGCAGAATTTCACCGAGCTCGAAATCACCGGCATCGCGGGCTAAGGAGCACACACCATGGCACATAAAAAAGCAGGCGGCAGTTCCCGTAACGGTCGCGATTCGCAGGCAAAACGCCTCGGCGTCAAATGTTTCGGCGGTGAACTGATCCCCGCCGGCAGCATCATCGTGCGTCAGCGCGGCACGCGCATGCACCCCGGCGAAAACGTCGGTATCGGCCGCGACCACACGCTGTTCGCCAAAGTCGACGGTCGTGTGCAGTTCGCGCACAAGGGCCCGCAACAGCGTCAGACCGTGAGCGTCGTTCCCGCCTGATCTCTTGCTGTAGTGCTGAAGAGGCCCTGTTGAACGACAGGGCTTTTTTATTTGGGGAATGCCATGAAATTCATTGATGAAGCGCGGATTGAAGTGCATGCCGGCAAGGGTGGCGACGGTGTTGCCAGTTTCCGTCGCGAAAAATTCGTGCCGCGCGGCGGACCCGACGGTGGCGATGGTGGTCGCGGCGGCAGCATTTTTGCCGTGGCCGATCGCAACATCAACACGCTGATCGACTATCGCTACGCCCGCATCCACCGTGCAAAAAACGGCCAGAAAGGCATGGGCTCGGACTGTTTCGGCCGCGCCGCGGCGGACATCGTACTGCGCATGCCCGTGGGCACCGTGGTCAGCGACGCCGAGACCGGCGAAATCCTGTTTGACCTGGCACATGACGGTGAACGGGTGACGCTGGCCCAGGGCGGCAACGGCGGCCTCGGCAACCTGCACTTCAAATCCAGCACCAACCGTGCGCCGCGGCAGTTCACCGTCGGCGGCCCCGGTGTTTCGCGTTATCTTCAGCTTGAGCTGAAGGTGCTTGCCGACGTCGGCCTGCTCGGTCTGCCCAATGCGGGCAAATCGACACTGATCCGCGCGATCTCCGCGGCACGGCCGAAGGTTGCTGATTATCCGTTTACGACCCTGCAGCCCAATCTGGGCGTGGTGCGCGTCGACGATAACCGCAGTTTCGTCGTCGCCGACATCCCGGGGCTGATCGAAGGTGCCGCCGAAGGCGCGGGACTGGGCCACCAGTTCCTGCGCCACCTCGCGCGCACGCGGCTGTTGCTGCACATCATCGATGTCATGCCGCCCGACCCCGCAGCCGATGTGGTGCGCGACGCCAAGGCCCTGGTGCGCGAGCTGCGCAAATATGACGAAGCCCTGTATCGCAAGCCACGCTGGCTGGTGTTCAACAAACTCGACCTGATTCCCGAAGCCGAGCGCGGCAAACTGGTGCAGGCGCTGCTGAAAAAGTTGGGCATCAAACGCAAAAGCTTTAATATTTCAGCGCTGACAGGAGAAGGATGCCGGGCGATGACATTTGCGGTGATGGAACACGTCGAAAACAGCGCCGGGCGCAAAACAACGACGCAACGGAAAGCCGACGCCGACGCCGCATGAGCGCGCAACCAGCCATGGAATCCGTCATCAAAAAAGCGCGGCGGCTGGTGGTCAAGGTCGGCAGTGGCCTGGTGACCAATGCCGGACAGGGCCTGGATCATGGCGCACTGACCGGTTGGGCAGAACAGATCGCGCGCCTGCAAAGTGACGGACGACAGATCGTGCTGGTCTCCAGCGGCGCCATTGCCGAAGGCATGCAGCGCTTGGGCTGGCCCCGCAGACCGCATGCGCTGCATGAACTGCAGGCGGCAGCAGCCGTCGGACAGATGGGCATGGTCCAGGTGTACGAGTCCTGTTTCCGCAGCCACGGATTGCTGACGGCACAGATCCTGCTGACGCACGAAGATCTCGCCGACCGCAAACGCTACCTCAATGCGCGTTCGACCCTGCGAACCCTGCTCGACCTGGGCGTCATCCCGGTCATCAACGAAAACGACACGGTGGCGATCGATGAAATCAGATTCGGCGACAACGACACCCTGGCCGCACTGGTCGCGAACCTGATCGAAGCCGACGCGCTGGTGATCCTGACCGACCAGCGCGGGCTGTACAGCGCGGATCCGCGCAAGGATCCCGGTGCCAAACCCATCGCCGACGGCGTTGCCGGTGATCCATACCTGGAAACCATCGCCGGATCGACAGACAGCGCCATTGCGCGCGGGGGCATGCTGACCAAAATCCTCGCGGCCAAACGCGCGGCGCGCAGCGGCGCAGACACCATCATCGCCTGGGGACGTGAACCCGATGTACTGCTGCGGCTTGCCGCCGGAGAACGTCTCGGTACCCAGTTGCTCGCGCAGCAGGCAACGGTTGTCGCGCGCAAACAATGGCTGGCCGACCACCTGCAGGTGCGCGGCCGGGTCACTCTGGATGCGGGTGCAGTAAAAGCGCTGCTGATCGACGGCAAAAGCCTGCTGCCGGTCGGCGTCTGCGCCGCGACGGGGGACTTCGAGCGTGGCGAGGTGGTGAGTTGTCTGGACGAATCAGGCCGGGAAATCGCCCGCGGGCTGATCAATTACAACTACGCCGACACCTGCGCCATCCTGCGCACGCCGTCCGGCCAGATTGAGGTCAAGTTGGGCTACGTCGACGCGCCGGAACTGATACACCGCGATAATCTGGTACTGCTCTAGCAGAGCAAATCAGTCGACGGTCGGGGCCCGCGCGGGTCCACGGCGCAAGGCCTGCACAATCTGCCCGGCCGATTCCACCATTATTTTCCTGCGGCAAAAGTATTCGCCATAGAGCGTAATGTGCTGTGCATTGATGTTCTGGAATTCTATGTATCGCCACTGCGGACTGCGGGCGCGGGCCCAAGTCCGGTCATTGTGCCCGATGGCGTAATATTTCTGTTCCCGGGATTCGCAGCGAATGCCCTCGAAGGACACATTGCTTGCACCGCCGGCGGTTTTGATCACTAACGTATAGCGCACCACGCCGTCGGTGCCGGTAGATACCGACTTGCTGTCGACAAAAAAACGATGGGAAGTGGCGGAACCGACATCCAGCGGAATCAGGTTGTTATCCACGGGATAAACCGGGATCTGCTGCTGCATCTCGGCCCAAGGCTTGATTTCACGGTCGAATGCGTAATCCCAGCCATCCCACTGGGCCAGCGCCGGGCCGGCAACCAGCCAGCCGGCGGCCAGCCAGCATGCGAATCTGAAACGTATGGTTTTCACGCCGTGGATTGTACTGCCTCAGGCGCCGGCGCGGGCACCCGTGACAATCTAGGCGAGATCGGCGAGCAGCGATGCGCTCAGCGTATCCCCGACCCGGACGACAGTCGCGGCGTAGTTCGGATGATCCACCCCCATCGCCAGCACCGCGCCGCCACGCAATGCAGTAACCATGGTCGCGGCAAGCTCGAAGCGCAGGAAATGCACGGCTGACGTTTTCTGCCCGTTGTCGCGTTGCAGATCTTCGTCCGCGATAGCATGCACGCGGTCACATCCGGCAACCTGCACCCAGACGCGATCCTCGACCCCGATCAGTTGCGCAAGTTTGATGCGGCGCTCGTTCTCATCGGGATACTCGATCATCATGGTCGCCTTCCAGTTGCTGCCGTCCGGAATCAGCGGGTTGTAGGCTTCCAGTTCGTCAACAATGCCGGCCTGCTCAAAAATCTTTTCCGCGCGCAGCATTTCCTGCACCTGGTAACGGATGGTCAGCTCATCCTCGAAAATCAGCGTCACGTTTGCACCGAGCTGGATGGCACGGTCTTTTTTGTGTGCAATCACCTTGGCACGGAATTCAGGCCGCACCCTGGCGTAAGTTTCGAGCGGCATCAGGCTGTCTTGGCTAATGTGGGGCATGGCGGGTATCAAAGTCCGTAGGCAATGCGTATCAATGTAATGGGATGCTGTTTTTGCGCTGCGCCGCGGTCCGGGTCAGCCTTACCGTCACTCGCCTTGCTTTCATTAATCCCCTGTTCGATATGGCGGCCGGCGATTGCGCAGTCGGAGCTGATGTAATCCGGCGCGGCGTCGTTCATCAGGCGGAACACCGGGCGGCCGATTTTCATCGACTGCTCGAAGTACTCGCTCTTGACACCCCAGGTGCCGTCATGGCCGGCGCAGCGCTCTACAGTGGTGACAGTCGTATCCGGGATCATTTCCAGCAGTTCGCGCGTCTTCTGCCCCATGTTCTGCACCCGCAGGTGGCAGGGAATGTGGTACGACACCTTGCCCAGCGGCCGGCTGAATTCTTTTTTCAGCAGGCCGTCCTTGTGGCGCAGCACCAGGTATTCGAAGGGATCAAATATCGCCTCGCCCACCGCCTGTACATCCGCATCATCAGGGAACATCAGCGGCAGTTCCTGCTTGAACATCAGCGTGCACGACGGCACTGCGGTCAGAATGGCGTACCCCTCACGTGCCAGTTTCGCCAGCACGGGGATATTCAGTTCCTTGTTGCGTGCCACGGCTTTGAGGTCGCCCAGTTCCAGCTTGGGCATGCCACAGCAGGCTTCTTTTTCGACGATGATCGCGGGAACCTCGTTGTGGGCGAGAATTTTCACCAGGTCATGGCCGATGCCCGGCTCGTTGTAATTGACATAACAGGTCGAAAATATCGCGACCTTGCCCGGCGCAGTTTTGCCGTCCCTGACCGGAAACGAAGCATCAGGTTTCGCCGTCGTGCGGAATTTCGCACTGTTGTACTCGGGCAGCACGCGATCCTGGTGAATGCCGAGCACGCTGTCCATGACCTTGCGCACCGGTGCGGACTTGTTCGCAGCATTGACCATCTGCACCACCACCGGGATCGACGCCAGCTTGCCCAGCGCATCGGTGCTCGACAGCAGCTTGTCGCGGAATGAGGTTTCGCCCTTGCGGAATTTGACCGCCTTGGCACGCAGCATCAGGTGCGGGAAATCCACATTCCATTCATGTGGCGGCACGTACGGACACTTGGTCATGTAACACATGTCACAGAGGTAACAGCGGTCAATGACTTCCCAGTAATCCTTCTTGGGAATGCCGTCGACTTCCAGCGTCGGGCTTTCATCGACCAGATCGAACAGCCTGGGAAAGGCCGTGCACAGATTCACGCAGCGGCGGCAGCCGTGGCAGATGTCGAAAACGCGCTCAAGCTCGTGGTTGAGTTTGCCTTCGTCGTAAAAATCTGCCGATTGCCAGTCCAGCGGGTGCCTGGTGGGGGCCTCGAGACTACCTTCGCGTACAGTCATGGTGAGCAGTACCGTTTATCGATGTTTTCCAAAAACGTGACAACCTGGGCAAGGGCATGTTTTTGTCATTATTTTATGGGGCTTTCAATAGTTGCAGCGTCAGAAAAGAAAGAGGCGCAGGCGCGCCTCTTTCCATCACAAACAACATGCCTGATCAGTCGGCCAGTGCGTCCAAGGCTTTCTGGAAACGGTTGGCGTGCGAACGCTCGGCTTTGGCCAGCGTTTCGAACCAGTCGGCGATTTCGCCGAAACCTTCGTCGCGCGCGGTTTTCGCCATGCCCGGGTACATGTCGGTGTACTCGTGGGTTTCACCGGCAATCGCGGCCTTCAGGTTCTCGCGGGTGCGGCCGATCGGCAGATCGGTTGCGGGGTCGCCACAGGCTTCCATGTACTCCAGGTGGCCGTGGGCGTGGCCGGTTTCACCTTCGGCGGTGGAACGGAACACCACCGCCACATCGTTCTGACCTTCGACGTCGGCTTTGGCTGCAAAGTAGAGGTAACGGCGGTTGGCCTGGGATTCGCCGGCAAACGCGGCTTTCAGGTTTCCGTGGGTCTGCGAATTTTTGAGCTGCATAAAAACTCCTTTAAAAACAATAGTTTACTTATATACTGCGAATACAAAGCGCGTACCGCGGCAAACCATGCTCCACAGATATTTAGACTAAATCTAATCTGTAAATGAAGTGTAAGTGAAACCCCGGAAGGGAGTCAACAGTAAAGCCCGGCCGATGCGCGGCAATCCAGACTTAATGACCGAGGCTGGCCTCGATATCCGCGAAAGTCCGCGCCACGACTTCGATCGTGATGGCAATCCCCAGTTGGCGCGCAATCTGTGTCGCCGAAAATACGCCTCGAACCCGTTGTTGCCCCTTGGCATCGAGATCAACAACCAGCGTGTGCTGGCGGCCGGCAGCTTTCAGCGTGGCCACGACATGCCCAACTGTCGCGGCTTCGACCTCACGAATCTCCAGTGCTTCCAGCGTGGCGCGCGGTGTCATGATGTCGCGGACCCGCACCTCGCTGCGCGGTACGCCGCGCTGCACCGCCGTTTTGACCGGTTTTTCACCCAGCACATCGTTCGCAGTGACGATACCCTGCACGCGGCGATCCGCATCAACCACCAGCAGCAGACGCACACCACGCTGGATCATCCGCAGGTGGGCTTCGTCGGCACTGTCCCCCTGCAGGATGATGACCGCAGTGATTTTGGTGAAATCGGTCATGACATCGCGCGCAGGACTGTCGATGCGCACGCGATCCAGAACGGCCTGCGTGGGTTGAGCATAACCACTATCCACCTGAAGGCTGACAGGCTTGATTGCAGAGTAATTGCGTACCATATTCGCTTACCTGTGGTTGATGTGCGTCGCGCGGTGGGCCGCCGGCCTTTCGGGATGCCGGATGGAGAATATCAAGCCGTCATGCACCGGCCAGCGGTACCCGCTGGTGTTTGTGCTGATCCTGGCGCTTGACCAGAAACCGTGACAGTTCGTTCAATGCCTGTTCGTAAACCCCGCGCTTGAACTCGATGACATCCTGGGTCGGCGCCCAGTAATCATGCCAGCGCCAGGCGTCGAATTCTGGTTTTTCCGAGGCACGCAGACAGACATCGCAATCACGCCCGACCATTCGCAGCAGGAACCAGATCTGTTTCTGGCCGCGGTAATTGCCGCGCCACTCGCGCCGCAGCCAGCGCACCGGCACCTCGTAGCGCAGCCAGTCCCGGGTGCGTCCCAGCACCTGCACATGCTCCGGTTTCAAGCCGACTTCTTCGTGCAATTCGCGGTACATCGCCGCTTCCGGGCGTTCACCGCCATTAATTCCGCCCTGCGGAAACTGCCACGAATGTTCGCGTACCCGTTTACCCCAAAACACCTCGTTTTTGCAATTGCATAAAACGATTCCAACGTTGGGGCGATAGCCATCTCTGTCGATCATGGGCATCCCCGAATCTGTTAATCATATGGAATTGATTTTTTCACAAATCCCCGGGCATTGAAAGCCCGCAACCTCTATAGATTTCGGGCGTAAAGGCGGGCGGCATCGCAGCGGTTCATGGTGCGCAGCCCGGCGACGAACAGCGGGAACTCCAGTCCGAGGCGCGTTTCCAGCTCTGACGCCCGGCATTCCAGGTCCGCCCAGAGCATCGGCCCCGGCGGGTCGCGGAAGCCAAAGGCAATCACATTGCCCGGTTTGCGCGCCGGCAGGCACAGGGTGCCCTCGGAAAACACATCCTCAATCCGTTTGAGCACTTCGTTGAACTGGCGGTCGCCACCCCACAGGTTCACCACCAGCACACCGCCGGCACTGAGCCGGGCGCGGCAATCGCTGTAGAACTCGCGCGTTGCCAGCTCCTCGACATGCGATTCCGCGTCGTAACCGTCAACCATGATCAGGTCAACCCGCGCATCACGTCGCGCCATGTATTCGGCACCGTCACCGATGATGACCTGGAACCGCGCATCATCCGGCGGCACCAGGAAACATTGCCGGGCAATCGCCACCACCTGCAGATCCAGCTCCAGCACGCGCACTTTCGCCTCGGGAAACTGGTGATACACATACTTGGCCACCGAGCCGCCACCCAGACCGATCATCAGCACATTGCGCGGATCGGTCTGGAACAACAGGCAGGCCATCATCGACCGCGTATAGGACAGCTCCAAATCGTTCGGCCGCGTGATGCGCATGGCGCTTTGCACGGTGTCGCTGCCGATGTGCAGTGAACGCACACCGAACTTCTCGCTGACATAAACCGTTTCGGCGTCTTCGGCCGGCTTGCGCAAACGCCATTTGGGCAGGAATTTCATGCGTGGTTACAGCCCGAGTTTCACAAGGTTGGTCGTAGGGTTCGGTAGAATAAGGGTTTTATCGGATCGGGAACAGGCATGCGTGTCTCGCAGTTTTTCATTTCGACGCTGAAGGAAGCGCCTTCCGAAGCGGAAGTCATCAGCCACAAGCTCATGCTGCGTGCCGGCCTGATCAAACGCCTGACCAGCGGCGTATACACCTGGATGCCGCTGGGCCTGCGCGTGCTGCGCAAGGTCGAAATGATCATCCGCGAGGAAATGAACCGCGGCGGCGCCATCGAACTGCTGATGCCGGCCGTGCAGCCCGCCGAACTGTGGCATGAATCGAGGCGCTGGGAACAGTACGGTCCGGAATTGCTGCGCATCAAGGACCGCCACCAGCGCGATTTCTGTTTCGGCCCGACACATGAGGAAGTCGTCAGCGACGTGGTACGCCGCGAAATCAAGAGCTACCGTCAGCTGCCGCTGAATTTTTACCAGATCCAGACCAAGTTCCGCGACGAGATCCGGCCGCGTTTCGGGGTCATGCGCGGACGCGAGTTCATCATGAAAGACGCCTATTCATTCCATGTCAATTACGACGATCTGGTGCGCGAATACCGCAATATGCACGACACCTACAGCCGTATTTTCACGCGGCTCGGACTTAAGTTCCGCGCGGTCGCTGCCGACACCGGCTCGATCGGCGGCACCGGTTCGCACGAATTCCATGTGCTTGCCGACTCCGGCGAAGACGCCATCGCCTATTGCCCACAATCGGATTACGCCTCGAACCTCGAACTGGCGGAAGCCGTGGCACCCGCAACGCCGCGCCCGGCGGCGACACAGACGCTGCAGAAAATACTTACGCCGAGCGTCAAAACCATCGCCGAGCTGTGCGCCTTCCTCAAAGTCCCGGCACAACAAACCGTCAAGGCCGTGGTGGTTGACGGCGCCGACGGCAAACCGGTGCTGTTGCTGGTGCGCGGCGATCATGAACTGAACATGATCAAGGCCGGCAAGCTGGCGCAACTCAAACAGCCGGTGACGTTCTCGTCCGTGGAAGCGATACGCGACGCATTCGGTGCTGAGCCCGGCTCGCTGGGGCCTGCGGGATTCGCCGGCACGGTGATCGCAGATCGCTCAGTGATGGCGATGGCGGATTTTGTCACCGGCGCTAACACCAACGATCATCATTACACCGGTGCCAACATCGGTCGCGATTTTGCCGAGCCGGCTGTCGCCGATATCCGCAATGTTGTTACCGGTGATCTCTCGCCCGACGGCAAGGGCACGCTGGAACTCTGCCGCGGCATCGAAGTCGGTCACATTTTCCAGTTGCGCACCAAATACTCCGAGGCCCTCAAGCTGGGCTTCCTCGACGAGTCGGGCAAAACACAGATCATGGAAATGGGCTGTTACGGCATCGGTGTCACGCGCATTGTCGCCGCAGCCATCGAGCAGAACCACGACGAACGCGGCATCATGTTCCCGTGCGCCATCGCGCCCTTCGCTGTCGCCGTCGTACCCATCGGTTATCACAAGAGTGCCGCGGTCAAAGCTGCCGCCGACCTGCTGTACGCCGAACTGCTGAACGAAGGCATCGATGTGCTGCTCGACAACCGCGACGAACGCCCCGGCGCGATGTTCGCCGACATGGAGCTGATCGGGGTGCCGCACCGCGTCGTCATCGGTGACCGCGGTTTGAAGGAAGGTCAGATCGAGTACAAGGGCCGGCGCGATACCGAAGCCCGCAACCTGCCTCTGAATGAGGCAAAAATATTAATAAAATCAATGGTATGCGAGGAGTGACCCGGGACAGCATCGCCGCTGCATGCTGCGGATTCGTGCTGCTGCTGGCACCGCTGGTCAGCCATGGCGGCGGGCAGAAATACGAACCGCTGTCGGCGAGTGTGCAAGCCTCGCTGAGCCGCGAGATTGCCGATCATGCCGTGCCCTTCCTCGCCTTTGACAACGAACACGAAGCCCGCGCCTGGCTCGCCGCCATGTCGTCGCGACTGGCGAAACGAATACCCGGCCGTGTGGAGCGCGAGGAATTGCTGGTCACGGTGCACTACGAGGCCAAACGCGCGGGACTCGACCCGCAACTCGTGCTGGGCCTGATCCAGGTCGAGAGCGCGTTCCGCAAATACGCGGTGTCCAGCGTCGGTGCACGCGGCTACATGCAGGTGATGCCGTTCTGGGCAAAACTGATCGGCACTGCTGATCAGAACCTGTTTCACCTGCGCACCAACCTGCGTTACGGCTGCGTAATCCTGCGCCACTATCTCGATATCGAAAGCGGCGACCTGTTCCGCGCACTGGGCCGTTACAACGGCAGCCTGGGCAAGGCGGAATATCCGGATACGGTACGGCGGGCCTGGGAAGGCCCCTGGCGCTACTTGCCGCCGTCCGCACCCGGAACAAAACACTGAACGGATGCCTGTAGCGATGATCGAGATTCTTGTGCTCTATTACAGCCACCACGGCGCAACGCGTGAAATGGCGCAGTTGATCGCGCGCGGCATCGAACAGGCCGGCGCCACGGCACGCCTGCGCACGGTGCCGCGCGTATCAACCACCAGCGAGGCTACGGAGCCATCGGTGCCGGAAGCCGGCGCGCCCTATGCCGAACTACGTGACCTCGAAGACTGCGCAGGACTTGCGCTGGGCTCGCCGACGCGCTTCGGCAACATGGCGGCGCCGATGAAATACTTCTGGGATTCCACATCGGGCCTGTGGCTCAAAGGCACACTGGCGGGCAAACCCGCCGCCGTGTTCACCTCGACCGCCAGCCTGCACGGCGGCCAGGAAACCACGCTGATCTCGATGATGCTGCCGCTGCTGCATCACGGCATGCTGATCGTCGGGTTGCCGTATTCGGCACCGGAACTGCTGACCACCAAAACCGGCGGCACACCTTACGGTGCCAGCCACCATGCCGGCGCGGCCAGCGACCTGCCGATCTCCTCGGACGAGAAAAAACTCTGCCTGCTGCTGGGCCGGCGGCTCGCCGAGACCGCACTGCAGTTGGCGAAATGACTGCAGTGCAGGCCGTGCGCGGCTGGCGCATAGCGGCCACCGCCAGCCTTTACGCACTGCTGTTGCTGTGTCTCGCCTGGGAACTGTGGCTGGCGCCGTTGCGGCCGGGGGGCTCATGGCTGGCACTGAAGGTGCTGCCGCTGCTGTGGATCGCGCCGGGCATCACACGCGGCCGGATCTACACCTGCCGCGCATCAACCATGCTGATCCTCGCCTACTTCACCGAAGGGGTGGTGCGTGCGTGGTCCGACCGGGGCATGAGCGCCAGCCTCGCCATCGCGGAAATCGTATTGTCGATGGTGTTTTTTGTTGCAGCGATTGCCTGGATCCGCGCCAGCCGGGCGATCAGGTCATCCACAACAGCAGCGTAATCAGCACTGAAAAAATGACACTGGTGGCCAGCGGAACATAAAACTTCCGTCCGCGATGCTGCACTTCCAGGTCACCGGGCAGCCGGCCCAAGCCCAGTTTGACCAGCACCGGCCGCAACAGGCCCAGTGCAAACAGGACGACAAGCAGCGTAATCAGCCATTTCAGCATGCCCGCCCTTCCCGCCGTCCGCCCGCACCGCGGTTACAGCTGCGGATTCAGCCGTTCCGCTTTGGCGCAGAGTTTGTTCAGCGCGTTGATGTAGGCCTTGGCGGAAGCCACCACGATATCGGTGTCTGCGCCCTGGCCGTTGACGATGCGCCCGTCCTTCGACAGCCGCACGGTGACCTCGCCCTGGGCATCGGTGCCGGTGGTGATGGCATTGACCGAATACAGCAGCAGTTCGGCCTTGCTTGTCACCAGCGCCTCTATGGCCTTGAACGCAGCATCCACCGGTCCGCTGCCTTCCGACTGTGACGGCAACTCCTTTCCATCATCGGAGATGATGATACGCGCGTAGGGTTGTTCGCCAGTCTCGGAATGCGCGGTCAGCGAAACGAGGTTGTAACGCTCGTTCTCGATGTGTTCGAGGTTCTCTTCGGTAATCAGCGCGTGCAGATCCTCGTCGAAAATCTCGCGCTTCTTGTCGGCGAGCTCCTTGAAGCGTTTGAACGCGGCATTGAGTGCCTCTTCCGATTCCAGGTCAACACCGATTTCGTGCAAACGGGTCTTGAAAGCATTGCGCCCGGACAGTTTGCCCAGCGTCAGCCGGTTGGTGGTCCAGCCCACCGATTCCGCACTCATGATTTCGTATGTTTCACGGTGTTTCAGCACGCCGTCCTGGTGAATACCCGACTCATGCGCAAACGCATTGGCGCCGACGATGGCCTTGTTCGGCTGCACCGGATAACCGGTGATGCCGGACACGAGTTTCGAGGCCGGCACGATCTGCGTCGCATCGATATTGGTATCGCAGGTAAAAAGATCCTGGCGGGTACGCACGGCCATGACAATTTCCTCGAGCGCGGCATTGCCGGCACGTTCGCCGAGGCCGTTGATGGTGCATTCCACCTGGCGCGCGCCGTTCTGTACTGCGGCCAACGAGTTGGCCACCGCCAGGCCGAGATCGTTATGACAATGCACCGACCAGACCGCCTGATCGGCATTCGGAATCCGTTCGCGCAGATTCTTGATAAGCCGCCCGAACTGGTCAGGCAGCGTATAGCCCACGGTGTCCGGCACGTTGATGGTTGTCGCGCCGGCCTTGATCACCTGCTCGAGGATGCGGCAGAGGAAATCGAGATCCGAACGGCCGGCGTCTTCCGGGGAAAACTCGACGTTGTCGGTGTATTCACGCGCCCATTTGATCGCACGCACCGCCTGATCGATGACCTGTGAAGGTTCCATGCGCAGCTTCTTTTCCATGTGGATCGGCGACGTCGCAATGAAGGTATGCACCCGTGGTCGCGCGGCCACCCGGACCGCTTCGCCACAGCGGCGAATGTCCTTTTCGTTGGCGCGTGCCAGTCCACAGACGGTGCTGTCCTTGATCGCACGCGCGACGGCCTGCACCGACTCGAAATCGCCGTCACTGGCGGCCGGGAATCCGGCCTCGATAATGTCCACGCGCATGCGCTCCAGCTGGCGCGCGATGCGGAGTTTGTCGTCCTTGCTCATTGACGCGCCGGGGCTCTGCTCGCCGTCACGCATCGTCGTATCAAATATGATCAATTTTTCTTTGGCCATGATTCAAACCTCAATCTTTACGCAGGGCGCAAACACTGCGCGCCCGGAATCGGGATTCCCGGCACCGTGTTCCGGGCCGGACTGAAACTGCAAAATGGGAGGGGGGGGTTAGTGCGCGCGGCCGCGCAGCAGCAGACCGGCCAGCGCAAGCGCGGCAACGGAGAAAAGCTTTTGAGTCAAAAGCTTTCGGGATTTTTGGGTCTGCGTTAAACGATCCATACCGGGAAATATATCGGCTTTTTTCCGGCCGTGCAAGCCGACTACTCTGGGGTCGCCGGCAGCGGGGTTTTGCGGCGGAACCGGTCATAAACCCAAAGTGCATATCCTGAAAGACCGTACAGCCCGAACAGCGTGAACAGGAGTTCGGGTATCGTGTTCGCAAAAGAGATCAGCAGCACAAAACCCAGCGCAATGGCGACCACCACTGAAAACGGTACGCTTTTGCGCAGGTTGATGTCCTTGCCGCTGTAGAAACGCAGATTGCTGACCATGGTCAGACCAGCCACCAGCGTCAGCCCCCAGGCCAGCCATTTCACGTCGGCGCCCTTGACCTGATATTCGCTCATCGCCAGCACCAGCCCGGCAACCAGTGCCGCCGCCGCGGGGCTGGGCAGTCCCTGGAAAAAACGTTTGTCGACAACATCGATGTTGGTATTGAAGCGCGCGAGCCGCAACGCCGCGCAGGCGCAATAGACAAAAGCCGCAATCCAGCCGAGTTTCGCGGACAGCCACGGCCCGAGCAGCGGCACGGTATTCATTGCGGCGAAGTCCTTCAGCGCCCACACATAAACCACCAGCGCCGGCGCCACGCCGAACGACACCATGTCGGAGAGACTGTCGAGTTCGGCGCCGAACGCGCTTTGGGTATGCGTCAGCCGCGCCACGCGACCATCCAGGCCGTCGAGCACCAGCGCCACGAATATCGCAATCGCCGCCTGTTCAAAGCGACCGCCTACCGCCTGCACGATGGCATAGAAGCCGGCAAACAGCGCCGCGAGAGTGAACATGTTGGGCAGCCAATAGATCCCGCGCCGCGCAAAGCGGGATTTGATGAACTGTTTGTGTTCCTTGAATTCGGACATGGTGGGCAATCTTAAACCATAGACCAGGGCAGCGTCAGGGAAGTCCGCCGCACACCGGGCGTCAAGGCAACGCCGCCAGCACGGTCTCGGTTGCGTAGACCTTGTCGCCAACGCTCACCCGCGGCAACGCCGCAAGCGGCAGATAAACATCGACGCGGGAACCAAAACGGATAAATCCGAAACGCTCACCACGCGCCAGTTGCTGCCCCTCTTTGGCGTAACAGAGGATGCGCCGGGCAATCAGTCCGGCGACCTGCACGCAGGTCACATCCTGGCCAGCCGGTGTCCGCAGGTAAATCACCGCGCGCTCGTTCTCCGTGGAAGCCTTGGCCAGATCGGCGTTGAAAAACTTGCCGGGAAAATACCAGGTCTTCTCCACCACGCCATCCACCGGGCTGCGGTTGGAATGCGCATTGAACACGTTCATGAACACGCTGATCTTCAGCGCGTCGCGTTCGAGGTAAGGGTCGCGCGTTTTTTCCACGGAAACAATGCGCCCGTCCGCGGGCGACAGCACTGCCCTGGCTTCCGCGGGAATCTGCCGCGGCGGATCGCGGAAGAACTGCACCATGAAAAGCAGGATCAGCCACGGGAACGCCGCCCAGCCGAAACCTGCGTAACCGTGCACGCCAGCGGCCACCACCAGCGCTGTAGCGATGAACGGCCAGCCTTCGCGGGCGATGATCGGATGGGGATAGTGGGTCATCAACAAATGGCGAAAGGCGGTTTACGCAGGGCTCGCCGTTCGAGACGATTTCCCCGGCGCAAACCGCCTTTCACGCGTTCGTTAGTTTTTCGACTGGTCAACCAGGCGGTTTTTCTTGATCCAGGGCATCATGTCGCGCAGTTTCGCGCCGACAACTTCCACCTGATGCGCCTGACCGATGCGCCGCAATGCCTTGAGCGTCGGGGCCCCGGCCTTGTTCTCCAGGATGAATTCCTTGGCAAACTGACCGGTCTGAATTTCGGTGAGGATTTTGCGCATTTCCGCGCGCGTTTCGTCGGTGACAATGCGCGGCCCGCGCGTGAAATCGCCGTACTCGGCGGTATTCGACACCGAGTAACGCATGTTGGCGATGCCGCCCTCGTAGATCAGGTCGACGATCAGCTTCACTTCGTGCAGGCACTCAAAATAAGCCATTTCCGGCGCATAGCCGGCATCGACCAGCGTTTCAAAGCCGGCCTGGATCAGCGCCGACACACCACCGCACAGCACCACCTGCTCGCCGAACAAATCGGTCTCGCATTCCTCGCGGAACGAGGTTTCGATGACACCGGCACGGGCTGCACCAATCGCCGCCGCATACGACAGCGCGATGTCACGCGCATTCTTGCTCGGGTTCTGGTAGATCGCAATCAGCGCCGGCACGCCGCCGCCCTGGGTGTAGGTCGAACGCACCAGATGGCCGGGACCTTTCGGCGCGATCATGATCACGTCGAGGTCGACACGTGGCTCAACCTGGTTGAAATGGATGTTGAAGCCGTGGGCAAACGCCAGCGTCGCGCCCTTTTTGATATTGGGCTCGATCTCGTTTCGATAAACGTCGGCATGGAGTTCATCCGGCAGCAGGATCATCACCAGGTCGGCGCCTCTTACCGCATCACCGACTTCCTTGACGGCAATACCGGCTTTTTTTGCCTTGCTCCAGGAGGCGCCGTCCTTGCGCAGCCCCACGGTAACCTTGGCTCCGGAATCTTTCAGATTGTTCGCGTGGGCATGGCCCTGCGAACCGTAACCGATGATGGCAACCTGCTTGCGCTTGATCAGCGAAAGATCAGCGTCTTTATCGTAAAAAATCTTCATTTCTTCCTCTGTTTGAAACGTAAACGGTAATCATGCGCAGGCATGGCAAGCGCCCTGCCCGCCCCCTCAAACCTTTAAAATGCGTTCGCCGCGGCCGATGCCGGAAGCGCCGGTGCGGACAGTTTCCAGAATAGCGGTCTGGTCGATGGCTTTCAGGAACGCGTCGAGCTTCGAACCCGGCCCGGTCAGCTCTATTGTGTAATCCTTGTCGGTGACGTCAATGATACGCCCGCGAAAAATGTCCGCCATGCGCTTCATTTCCTCACGATCCTTGCCGATCGCGCGCACCTTGACCAGCATCAGTTCGCGCTCGATGTGATCGCCCTCGGAAAGATCGACGACTTTGACCACATCCACCAGCTTGTTCAACTGTTTGTTGATCTGCTCGATGACGTCGTCAGACCCGGAGGTGACGATGGTCATCCGCGACAGCGTTGCGTCCTCGGTCGGCGCCACGGTCAGCGATTCGATGTTGTAGCCGCGCGCCGAAAAAAGTCCGGCCACCCGGGATAGCGCGCCCGCTTCGTTTTCCAGCAAAACCGAAATGATGTGTCTCATGGCGTCAGACCAGGATCATTTCCGACAGGCCCTTGCCGCCCGGCACCATCGGAAACACATTTTCAGTCTGGTCGGTGATGAAGTCGAGGAACACCAGATCCTTCTTGCGGGCAAAGGCCTCCTTCAGCGCCGGCTCGACATCCGCCGGTTTGTCGATGCGCATGCCGACATGACCATAAGCCTCGGCCAGCTTGACGAAATCCGGCAGCGCATCCATGTACGACTCTGCGTAGCGATTGCCATGGAAAAATTCCTGCCACTGCCGCACCATGCCCATGTAACGGTTGTTCAGGTTCACCAGCTTCACCGGTAAACGATATTGCTTGCAGGTCGACAATTCCTGGATGCACATCTGAATCGACGCTTCGCCGGTCACGCAGGCAACCGTCGCCCTGGGATGCGCCATCTGCACGCCCATCGCGTATGGCAGGCCAACCCCCATCGTGCCCAGGCCGCCGGAATTGATCCAGCGCCGCGGCTTGTCGAATTTGTAGAACTGCGCCGCCCACATCTGATGCTGGCCGACGTCGGAGGTGATGAATGCATCACCCTTGGTCACCTGGTAGAGCTTCTCGATCACAAACTGCGGCTTGATGATCGCACTTGAGCGGTCGTACTTGAGGCAGTCGCGTCCGCGCCACTGCTCGATCTGCGCCCACCATGCCTTCAGTGATTCCTTGTCCGGACCGCCGCGCGCCGCTTCGATCTGGCGAATCAGCTCTTTCAGCACCTCGCCCACATTACCCACCACCGGCACATCAACTTTCACGCGCTTGGATATGGAGGCGGGATCAATGTCGATATGGATAATCTGGCGCGGCTGCTCGAAAAAATGTTTGGGATTGCCGATCACGCGATCATCGAAACGTGCGCCAACGGCCAGCAGCACATCGCAATGCTGCATGGCCATGTTGGCCTCGTAGGTGCCATGCATGCCAAGCATGCCGAGCGAATGGCGGTCGGTGGCCGGGAACCCGCCCAGCCCCATCAGCGTGTTGGTGCACGGAAACCCGATCAGCTTCACCAGCTGGGTCAGTTCCGCCGAAGCATTGCCGAGGATCACGCCGCCGCCGGCATAAATCATCGGGCGCTTGGCTTCGAGCAACAGTTTCACGGCTTTCTTGATCTGCCCGGCGTGCCCTTTGACCACGGGGTTATACGAACGCATGCTGATCGACTTCGGATATTCGAAGTCCGCCTTCATTGCGGTGATGTCTTTGGGGATATCGACCACCACCGGACCCGGCCGGCCCGTGGACGCGATGTAAAACGCTTTCTTGATGGTCAGCGCCAGATCCTTGACGTCCTTCACCAGGAAATTGTGCTTCACGCAGGGACGCGTGATGCCGACGGTATCGCACTCCTGAAAAGCATCTTCGCCGATGGCGTGGGTAGGCACCTGCCCGGTCAGGATCACCATCGGGATGGAATCCATGTACGCTGTGGCGATGCCGGTGATCGCATTGGTCACGCCGGGACCGGAGGTCACCAGCGCGACGCCGACCTTGTGGGTGGACCGCGCGTAGGCATCGGCCGCATGCACCGCCGCCTGCTCGTGGCGAACCAGCACATGTTTGACTTTGTCCTGTTTGAACAGCTCGTCATACAGGAACAACACAGCGCCGCCCGGATATCCGAAGATATGGTCTATGCCTTCTTCCTGCAGGCAGCGCACAACGATCTCTGCACCCGACAATTGCATGATTTTGGACCCGCTCATGTTGGAACGCTCAACGCGAGTTTAAGGCGAGGAGGAAACCGGAAACGTTACCGCGCGAAGCTCCGTCGGTCAAGCAAAATATCTCTGTAAACAGCAGGATACAAGCGTTTGCAGAGCACACTAAACAGCCCTTGCCTCAACCCGCTGTTTTGCTAAGATGCCGCGAACCCAAGGATTTCCGAGCCCCCGTCGCGCCACCATCGGCGCCGGCACATAAAAAAAGGCACCCAGCTGGCCACATACAAGGAACTCGCGGATTTCCTGGCCGGAGTCGAGCGCAGGGCGTTCAAGCAGGCGGTATTTTCCGTGCGGGATGAACATCTTGCGCTGGATATCGTGCAGGACGCCATGTTTAAACTCTCGGAGAAATACTCGGACCGCCCGGTCACCGAGTTCCCGATGCTATTCCAGCGCATCCTGCAGAACGCCATCCGCGACTTCTTCCGCCGCCAGAAAGTACGCTCCGCCTGGCTCACCCCGCTCAGCACGCTGTTTGGCAGCGACGCCGACGAAGACTATGATCCGCTGGAAACCTTGGAAGTCGACAACACCTCGAAAGTCGCCAACCGCCCTGCCGAACAGTTTGAACAGAAACAAGTTCTTGATTTTATTGAGAAAGCCGTGGCAACTCTGCCGCTGCGTCAACGTCAGGCATTCATGTTGCGTTACTGGGAGGAACTGGATGTCGCCGAAACCGCTAAAGCCATGGGATGCTCGGAGGGTAGCGTTAAAACGCATTGCTCCCGGGCCACGCATGCATTGGCGATATTGCTCAGAAAACAGGGAATTGAGCTATGAATGCCCATGAACACGAGACCGCGAAAAAAATCGCCCGGGTGCTCGACCGCAGTACCCGCGACATGGGTGGCGACACCGTGGCAAAACTGGCGGCAGCACGTAAACACGCGCTGGCCGGATTTCGCACAGCGCCGGGCTGGAAACTCGCCTGGGCAGGATCATGGTCATCGCGAAACAGCGACCGTCCGGCCACGGGCCTGCACTACGCGCTGCCCATCGCCCTGCTGGTCATGGGGCTGATCAGCATCGGTTACTGGCAATCCGGCAGCTGGCAAAATAATGAATTGGCCGATCTTGACGTTCGGTTGCTGACCGACGACCTGCCGATCGATGCCTACCTCGACAAGGGCTTCGATTCATGGCTAAACCGGCAATCGCGCTGATCCTCTGGCTATGCCTTGCGCTTCCTGCCGTCGCCGCACAGCCTGCAAAACAGGGCGCTAAACCCGTAAAACCGACTTGGTCGGAACTCGCGCCCGCGCAGCAACAGGTGCTCGCCCCCCTTGCCGCAGAGTGGCCCGAAATGGATTCCACGCGGCGCAAAAAATGGGTCGCCATCGCCGACCGTTATCCGAAAATGAAGCCTGCCGACCAGCAGCGGCTGCAGAAACGGATGAAAGACTGGGCCGCGCTGACTCCTGCCCAGCGCCAGGCCGCGCGGGACCGCTACAAGGAACTGAAAAAACTGACTCCGGAACAGCGCCGCAACATGGCCAAGCAATACCGCGACTACAAAAGTTCCCTGGCCCAGTCCGAAACTCCGTTTGATCCACCGGTTGGCGAACTCATCACACCGGGCACCGGTTCTGCTCCAGCACCCTCAACCCAACGGCAGTGACGGCAAGCTCCAGAACGCCAGGCATCGGCAGACGCCTGCTCAGCCTCGTCTACGAGATTTTGCTTCTCACCGTGGTCGTGCTGACCGCCGGCGGCGCTGCAGCAGCCTTGGCGCAAATCACCAATCCCGGGTACGCGCGGCTGTTCACTCAGGTGATCGGCAGCGCAGCATGTGCTGCTTATTTTGTCTGGCAGTGGCAGCGCAGCGGGCAGACGCTGCCGATGAAAACCTGGCGCATGCGCCTTGAAACCGTCAATGGCACCCCCGTCGAAGTGCCGCGGGCGTTATTGCGCGCCGCTCTCGCAACCGCCGGTTATCTGCTGCTGGGCCTGTCAATCATCTGGGCTTTGATCGACCGCGACGGGCAGTTTCTGCACGACCGGCTGGCCGGAACCCGGTTGGTCGTCAGCGGATGAGTAGCAGGCTCAGCGCCGTTCCTGCCACCACATCATGCCCAGCGCAATGCTGAGGAACAGCATCGTCGGCACCACGGCGCTGGAGAACGGCGGCCAGTCATAGAGCAGCCCCAGATGCCCGAACAGGCGATTGAGGAAATGAAATGCCAGCCCCAGCATGATGCCGGCGAACAACTTTGCACCGACCCCCCCCTGACGGCTCTGGAAGTAGGCGAACGGCAGCGCCAGCACCATCATCACCAGCACCGCCACCGGGTACAGGAGCTTGATCCACAGGGCGATTTCATAGCGCAGCGCCTTCTGCCGGTTCTCCTTCAGATGCTGTGCGTAGGAATACAGGCTCCACGCCGACATTTTCTCCGGCTTGACCAGCAGCACCGTGAGCAACGCCGGTTCGAGCACCGACTGCCAGTCCATGCGCTCAATATTGCTCACCCGCGTTTTCAAACCCTCAAAGGTCGTTTGCGCAACATCCATCAGTTGCCAGCGGTTGTCGCCCTTGTACTCCGCGCCTGCGGCAAAGCGGAGATTGCGCAGGCGGTAGTTTGCATCGAATTCGTAAATCCGCAGCCCCTTAAGTCCACCGGAAGGTGTGACCTCGAGCACATTCACAAAAGCGGTGCCGTCCTTGATCCACAAACCGGAGCGAAACTCCTGCGCCACGATGCCGGAAATCGCCTGCGAGCGCAGCCTCTGCGCGTACTGTTCGGCGGGCGGCGCGACAAACTCGCCGACAACAAAAGTCAGCGCGCCGAACGCCACGCCCACAGTCGCAAGCGCGCCCACTATGCGCACCAGCGACACGCCGGAGGCGCGCATCACCGTGTATTCCGAGCTCGCCACCAGTTGCGCCAGCGCAAACAGCGTGCCGATCAACGCGGCAATCGGAAACAGCTCATAGACATGATTCGGGGCAGACAGCAGCACGTGTAGCAGGATGTGGCGCAACTGGTAGCCGCCACGCCCGAGATCCTTCATTTGCTCCACCAGATCAAAAAACGCGAACAGCAGCAGCAACGCGACGAACACCAGAAAAGTCGCCATCGCGACTTCCCGTGCCACATAGTTGCGCAGCGTCCTCACCGCAGCAGCCGCCACAACGAGAACACCGAAAGCCGCCGATAGAACATTCCCAGCAGCAGCAGCACCATGGCCGCATGCACGCCCCACATGCCGATGAAAAAATCAATCCGGGACTGCGCGATAGACGCCTGCATGATCGACAGCAGATTGCTGTAGACCATGTACACCAGTATCGCCAGCACGATGTTCATCGAGCGGCCGGCGCGGGGATTCACGAACGACAGCGGAATGGCCAGCAGGCACAGAATCAGCGCGCTCGCGGGGAGGCCCACGCGCCAGGACAATTCGCCGAGATTGCGCGGATCCGGATCGCGCATCAGGTCCAATGTCGACATGGTCTTGGTCGTGGGTGCCCGAGCCACGGACTCCGCAGTCTCGATGCGCATCGCGTAACGCCCGAACTCGAAAATCTTGTATTCAGGGGAGCCTGGCTCACCCTCGTAACGACGGCCGTTAAGCAACACCAGGAAACGGTCGCCGTTGGCTGCGGTTTCCTGGAAACCGCTCTGCGCAACCATCACGCCGAGCTTGCCGTTCTGGGTCGAGCTGACAAACACATTGGCCACCAGGTTGGCCTTGCCGGCAACCTCCTCAACCAGGTACACCCGGTCGGCCCGGCGCGATTCATGGAACACGCCCGGCGTCACCTGCGCCACTTCATCGCGGCTGTCCATCTGGCGGCGAAAATCCTCGGCCTTCTGCACCGCCCATGGCGAGAGCAACAGCGACAGCAGCGCAATCGTCAGCACCAGCGGCAGGGAAAAAGTCAGCACCGGCCGGATCCAGCGGGTCAGACCGAGGCCGCAGGAAAACCACACCACCATTTCCGAATCCCGGTAACTGCGGGTCAGCGTCATCAACACCGCAATGAACAGTGTCACCGAGAGCAGGATCGGCAGGTAGCCGACCAGTGTGAACCCGAGCAGGGCAACGACACCCGTGGAGGTTATCAGCCCGCTGGCTGCCTGACCCAGAAGACGCACCAGCTGGGTGGTAATGGAAATGCCGAGCAGGACCAGGAATATCGCGACCGCCGAGGTCGCAAGTTCACGCAGCAATGCAGAGCGGAAAATCATGCCGGCATTTTGCTTTTTGAAATGAACGCGCAGATAATCAATGGATGATGCTGGATGCCGGTGTGTTGCTGCACGGTGTGTTGCACGTCTTGCACATGTTTTTGCCGCACTTGTCGCCGGGTTTCAACGATGCTCACGATGGCCGGTTCCGCACACAATGCGGTACGACACGGATCGCCAGACATGTTCCTGAAAAGAACCTAATGCGCATAGGAGTTGACGCGTGGAATTTAGCATAAAACCCCTCGTTCCGGGCCGCAACGCCAGCGGCTGCACCGTGGTCGGCGTATACGCCGGCAGGACACTGAGCGACGCCGCCACGGCAATCGATCACGCCACCAAAGGTTACCTGCGCCGCGTGCTGCAGCGCGGCGACATGGAAGGCCGCATCGGCAGCACCTTGTTGCTGCACGACGTGTCCGGCATTGGCAGTGCGCGCGTGCTGCTGGTCGGACTGGGCGCAGAGGCCGAATTCGGAGAAAAACAATTCCGCCGCAGCGTCACCGCGGCCATCGGCGCCCTCGCCAGCACCGGTACAACCGATGCCGAACTGCACCTCACCGAGCTCAGTGTCGGCCACCGCGACATCGAGTGGAAGGCGATGCAGGCTGCCTGTGCCGCACGCACCACGAACTACCGTTTCGGACAGATGAAAAGCAAGCCGGAAAAAACCGCGTCGGCATTGAGCAAGGCCGTGCTCTCGGTGAAAACCCAGGCTGACGTCAAACGCGCCGCAAGCGGACTCTCGCGCGGACTCGCACTCGCCCATGGCGTGAACCTCGCCCGTGATCTCGGCAACCTGCCGGGCAATGTCTGCACGCCCGCTTATCTGGCCGACGAAGCGCGCAAACTCGCCAAACACTACCGCCTGAAAATCCAGGTGCTCGAACGTGCCGACATGAAAAAACTTGGCATGAACACGCTGCTGTCGGTGGCGCAGGGCAGCAGCGAACCGCCGAAACTGATTGTTATTGAATACAGCGGCGGACCGAAGCGGCAGAAACCGGTGGTGCTGGTCGGCAAGGGCGTCACTTTCGACACCGGCGGCATTTCGATCAAGCCGGCGCCGGAAATGGATGAAATGAAGTACGACATGAGCGGTGCCGGCAGCGTGCTGGGCACCATCAAAGCCATTGCCGAAATGAAACTTCCGGTCAACATGGTCGGCATCATACCCGCTACCGAAAACATGCCCGGCGGACGCGCCACCAAACCCGGCGACATCGTCACCAGCATGTCGGGCCAGACCGTGGAAATCCTCAACACCGACGCCGAGGGCCGCCTGATCCTGTGCGACGCGCTGACCTACGCCGAGCGTTACCAGCCCGCCGCAGTCATCGACATCGCCACGCTCACCGGCGCCTGCGTCATCGCGCTCGGTCATGTGGTAAGCGGCCTGTTCGCCAACAACGACCCGCTGGCGCACGAAGTGCTGGCCGCGGGCGAGATCGCCGGCGACGGCGCCTGGCACCTGCCGCTGCACGACGAATACCAGGATCAGCTGCACAGCAACTTCGCGGATTTCGCCAACATCGGCGGCCGTCCCGCCGGCGCGGTGACCGCCGCGTGTTTCCTCTCCCGTTTCACCAAAAAATATCCCTGGGCCCATCTCGACGTGGCCGGCACCGCCTGGAAATCCGGCAAGGAAAAAGGCTCCACCGGTCGACCGGTGCCGCTGCTGACCCAGTTCCTGATCTCCCGGGCGGATAAACGCTGAGCGGCGGCGGCCCGGCATGACCCAGATTGATTTTTATACCCGGAGCGGCGACCGGCTGCATACTGCGTGCCGGCTTGCGGCCAAGGCACGCAGTCATGGCCTGCGCGTGACCTTCTACTGCCCGGAACGTGAAACCGCAACGCGCCTCGACCGCCTGCTGTGGACCGTGCCCGCCACCGGCTTCCTGCCGCACTGCACCCCGGATGACCGGCTGGCCACGGTCACGCCGGTGCTGATCGACAGCACCGGCGACACGCATCTTCATGATGAAATGCTGATCAACCTGCATTCGGAGTGGCCAACCTTTTTCAGCCGCTACCAGCGCCTCGCAGAAATCGTCAGCGGTGATGACGCCGACCGCGCGCAGGCACGCGAGCGTTACAAGTTTTACCGCGATCGCGGTTACGCCATCCGCACCCACGACCTCTCGGGCACCCCCGCATAACGGGAACCGCAGCCGTAAAACCGGCGCCGGTTGAGCGCCACACCGCCAGTCCGTTACCATCAGCGCAACCATGGCCGACACCCCTCCCCCAGGCGACAGCAGCGAAGACGTGCTCCAGCGTGCCGACGCCCTGCTGCAGCGGCATCGCCGCACACCCGCTGCGGACGATGCCGGCGCGGACATTCCGACCCTGACCGACATCATCATTGAAGGCGAAGTACTGCCGCGCACGGAGCCGCCGCCGCAATCGCCGCGCTCGTCCGGCGGAGCCATAGTCTCCCGCGTACAGGCGCAGAACATCGAGCACGCCGTCCATCTCCGCATCAAGCGCAGCCTGAACGACCAGATCGCAAAGGTCGTGGAGGACCGCTATCTGCCGGAAATCGGCGCCGCGCTGGAACAGGCCTTGTCACGCGTTGCCGGCCAACTGCAGTCCGGCATCGCCGAACTGGTGCGAACAACGGTCGCAGAAACCCTGCAGGCACAATTCAAACAACTGCAGGCGCCGCAGGCGGAAGCGCCGCAGTCCTCCGGTATAATCGCCGACGCTCCCGCACCGCCTCCTCCGGCAACACCACACATGGAACTTCCGAAAAGTTTTGAACCAGCGACCATCGAGTCGCACTGGTACCCGCTTTGGGAAAAAAGCGGCTACTTCAAGGCCGGCCTCGACCAGGCCAACCCCAACGCCTATTGCATCCAACTGCCGCCGCCGAACGTCACCGGCGTGCTGCACATGGGCCACGCCTTCAACCAGACCATCATGGATGGCCTCACGCGTTATCACCGCATGAGCGGCGACAACACGCTGTGGCAACCCGGCACCGACCACGCCGGCATTGCCACCGAAATGGTGGTCACCCGCCAGCTCGAACAGCAGGGCCAGTCGCGCAACACACTGGGGCGCGATGCATTCATCAAAAAAGTCTGGGAGTGGAAGGAACAGTCCGGCTCGACGATCACGCGGCAAATGCGCCGGCTCGGCGCCTCCTGCGACTGGGAGCGCGAACGTTTCACCATGGACGAGCCGCTGGCAAAACTGGTCACCCACACCTTCGTCAAACTCCATCAGGACGGCCTGATCTACCGCGGTGTGCGCCTGTCGAACTGGGATCCTGTCCTGCGCACCGTGATTTCCGATCTCGAAGTGCAGTCCGAGGAAGAAGACGGCAAGCTGTGGCAGATCCGTTATCCACTGGCCGACGGCAGCGGCCACCTGACAGTCGCCACCACGCGCCCGGAAACCCTGCTCGGTGACGCCGCCGTCGCGGTGCATCCCGAAGACGAACGCTATCGCGCGTTGGTCGGCCGCCAGGTCGTGCTGCCGCTGACCGGCCGCACCATCCCGGTCATCGCCGACGAATACGTCGACAAGGCCTTCGGCACCGGTTGTGTGAAAATCACGCCGGCGCACGACTTCAACGATTACCAGGTCGGCCTGCGCCACGACCTGCCGCAACTGAACATATTCACGCTCGAGGCCGCGATCAATGAAAACGCCCCGGAGCAATACCGCGGCCTCGACCGTTACGCTGCACGCGCGCGCATCGTCTCCGACCTGCAGGCGCAGGGTTTGCTCGAATCGGAAAAACCGCATCGCATGGTGGTGCCACGCGGCGACCGCACCGGCGTGGCTATCGAGCCCATGCTGACCAGCCAGTGGTTCGTCAAAATGGAACCGCTGGCGAAACTCGGCCTCGATGCCGTGGCAAGCGGCGAAGTCAAACTGTTCCCCGAGCAGTGGATCAACACCTACAACCACTGGCTCAACAACATCCAGGACTGGTGCATCTCGCGCCAGCTGTGGTGGGGTCATCGTGTGCCGGCCTGGCACGACGACGCCGGCAATATCTACGTCGCGCACGATGAAGCCGAGGCCCTGCGCCAATCGGGCGGCAAGCCGCTGACACAGGATCCCGACGTGCTCGACACCTGGTTTTCGTCGCAGCTGTGGTGCTTCTCCACTCTGGACTGGACTCCGGAATGGCCGGCGAAATCGAATCCGGCACTGGACCTCTACCTGCCTTCGTCGGTGCTGGTCACCGGCTTCGACATCATTTTCTTCTGGGTCGCGCGCATGGTGATGATCACCAAGTACATGACCGGAAAAGTGCCGTTCCACCATGTTTACGTGCACGGCCTGGTACGCGACGCCGAAGGCCAGAAAATGTCCAAGTCCAAGGGCAACACCCTGGACCCGCTGGACCTGATCGACGGCATTGGCCTTGATGCACTGGTCGCCAAACGCACCGCCGGCCTGATGAATCCGCAGCAGGCGGAAGCCATCGCCAAACGCACCCGCGTCGAATTCCCCGACGGCATCCCTGCCTACGGCACCGACGCGCTGCGTTTCACCTTCGCCAGCCTCGCCAGTCTCGGCCGCGACATCAAGTTCGACCAGAAACGCTGCGAGGGTTATCGCAACTTCTGCAACAAGCTGTGGAACGCGACGCGTTTCGTGCTGATGAATTGCCAAGGCAAGGACACCGGGCTGGATGCCAATGCGCCGGTAGAGCTGTCAACCGCAGACCGCTGGCTGATCAGCCGGCTGCAGCGCGCCGAGGCCGAAGCACAGCAGGCCTACCGCGAATACCGCTTCGACAATCTCGCGCGCACCATCTACGGACTGGTGTGGGACGAATACTGCGACTGGTATCTTGAATTCGCCAAGGTGCAGCTGGCCGGCGGCAACGAAGCACAGTGTCGCGGCACCCGCCGCACGCTGGTGCGCGTGCTCGAAACCATCCTGCGCCTGGCGCATCCGGTGATTCCGTTCATCACCGAGGAGCTGTGGCAGAAAGTGGCACCCCTCTCCGGCAAAAACGGCGCCAGCATCATGCTGCAGAAATATCCGCAGCCCGAGCCCGCCAAAATCGACGGCGCGGCGGAACGCGACATCGCCATGCTGAAACAGCTGGTGTCGGCCTGCCGCACATTGCGCGGCGAAATGAACATCGCGCCCTCGCAGAAACTGCCGCTGCTGGTGCAGGGTGACGCGGCGCAATTGCGCACCTGGGCACCGCACCTCACCATGCTGGCCCGGCTGTCGGAGGTGCTGGTGGTCAACGAACTGCCGGCGGATGACGCTCCGGTATCCATCGTCGGCGACTTCAAACTGATGCTGAAGGTGGAAATCGACATCGTCGCCGAGCGCGAGCGCCTGGCCAAGGAAATCGCGCGGCTGGAAACCGAAACCGTCAAGGCGCAGGCCAAGCTGGCCAACGAGCGCTTCGTCGCCAAGGCGCCGCCGCTGGTGGTCGCCCAGGAAAAGGAGCGTCTGGCGCGTTTTTCGGCAACGCTCGAACAGATGCGCGCGCAACTCGCCAAACTCGGCTGACCGCATGCCATACGCGGTACCGCCGCCGCGCGCCCGTCCCGCCTGATGAGCATCAGGCACACGCTGCGCGCGCTGGGCTACCGCAACTACCGGCTGTTTTTCTACGGCCAGTCGCTGTCGATCATCGGCAACTGGGTGCAGCAGATCGCCATGGCCTGGCTGGTCTACCGGCTGACCGAATCGGCGTGGCTGCTCGGCTTGACCGGTTTCGCCGGACAGATTGCGATCCTGGTCTTCGCGCCCTTCGGCGGCATGTGGGCCGACCGCTTCGATAAATACAAACTGCTGCTGCTGACACAGGTGCTGTCCGCAGTGCCGGCGGTCGCGCTGGCCGCGCTCACCTGGGCCGGCGCAATCGAAGTCTGGCACATCATCGTGATGGCGCTGTTCCTCGGCATCATCAACGCCATTGACACGCCGATCCGCCTCGCCTTCACGACTGAAATGGTCACCGCACGTGAAGACCTGCCCAGCGCGATCGCGATGAATGCGCTGATGCAAAGCGCCGGTCGCATGATCGGCCCGACAGTCGCCGGCCTGCTGCTCGCGATATCGACGGAGGCCTTCTGCTTCATCGTGAATGCACTGAGCAAAATCGCCATCGTCGCCATGGTGCTGGCGATGACCATCACGCCACAGCCGGGCTCCGGCAGCACGGCATCGCCGTGGCAGCAGCTCGCCGAAGGCGCGCGTTATGCCTGGAGCCTGATTCCGCTGCGCTGGCTGCTGCCGATGGTGGCAACGATCAGCTTCATGGTGACGCCATACCAGACACTGATGCCGATCTTTGCCGCCGAGGTGTACGGCGGCGGCGCCGGCATGCTGGGGTTCCTGATCGGCGCCGCGGGCTGCGGTGGTGTCGTCGGCATGCTCGCGCTGGCTTCACGCCGCGACGTGCGCGGACTGACACGCTGGATCACCGCCGCCTCGCTGTGCGCGGGACTCGGCGTGCTGGTGTTCTCGCTGTCACCGTGGCTGCCGCTGTCGCTCGTCGCGCTGGCGTTCACCGGCTTCGGCATCGTCGTCAACGGCATGTCGGTGAGCACGGTGATCCAGACCATCGTCGATGACCACATGCGCGGGCGCATCATGGGCATTTTTTCAGTGGCCTTCCTCGGCATGTATCCATTGGGCAGTCTCGCCGGCGGCGCGCTGGCGGAAGTGATCGGCGCGCCGGCGACGCTGGCCATCGGCGGCAGCATCTGCACCATCGTTGCGCTGGTGCTGTGGCGACGCATGCCAGCGTTGCGTGCGCACCTCCGCCCGATTTACCAGCGTCTTAAAATAATCCAATAAAAACAATTGGTTATAACAATTGTCCGAGTGTGCGCAACGGCACTGCGACAAGCTATTGTTAAACTGCCGCGCATGGATGCACTGACACTGGCGTTAATTACCGGATTGGGCTGGACCAGCGGTCTGCGGTTTTATGCCGTGCTGTTTTTTCTCGGGCTGCTGCATCGTACCGGGATTTATCCGCTGCCCGGGTCCCTCGACATGCTGGCGCATCCCTGGGTGCTCGCCATCTCCGGACTGTTGTTCGCCACCGAATTTTTCGCCGACAAGATTCCCGGGGTGGACACTTTATGGGATGCAGTTCACACCTTCATCCGCATACCCGGCGGCGCACTGCTCGCTGCAGGCGCGGTTGCCGGCGGCGACCCGGGACTGGCGCTGGCCGCGGGGCTGCTCGGCGGCACGGTGGCCGCCGGCGCGCATTTCACCAAGGCCGGCAGCCGCGCCCTGATCAACACCTCGCCCGAACCGTTCAGCAACTGGGCCGCGTCGTTTACCGAAGATGCGGTATCGCTGGGGGCATTGTGGCTGGCGCTGCAATATCCGCTGCTGTTTCTCGGGATGCTGGCGCTGTTTGTGCTGATCGCACTGTGGCTGCTGCCGAAATTGTGGCGCGGCCTGCGGCGTGCTGCTGCCGTGATTTTCCGCTCGCCGGACCGCGTCTGACGCGGCGGTCAGCGCAAAACCACATTCCATCCGCTACGGCACCGAATAGGTGCCGGGTTCGAACGGCACTTTCCTGCCGACCAGGGTTTCGAGCATCTGCAGCTCGGCATCGGTGTGATTGACCACCGGCGCCACCTCCAGCATCTTCGGCATGGCTTTACCGTAGATATAACGCGGCTGGTCGTGGCGCTTGGTGCGCACGGTTTCAGCCGCGGCAGGATCATCAATCGGCGTCAGTACCGCCTCGCCGTAACAGGTGCAGGCATAGGTGCGCTGCGCTTCGATTTCGATGTAAATGCCGGTGCCGCGGATACCGATGGTGGCGGTGGTGGTACGGATTTCACGGCGCGCACCAGACTCGAACACCGACAGCATCGCACCGGTGAGAACCCGCAGCACCGTCGCAGCACCGCGGGCGGCGGCGGATCCGAACTCGATCCGGCTGTTGGCGCGCACCAGGAACGCATCGCGCTCGGTGACAAACACCAGTTCACCGTTCCTGCCGGTGACGATCACATCACCCGGCGCAACGCGCTGCCCGCGCTCCGCCGGTTTGCCGTTGATGCGCACATCGCCCTTGATCTGCGCCACGCCCGGCGGCAGCGTGCCCGCGGCCAGCGCAGTACGCAACTGCAACATGCCGGCAGCGATGGCCGCAGCCGTTGCGCCGCGCAACCAGCTGCGGCGACCCGGGCTGAAACCGGCTTCAATCCCTCGGCGCGCCACAGTTTATTTCTTTTTCATGAAAAATATGAACTCTTTTTCCACGGTCTCGGAGGACAGCAGGTCATTGCCCGTCTGCCGCGCGAATGCCTGGAAGTCCTTCACCGAACCGGCATCCGTGGCCATGATTTTCAGCACCTGGCCCGTAGTCATGTCGGTCAGCGCTTTTTTGGTGCGCAGTATCGGCAGCGGGCAGTTCAGGCCGCGCGCATCCAGTTCCTTGTCAAATTGCATTTCAGCCTCGCCCTCCAAATGATCGCAACATTGATCCGCCCTGCGGCGGATCGCGCATTATAGACTCGCCGCAAAGATTCCCGGGGCGGAAGACTGCGCGCGGCACCTGACGCTGGCGGTCAGGCCGCGTGACGGCCCGTTTTTGAGTATTCGCGCAGTTCCTTGCTGCGCGCCTGCGGAGCGTGTGCAAACTGCACGGCGACCTTGTACTGCAGATGGTGCTGGGCCCCGTCCGCGCTCCCGACACCCCTCACTGGCCGGGGCAGGCCACGCTGACACCTCAAAAAACGCTGATATTCCGCTCTGCGAGCAATTGTGACAGCCGCAGATTAGCCATGCCCAGACGGTCCACCAGCAGCTCCAGAAACGCGCCATTGAAATGATGGCGGCAAAGCTCGGATGCCTGCGGCAGGGTTTCCGCGCGAATTTCGATGACCACAATGTCGGTGGTGGCAACCACGCTCGCCGTGCGCTGGAATTTCTGTTTGCCAAGATAAGCCATTTCCCCGAAGCATTCACCGGATTTCAGCACCGTCAGCAGCCGGTCCTGCTTGCGCACCTGCACCTCGCCGCCGGCGAGGATGAAGAACGATGAACCGATGTCGCCTTCCTCAATCAATACCGAACCCAGCGGCAGCCGGTGCCATTTCGCCAGCCGCAGCACTTCCCACAGTTCGACATCGGTGAAATTGCGGAAGAATTCGAGCTTGCGCAGGGTGTCGAATTTTTCCGCCTCGGGCATGCCATCCCTGGCTTTGGCGCGGGATCCCCCCAGCACATCAACCAGATCTCCCGCCAGATCCCCCCAAGTCTGATAACGATCAACCGTGTTTTTTTTCAGCATCCGCAGCACGATGGCATCAATCTGTGGCGAAACCTCGTTGCGGAAGCGGCTGGGGGGGGCGGGGTCCGCATTGATGATCTGGTAAATGATGCTGTAGTTGTTGGTGCCCAGAAACGGCAGGCGTCCGGTCAGCAGCTGAAAGAACACCACACCCAACGAAAAAATATCCGTCTGGTAAGTCAGTGGCTGCTCCCTGACCTGCTCGGGAGACATGTAGGCCGGGGAGCCGATGCCGGTGATCTGGGTCGAGTTGCTGGCCGCATTCAGCGCGGCACCGAAGTCCGACACCTTGATGTCGGTTTCGCCGGCGAGCAGGATGTTGGCCGGCTTGATGTCGCGGTGAATGACGCCCTCGCGCGCGGCATAATCCAGCGCCCTTGCGCATTTGTAGATGATTTCCAGCACCCGCGTCAGCGGCAGCAGATGGTCCACCCGCGCGTACGGCTCAAGTGTCGTGCCATCCACATATTCCATGACAATATAACTGGCCTCATCTTCAGCCACCGCATCGTAAATGGCCACGATGTGCGGATGCGACAGCTTGCCGGCGAGGGAGGCCTCGGTCACGAAGAGTTTGCGGTAGCGCCGTCCGTATTCCAGATCGCCCAGCGCATCGGGAAACACGACTTTGACCGCGACTTCCCGATCCTGGAACGTGTCATAGGCCTTATACACGACGCTGGTTGCGCCACGCCCCAGTTCCTTGATGATTTCGTACTTGCCGATCCGCCGTTTTTCGGCGGGCTGCGGAACAGTGTCTGTGCCGGCATCGTTGTTCATCAGGCAAAAGTATCACTAATCCGGCAAAGCCGCTGTGTCACACAAAACAGCTGTGCATCAGCGCTTGCGCTCCTGCTCAAGCTGCAGCCGGCGCAATTCGCGCAGACGGGCCTCGATCGCGGAGAGTTGGTAAAAATCCCCGCCACCGGCCTTCAATGCGATCTGCATCTGCTCAACGGCCAGACCGAGTTGTCCGCTTCTGAAGTAAGCCTCCCCCTGGGCGCGGTGCTGCTGCAGACTGTTGCCCTGCGCAGCATAAGCCTGCGCCTGCAACCGGTAGAGCCGGGAATCGGAGGACTGTGTCGCCATGCGACTGTCGATCATCTGCAGCACGACGGCCGGCTGACGCGCCCGCAACAGTTGTTCGGCATGGCCGTAAAACAAGGCGCGATAGCCGGGATATGCGCGCCGGGCGTCCTGATAGCATTTCAGGGCGTTGGCGGAATCGCCTGCGGCGTCCGCCAGCTGGCAGGCCAGCGTTTCGATGATCGGGCTGGCCGTCTTGCGCAGCGGCACGATTTCCTTTTGGGCGCGGGCAAAATCGCGGGCACGCATCAGACTGGCAACCAGCCCGTAACGGCTGGCAGCTTCCGAGAGGAACTTGCGTTCGGTGAAACTCGTCTCGAAAAATGCCACGGCATCCCGGGGCAATCCGGTTTCGGCACGCAGCTTCGCGCGAATCAACTGGAAATCAAGGCTGTCGGGCACCTGCCGGTACGGCAGGTTTTCGATACGGTTCTGGATGTCGGCAATCCGTTCGAAGGTCAGCGGATGGGTGCGCAGATAGGACGGCGCGCCGCCCTCATAAATCCGCGTCGCGCGCTGCAGACGTTCGAAAAAAACCGCCATCCCGCGGGGATCAAGGCCTGCGCCCTCCACCAATTGCAATCCGATGCGGTCTGCTTCGCGCTCATTGTCGCGCGTGAAATTCAACTGGCTCTGCACAATGCCCGCCTGCCCGAACGCCACCGCAGCCTCGCCAATCTGTGAATTGGAGCGCGCAGCAAGTATGGCGACCGCCAGGGCGGCGATGGACAGCAACTGGTTCTGACTCTGCTGACCGATCATCCGCGCAATATGGCGCTGCGTCACGTGTGCGACCTCATGACCAAGGACGCCGGCAACCTCGGATTCGCTCTGCGCGGCCAGCAGCAACCCGGTATTGATGCCGATAAATCCTCCGGGCAGCGCAAATGCGTTGATCTGGGGGTCCTGGATCACGAAAAACTCGAATTCCTGCCGTACCGCGTCGCTGCGCGCGGTCAGCCGCCCGCCCAAGCTGTTGGCGTAATCGGCCACCTCCGGGTCATCCAGGTAACTGGGGTCACGGCGGATTTCACGCATGATGCTCTCGCCAAGACGGCGCTCGTCGGCCTGCGTAATGGCTGCAGCGGAGACATCGCCCAGTTCAGGCAGGGCCTGCGCCAGCACGCGGGGGACGCAAAGCAAAACCAGCAGCAGGATGGGGCGCTGAAACATGGTGCTATGATAATTCCGGGCTGTCGGAGTTCAAAAATGAAAAAACAAACTGTTGCAGGCACCTTGACACATTTTGACGCGCAAGGTCAGGCATGGATGGTCAATGTTGCGGACAAGGCGGAAACCCACCGCCTGGCTAAGGCCATGGGCCATATCGTGATGCAGCCGGCGACACTGCGCCAGATCGTTGCCGGCAGAGCAAAAAAGGGGGATGTGCTCGGCATCGCGCGGATTGCCGGCATCCAGGCCGCAAAACACACCTCGACGCTGATTCCGCTGTGCCATCCACTGGCGCTGACCCGGGTCGAGATCGACTTCAGGATTGATCGCCGCCGCAACGCCGTAAGCTGCACGGCCACGGCGGAAACCGTAGGCCGCACCGGCGTGGAAATGGAAGCCTTGACCGCCGCCAGCATCGCCCTGCTGACCATTTACGACATGTGCAAAGCCGTGGATCGCGGCATGCGCATCGAGACGCTGCAACTCGAGGAAAAACGCGGTGGAAAATCGGGGGTGTGGAAAGCGGCAAAGCGCCGACGCTGACACTTTCGACACCAGCAAAGCCATAAGAATCGCCAATGACCCGATATGAATATCAAATTGAAAATTGTCATGGACAAGATTGGCGGGCTTGGCTAGGATTCAATTAAGTTTACGTTTCTGTTCGGTTTAGATAAATCGCCGTATTTCTGGCCCGTCAATTCCCGGCCGCGTGCGATAACCAAAATCATCCAACAGGAGGTTTCCTCATGAAGCAGCTACGCCGTAATTTTCTGAAACTATCCGGCGGCGCCGGTGTTGCGGCCGCGGCTGCCGCCGCCGGGTTGCTCAAGGCAGGCTCCGCCTGGGCCGCACCCTGGAACAAGAGCGCATTTGAATCGAAAGCCGTTGCTGACGCGCTCAAAGGCCTTGGAGCAACCAATCTGATCGAGAGCAAGGACATCACCATTACCGCGCCGGACATCGCCGAGAATGGCGCCATTGTGCCGATCGCAATCACCAGCAAGATTCCCAACACCCAGAACATCTCGATCATCGCCGAAAAAAATCCGTTCCCGCTCGCCGCAAGTTTCGACATCAGCGCAGGCAGCGAAGGCTACGTTTCGGTGCGGGTCAAGATGGGCCAGACCTCGGACGTGCGTGCGATCGTCAAGGCCGACGGCAAGTTCTACACCGCGGTCAAGGAAGTCAAAGTGACTGTCGGCGGCTGCGGTTGATCGGTTGATGCTGCGAACATACTGAACATAGGGGGAGAATGGCATGGCTGAACCGATGAAAATCCGCGCAACGCTGCAAGGAGACACAGCAGACGTGCGCATCCTGATGCGGCATCCGATGGAAACCGGTACCCGCAAGACCGCGACTGGCGTCGTGCCCGTGCATTTTATCCAGAGCGTGATCGTGGAACACAACGGCAAAACCGTCCTCGATGCGCAGTGGAGCCAGGCCATCTCGCGGGATCCCTTTCTCGGCCTGCGTGTCAAAGGTGCCAAACTTGGCGACAAGATCAGCGTCACCTGGACCGACAACAAAGGTGACAAGCGCAACGATGAAGTTGCGGTATCCGCGGGTTCATAACCGCGACAACGCGGCCTCATAAAAATAAAGAAGGGGGGGATTGTGAAAAAATTGCGCGGCATCACCATGGGCCTGGTTTCGGCCCTCTGCCTTGCCATGGCCACATCAGCCATGGCGCAAGGCAACGACCTTTCCGTCGGCCGCAAAATGCTGATGGAAGACAACCCCGGCGAACTGTGGATCGACCAGGGCAAGGCGCTGTTTCTCCAGAAACGCGGGCCAAAGAATGCATCGCTGGAGCAGTGCGATTTCGGCATGGGGCCGGGAAAACTCGAGGGTGCCGCAGTGCGGCTGCCCCGCTATTTCGCCGACACCAACCGCGTCGAGGATCTTGAATCGCGATTGCTGACCTGCATGACGCAACTGCAGGGATTCGACCGTGCCCAGTTGATCAAACAGGCCATCAGTGCCCCGGCCAGCCGGGGTTCGGACATCGAGGCACTGGCGCTGTACGTGACATCCCGCTCCAACGGCATGAAAGTCAATGTGTCGCTGGGTCACCAGAAAGAGTATGACATGTACAAGGCCGGCGAATACCTGTTCTATCGCCGCAGCGGCCAGACCGATTTCGGCTGCGTGCAATGTCATGGCGAGCCCGACAAACGCATCCGCCTGCAGGATCTGGTGCACATGACCAGCAAAGCGGGCGCGCAGGAAGTGGCAGCGACCTGGCCGGCCTATCGTGGTGCGCATTATGTCGTGCGCACCATGCAGTGGCGCTTGAACGACTGCGTATGGCAGATGCGCCTCCCCGACCTCAAGTATGCGACAGATTATTCGATTGCGTTGACCACCTATCTCAACCGCCAGGGCAATGATGCAGTGATGCAAGTGCCCGGATTCAAACGCTAGGGGGATGGGATGAAAACGACTTTGATCATCCAGTGCTCGCTGTCCGCAGCAACCGGACTGCTGCTTGCCGGTTGCGCCACCTACCCGGATCAGGCGACAACCCGGCAAATGGCGGAAAAAATGGTATTCGAAGCCTTTGACGCCTCGCCGGCGCACATGAAACGCCTGGAACAGGACCGCTCGCAGCAGATCTGCAGCAAGGTCGGTGATGCGAAACTGAGTCAGGAAGAAGCCGCTGAAGTGGTCAAGCTCGCTCGCGCCTCGATCCAGTATCCGACTTCAGGTCAGTTGAGCGGCGACTGGAAAGCCGGAGACAGACTGGCCCATGACGGGGCGGGAGACCGGATTCGCAATGGCAAAACCGAAAACCGCAAGGAAAACGGCGCGCTGTGCCAGAACTGCCACGCTCTCGCCCCGGGCGAAATCAACGTCGGCAATGTCGGCACGCCCCTGACCGGCTACGGCAAGCAGCGCGGCAATTCCGAAGCCATCGTCAAATACACCTACGAAAAAATCTACAACGCCTGGGTCTATTTCCCCTGCTCCAACATGCCGCGCCTGGGCGCCACCGGCCACCTGACGCCGGAGCAGGTCACACACATGGTGGCCTACCTGCTCGACCCGCAATCGCCGATCAACAAGTAGATCGATCCGGCAAGCAGAAAGCATCCGGGGGCTTGGGCGACCAAGCCTCTTTTTTTCGGAATCCGTCACCATGAACATCACACGCCGCGAATTCCTGCAAATCCTGGCCATCGCCGCAGCGCAGGGTCTGCCGCTGGCCAGCGGCCGTGCCATGGCTGCCGCGCGCAGCGATGACCTCTACCGCTTGGGTAAAGCGCAGGGCAATGTCACGCTGATGCATTTCACCGACTGCCACGCGCAACTGCTGCCCGGCTATTTCCGCGAGCCGGATGTCAACATTGGTGTCGGTAACGCCCGCGGCCGGCCGCCGCATCTGGTGGGTAATGCGCTGCTGCAGCATTTCGGCATCAAACCGGGCACACGCGAAGCGCATGCCTTGACCCATCTCGATTACGTGGCCGCAGCCCGCACCTACGGCAAGATCGGCGGCTTCGCCCATCTCGCGACACTGGTCAAACAAATCCGCGCGCAACGCCCCGGGGCATTGCTGCTCGACGGCGGCGACAGCTGGCAGGGTTCCGCCACGGCGCTGTGGAGCCGGGGCCAGGACATGATCGATGCCTCGAAACTGCTCGGCGTCGATATCATGACCGGCCACTGGGAATTCACTTACGGTGCCAAACGGGTGCAGGAAGTGGTCAACAATGATTTCAAGGGGCAGATCGAATTTCTGGCGCAAAACATTCGCACCGCTGATTTCGACGACCCGGTATTCCCCGCTTACACGCTGCGCGAAATCAACGGCGCGCTGGTGGCGGTCATCGGTCAGGCCTTCCCCTACACCCCGATCGCCAATCCGCGCCATTTCGTCGCTGACTGGACCTTCGGCATTCAGGAAGAACGCCTGCAGCGCGTCATCGAAGAAGTACGCAAAAAAGGCGCGCATGCCGTGGTGCTGCTGTCGCACAACGGCATGGACACCGATCTCAAGCTGGCCTCAAGGGTATCCGGCCTCGATGCCATTCTCGGCGGCCACACCCACGATGCCGTACCCCGCCCGATCACGGTAAAAAACCGCGACGGCAGCACGCTGGTGACCAATGCCGGCTCCAACGGTAAATTTCTCGGCCTGCTGGAACTTGATGTTCGTGGCGGCAGCGTCAAATCCGCGCACTACCGCCTGCTACCGGTGTTCGCCAACCTGCTCGAAGCCGATACCGACATGGCGGCGCTGATCAAAAAACACCGCGCCCCCTATGAGGCCAAACTCAATGAAAAACTCGCAGTCAGCGAGGGCCTGCTGTTCCGGCGCGGCAATTTCAACGGCAGCTTCGATCAACTGATACTCGACGCCCTGCTCGAGACGCAGGACGTGGAAATCGCGTTCTCGCCGGGTTTCCGCTGGGGCACCTCCATCCTGCCCGGCGAGCCCATCACCACGGAAGACGTGATGAACATGACCGCGATCACCTATCCCTTTGTCACCACCAGCAATATCACCGGCGAGAACCTGAAAAATCTGCTCGAAGACATTTGCGACAACCTGTTCAACCCCGACCCCTATTACCAGCAGGGTGGAGACATGGTGCGCGTCGGCGGGTTGCAGTATGCCTGTGACCCGACGCAGAAAATAAGTAATAGAATCAATGATTTACGTCTTAACGGCAGAGCTGTGGACGCAACCAGGACTTACAAGCTGGCGAGCTGGGCGCCGGTCGCCGAGGGCGCCTCGGGAGAACCCGTCTGGGATGTCGTCACGCGTTACCTGCGCGACAAAAAAGTGATCCAGCCGCCGGTGCTGAACCGGCCACGGCTGACCGGAGTGACGGGCAATCCGGGGCTGACAAGCTGATCAGGATTGTCGCGTGGTCATTCGTTGATCCAGCCTTGCGTCCAGAACCGTGGGTACAACGGGGTGTCGGGCGGATGCGCCGCCAGGTAGGATTTTTCGCGTTCGGCGATGCGGCCGATTTCCGGCGCAACACCATAAACAACAGCACCGGCGGCAATCACTGTCAGGACCACCAGCATCGCATATTGAACAGGGCCGCTGCGCACAGCGTGCGTGGTGAAATAAATGCCCATCGCCCAACCGCACAACAAAACCAGCAGGATCTGGCTGACCGGCATGACCAGAACGCCGTCCACCATTGCCTGCGCTGCCGCTCCGGCCAGTGCAGCCAGCAATGCGATCATCACCATTCCCTTCTGCTCCCCGGCCTGCTCAACCGTGCGCCGCACATGCCCTGCAAAAGCCAGGCCGGCAGCGGCACAGACACCGGTCAGCAACAACGCGGCGGGGATGCCCCATTCGGCAAGCCATTGCAGCACCGCGTTGTGCGGATGCGCTGCAACCTCGGTGGCGAAATAGGCATAGTGCATCGGGCCGACGCCGAGCAGGGGATGCCGGGCAGTAAAATCCAGCGCGGTGGACCACAACACCTCCCGCAGCGACAGTGAAACAATGTCTCCTGCACGGTGCAAAAACCATACGGGCTGCTCCAGCAACTGCGGAATCGCCCAGATGAATACGCCGTAACACAGCGCCCCGCACAACAGGCCGCGCAACTGCCACTTGATCCACTGGCGACCGGTCTGCCCGCAGTAGATGGATACCGCAATGACGCCGACCAGCAGTGCGACCCAGGTGCCGCGCGTACCGGATCCGACAGCCAGCATCCACCAGATCGCCGGAATGCTCCACCACAGCGCACGGCGCAGCCGCGTCGTTCCCCACCACATGGCCGGCAACAATAGAAACGGCAGCAGCATTGTCTGGATATGACCGAAGAAACGCAGGTTCGAAAAACTGCCGTACAACTCGCGCACATTAAAACCAAGGCCATAAACCGGACCGACCAGCAGCATGGTCACATACACACTGCAGGTGGTGACGGCATACGCAGTCGCTGTCGCAAAAAACAACAGAACCAGCAGCGGGTCAAGACGATCCCCGAACCGGCGCCGCTCCGCGGCGACGCCCAGAACGAGCAGCAACAACAGCCACGTCTGGCCCCATTCCAGCAGCGCCCAGCGCGGCAAGGGTGCAATCAGGCTCGACATCAGACCAAATACCAATGCGCTGAGCAGTGCAAGGCGGATTGCGCGTGAAAGTCCGCTCCAGACGGCCGCCGCCGGCGCTGCAGCGCCGGGAACGGCCAGCGCCGGCAACACTGCAAACAGCAGCACCAGCTGGGCCAGGCGTTGCCCGTCGTGCCACGCAAGGTCAACGGTAAAATCAATATTCAGTGCCAGAAAAACAAAAGCGGCGACGGCGCATATCACCCATGGCAGCGAGCGCAAGGGAGGGCGCAGATTTCCGGACATCCCGTACTGGAGTTGATCGGCAGACATGGAAGCCATTCAGTAACCGGACAATCCTGCGATCATCACGGAAGCCGCCGGTTTTGCCAATACACAGTGCATCACGCAGACAGGCTGCCCGCCCCCGTGTACGAAAAAAAGCCCCGGTTTCCCGGGGCTTTTTCATTACAACCAAACAGAATGGATCAGGTGCCCACGCCGGTTTTCGATTTGCCGCAGCCGGTGCCGCTGACCGTGTAGCCCCAAGTCACTGAAGTCGCGCTGATTTGCGGAACAACCAGAACGTTGCAATCCGACACTGCCGGGGTGCCGGCGATCATGATCCCGGCGACGCTGAACGAGATGCTCGACAGGTTGGCGCTGGTGCCGGTGGGGAACACGGCGCCGGTAGCCGAAGTCACTTCAGCGGTGGTGTCGCACTCGGATTGTGAGCCGGCGTTGTTCTGCAGGCACTCGGCAATCGCGGTTTTCCAGGATTGCACGCGGGCGATATTGTCCTGCCACTTCGCACGGGTGATGTAGTCCTGATACTGCGGAATCGCAATCGCCGCCAGAATGCCGATAATCGCCACAACGATCATCAGTTCGATCAGCGTAAAGCCTTTTTGCAGGTTTCTCATATGATGAAGCTCCCAAAAAATTGAAATACGTTAAGCAGGTCAGTGCCCGCGATACCTATTGAGCAAGAGCTGTACCAGCCGAAACACATAAAGCCACCCCTTCCAAAATAGAACATAACTCATTGTTTTTATTAATTTTTTTAGTCCAATTTAAACTCCGAATCAAACCGCTGTGACATCACGCACATTTTTTGGGTGGGTTTAAGCGTTCATTGCTCCACATTACGAACAATCTCTTGCCGCCACGCGTAAACTGTCAGGATGTGACAAAAATAGTCACTCAAGAACTGGTTATTAAACGACGGGCGAGGTCCTCAGTCGTCCTGCGAATCACCGCATCCCATGTCCCGGCCTCGGTTTGGCGCATCAGTTTGGCGGTCGGATACCAGGGCATCGCCTCGCCTTCCAGGCCATAACGCCACTCGGGCGCATGGGGCACCATCACCCAGACCGGCCTGCCCAGAGCTCCAGCCAGATGAATAACCGAAGTACAAACGCTGATCACCAGATCCAGTTCGCTGACCAGCGCTGCGGTTTCGTCATAGTCACCATCGATAGCCTGCGGCCAGTCCGTGATTTCAATGGCGTGGGCTTCCTTGAAGCCAGCAGTCTCCGCGGCACGCTCACCATATTGCAGATTGATCCAGCGCACCCCGGGCAGCGCAAGCACCGGATGTAATGCCTCCAGTGACAGGGTGCGCCGGTTGCGATTGGTATAAACCGTGCCGCCTTTCCAGGAAATACCAACCCTCAGGCCATTACCCAGCGCAGCCAGCTTTTCCCGCCAATGGGCTGCGCGTCCCGCATCGACCTTGAGATACCCCTGATGCGGTGGAAAATCACGCAGCGAGTTCCTGAGGTACCCCGGCACGCTGGCGCTGAAAATCCGCACATCAAAATCGTCGCGGCGCAATACCGCTTCCTTGATCGCGTTATCCACCATCGGGATAAACGTCGCTTCAGGAAAAGACCTGGCCAGCAGTTTCTCCAGCCGCGGCTCACATTCGATATAACAATGTTTTGCATCGCGGATCAGTTGCGGGAAACAGGACGAATACATGATGTCGTCGCCGATACCCTGCTCGCGCATCACATGAATGGTCCGCTCGCGCAAGGAAGTGCCGTTCCAGCGCGGCTCACAGACACGCCTGATCGCGCGCCGGATCTTGAACCGATACTCGAACCCGGCCCAGCCATCCCGGTAACGCCCGCGCATCAGGTTCAGCATGCCGAGATGGAACATTGCATCGGGATAGTCCGGCAAGACCTTGAGCGCGCGTTTATACGCTGCAGCGGCTTCGTCAATTTCTCCCAATGAGAGCAGCGCTGAGCCCAAAGTCACATAGATACCCGGCACATCCTTGCGAAAACCGATGGCCTTGCGGCCTGCCGCAACCGCGCCCTGCAGATCACCGGTTGAATACCGGGCATAGGCCAGAAAAAACCAGGTCTCGAAGGTTTCTCCCAGTTCCGTGAATGATCGCTCCGCGACATGCAGGGCTTCAGAGTACAGGCCCAGCTGATCCAGTTTGATGATCAGTTGCTGCAGCACATCGGCCTGCTCCGGCGCGTATTCCTGCGCAGCCAGCAGTTCATCAAGGGCCTCTTTGTCGCGGCCCGTGGATTCGAGGATTTCCGCCAGATGCAGCCGGTATCTGGGTTCCTTCGGCTGCACTGTCACGGCCTGCCGGCAAGACCGTTCTGCGGCCCGGTGATCACCGGCCTTGAGCATCACCAGCGCAAAATCGGAATGCGCTTCCGCCAGTGCGGGGTCCGCAGCCACCGCAGCGCTGAGGTAAGGCGCCGCCTCGGCATGCCGGTCCAGTTCGATCAGGGCGCGGCCGCACAGATGGTTGGCCTGGGCGCTGCGCGGCTCCCGCGCCAGCGCAGCCCGGCATTTGGCAATCACTTCGGTGTAGTTGCGCTGATTAAAATCCGCGATTGCGGATTCAAGGTCAGACCATACGCGGGAGTCACGACGGGAACGCAACAGCCGTACCGGCGTGCGCAGCAGATGGAGCAGCAGGTTTTTCAGCATGGTCCGGTAATCAGCGGGTTTCTGTGCAACAAACCATCAAGTCATTTCAGCGGGGCGATTGTAGCGGCTTCGGATGTCACAGCGGCAACCCGCTGCCTTAATGCCTGTTCAATATTGACAAGGACAGGGTCCCACACGCCCTGCGCTTCCTGCCGGAAAAGTGTTACTGACGGATACCAGGGCGTGGATGCGCCGCGCAAGCCATAACGCCACTCCGGAACACGTGCCGTGATGACCCAGGCCGGCTGGCCCAGCGCACCCGTCAGATGGACGACCGAGGTGCAGACACTGATCACCAGATCCAGCGCACTGACCAGCGCCGCAGTTTCGTCGTAGTCGTCATCAATCGCTTCCGGCCAGTCAACAATCTCCATGCCGCTCATCGCCCGCAACGCTGCAATTTCATGTTCACGTTTGCCGTATTGCAGATTGATCCAGCGTACCCCTGGCACGGACAGCACCGGCAACATGGTTTCCAGCGACAATGTCCGCCGCTCGCGGTGGGTAAATACCGTGCCTCCGCGCCAGGAGAGGCCGACTTTCAGGCCGGGACCCAGCGACTCCAGCCGGGTACGCCAGTAAGCGGTCCGCTGCGGATCCACTTTGAGGTACCCATGGTGCGCGGGAAAATCCCCGGGCACTCTGCGCGAATACTGGGGAAGGCTCCCCGCGTAAACCCGGGCGTCAACCGCGGCACCCGGGTTGGTCTGCACGACTGTTTTGATGTCTGTGAGTGGATAGAACACCGCGTCCGGGAATGATCGTGCAAACAACTTCTTCAGGCGCGGGTCGCACTCGATGAAACAGTACTGCGCCTGGCGGATCAACTGCGGGTAACAGGACGCAAACATGATCTCGTCGCCCAGTCCCTGCTCACGCATCACCAGCACGGTGCGCCCCTGCAGCGATGTCCCGTCCCAGGGCGGTGAACATGGCCGCATTGCCTTGTTTTTATCGCGCCGGAAGCGCTGCTCAAAACCCTGCCAGCCTTCGCGGTACTCCGCCGACATCAGCTTGATCAAACCCATGTGAAACAGCGCATCCGGAAAATCCGGGGCTATGGTCAGTGCGCGCTGATAGGCTGCGGTGGCGTCTTCAATCCGCCCCAAGGCAAAAAAAGCGGATCCCAGCGTCACGTGAACCTCAGGCCGGTCGGCACGGCAGGCCAGTGTTTTCTGACAAGCCTCGACAGCACCCTGCATATCCGCGACGGCGTAACGCGCGGCTGCGAGCAGGTACAGGGTCTGATCGGTTTCGCCGTTTTCCAGCACGGCACGCTCTGCAATCTGCAAGGCTTCTGGGCACATGCCCAGCCGGCTGAGCGCCCTGAACAGCCGGATCAACAGGTCAAAACGCTCGGGCGCAAATTCCTGGGCAAACGACAATTCAGCGAGCGCCTCCGCCGTCTCGCCGGCGTTCTCCAGTATCTCCACCAGACGCAGGCGGTATTCGAGTTCGTCGGGCCGCAAGGCAACGGCGCGCCGGCTGCTGCTTTCAGCACCCTTGAGTTGGCCAGATTGGAACAATACATCGGCAAGATCGGCATGCGCCGCCGCCAGTTCAGGATCCGTCGCGGCAGCCGCGCGCAGATACTGCATGGCCTCGGCATGGCGTCCCAGCGCCGACAATGCCCGCCCGCAAAGATGGTTGGCCTGCGCGCTGCGCGGCGCTTGCGCAATCACTGCCTTGCTGGCCCGGACTGCATCTTCGTATTTTTTTTCGCCAAACCAGGCCAGCGCAGGTTCCAGCGCGGACACCGCGCTGCGTTCGCGCCGTGCACGCAGCACTAGTGCCGGAGCGCGCAGCAGGTGCATCATCAGGTTTTTCAGCATGCTTGTGCGGCAGGCCTGGATTTGCACGCCCGGCCCTTGAATGGCGTGTCGGGGGCTACACCGGACTTGATTCACTTGGTATCCTTGCATTCTACACGGCCGGACCGGCCGCTCGACTGACAAGGATGCACGCATGGGACTGTTTGGCTCCGCTTCCGGAAAACAAGTGGATGAATTTGCCTGCGCACTTGCAGTCGAGGTCAGCCAGCTTCGTCCGCCCGAGGGAAAGATGGTGCCAGGCAATCCCGGCCTGTCACTGAAAAATCTGGAGCGCAAAGTGGACGAGTTATTCGAAAAAGCCACCGCATTCCGCAAGCAGCACAAACTCGGCATTTACAAAAAGGCCCGCCTCGCCAATACCTTCCGCTGGGAAATGAAGGAACGCGGCTACGACGCAGGGTTCATAGAAGCAGTCACCGAAAAGCTGGTGGTGGCGGTTTCGAAAAAAGATTAATCGCGCAATACCCGACCCCGAGATCCGGCGTTGTGGCGTTATTGGCCTGGCGGCGGCTGGTAACCCGGAATCCGCGAGACGTCCACGGCATCAATCTGTTCAGGATCGAGGAATTCACTGGCATATTTCTCGTAAACCTTCTCCCACATGAACACGTCGAACAGATCCGGATCGACGTGTCCGTTCAGCTTGAACTTGCCGAGTATGGTCAATGACTCGGTCAGGGTCTTGCCTTTCTTGTAGGGCCTGTCCTTCGCCGTCAGCGCCTCAAAAATATCCGCGATACCCATGCAGCGCGCCTGCACCGACATCTGGTCGCGCGTCAGCCCCCGCGGGTAGCCCTTGCCGTCCATGCGCTCGTGGTGGCCGCCGGCATATTCCGGCACCCGCTTCAGATGGCGGGGCCATGGCAATGACTCCAGCATCTGGATGGTGACGTCGATATGGTGATTGATGATCTGCCGCTCGGCGGGCGTCAGCGTGCCGGCACGTATGGTCAGGTTTTCAATTTCGTCCGCCGTCAGGAAATCACCGATGCTGCCATCGGGGCGCTGCCAGCGGTAGCGGGTGGCGATCGCCTTGACCCGGGCCATGTCTTCCTCGCGCATGAACTCGCCGCCGACATTGGTCCGTCGCAGGAATTCGCGGTCCTGCTCGATGTCACGCAGCAGGGCCTCAGTCACCGTTGACGATGCGCCGCCGGTCAGCAGCGCCAACTGGGCGTCGCGCTTGATGACCTCGAACCGCGTGTCGATCAGTTCGATGCGGTCATAAATTGTCTGCAGCTTGGTCGCCTTGTCGACCACATGAACGGGGGTCGTCACCTTGCCGCAATCGTGCAGCAGGCCGGCGATTTTCAGTTCATATCGATCACGGTCGGTCATGGCGAAATCCCTGAGCGGCCCGACCTTGCAATTGTTGACCGCCTCGGCGAGCAGCAGGGTCAGCGTCGGCACCCGCTCGCAATGTCCGCCGGTGTACGGAGACTTGTCGTCGATCGCGGCATTGATCATCTGGATGAAGGACTCGAACAGGCTTTCCAGATGATTGATCAGCAGCCGGTTGGTCAGCGCAATCGCCGCCTGCGAAGCCAGTGACTCCGCCAGTTGCTGGTCGTTTTGCGAGAACGGCACCACCTCCCCGGTTTTGCTGTTCTTCGCATTGATCAACTGCAGCACGCCGATGATTTCATTCTCGTGATTCTTCATCGGCACGGTGAGGAATGACGTTGACCGGTAACCGGTTTTCTTGTCGAAATTCTTGGTGCCGGAGAAATCGAATCCGGCTTCCGTGTAGGCATCCGCAACGTTTACCGAACAGTCGTGGTGCACGGCATAGGTGGCAACCATGCTGTTGTTGGCGCCGCCATCCTTGCCGAACAGGTTGACCGGATAAAACGGGATATCCACGCCGCTGGTGCCGCCCATGGCAATGCCCAGCGTGTCATTGCGCATGATCTCGAAGCGCAGTGACTTCTCATCGGTCATCCGGTAGAGGGTGCCGCCATCGGCGTTGGTGATGTCCTTCGCCGCAATCAGGATGGCCTCGAGCAGGCGGTTGATGTCGCGCTCGCGGGACAACGCGACACCGATGCGCAGCAGCTCGCCGAGCCGGTGGGCCAGTTCGGTCGCCGCCGGCAAAAGTTCCGGTTGATTCATGGGGGTCGGGACGAAGGGGGCTATGCTATTTGATACAGACAGCGCGGACCTGCTTCATGTCGGTGATGCCCATCAGCACTTTCTCGATACCGTCCTGCTTCAGGGTACGCATGCCGTATTCCAGTGCGGTCGCCACCATTTCCGCAACGCGCGCATGTTCCTGGATGTTCTTTTTCAGCGCGTCGGTGCCC
>Ga0163153_10000177_pt1 | contig 110094 bp, 96 predicted proteins | sample OliLakLV19MP6IB1_FD_148629 | JGI IMG/M metagenome (GOLD analysis project Ga0163153, IMG submission 148629) | Freshwater microbial mat bacterial communities from Lake Vanda, McMurdo Dry Valleys, Antarctica - Oligotrophic Lake LV.19.MP6.IB-1 | ecosystem: Environmental > Aquatic > Freshwater >...
GGGCGGGACTGGTGGTGCTGCGGGTGGGGGCAGTGGTCCCGGGTCGGGGCCGGGGACTGGCCCGGGTACCGGTGGAGGAGCGGGAGGACTGGCGCGGGGTCCTCGTCCGCGCGCGGAGATGTGGCCCTCCCTCGACGAGTTCCCCAGGGAGCTTCGCGGTCGACCACTGCACGTGACCTTCTCCGTGCGTGCCGATGGGCGGGTGGACGCGGTGCGCTTCGAGCCCGAAATCAAAGGCAAGTTTGCCGACCGTCTCAGGGAGACCATGAAGAACTACCGATTCCGGCCGGCGCTCGATGGGGCTGGCACTCCCGTCGATGGTACGTATCCGTATACGCTGTCCTTTTGATCCATCCTCCGACCCCATCATCCATGAGCGGTCTTTTCATCCGTAAGTCGGTCGCCGACTGCGAATCCGACATCGCCGAGCGCGGCGGTCTCAAGCGCTCCCTCACCAAATGGCACCTGACGGCTCTGGGCGTCGGCGCCACCATCGGCGCCGGGATCTTCGCGACGACCGGCACGGCCATCGTGGGTGACGCCTTCCGGCCCGGCGCCGGGCCGGGGATCATCCTCTCGTTCATCCTCACCGCGGTCGCCTGCGGGTTCGCGGCGCTGTGTTACGCCGAGTTCGCCGCGATGGTGCCGATTTCGGGGTCGGCGTATACCTACGCCTATTCCTCGCTGGGTGAGTTCATCGCCTGGATCATCGGGTGGGACCTGATTGTGGAATACGCGGTCGGCAATATCGGTGTCGCGATCGGGTGGTCGGGCCATTTCAGGGAATTGATCAAGTATTTCGGGTTGCATCTTCCGTCATGGCTGGCCACCGACTTCCGCTCCGCCAGTATCGCTGCGGCCGCCATCGCCGGTGGCGCAACTGAAGCCGGTACTCAGTATCTCGCCTCTGCGCTGGCTACCGCACCGCAGCTGTTCGGAGTCCCGCTGATCTTCAATCTGCCGGCGTTCCTCGCGGTGGCGCTGGTGACGGTGGTGCTGGTCATCGGCATCAAGGAGTCGGCCGATGCCAACAACATGATGGTACTGCTCAAGGTCGGCCTGATTCTGTTCTTCATCGCGATCGGTGCCTTCCTGATCAAGCCCGGCAACTGGACCAACCCGGAGACCGGTGGCTTCATGCCCAACGGCTTGAAGGGGGTCAGCGCCGGTGCGGCGATCATCTTCTTCAGCTATATCGGTTTCGATGCGGTCTCGACCGCGGCAGAGGAAGCCAAGGATCCCAGGAAGGACATGCCGTTCGGTATCATCATGAGCCTGGTGATCTGCACGGTGCTCTATATCGCCCTGTCGGCGGTGATGACCGGCATCGCCCCTTGGAAGGTGCTCGGCACCGCCGAGCCGATGCTGACCGCGCTGGAATACTCGGCGGGCCCGCCGTGGCTGCTCCACACCTCGCGGTTCATCATCGCGCTCGGCGCGGTGATCGCGATGTTCAGCGTGCTGCTGGTGTTCCAGCTCGGTCAGCCACGCATCTTCATGTCGATGTCGCGCGATGGACTGCTGCCCAAGTTCTTCGCGAAGCTGCACCCGAAGTTCAAGACGCCATACATCGGCACCATTCTTACCGGTCTCTTCGTCGGCACGTTCGCGGCCACCGCGAATATCGCCGAAGTCGTGGACCTCACCAACATCGGCACCCTGTTCGCCTTCGTGCTGGTGTCGATCGGGGTGATCGTCCTGCGGTACAAGGAACCGGAGCGGGTACGGCCCTTCCGGGTGCCGTGGGTGCCCATCACGCCGCTGATTTCGGTCGTGGCCTGCGCTTACCTGATGGTGCAGTTGCCGTGCATCACCTGGCGGCGCTTTGCCTGGTGGCTGTTGGCGGGGCTGGCCCTCTATTTCCTGTATGGGGCCTTCCACAGCCGGCTGCGGAACCCCAGTGGGCCGCGCGCGTTCAAGATGCCGTGGCTGGAGCTGGCGGGGGTGATTGCGGCCGGGCTGGTGCTGCATTATCTGGTATTCAACCACTTCCTGGGATGCGGCTGAGCCGGGGCTAAGGCGGAACAGCGTTGGACGGCAGAACTGCGGAATTCAGCGAGCGGGGTGGGAGGCGCGGAAGGGCGACCCTCGGGTCGCCCGCCACGGCAGCGAGCTAGCGGGGATGATGACAACCGGCCGGGGCGCCCGATGGAGGGTGCCCCGGCGTCATTTTTCATTTTGCCGGGCGCGAGGCGAGGTGGACGGCGCCGGAGGCCGCATCCAGCGGCGTTTCGCGCAGGCGAATGCGGGGTTCCTCGGCGAGCTTGGTGCGGAGCATCCGATGGAGCGGGCTGTCGTGGAAGAGCAGCCCGCCGTTGGTGGCCACATCGACCGGCGCGCGTTCATCCACCCCGAAATGCGGCAGCAGCTTGAGCACCAGGCCGGAGAGCTCGCGCGCCGCATAATCCATGATGCCGGCGGCGATGGTGTCTCCTCCGAGGGCGGCGGTGAACACGCTCGGCGCGAGCGCGGCGACTTCCGGCACGGTGGCGGCGGCGGCCCATCGCACCAGGGAATCGAGGTTCTCGCTGCGGGTTGTCGTCAGCAGCAGGGCGGTCAGTTCGGTCCGTGGACTCCGGCCATCCGCCGCGCGGCCCACCGCACCGAGCGCGGAGCGGCCGATCGCATACCCGCTGCCCTCATCGCCCATCTGCCAGCCGTAGCCACCGGCACGGTGCAGCCGGCCGAATCCATCGCGCGCGACCGCGATGCTGCCGGTGCCTGCCGTGACCACGATGCCGGGACGTTCCTCGAAGGCGGCGGCCAGCGCGATCTCGGTGTCGCCGGTAACGATGATCCGTTCGGCGAGCCCCTCACCACGCAGCGCCTGGCGCAGCTCATCCCGCTCGAGTTCGCGTCCTGCGCCAGCTACCCCGGCGACCAGCACATTGGCCCGCAGCGCCCCTGCCGCGGCGAGTGCCCGCCTGGCCACTTCCGCGATCGTCGTCGCACATCCGATGCCCTTGCCCGAGCGCATCTTGGCGCCGCTGCCCGTGGCGCGGCCCGCCTCCACGCCATCCCGCGACACCATGACCACGGTCTTGCTCCCGCCGGCATCGACACCGATAATCAGTTCGCTCATGCGGGGTGGGTCTCCTTCCGTGCAGCGGCGGCGAAGCCGAGACCGGTGACCAGGGTGATGCTCGTGCCGAGGGGAACATACCACGGCCAGGCGAGGCGGCCGGCCGGCGCGAGCCAAACGAGGCCGGGCCGGAGCGCGAGTCCCTTCGCGAAGAACACGACGAGCATCAGAACGAGAGTGACGGCGACGGCCACGAGGACATGGCGCCCCTGGATCCATGACGGCCCGGCGGCGAGCAGGTAGGCGCCCAGCATCCCGCCGTAGGTGATCGACGCGATCGAGAGCGCGAACACCACCACCGGTGTCTGGCCGCCACCGGCGATGCGGTAGAAGATCAGGGCGGCGACCGTGATGAGCCCGCCCCACGCGATGGTCGAGAGGCGGCCGATCCGCAGCAGGTGGATCGGGTCGGTGCGGCCGGTCCAGGTGGCGTAGAGGTCGTGGGTGACGGAGGAGGCGAGGGCGTTGATGGCGGAGCTCTGGGTGCTCATCGCCGCGGCGAGAATCGCGGCGACCACCAGGCCGGCCAGGCCGGCCGGCAGATGTTCGATCACGAAGCGGGAGAAGATCTGGTCGGCCGGCAGCGAATCGGGCGCCATCCCCGCGGCCCAGATCGCGGTCCCGATCAGCAGGAACAGCGCGAACTGCAGCAGCACGACGATTCCAGAACCCACCAGCGCGCGCCGAGCATCCCGCAGGCTCCCGCTCGCCAGCAGTCGCTGCACGATTAGCTGGTCGGTGCCGTGTGAGGCGGCCGTGAGCATGCCGCCGCCGATGAGGCCGCCGAGCAGGGTGTAGGTCGCGGTGAAGTCGATACCCGGCACGATGACCCGCAGCTTGTTCGCGGCGGCAGCGGCGGCGAAGACCTGCGGTGTGCCACCGGCGAGCTGGATGGCGATCAGGAGTGCGGCGATGCCGCCGGCGAGATAGACCACGAGCTGCACCACATCGACCCACACCACCGCCTTGAGCCCTCCGTGCCAGGTATACACCAGGGTGATGGCGCTCATCACGAGAATCGAGGCCGGGATGCTCCAGCCGGTGAGCACGGTCAGCGGAATGGCACTGGCGTACACCCGGACCCCGTCGCCCAGCGCGCGGGTCACCATGAACAGCACCGACGCCGCGCGCCTGGTCGTGGGCCCGAACCGCCGCTCCAGTCGGACATAGGCGGTCTCCTGGTCGCCGCGGAAGTAGCCGGGCAGCAGCCAGATGGAAACGGCGATACGCCCGATGAGATACCCGAGCGGGAGCTGGAGGAAGGTGAGATCGCCGCGAGCGGCGATCGCGGGCACCGAAATGACCGTGAGCGCGGAGGTCTCGGTGGCGACAATCGACAGGAGAATCGCCCAGGCGGGGAGATCCCGGGCGCCGAGGAAATAGTCACCCGCCGTTCGCTGCCGGCGGGAGACCCAGAGGCCGAGGCCGAGCGTCAGCACGAAGTAGACGGCGATGACGGCGAGGTCGAGTTGGGACAGGGGCGCGTCCGGCGAATTGGTTGTGGAGTCGGTGGGTCGCGGGCCACCAGGCCGGGGCGACCATGACGGGGACACGGGACGCGAACGACCGTCAGCTCCAGCCCCCAAAAACACAGGGGTCGACCAGCGGTCGACCCCTCCTACGGAGAATTCGTGCCGAGTGGCACCGAAAGCCGGATTACGCGGTGAATGACGTTCCGCAGCCGCAGCCGCCGGTGGCGTTGGGGTTGGTGAAGGTGAACCCCGAGCCCTGCATGGACGTCGTGTAGTCGACCATCACGCCGTTCAGGTACTGCATGCTGAATCCATCGACGAAGACGCGGACGCTGTTGATCTCCATCACGACGTCGTCCTCGAGCGAATGCTCTTCGATGTTGAGGCTGTACTTGAAGCCGGAGCAGCCACCGGGCATCACGCTGACACGCAGGCCGGCCGTCTCCACCGGCACGGCCTCCGCTGCGATGAACTTGCGAACTTCCTCCACCGCGCGCTCGGTGAGAATCAGCGCAAATCCTGGGGTGGTGACCTGCTGTTCGGTGCTCGCCATTGGTGCTGCTCCCTTCGGAGTGACGCGGCGCCCCCACGGGGCCGCGCTTCAGTCAGAAATATAACTATAGGAAACTAGGAAGAAAGGGGCAGCGCTGTCAATTGTCGCCTGCCGGACCGCCTGCTGGACCGCCTGCGGACCTCTGCCATGCTGTCAGTGCCGGGGCGTCACATCGGGCAGTGCCTCCACCACGGCATTCGCGATCAATGCGCGCACCGGAGTCCAACGCGCGTTGGCCCGCGTGGGATGGACCCGATTGCTGAGGAGCACGATCGCGAGGCACCGCGACGGATCAATCCAGATCGAGGTCCCGGTGAAGCCGGTATGTCCGAAACTCGCCGGGGACATGCGGTTGCCAGCACTGCTCTCGCCCGATGGGGTGTCCCAGCCAAGGGCACGGCTGGAGCCTGGAGGGAGGTGCTGTCTGGTCGTGAACTGGAGGACCAGCGAGGCGGGAACAGGGAACGGGGAACGGGAAGTGCCTGACGGTGACACTGCCGAACAGGCGCCAGGCTCGCGGCCCGCAGGTCTGTTCTGTTCCCTGTTCCCCGCTCCCCGTTCCCCGCCTGGTCCAGCCAACAGCCCGTCGGCAAACCGGACCAGGTCGCGGGCACTGCTGAACAGCCCCGCATGTCCCGACACGCCGTCCAGCCGGGCGGCGTTTTCGTCGTGCACTTCCCCCCGCAGGACATGGCCGCGCCATGGATCGGCTTCGGTCGGTGCGATCCGCGGTAGCCACTCGGCGGGCGGGAGGAAGCGGGTGTCGGTCATGCGGAGTGGTGCGAAGAGACGCCGTTGGAGCAGGGAGTCGAGCCGCTCCCCGAAGCTCTGCTCGACAATCTGGGTCAGCAGGATGGCGCCGAGATCGGAGTAGACGAATCGGGTGCCGGGCAGCGTGTCGAGTGGTGTCGAGTCGGCGAGAGCGAAAGCCTCGTCGCGGGTAGTGCTCTCCTGGTAGAGTGCTCGCCAGGCAGGCAGCCCGCTCGAGTGGGTGAGCAGGTGGCGCAGCGTGACGGCTCGACGGTCCGGTGTCGCACGCGTCCCGGCGCCGAAGGCATTGAGATCGTGGACGACGGAATCGTCGAGGCTGAAGCGGCGCTCGTTGACCCCGATCATCACGGCGGTGGTGAGCCCGATCACCTTGGTCAGGGAGGCGAGATCGTACACCGTGGAGCTGTCGGGCACGGCGGTGTCCGCGTCACCCAGACGACCGGTACCATGGAACCAGTGGCGGCCCTGGTAACTCACGCCAACGACGGCGCCAGGGGCCACGCCGTCGGTGACGAGTGAATCGAGCAGGTGGACTACGCTGTTCCAGCCGGGAAGGGACGGGTACGGTGCGGTCGGGGTGGCACGTGGCGCGGCGCACGCGGTGCTCAGCAGCATCAGGAGCGGCCCGGCGCGAACGACCGCCTGCTTCAATTGAGCCCGGTGGTGAGCCCGCGGACGAGACCGGCGCCGAGCGGAAAGGCGGGTGGAATGCGGACGGGGAGGTGGCCGGTGATCGGCGCCACTCCGGTCAGGGCGCGCCCGGCCGCCGCCTCGGAGAGCGGGTTGGGGCTCCAGGCGAGCAGATAGGAGCGCAGCCGGTGGACCTGCATACCGATGTACGGCGAGCCGAAGGCGACGAGCACCGTGCGCCGACGAACGGCGGTCGCTTCGATGAAGCGAACCACAGGGTCCGGCAGACCTACCGGGCCTTTCGAGGCACTGATCCGGACAGAGGCCGCGATGATGACGTACCGATTGCGCCGAACGACGGCGCGGGCGGAATCGAGGCCGGCGGCCCCGGTGGCGGGAAAGAGTCGGAAGCTCGTCACCTCGTGTCCCCCCTGTCGGAGGACGCGCGCGAAGGTGTTGCCCAGGGTAAAGGCATTCTCCTCGCCGTAGGTGATGAGTGCGACCTTGCGGGGCGCGGCGCGCAGGCTGTCCACCGTGCCCGTCGCGTCGGCGGCGAGGACGATCGAGCGTTCGGTGATGTCCCGCGCTGTGGCGAGAAAGCGGCGACTGCCGACGACCTCGGGGACGCTGTCGAGTGGCATGGTGCGGCGGGTGAACAGCCCGGCCTGACGCTTTGCCTGCAGTACCCGCCGCAGCGAGCGGTCGAGCCGCTCAGAGGGGATCCGGCCGCTCTCGATTGCGGTGACCATGGCGTCAATGGCGACGCGGGGATCGCTGGGTTGCAGCAGCAGGTCGGCACCGGCCAGGAAGGCCATCACGACCGCCTCGCCCGCGCCGTAGGTATTGACCAGGGCGCCCATGTCGAGTGCGTCGGTGACGACCATGCCGGAGAACCCGAGCGAATCGCGCAGCAGGCCGGTGAGGATTGCCGGGTCGAGGGTGGCGGGGAGGCTGCGGTCGCTGGCCAGGGCGGGCATGGCCAGATGGCCCGACATCACCACGGCGACCCCCGCCTGGATCGCGGCGCGGAACGGCGCCAGTTCGAGGGTGTCGAGGCGGGACCAGGGCGCCGAAATTACCGGGAGCAGCAGGTGCGAGTCGGTGCTGGTGTCGCCATGCCCGGGGAAATGCTTGGCCGTTGCCAGCATCCCGTTGTCCTGCAATCCGCGGATGGAAGCAAAGACCAGACGCGCGACTTCGTTGGGATCCTCGCCGAAGGAGCGGGTGTTGATGATCGGGTTGGCGGGGTTGTTATTGATGTCGGCCACCGGCGAAAACGTCAGGTGGATGCCGACGGCTCGGCCTTCGAGCGCGGTGATCCGGCCGACGTCATAGGCGTCGCGCTCCCCACCGGCGGCGGCGATGCCCATATTGGTGGGGAAGGGCGTGCCGCCGGTGAGCCGGAAGCTGGAGCCAGCTTCGAGGTCGGCGGCGATCAGCAGCGGCAGGCGGGAGCGCTGCTGCAGCCGGTTCAGTTTGAGGGCGACGTCGAGCGGGGAGCCGACCGAGACGATGATGCCGCCGACGTGCAGCGAGTCGACCCAGCCCTGGAGCACGGTGAAGGCGCTGTCGTCAAAGGCGGCGTAGGCACCGGGAATCCACGGCATGACCAGCTGGGCCACACGATCACGCAGCGGCAGGGTGTCGATCAATCGTTCGAGCGCGAGCGAATCGGCCGAGGCGGCGGCGCCGCTGGTGCGGCTATGCGGCGCTGGCGGCTGCTGAGCGGCAACCGGCGCCGCGCTCAGGGCGAACGCGGTGAGCAGGCCAAGGAATGGAGTGGTATGCGGACAGCTCAATGGGTGCTCGGCGTCGTGGTGATCGTGCTTGGCGTTCGTCTGGCGCCCCGATTGGTCCTGGCGCCACCGCCGACGGTCCAGCCGGGGATCGACGTCCTGCTGTCCGACAGCATGCAGCTGCTCCGCGGGCGCCGGGTGGGACTGGTGAGCCACCAGGCCGGCGTCGATGCCGCTGGTGTCCCTGATGCCCAACGGTTGCTATCGGCTGGGGTACAACTCGTCGCCCTGTTCAATCCGGAGCACGGGTACTCCGGAACCGCGGATCCCGGCGCACTGGTCGCCTCCAGCCGTGATTCCGCCACCGGGCTTCCAATCTACAGCCTCTATCGGCGTACGTCCGCCTCGACCGACTCGATGCTGGCCGGCGTCGACCTGGTCCTCGTCGATCTGCAGGACGCCGGTGCCCGGTACTACACCTACCTCTGGACCACCGTTGAGGTCATGCGCTCGGCGGCGCGGCGCGGCATTCCGGTCGTGGTACTGGACCGACCCAACCCGGTCGGTGGCGCGGTCCAGGGCAATGTGCTCGATACCCTGGTCAGCCGGACGGCGGTGGGGTTCCTGGCTATCCCGATGCGCCACGGGATGACGCTGGGCGAACTCGCACTGCTCGCCCGACACGATCTGCATCTCTCCGTGGATCTCTCGGTGGTGCCGATGCGCGGCTGGCGGCGCGCCATGTATTTCGACGAGACCGGACTGCCGTTCGTGCCGCCGTCGCCCAACCTGCGGACGCTGGAGGCGTTGGTTCACTACCCTGGGCTCTGCCTGTTCGAAGGCACCACGCTCTCGGTCGGGCGGGGCAGCGACCATCCGTTCGAGCAGATCGGTGGAGTGGAGCTGGACACGGCGCGCCTCCTGGCCGAACTCCGCCGGTCGCCGCCGCCGGGGGTGCGGTTCGTCGGGACCACCTTCACCCCGCACGCCGCCGGCGACGGGAAGTACAACGACACCACGCTTACCGGCATCCGGCTCGAGGTCACCGACCGGAGCAGCTACGATCCGACCCTGACCGCGGTCCGGTTGCTTGGCACGGTGGCAGGCGACCGGGTGCATTTCCCCGGCTTTCACTTCCTGCCGGAGCCGTTCCGGCGGCTCTTCGGCGGCGATACGCTCCTCCCGCGACAGGATGCGAGTCGAGCGAAGGCCGACCCGGGGTGGCTGGCGCAGCTGGCGGAGTTCCGGGAGCGGCGGCGGCCGTTCCTGATCTATCAGGAGTGAGGTCGCTGTCAGCCGTCAGCCAACGGCCGTTGGCCCAGCAGTGTGACGGTCGGGCGGAGGTCGCGCAGCATTCCGCCCACGGCCCACCGCCCACCGCCTACTCCCTGCCCCCTTCCACCTGCCTCCTGCCACCTGCCACCTGACCGCTGCCAGCTACTCCCTTCGCCTTCCCCTAACCCGTTCCCCCGGTTATCGTTTGCCGCGGTTTTCGGGGGTCCGAACCCGGCCATCCCGCCTTGTGTACACTCGAGGTCCTGCATCAGGTGAAGCTGATCACCAAGCCGGTCGAGCGGGTGTACTTCGCGGTCACCCGCCCGTTCACCGAGGCCCTGATCCGGGCTGGGGTGGGCCCCAACCTGATCACCACGGTCGGGACCCTGCTGGTGGTGGCATCTGCGGTGGCCTACGGTGCCGCCTGGGTGCGGCTTGGCGGGGCGCTCTACCTGCTGAGCGGGATCGTGGACACGCTGGACGGGGCGGTGGCCCGGGCGACCGGACAGACCACCCGGTTCGGGGCCTTCTACGATTCCACGCTCGACCGGGTCGGGGACGGCGCCACCTTCATGGGGATCGCCGTCTTTTTCCTGCTGGCCTCGCCCGCCACGGTCGCCCACGGCGACCTCGGGGTGATCCTGAGCATGGTGGCGATCATCGCGTCGCTGTTGGTGTCGTATGCCAGGGCGCGGGCGGAAGGCCTGGGGATCGACTGCAAGGTGGGGCTGGTGCAGCGGGCCGAGCGGATTGTCGGTCTCGGAGTGCCCACGGTGCTGGTTGGAGCGGGGCCGCAGGGTCTGGTGCTGTTCTGGATTGTGGCAATTCTCGCGCTCGCGTCGGTTGTTACCGTCGTCCAGCGTTTCGTGTACGTCTACCAGGTGACCGAAGGCGCATCCGCGCCCGGCGCACCGAAAGGACCGTCCTAAGTGTCGACCGCCGCAGGAACTCCCCGGCCTATCGCGCCGGCCAAAGGCAAGCTTGGTGTGCTCACTGTCGGCCTTGGGGCCGTCGCGACCACGTTCATCGCCGGCGTCGAGCTGGTGCGCCGGGGCATCTCGCAGCCGGTGGGTGCGCTCACCCAGATCGGCACCATCCGGCTGGGCAAGCGCACCGATGGCCGGTCCCCGCTGATCAAGGACTTCGTACCCTTGGCCGATCTCAAGGACCTGGTCTTCGGCGCCTGGGATCCGTTGCCGGACAACGCCTACCAGTCCTGCCTGCACTGCGGCGTGCTCGACAAGCACGAGCATGTCTTCCCGATCAAGGATTTCCTCGAGACCATCGTTCCGATGCCGGCCGCCTTCGACCAGCACTACGTCAAGCGGCTCGAGGGCAAGAACGTCAAGACGGGCCGGACCAAGAAGGACCTGGCCGAAGCACTGCGGAAGGACATCCGCGATTTCAAGGCGAAGCATGGTTGTGATCGGCTGGTGATGGTCTGGTGTGCCTCCACCGAGATCTTCATCGTGCCGGGCGCCGCGCATCAGACCCTGGCGGCGTTCGAAAAAGCGATGGAGTCCAACGATCCGTCGATCGCTCCCTCGATGCTCTACGCCTACGCCGCGATCATGGAGGGGGTGCCGTTCGCGAACGGGGCGCCGAATCTCTCCTGCGACGCGCCGGCGCTGGAACAGCTGGCCAAGGACAAGGGTGTCGCCATCGGCGGCAAGGACTTCAAGACCGGCCAGACGATGCTCAAGACCGTGCTGGCGCCGATGTTCAAGGCGCGCATGCTCGGCGTCGCCGGGTGGTACTCGACCAACATCCTCGGCAACCGGGACGGCGAAGTGCTGGACGATCCCGAAAGCTTCAAGACCAAGGAAGAGTCGAAGCTTGGCGTGCTGGAGTACATCCTGCAGCCGCAGACCTATCCCAAGCTCTACGGCGAGATGTACCACAAGGTGCGGATCAACTACTACCCGCCGCGGGGAGACAACAAGGAAGGCTGGGACAACATCGACATCTTCGGGTGGCTGGGCTACCCGATGCAGATCAAGATCGATTTCCTCTGCCGCGACTCCATCCTGGCCGCGCCGCTGGTGCTCGACCTGGCGCTGTTCTTCGACCTGGCCCAGCGGGCCAAGCTCGGCGGCATCCAGGAGTGGCTGTCATTCTACTTCAAGAGCCCGCAGGTCGCGCCCGGTCTCTATCCCGAGCACGATCTTTTCATTCAGCAGACCAAGATGAAGAACATGCTGCGCTGGCTGATGGGCGAACCGGTGATCACGCACCTCGGCGTCGAGTACTACGATTACGGGGACAAGTAGGCGGTCCGGCGGATAGGCGGTTGGGCGGTTGGTACTGACCGCCGAACCGTCCAACCGTCTATCACGGAGCCTGACGAATCGATGAAGTATTTCCATCGCACCCATCTCGCGCCCGACGCCGTCATCGCCCGGGCGAACGCCTTTTTCGGGGCCCGACTGGCGCCGACCGAGGAGGCACCGCGCCGCCGCCGCTTTTCCGGAACGATCGGCCAGGTGGCGGTGACGGTCCAGGCCGAGGGCGGGCACTACACGCTGGTCACGATCGACACCAATCAGCCCGGGGAGAGCGAAGCCGACAAGCTGGCCAAGCGCTTCCTCACCGTCGTGCACACCATGGCCGATCCGGCGCATGAGGCGCGCGGGGCCTACTGATTCGGCTCGGTACCCGGGCACTCGGCCGCGATCCGGGTCACCGAGCTGCTACGCTGTCCCAGATCCTGGTTGGTTGCAGTTCTTTCACCTTTTGGAGGTTTTCTGATGACGATCCGCGCGATCGCCACCATTCGCCAGGTACTGCCGTGGATCTTTGCGGCGGCCCTTCTGCTGACCAGTGCCGTCACGCTGGCCCAGCCGCTCGCCGCGCAGGACAGCGCCGTTTATCCCGGGGGCAGTGCAGCCACCGCGACGCCGGCGCATCAGGGCGGCGGTGAGGCCAATCTCCAGCTCCCCGACCTCGGGTCGGTGAACTTCTTCGGCGGCACGAGCGGGCGGACCCTGCTGATGGGCGGACTGCTGGTCTGCGCCCTCGGCCTGCTGTTCGGGCTCATGATCTACACCCAGCTCAAGAACCTGCCGGTTCACAAGTCGATGCGCGAAGTGTCCGAGCTGATCTACGAGACCTGCAAGACGTACCTGATCACCCAGGGCAAGTTCCTGATGATCCTGTGGCTCTTCATCGGCGCGATCATGACGGTGTACTTCGGGCGGCTCGCGACGACCGTGGATCCGGTCTCTGGCGCCGTCGCCCACGGCATGCCGGCGTTCAAGGTCGCGATCATCCTCCTGTTCAGCGTGATCGGCATCGCGGGAAGCTACGGTGTCGCCTGGTTCGGCATCCGGGTCAACACCTTCGCCAACTCCCGCACCGCCTTTGCCAGCCTCCGGGGCAAGCCCTACCCCTGCTACGCGATTCCGCTCAAGGCCGGCATGAGCATCGGCATGCTGCTGATCAGCGTCGAACTGCTGCTGATGCTGTTCATCCTGCTCTTCGTGCCGGGCGACTACGCCGGCGCCTGCTTCATCGGCTTCGCCATCGGTGAGTCGCTGGGCGCGGCGGCGCTCCGGATCGCGGGCGGCATCTTCACCAAGATCGCCGACATCGGCGCCGACCTGATGAAGATCGTGTTCAACGTGAAGGAAGACGACGCCCGGAACCCGGGGGTGATCGCGGACTGTGTCGGCGACAACGCCGGCGATTCCGTGGGTCCCTCGGCGGACGGCTTCGAGACCTATGGCGTGACCGGTGTCGCGCTCATCTCCTTCATCCTGCTCGCGGTGCAGGACCCCACGGTGCAGGTCCAGCTGCTGGTCTGGATCTTCGTGATGCGCGTCATGATGGTGATCGCATCCGCCGCCTCGTACTTCATCAACGAGGCGGTCGCCAAGGCGAAGTATGTCAACGCCCCGACGATGAACTTCGAGGCGCCGCTCACCTCGCTGGTATGGCTGACCTCGATCGTCTCGGTCGTGGCGACGTACGTGGTGTCCTACCTGCTGATCCCGGACCTCGGCGATGGTTCGCTGTGGTGGAAGCTGTCCACCGTGATCACCTGCGGCACACTGGCCGGTGCGATCATCCCCGAACTGGTGAAGGTGTTCACCTCCACCGAATCCCGTCACGTCCGCGAGGTCGTGAGTTCGTCCCGGGAAGGTGGCCCGGCGCTGAACATCCTGTCCGGTCTCGTGGCGGGGAATTTCAGCGCCTTCTGGATCGGGATGGCGATGCTGGCGCTGATGACGATCGCCTACTTTGTGAGCACCCTCGGTGGCGCGGCGGGCATGGCCAGCCTCATGCTGGCCCCGGCGGTGTTCGCCTTCGGCCTGGTGGCCTTCGGCTTCCTCGGTATGGGGCCGGTGACGATCGCGGTCGACAGCTACGGTCCCGTGACCGACAATGCGCAATCGGTGTACGAACTGTCCCTCATCGAGAATGTGCCCGGCATCAGTGAAGAGCTGAAGCGCGATTTTGGTTTCACTCCAGATTTCGAGAGCGGCAAGCATTTCCTCGAGGAAAATGACGGCGCCGGCAACACCTTCAAGGCGACCGCCAAGCCGGTGCTCATCGGTACCGCCGTGGTCGGCGCAACCACGATGATCTTCTCGATCATCGTGGCGCTCACCAACGGACTCCAGCCGGAGCTGCTGTCCAATCTGTCGATTCTGCACCCGCCGTTCCTGCTGGGCCTCATCACCGGCGGTTCCATCATCTACTGGTTCACCGGCGCCTCGATCCAGGCCGTGACGACCGGCGCGTACCGCGCCGTGGAGTTCATCAAGGCGAACATCAAGCTCGAAGGCGCCACCAAGGCGTCGATGGAGGACAGCAAGAAGGTCGTCGAGATCTGCACCCAGTACGCGCAGAAGGGGATGTTCAACATCTTCCTGACGGTGTTCTTCGCCACCCTCGCCTTCGCCTGCGCCGAGCCGTACTATTTCATCGGCTACCTGATCTCGATCGCGCTGTTCGGCCTGTATCAGGCGATCTTCATGGCCAATGCCGGCGGCGCCTGGGACAACGCCAAGAAGATCGTGGAGGTGGAACTGAAGCAGAAGGGTACTCCGCTGCACGAGGCGACGGTGGTCGGTGACATCGTCGGCGATCCGTTCAAGGATACCTCGAGCGTCGCGCTCAACCCGATCATCAAGTTCACCACGCTGTTCGGCCTGCTCGCGGTCGAGCTCGCGGTGAGCCTGGAGCCCGGCCTGAGCCATGCGCTGGCGGCGGTGTTCCTGGCGGTCGCATTGTTCTTTGTCTACCGTTCCTTCTACGGGATGCGGATCGAGAAGAGCTGAGGGAAGCCGGCCCGCACCCGTCGGCGAGAGCGGTCAGCCGTCAGCGTTCAGCGTTCAGCAAATCGTCGGCCTGCGGGCAGGCGCTGAACGCTGAACGCTTGATGCTGACAATCCTGTGCACATCTTCTGGAGCACCCATGCGCCCGATTCCGCGATTCGTCCTCCTCCTCCTTCTCCTGCTGGCGGCTCCCGGCACCCTTGCCGGCCAGTCCGACGCGGAGATCGCGGCCGCGACCGCCCGCCTCGCTCCGCGAATGATCGAGATCCGGCACGACATCCATCTGAACCCGGAGGTGGGCAATCACGAGACCAGGACCGCCGGCATCATCGCGGCGGAGCTCACCCGGCTCGGGCTCGAGGTGCGGACCGGGGTGGCGCATACCGGGGTGATCGGGATCCTGCGCGGCGGAAAGCCGGGGCCGGTCGTCGCGATCCGGGCCGACATGGACGCGCTCCCGGTCACCGAGCTGACCGACGTCCCCTTCAAGTCGATTCGCACGACGAACTACCTTGGACGTGAGGTTGGCGTTTCTCACGCCTGCGGTCATGACACGCATGTCGCCGCGCAGCTCGGCGTCGCCAACCTCCTTGCCGGCATGAAGGCGAAGCTGACCGGGACGGTGGTGTTCATCTTTCAGCCGGCGGAAGAGGGGCTGCCCGCCGGCGAGACCGGCGGTGCGAAGCTGATGGTCGAGGAGGGGGCGCTCACCAATCCGCGCCCTGATCTGATCCTGGCGTTCCATGCCAACGGCGGTCCACCGGATGGCGGACCCGAGAACGCGCTGGGCCGGGTGGCCTATACCCCTGGTCCGACCATGGCGTCGGCCACGCGGTTCAGCGCCCGAGTGATCGGCCGGCAGGCCCATGGCAGCACCCCGCACCTGGGTATCGACGCGATCGTCACCTCGTCCCAAATTGTGCTGGCGCTGCAGACGATCCGGTCGCGAAGCATGTCGCCGTTCACGCCCAGCGTGGTGACGGTGGGCGTCATGCGGGGCGGCGACCGCAACAATATCGTGGCCGGGGAGATGTTGCTGGAGGGGACGATCCGCACCTTCACCACCGCCGCGCAGGATTCCATTGAACAGCGGATGCGGGAGATCTTCGATGGCATCACGAAGTCGGTCGGGGCCAGCTTCACCCTCGAGTTCGACCGCTCTCACCCGGTGACCGTGAACGACACGCTGCTGGCTGCCCGCTTCGATCCGGTGCTGCGGCGCGTCCTCGGCAGCGAGCATGTCACGGTGCGCCCGCCGATTACCGGGTCGGAAGACTTCTCGTATTTTGCGCAACAGGTGCCCGGATTCTACGTCTTCGTCGGCGCCGTTCCACCCGGAAAGGTCTCCGGCGGACATCACACCCCGACGTTCTACGCCGATGATGGCACGGTACCCGTGGCGATGCGGGTGATGTCGGCGCTCGTGATCAGTGCATTGGGAGAGTAGCTGACAGCCATCAGCCATCAGCCGTCAGGACTGAAGGCTGACGGCTGACGGCTCATCGATCGACGCCATGCCTCCCACCGCCCTCTCCCCCGCGCAGCTGCTGGAGCTCTACTACTACATGCGCCTCACCCGCTCGCTCGAGGAGCGGCTCGTCGCGCTGCACCGGCAGGGCAAGGTGGTCGGTGGCCTGTTCCGCTCGCTGGGTCAGGAGGCGGACGCGGTCGGCAGCGCCTACGCGCTGGATAGGGGCAAGGGCGACATCCTCTCGCCACTGATCCGCAATCTCGGTTCGATGCTGGTGCAGGGGGCCCGACCCATCGAAGTGCTGCGGCAGTACATGGCCAAGGCGCAGAGTCCGACCCGCGGTCGCGAGCTCAATATCCACTTCAATGACCTCGAGCGCGGCTTCCTCGGCCAGATCTCCCACCTCGGCGACATGGTGCCGGTGATGGCCGGCATCGCGCTGTCGTTCAAGCTCACCCGGCAGCCACGGGTCGGGCTGGTCTATGTCGGCGATGGGGCGATGAGCACCGGCGCATTCCATGAAGGATTGAACTTTGCCGCGGTGCAGCGATTGCCATTGGTCGTCGTGTGCGAGAACAACGGCTACGCCTACAGCACGCCGATCCGATTGCAGACCGCCGTCGCCCAGCTGAAGGACAAGGCAGTAGGCTACGGCATTCCCGGCGTGCAGGCTGATGGCAACGACGTCATCGCCACCTTCGCGGTGACGAAGGCAGCGGTCGAGCGGGCCCGGGCAGGGGAGGGGCCGACACTGGTCGAGCTGATCACCTATCGGCGGAAGGGCCACGCCGAGCACGACTCCCAGCCATACGTACCGGCCGGTGAGATCGAAGCCTGGGCCGAAAAGGATCCGCTGGACCTGCATCGGCGGCGGATGCTCGATGAGGGCTGGGCGGATGAGCCGGGGGTGGCCGCCGTCGAAGCACGGGTGGAGCGGGAACTGGACGAGGCCGTGGCCAGTTGCATTGACGAACCTTTTCCCGATCCGGAGAGCGCGCTCGCCGGGGTGTACGCCGACCCGCCCGTCGCCGACCACGAGTGGTACCGGAAACTCTCAACCGCCCAAGCGCTCAGTCACCCAATCGCCCAACCGCCCAACCGCCCATCTCATGGCTGAGGTCACCTACCTCGAAGCGATCCGCCAGGGGCTGTGGGAAGAGATGGAACGTGACCCGCGCGTCTTCCTGCTGGGCGAGGATATCGGCACCCTCGGCGGTGCCTTCCGCGTGACGGAGGGGTTTCTCGGCCACTTCGGGGCGGAGCGGGTGATCGATACGCCGGTGAGCGAGGTCGCGATCGTCGGGGCGGCGGCTGGCGCGGCGCACATGGGGCTCCGGCCGGTGTGCGAGATGCAGTTCATCGATTTCATCTCCTGCGCCTACAGCATCCTCACCAACTACGTGGCGACGGCACGTTACAGAGCCGACCTCTCGGTGCCGATGGTGGTGCGGGGACCCTGCGGCGGTTACGTCCGTGGCGGGCCGTTCCACAGTCAGAACCCGGAGGCGGCGTTTGTCCATACGCCGGGCCTCAAGATCGTCTGCCCCGCCACCGTCCGGGATGCGAAGGGGTTGATAAAAGCGGCCATCCGGGACGATGATCCGGTACTCTTCTTCGAGCACAAGTATCTTTACCGGCGGCTCAAGGACGACCTGCCGGCCGGGGAAGAGATCCTGACCCCGATCGGCCGGGCGCGGGTGGCCCGGGAGGGGACCGACCTCGCCATCATTACCTACGGGGCGATGGTGTGGAAGGCGCTCGAGGCCGCGGAGCAGTTGCGCCAGACCGACCGGATCGAGGTCGAAGTGATTGACCTGCGGACCCTGGCGCCGCTGGACGACGAGGCGATCGTCGCCGCGGTCCGAAAGACCCATCGGGTACTGGTGGCGCACGAGGACACCCGGACCGGTGGGCTCGCCGGAGAAATTACCGCCCGGATTGCGGAACTCTGCTTTGAGTGGCTGGATGCCCCGGTGAAGCGGGTCTGCGCGCATGATGTGCCGCTGCCATACGCACCGACCGTGGAAGACTTTGTGCTGCCGCAGACCGAAGACCTGGTCGCGGCGGCGCGGTGGCTGGTGAGGTACTAGCCGTCAGCCATCAGGTTGTCAGTGGCTGAACTTGGAGGGTGCGCGCGAGTATTGTTCGTCCGAGCGCTGCAAACTGACGGCTGACGGCTGACGGCTCCAAACCTTCACCGGCACTACTCCGGAGCATTTCATGGCCCGCATTGACATCATCATGCCCCAGATGGGTGAGTCGATCACCGAGGGGACTCTCTCGAAGTGGATCAAGCAGGTTGGCGACGCGGTAAAGCGGGACGAGCCGATCTTCGAGATCTCCACCGACAAGGTCGACGCCGAAATTCCTTCGCCCGAAGCCGGGGTGCTGGCCGAGGTACTGGTGCAGCAGGGCCAGACGGTGGCCGTCAACACCGTTGTCGCCCGGATCGAGACCGAGAAAGGCGCGTCGATCGCCGCCGCTCCAGCCCCTTCGGCCACTCCGGCTGTTGCGCCGCCCGCTGCCACTCCGGCCCCGGCCGCCGCCGCCCCCAGCCGCCCCGTGGCTCCCGCTCCCAGCCGCGGTCCGGCCGCTGCCCCGGCCCGCGCCGTGGATCCCGCTGAGACGATGGAGGAGCGGCTCCGCCGTCGCTCGACGCCGCTGGTCCGGAAGATCGCCGCCGAACATGGCATCGACATCACCGGGGTCGCCGGCAGCGGGCTGGCGGGTCGCGTCACCAAGAATGACATCATCGGTGTGATCGAAGGCGGTGCCGTGATGGTGCCGGTGCCGGAAGCCGTCGCAGCCCCCAGTCGTCCCGCCGAGCCGTCGAGGGGCCCGGCCACGCCGGGCACCGGCTATCCAGCGGCCGAGCCGTGGGACGGTGACACGGTCGAGCCGTGGTCCCGCATCCGTCGGCTCACCGCCGAGCACATGGTGATGTCGCGCCGGGTGTCGGCCCATGTGCAGACGCTGTTCGAGATCGACTACAGCCGGGTGGCCCAGGTACGGGCGAAGAAGAAGAAGGAGTACGCCGAGCGTGGCGTGAACCTGACGTATCTGGCGTTCATTGCCAGGGCGATTGCGCAGGGACTGCGGAAGCATCCGTCGCTCAACGCCGCCGTAGCCAACGATGCCACGATCTACCGCCGGGACATCAACCTCGGCATCGCGGTCGCGCTCGACTGGGGGCTGATCGTGCCGGTCATCAAGCAGGCGGACGAGCTGTCGCTCCTCGGCCTCGCGCGGGCCATCAACGACCTGGGCGAGCGGGCGCGCAGCAAGAAGCTGAGCCCGGACGAAGTCCAGCGCGGCACCTTCACCATCACCAATCCCGGTACCTTCGGCTCGCTCGCGGGGTTGCCGATCATCAATCAGCCGCAGGTGGCGATCCTGGCCGTCGGCTCGATCGAGAAGCGGCCGGCCGTGGTCACGCTCCCGGATGGCACCGACACGATCGCGCCGCGGCTCAAGGGGATGCTCACGATGTCGTTCGATCACCGCGTCGTCGATGGCGCCAACGCCGACCGGTTCCTCGCCGACGTGAAGCAGATCCTGGAGCACTTCCCGGAAGACGCGGCCTGAGATGGGCCGCATCCTCACGATCTCGCGGGTGACGGTGCCGCCCGATCGGGAGGAGGAGTACGTTCGCATCGTGCACCAGCTGTCGGAACTTGGTGGTGGACGCGGGCAGCAGCTCTGGCTCTTCCGCGATCCGGAATCGGTGGGGCAGTTCATCGAGTTCAGCGAGAGCCGGACGCCGTTGTCGCACCGGGCCCGCGCCTCACGCACCGATCTCGAAGTGAAGCTCGAGAAGCGGCTCAAGGACATTGTCCGCTACGCCCAGGATGCCTGGCAGTTGTGGGAAGAGGTGCCGGCGCCCGAGCCCAGCGGGTCGGAGTCGGACGCCACGGACGAATGAGCCGGTGGCCGCAATCCTGTATCGAGGATCTCATGGCACGACGCACGATCGATGTTGCAGGGACCAGCTGGGAAGTCGCCTCGACCGGGCGGGTCACCCAGTACGCCAGGGACGAGTTCGGCATCACCTTCCGCCGGCTCGGCGGCACGACGCCGGAGGTGCGCGTCGCGCGCTTTGCGCCGCTCACCACCCGCCGGTCGGAGGATGCGCTCGCCGGCCTGACCGAAGTGCAGCTGCGCGAGCTATGGCAGCGCTCGCAGCCGTCGTGGACCGCGCCCGAACTGGGGTATCAGCGCTGAGCCCCTCCCCTGAGCGGTTCGTCGACCTGCACATGCACTCGACGGCCTCCGACGGTGCGCATTCCCCGACGGAAGTCGTGGAACGCTCCGCCGCCGCCGGACTCGCCGCGATCTCGCTGACCGATCACGATTCGCTCGATGGCGTGCCCGAGGCGATCCTCGCCGGCGAGCGGCTGGGCGTGCGCGTCGTGGCGGGCTGCGAATTCTCGGTCCAGGCGACCTGGGGCGAGATGCACCTGCTCGGCTACTTCCTGCCACTCGACTGGCTCGAGCTCGATGAGTTTCTGGTGCGCACCCGGGCCGACCGTTCGCGGCGTGGTGCGGAGATGGTCGACAAGCTGCGTGCGCTCGGGCACGACCTGACGCTGGAGGATGTCCTGCAGGAGTCGGCGGGGGGAGCGATCGGGCGGCCCCACGTCGCTCGCGCCTTGGTGCGGAAGGGGATTGCCACCGGCCAGCAGGACGCATTCGACCGCTTCATCGGCTGGGGCAGGCCGGGGCACGTCGGCAAGCAGCTTCCGGCGTTCAAGGATGTCGCGGCTCTCGTTCACCGTGGCGGTGGACTGGTCTCCGCGGCGCACCTCCGGGACCGCGGCAGCCGCTCGGTGCTCGCGGCTCTCAAGGCCGAGGGTCTCGATGCGGTGGAGACCCGTCATCCGGTGCATGACCCGAATACCTGCGGACGACTGACGGCCTTCGCCCAGGCGCTGGGGCTCCTCACCACCGGTGGCTCCGACTGGCACGGCGATGAGGGCGTGCATCATCCCGGCGGCAGTCTCGGCGGGCAGCACATACCGTATGACTGGCTCGATCGTCTCGAGCGGGCCCGCCCGGTGGGGAACTCCGGCGCCGCCTGAGGCGTTCACCACCCTCTATCGTCCCTTGCCCAACGTCTCTCAATACCCGAGTTCCGCCCTATGCCAACGACCTGGGATTTTTCCGGCAAGACCGTCCTCGTCACCGGTGTCGGTCGGGCCGGCCAGATCGGCCACGCTGTTGCGCGGGCCATGGGGAAGGCGGGCGCGCGCATCATTGCGGTCGACCGGAACGCCGTCGGTGTGGCCGACCGGGTGAAGGAGTTCAAGGCGGAGGGGATCGACGCGCGTCCGGCCGCCGGCGACCTGACCGAAGCGGATATCGCCGCGCTCGCCGTGGAAACCGCGCTCAAGCACTATGGCCGCCTCGATGCGGTGGTCAATGTGGCCGGTGGCCTCACCACCTACGGGCCGATCGGTCAGTGCGCGCCGGAGGGATTCGATCGCGAGATCGCCATCAACCTCAAGACGGCGTTCCTGATGTCGCGCGCGGCGGTGGAGGCGCTGGCGGGTACCCGCGGTGCGATCGTGAATTTCGCCTCGGCGGCGCATTTCCATCCCAAGGGCCAGATGGCGGTGTACAGCGCCGCCAAGGGTGGTGTCGCCGCGATGACGCAGAGCCTGGCGCTGGAGCTGTGGCCGCGGGGCGTGCGGGTCAACGCGGTCGCACCGGAGATGGTCCGCACACCGGAGAACATCGCCTCGGCGGGCGCCGATGCGCGCTATGTCGAGATGGACCAGCTGGTCAACGCCGTGCTGTTCCTCGCCAGCGACGCCTCCTCCGGCATCACCGGCCACATCCTCCCGGTCACCAACGGCGTGAGCTGACATGCAGCTGGCCTCCCGCGTCGCCCTGGTCACGGGGGCGGGCCGCCGGGTGGGCCGCGCGCTCGCCGTGGCCCTCGCCGGCCGCGGGATGCGGGTCGCCATTCATTCCCACCAATCGACCGCCGGGGCCGGCGCCACGCTGGAAAGCGTGCGGCAGCTCGGCGCGGAGGGGGCCTGTTTCTCGGCGGACCTTTCCGACGCCCGCGCCGCGCGTGAGCTGCCGGCGCGGGTGGCGGCGCATTTCGGCCAGCTTGATGTCCTGGTCAACTCCGCTGGAATCATGACCCGCGCGAGCGTCGAAGACACCACACCGGAGATGTGGGACGGGATCATGAACATCAATCTCCGCTCCATGTTCTTCACCGCGCAGGGGGCGCTCCCGGCGTTGCGTGCGGCCAGAGGCCGCATCGTCAACCTGGCCGATGTCGGCGGGATGGAGCCGTGGCCCAACTACGCGGCGCATTGCATCAGCAAGGCGGGCGTGGTGATGCTCACCCAGACGCTGGCCCGCGCACTCGCTCCCGACATCACCGTCAATGCCATCGCGCCGGGCGCGGTGCTGCCGCCGGACGAATGGGACGACCGCGCCAGGGCCCACCTGGTCCGCACCACACCGCTGCAGCGCCTCGGGAGTCCGGAGGACGTCAGTGCGGCGCTGCTCTACCTCCTCGAGGGTGGCGATTACGTCACCGGCCAGACGCTGGTGGTGGATGGAGGCAGGCTCGTCCGGTGAGGCAGCTACTCCGGTACCGCGCCGATCCCGCGGGCTAGCGCCATGCGCTTCGCCGAAATCGCCGTGGTCGGTGGCGGATGCTACGGAACGTTCTACGCCGGGCAACTGCTGCAGGCGCGGGCCAGGGACAAGGTGGAATTCACCAGGCTGCTGGTCGTCGACCGCGATCCCCACTGCCAGTTCAGCCGCGAGATCGGCCCCAGTGCGCTCGCCGAACTCGTCATCAGCGACTGGGACGGGTTCTTCGACTCATGGCTGTCGACGGCCGCTGCCGGCGATCCCCCGAGTGTCATCGTGCCCTCACCGCTCATGCCCCACCTGATGTATCACTGGCTGCTGCGCCGGGCGCAGGCCCGCTGGCCCGGTCGACTGGTCGAGACTCGCGCGGTCCCTCGGGGGCCAGGCACGCCCTATGACCGGGCGGTGCCCGACGGCACCCGCTACGTCTCCTTTGCCGACTGGCTCTGCCCGACACACTGCATCGAACCGGCGCTCTGTCCCGTCACCCGGGCCCCGCGCACCTGGGAGATGGCCGACGCGCTCCGCGACCTGACGACCGCGCTGGGGGAGGAGCAGGCCACCGCCGGTCCCGTGCTCTTTTCCTGCGAGCACCAGGCGTTCGGGGTGGGCACCTTCAGTGTCGCCGAGGTGCTGGCTGGCGATGCGCTTGTCGCGGCGGCTGGGAGCGGGGGAACGGCGGTGGCCATCGTCGTGGGAACAATTTCATCCTGCCATGGGGCGGTGAACCTGCTGCATCTCGGCCCGGGGTGATGGAGAACACCGCCTCCGGTCTATATTTGCCTGAACATGCAGTTGCCCATCGGCCGACGTGCGATACCCTGACCTCTGACCAGTCTTCCCAATGCACGACTTCGATTTTGATACTGTGATTGTCGGTGGCGGCCCCGCCGGCCTGTGCGCCGGCATGTACGCCGGCCGGGGCATGCTCAAGGGCGTGATCCTCGAAACCCGCGTCCCCGGCGGGGAGCTGCTCAATACCGAGAAGATCGAGGACTATCCCGGCTTCGAATCGATCCTGGGCCGGGAGCTGGCCGAGCGGATGACGGCCCACGCGATCAAGTTCGGCGCCGAGATCCGCCAGACGACGGTCGACGGCATCTTTCGCCAGCCGGATGGCACCTTCGAGGTGAAGACCATCGACGGCGATACCTACCGGGCGCCCACCGTCATCCTCACCGCCGGCGGTACACCCACCAAACTCGACGTGCCCGGCGAAGTGGAGTATGCCGGCTTCGGCGTGTCCTATTGCGCCGTCTGCGATGGCGCCTTCTTCCGGGAGCATACCATCGCGGTCGTGGGCGGGGGCGACGCCGCGGTGGAGGAAGCCGACTACCTCACCCGCTACGCCGCCAAGGTCTACCTCATCCACCGGCGCGATGAGCTGCGGGCCTCGAAGCTGCTGCAGGAACGGCTCTTCGCCAATCCGAAGATCGAGGTCCTCTGGAATCAGAAGGTGCTCGAGGTGCACGGCGAGGAGCGGCTGGGCATGCGGGAAGTCACCGGTGTCTCGCTGGAGGACACCATTACCGGGGAGCGGTCCCGCCTGCCGGTCACCGGCTGCTTCGTCTTCGTCGGCTTCCGGCCGAACACCGGGCTCATCAAGGAGCATTTCGAGCATGACGCCAGCGGCTACGTCGTGACCGACGACCGCATGATGACGTCGATCCCCGGCCTCTTTGCCGCCGGCGATCTCCGGGTGCAGCTCACCCGGCAGGTGACCACCGCCGTGGGCGACGCGACGACCGCCGCGATTGCGGTCGAGAAATACCTGACCCAGCGCCGGAGCAAGGTCGGTGTCTGATCTGGAAATCGTCGCGCTCCCCAACGGGCAGCTCTCCCAGAACTGCTACCTGCTCGCCGATCGACAGAGCGGGGAGGCGGTCATGGTGGACCCCGGCGAGGAACCGCGGCTCTTTCTGGCCGAGCTCGATACCCGCGGCTGGGCGCTGCGCGGCATCTGGCTGACCCATGCGCATGTCGACCATATCATGGGCGTGGCGGAGGTGAAGGCGGCGACGGGTGTCCCGATCCATCTGCACCCGGCGGATCGCGGGCTGTACGATGCGCTCCCCCGGCAGGGCGAGTGGATGGGCCTCGCGCTCGCGGTACCGCCACCGCCAGAGGAGGAACTCGCCGACGGCCAGCGGCTCCAGGTCGGCGGGCAGGAGTTCACCGTGCGCCACACGCCGGGTCATTCGCCGGGCAGCGTGAGCTTCGTGGGCCCGGCCTGCGTCCTGGGCGGCGACGTGCTGTTCAGCGGTTCCGTCGGCCGGACTGATCTTCCCGGCGGCGATTTCCCCGCGCTGATGCACAGTCTGCAGACGGTCTTCATGAGCCTGCCGGACTCGACGGTCGTTTACAGCGGTCATGGACCGGAGACGACCATTGGAATCGAGCGCATGACCAATCCGTTCCTCACCGGGGCGGTTCGGCATGAATAGCTTCGCGGGCCCCGCATCTCCCCTGGCGCCTTCGGCGGGGCGTGCGGACGGCCACCCCATCGCGGGCCCTCCCTGCTGCAATCGCTGCGGATTTCCCGTGACCACGCGACCATGGGGCTGCAAGAATCCCTGCGGCAACTGTGGCACCGTCTATCCCCTCGGTGACTGCTCCGACTGAGCGGGCGGACCCCAGCGGCGCCGGCTTCCTCGCGCCCCCCGCCGGTCCGCTCGATCTCTCACGCCACACCTTTCCGTCGCGCCTCGGCGGGGCGGGCACGTTCACCATCCTCGACATCACCAAGTATTTCGGCGAGACCACTGGCGGCATCCGCACCTACCTGCTCGCGAAGGCGCGCTACATCCAGTCGCGCCCGGAGCTGCGTCATCTCCTCATCGTGCCGGGCGCGGAGGATAGCCTGGCGGAGGAGCAGGGCGTGCGCTGCTATCGGCTGCGCGGGCCGCGCGTGCCCTTTGATCAGTCCTATCGCTTCCTGCTCGCCACCAAGACCACCCGGCGGATCCTGGAGCATGAGCGGCCGGACCTGATCGAAGTCGGGAGCCCCTGGCTGGTGCCCTGGGTGACCCGGCGCGCCAACTGCGGGCTGCGGGCTCCGCTCGTCTGGTTCTACCATACCCACTTTCCCGGCATCATCGCACCCGCGCTTGCCACACCCGTGCGACGCGCGGCGGGGCGGCTCGCATGGAACTACGCGCGCCGACTCTCCAGCATCTTCCGGGGTGTCCTCGTCGCCTCGGATACGATGGGCCGCGCGCTTGAGCGGGAGGGAATCGACCGGGTGCACCGCGTCGCTCTGGGCGTTGACCTGACCCGCTTCCATCCGGCACGCCGGGATCATGCCGAGGATGTTCGGCGCCGCCACGGCCTGCCGGACGCCCCGCTGGTCTGCTATCTCGGACGATTCGCGGGCGAGAAGCAACTGGAGGTCGCACTCGCCGCGTGGCGCGAAGTTGAGCGGCGCACCGGCGCCTGGCTCGTCCTCGTGGGGCAGGGCCCGCGTGAGGGTCGGCTGCGCGCGCTTGCGGAAGGGCTGCAGGTGCGCTGGCTGCCGTACGTCGCCGATCGGGATCAGGTCGCCGACCTGCTCGCCGCCGCCGATCTCTATCTGGCGCCCGGCCCGGCGGAAACGTTCGGACTGTCGGCCATCGAAGCCATGGCCAGTGGAACGCCGGTCCTCTCGGTCGATGCAGGCGCCGTCGCGGAGCGGGTCCGGCTGTCGGGGGCCGGGGCGCTCTACGGCCCCGGCGATGCTGGTGCCTTCGCCGAGGCCGCGATCACCCTGTTGCGCGGCGATCTCCGCCGCCTCGGCCAGACCGCGCGCGAGCATGCCGAGCGGCATCACGACTGGCGCACGGCCTTCGACGGCATCGTGCGGGTCTATCGAGAACTCAGCCGGGTGGCCGGGTGACGCCGCTCTCGCCTTACCTCGCGCACGCCGCCTGCGCGCTCATCGCCATCGCCGATCTTGCCACCCGCAGCCTCCGGCTCAGCCTGCTTGGCCGCAGCGTCGGCCAGCGGTTGAGCACCAGGGACGCCTTTCTCTCCATCATCTGGGCCGACGCCGCCTCCGGTGTCACGCCGATGCGCTTCGGCGGACAGGCCGCCAAACTCGGTGGCCTGATACGCGCACGCCTGCCGCTGGGACCGGCGCTGATCGTGCTCGGGCTCGAAATGGTGGTGACCTATCCCTGGGTGGTGCTGCTGGGAGGATGGCTGCTGTGGCGCTTTGCGCCCGAGTGGTGGGCCCAGACCGGTCCGAGCCTCGCTCCCGTGCTCCGCACCAGCTGGCCGTGGATTGCCGTGGTGGTGGTGCTGACCGCGGCGAGTCTCTGGTTCTGGTGGCGGTACGCGCACCGGCCGAAGCCGGCGATGCACGCGGTGACCCCGCGCGAGGTTGCAGAGCGGCCCCGTCTGCGCGATGTGTGGCGGACCATTCGCTGGGGTCCGGTGCTGCTGGCCTCTCCACTTTCCCTGGTGAATATCATCGGCCGGACCGCGATGCTTCCGCTGCTGGTGATGACGCTGCCGGACCATGCCCCCCAGGGCGTGCTCTGGGTGGGCAGCTTCGCGCTGCTCTACAGCCAGCTCGTGCTGCCCACCCCGGCCGGCGCCGGCCCCGTCGAGCTCGGCTTCCTGTCCGGCGCCGCCGGCAATCTTGGCCCGGAGGCAGCGCTGCTGCTGGTCGCGTGGCGCTTCTATACTGTCGGGCTCGGGGTGATCCTCGGTGCGTGGGCGGCGGTGCGGGTGCTGGGCTGGCAGACGGTCAGCGGATGGGCGCGCCGCCCGGGGGCGGCGCCATCGCCACCAGCATGACGGTGCGCTCCAGCACGTCGGCCACGCCATGCGGCAGGTCCGCCGGCGCCCAGACGAGGTCGCCCGCCACGGCCTCCCACGTCTCCTCCCCCACGATCATCCTCGCCTTTCCCGAAACGAGAAAGTAGAATTTGTCCGCGCCGCGATGTACGTGGCTGGCTTGCGACTGCCCCGGCTCGAAACAGTTGAGGCCGACGAAGAGCTGCCCGCCGGAAAAGAGATCGGTCTTGCTCATCCGGTCCAGGCGGAACACCGCCGCATCGCTGACATTTCTGAAGTGATGGCTCATCATGCTCCTGGTAGTTTCTCCGCCAGCCGCTGAATGCTGGACGCTGATGGCTTACGGCTGATGGCTGACGGCTCTCTTCTCACTCTCCACCCCGACGTCCCCCATGTCCGCTTCCCGCATCGAAAAAGATCCGCTGGGCGAGAAATCCGTCCCTGCGAGTGCGCTCTACGGCATCCAGACGCTCCGCGCCATCGAGAATTTCCCCATCTCGGGACTCCGGCCGCTGCCCGCTTTCGTTGACGCGGTGGTCTGGATCAAGCGTGCCGCAGCGCTGACCCACCGGGAAACAGGCCGGCTGGAGGCGCCACTGGCCCACGCCATCGTGCAGGCGGCCGATGAAATTCTCGCCGGCCAGCATCGGGACCAGTTCCTGGTGGATGTCTATCAGGCGGGTGCGGGGACCAGCCACAACATGAACTGTAACGAGGTGCTGGCGAACCGGGCCAACGAACTGCTCGGGCAGGCACGCGGCAGCTACGCGCCGGTGCATCCCAACGACCACGTCAACATGGCCCAGAGCACCAACGACGTGATTCCCACCGCGATGCGCCTCGCCACGCTCGCCACGGTGCCGCTGCTGCTCGATGCCATGGCCAGGCTCGCCGCGGCGATGCTGGAGAAGGGAAAGCAGTTCGACCACATCATCAAGTCCGGTCGCACCCACCTCCAGGACGCCACCCCGATCCGCCTCGGCCAGGAGTTCACTGCCTGGGGGCATACCGTCGAGCGGCATCGCCAGAAACTTGCCCAGGCTGCCGACTGGCTGCGTGATCTCGGCATCGGCGGGACGGCGGTCGGCACCGGCATCAACGCGGAGCCGGTCTATCCCGAGCTGATGGTGAAGTACCTGCGCCAGGTCAGCGGCCTCGAGTTGCGTGTCGGGCAGGACCGGATTCAGCTGATGCAGTCGATGGGCGACATCGCCAGCTTCTCCGGCGCGTTCCGGGCCTGGGTGCTCGATCTCGCCAAGATCGCCAACGACATCCGGCTGCTCGCGTCCGGCCCGCGCACTGGCCTCGCCGAGATCATGCTGCCGGCGGTACAGCCCGGGTCCAGCATCATGCCGGGCAAGGTCAATCCCTCGATCGCCGAGATGGTGAACCAGGTCTGTTTCCAGGCGCTCGGAATCGATACCACCGTCGCGCTGGCGGCGGAGGCGGGCCAGCTCGAGCTCAATGTCATGATGCCGGTGATGACCCACAACATCGTCTTCGGCCTGATCATCGTGGGCAACGCCACCCATGTTTTCGCCGAGCGCTGCATTGCCGGCATCGAGGCCGACGAGAAGCTCTGTGCCTACTGGCTGGAGCGGAGCCCGGCGCTCGTGACGGCGCTGGCGCCGAAGATCGGCTACGCCGATTCGGCCAAGCTGGCCAAGGAGGCGATCGCCACCGGGCTGACGGTCAAGGAACTGGTGATCAAGAAAGGGCTGCTGCAGGGGAAGGAACTCGACGAGACGCTCAACCTCCGCGCGATGACCGAGATTGGCGTGCCCGGGGGAGGGAAGGGCATTCCCGCGGGGGGGTGATGGGCGGCGCTGGGGTGCAAGGCGACATGTCGGGGGCTGGCCCCCATCGATCCCTGTCACCAGCCCCTAGCCCGCCCGCCCAGAGTCACCTAGCTTTTGCCCATGCGCATCACCACTTGGACCGAGTACAGCCTCATCATCGCGATTCACCTCGCCAAGCGTGGTGCCTCAGGTAGCGGTCCGGTGGCCGCGCGCGAAATCGCGGAGCAGGAACGGCTGCCCGGGGATTACGTCGAGCAGATCCTGCTCCGCCTCCGGCGGGCCGGACTGGTCGAGAGCGTGCGGGGCGCGCGGGGCGGATACTTCCTCGCCAAGGAACCGCAACGGATCACCATCCGGGACATCATGACGGCCTCGGAGCATCAGACCTTCGAGATGAACTGCGAGGCGCACCCGGTCGACGCCGAGCGCTGCGCCCCCAACAGCGCCTGCAGCATCCGCCCGGTGTGGCACGCCCTGCAGCAGCGGGTGGATGACCTCCTCGACAGCATCTCCGTCGCGGACCTGATGAAGCACGAGACCCAGGTCCAGGAACTGGTGACGATTTCTCCGGTCAGCTGATTCCCGATGGCGCCGCCTGATCCGACGACTCCCGCCCGGCCTCCCGCGCCGGGCGTTCGCGTTCCGGGCCCAGCAGCGTTCTCCCCCGACGAGCTGCTGCGCTACTCGCGGCACCTGCTCCTCCCCGAGGTGGGTCTCGCGGGCCAGCAGCGCCTCAAGGCTGCGCGCGTCCTGCTGGTCGGTGCCGGGGGCCTCGGTTCACCGGCCGCACTCTATCTCGCGGCGGCGGGGGTGGGCACGCTCGGCATCGTCGAGTTCGATTCCGTCGAGCTGAGCAATCTGCAGCGCCAGATTCTCCACGGCACCAGTCAACTCGGCGAGCTCAAGCTCGCCTCGGCCCACGAGCGGCTGCACGATCTCAACCCCGAGATCACGGTCGTCCCCATCGCCGATCGCCTCACCTCCGCCAACGCGCACCGGATCATCGCCGGGTACGACGTCGTCATCGATGGCAGCGATAATTTCCCCACCCGCTACCTGGTGAACGATGCCTGCGTGCTGTCAGGCAAACCGCTGGTCTATGGCAGCGTGGTGCGATTCGACGGTCAGGTCTCGGTGTTCGATGCCACCCGCGGGCCGTGCTACCGCTGCCTGTTCCGCGAGCCACCACCGCCGGGCCTTGTTCCCAGTTGTGCGGAGGGCGGGGTGCTCGGTGTGCTGCCGGGCATCATCGGCACACTTCAGGCGCTGGAGGCCATCAAGCTGCTGCTCGGCATCGGAGAGCCGTTGGTCGGGCGACTGGTGCTGTTTGACGCCCTCCGGCTGCAGTTCCGCGAAGTGGAGCTGCGCAAGGACCCCGACTGCCCGCTCTGTGGCATCCACCCGACCATTCACGGGCTCATCGACTACGACGCGTTCTGCGGTGTGGGCGCCGCGGCATCAGCGGAACTCGAGGTGACGGTCACCGGCCTCGCCGGCGAGATGAAGGCCGGCCGCTTGGTCATACTGCTCGATGTCCGCGAGCCGGTCGAATGGGATATCGTGCATCTCGAGGGCGCCACCCTCATCCCCCTCATGACGCTTCCGGCGCGGATGGGCGAACTGGATCCTCGGGCGGAACTGGTCGTCTACTGCCATCATGGGATGCGGTCGCTGCAGGCGGTCGAATTCCTGCGAGCGGCCGGGTTCGGCAAGGCGCGCAGTCTCGCCGGCGGGATCGAGGCGTGGGCGGAGGCGATCGATCCGGCGATGCATCGGTACTGAGGAGCGATGAGCGTTCAGCGATCAGCAGTCAGCAGTACGCCAAATGCTGAACGCTGAATGCTGAACGCCGACCGCTTCCGGCCGAAGTCCGATGTTGACCTCCCCGCCCCTCTCCCGGTACTTTGTCCCCCCACGCCGGAGTGGTGGAATTGGTAGACGCGCTGCGTTCAGGGCGCAGTGGGCGCAAGCCCGTGGGGGTTCGAGTCCCCCCTTCGGCACTCAGGATCTCGAATCTCCAGATGTCGGCACCAGGGGCGAATCCCACGGGGGATTCGCCCTTTGCCGTTCCCGTCAGGGCCCGCCGGCTCGCGCCGTCGCCTTCCTTCCCTCCAAGCTCCTGTCTATCTTCGGCTTAGACGATCATGTGTGCCCGCATTTCGGCTCCCGATGAGGAGGGCAGGCTGCTGGTCGCCCGGAACCCGCGGGCGACACACGACTACCACATTCTTGAAACGTGGGAGGCGGGGCTGGTGCTGACCGGTACCGAGGTGAAGTCGCTGCGGAGCGGCAAGGCGTCGATCAAGGAAGGCTTTGCCCGGCTGGCCGGCGGGCAGGTCTGGCTGGAGGGCGTCAACGTCACGCCCTACGAGCAGGGCAATCGCTATAACCACGATCCGGTGCGCTCGCGGAAGCTGCTGCTGCATCGCCGCGAAATCGAGCGGTTGATCGGCGCGGTGGAACAGAAGGGGCTCACACTCGTCCCCCTGGAACTCTACTTCAAGCGGGGCCGGGCCAAGGTGACCATCGCACTCGCACGCGGCAAGAAGCTGCACGACAAGCGGCAGGACGCCAAGGCGCGCGTCGTCGATCGCGAAATCGCGCGGGCCTTCAACACCAAGGGACGCAGCGAGTGATCGCCGTCGCCGCCCTCCTGCTCCTTGCGGGTTCGCCTCCCGCCTGCGTGGCGACGGGCGCGCTGTCGGACCAGGCCGTCGCACCGGCGCAGCTCCCGGGCTCACTGACCATCCAGACCCCGCGTGGCGCCACGCGTCTCGCCATCACGGTCGACCCGCGTTCCGGCCCAGGTCTCCCGGCCCTCGCACTGGCAAAGGCCCTGAGCGGGTCCGTCCGGGCGGCTGATCCCTGGTTCGAGCTGGTGCTGGCCCGGCAGACCTTTCGCTTCCTGCTGCACGCGCCAGTCCTGCTGTTCAACGACCGGCTGCAGCCGCTGGCGGGGCCGGCCTTCCTCGTGCGCGACTCGCTCTTCATCCCGCTGCAGTTCGTCACCGAAATCCTGCCACGAGTGCTGGCGGAGCGGTACGATTGGGATCCCTCCGGAATTCGCCTGATCGAGAATGGCCCCCCCGTCGTGCGCAGCCGCCCGCCGCAGGAACCGGTGCGACTGCCCAACGGCCTGCGCCCGGGGCATGTCGTGACCGTTGACGCCGGTCACGGTGGGGTCGACCCGGGCAATCCCGGTCTCTACTTCCCGCGCGGGGTCCGGGAAAAGGACGTGACGCTTTCCGTCTCCCTGTTGCTGCAGAAGGAGCTGATGCGACAGGGTGTCCGGGTTGTCATGACCCGCACCACCGACACGCTCATCAAGCGAGTCGATCGCGCCCCGTACTGCACCCATGAATGCGACCTGTTCGTGAGCCTCCACGTCGATGCCCTGGATCCCAAGGCCCGGCGGCGGTATGGCGAGGTCCGCGGGTTCCACACGATCATCGTCGGCGAGGAAAACAGTGAGGATGCCGACCGGATCGCGCAGATGGAGAACGACGCCGTGCGCTATGAGGATGATGCGCCTGCCGGCCGGGGGGACCAGCTCGACTTCATTCTGCGCAGCCTGCAGCGCAACGAGTACCTGCGCGAGTCGGCCCGGGCCGCCGAACTGGTGCAGGAAAACATCGCCCGGGTCCATACCGGAGATGATCGCGGCGTGAAGCAGTCCAACCAGCTCGCCGTGCTGAACACCGCCCGGCGCCCGGCCATCCTGGTCGAGATGGGCTACAGCACCAATGCCCAGGACGCGAAGATCCTCACCGGTCGCAAGTCCCAGCAGGCGCTGGCCACCGCCATTGCCGATGCCATCGTCGCCTACCTGCTCGAGTACGAACGGAAGACCGCGACCACCGGCTCGGGTGGCGGCCGATGAGAGTCGCCCTGGCGGTGGCGCTCCTCCTGCTCGCCGGCTGCTCCTATTACAACGGGATGTACAAGGTCGATCATCTCGCCGGCCAGGCCCGGTCCGCCGAGCGGGAGGGGCGGACGTTCACGGCGACCAGTCTCTGGGGCCAGGTCTCGGTGAAGGCCGAGTCGGCGCTGGTGCGTCACCCCCGCAGTGGCTGGGCCGATCGGGCCCGCCTGCTGCAGGGGACGGCACTCGCGCGGCTGCGCGACTGCCGCGGCGCCCTGAGTCCGCTGCAAGTGGTCATGACGGGGCCCGATCCGGTGCTGGCCGAGGAGGCGACCGTGCTGGTGGGGAGCTGTCAGATAACTCTGGGGAATCCCGCCGCCGCCGCGACCGCCTTTGCCCGGCTTACCGGCAGTCGCGACTCTGTGCGCCGCAGTCAGGCGCTGTTCTACCACGGGCAGGCGCTGCGGATGGGTGGCGAGTACGCGATCGCACTCGCGGAACTCGAGCGGTCGAGTGTCCCGCGGGCCCGCGGAGAACGGGCTGCTGCGCTCGCCGGGCTGGGCCGCGTGGCCGAGGCGGGCGCCATCGCCGAATCCCTGCTCGCCCAGCGGGATACCCTGGTGCCCTGGGATTCGCTGCTCGCCGGGCTGGCACGTCACGATCCCCCGGCGGCCGCCGATCTGGTCGAGTCGATCGCACGCGCCGATTCGATGCCGGCGGGATTCCGGGCCCGGCTCCTCCTCGCCGATGCACGGCGCCTGGCCCAATCCGATCCCGCTGCCGCCGAGGCTCGCTTGCGCCAGGTGGAGGTGCTCGGGCAGGGATTGCCCATCGTGTCTGAGGCGCGGTACGTCGGTCTGGTGGCTCGACTGGCGCGGATGGATTCGCTGCCCCAGCTCGCTGCGGAGTTTGAGGCCGTGGCAGACGAGGACGCAGCCTCGGGCCCCTTCTTCGCCCGCACCGCCATGCTGGGCAGCATTGCCCGGCGGGCTCTGCTGATCACGGACTCGTCGCCCGCCGGGAGCCCAGCCGGCGACCTCCGCCTCTTCGTCGCCGCGGAGCTCATCCGGGATTCGCTGCTGGCGCCCCGTCTCGCGGCGCGGCAGTTCGGCCGTCTGGCCACTGACTGGCCCGATTCGCCGTTCGCGCCCAAGGCGCTGCTGGCCCGGATCGCCCTCGACACCGTGCTGGCGGATTCGCTGAGGGAGGTGCTGGCGACGCAGTATGCCGGCAGCCCGTATCTGCTGCAGGTGCAGGGTGGGGACCCCCCGGCGTTCCGCGCACTCGAGGATTCACTGCGGCGCTTCGTGCTGTCCTTCCGGCTGGAGGGGCCGCGCCCCACCCCTGTCGGACGGCCGCGGCCACCGAGTCGGCCAACGCCATCGCCCCAACCCGCGACGCCCAAGACCCCGGTGGACCAGTAATGACCATCGATCTTGCCCGGACTGTCTTTGGCCAGCGGTTCCAGAACCCGGTCCTGCTCGCGGCCGGCACGGCGGGTTTCGGCCGGGAAGTCGCAGGCGTGATCGATCTGGATCGGCTGGGCGGGCTGGTGACCAAGGCGGTCTCACGCGAGCCGCGGGCGGGCAATCGCGCGCCACGCGTGGCCGAGTTTCCGGCCGGCATGCTCAACTCGGTCGGTCTCGCCAACCCCGGACTCGCGCACGTGCGGGACCACGAGCTTCCCTGGCTCCTCACGCATCTGCGCGCGCCGCGGATTCTGGTGAACGTCGTCGGGTTCGTCGAGCAGGATTTCGCCGAGGTGGTGGCCGGCCTTGACGACTTCTCCGCCATCACGGCCTTCGAGATCAACCTTTCCTGCCCGAATACGCATGCCGGCGGCGTCGAGTTCGGCGCCGACCCCGCCACCGTCGCCCGAGTCCTGGTCGGCTGCGCCGCCCGTACGAAGAAACCGCTCATCGCCAAGCTCTCTCCGGTGCTGCCCGATATCGCCGGCATGGCCCTGGTGGCCCGGGATGCCGGGGCCGCCGGTGTCACCGTGGTGAACACGCTGCCCGGCTATCTGGCGGACCCGGATGGAGCGCCGAGGCTGGGCAATGGCAACGGTGGCGTCAGCGGGCCGGCGCTGCTGCCCGTTGGCGTGCTCGCGGTACGGCGGATCATGGAGCGGAGCGGCGGCATGCCGGTGATTGGCGTAGGCGGGATCCGGAGCGCAGCTGACGCACGCCAGTATCTCCAGGCCGGGGCCGCGCTGGTGGCCATCGGGACGGCCGCGCTGGCGAATCCGCGGATCCCCGAGCGCATCATCGCAGAGCTGGAGCGGGACCATGGCTGAGATCATCGTCGCGCTGGACCTGCCGGCGGATGGCGCCCGGCGCCTGCTGGATCGGCTGCCCGAAGTGCGGTGGGTGAAAATCGGCTCCATTCTCTTCGGCCGCGAGGGCCCGGCGTTGATCCGCGAGCTGACGGGACGCGGGCTCAAGGTCTTCCTCGACCTCAAATGGCACGATATCCCGAATACCGTCGCGGGAGCGGTGGAGGGAGCCAGGGACCTCGGCGTCGCAATGGCGACCGTGCATACCCTCGGCGGGGTGGCAATGATGCAGGCTGCGGCCAAGGCTGCCGGCCCAGGGCTCGGGGTGGTCGGGGTGACGGTCCTGACCTCCCACGACGCTGCCGGTTACGGGAAGACCGTGGGACGTGACGGGGTCGTCTTGCTCGATGAGGTCCGTCGCCTGGCGCGTTCCGCCCGGGAGGCCGGCCTTCGGGGGATCGTCTGCTCCCCGCTGGAGGTCGCCGCGGTCGGGCAGGAGTTGGGGGACGGCTCTTGGCGGGTGGTGCCGGGGATTCGTCGTCCGGGGGACGCCGCCGGTGATCAGGTCCGGACCGCAGGTCCCGCGGAGGCGGTTCGGGCGGGAGCGACCCATCTGGTTGTCGGGCGGCCCATCATCCAGGCCGGGGACCCGGGGGCGGTGTTCGGGGAGCTGGCTGCGGCGGCGGGGGAAGGGTAGACGTCGGCCGTCAGCCGTGAGCCATCAGCCGTGAGCCATCAGCCGCCAGACGTCAGCCGTCAGCCGTCAGCCCACCGCCTGCCAACTCCGCCCAATGTGGCGCCTTGCCATATACCCAACCCCCCGGTATACTTGCGAGCTCTATTGCAAACCGGTTTCTCGGAGAAGACCGTGAAGGTTCGTTCGAGTGTCAAGCCCATTTGCGAACATTGCAAAGTGGTCCGGCGGCAGGGTACGCTGCGGATCATCTGCAAGCGCAATCCCAAGCACAAGCAGCGTCAGGGTTAACCGATGGCACGAATCGCTGGCGTGGACCTTCCGCGCGAGAAGCGGGTCGAAATCGGCCTGACCTACATCTACGGCATCGGCCGTCCGATCAGTAATCGCATTCTGGCGGAGACGGGCGTCAGCCCGGACACGCGGGTGCGGGATCTGTCGGACTCGGAAGTCGCCCGGCTCCGGCAATTCATCGAACGCTCGGTGAAGGTCGAGGGTGCTCTCCGCACCGAAATCGCGATGAACATCAAGCGGCTCATGGACATCGGCAGCTACCGCGGGATACGTCACCGCCGGGGCCTGCCGCTGCGTGGGCAGCGCACGCATACCAACGCCCGGACCAAGAAGGGCCCCCGTCGGGCCATCGCGGGCAAGAAGAAGGTGACGAAGAAGTAATATGACCACGCCAGAGATCCCGGTCGCGCCGGCGGCTCCCGCCAAGACAGCGGCGGCCAAGAAGGGCAAGAAAGTGGTGGAGAGCGAGGGCATCGCCCACATCTCCGCCACCTTCAACAACGTGCTCATTACCATCACGGACATGCGGGGCAACGTGCTGGTCTGGGGTTCGGCCGGCAAGGCGGGCTTCAAGGGCTCGAAGAAGTCGACGCCATTCGCCGCGACCGTGGCCGCGGAGAATTGTGGCCGTGAAGCGATGAATCTCGGTGTGCGCCGGGTGCATGTGCGGGTGCAGGGACCGGGCAGCGGGCGCGAGTCGGCCATCCAGGCCCTCGCCTCGGTCGGTCTCAAGGTTGCCTCGATTCGCGATGTGACGCCGATCCCGCACAACGGTTGCCGTCCCCCCAAGAAGCGGCGGGTCTGAACATGCGCTATACCGGTCCCAGCTGTCGGCAGTGCCGCCGCGAAGGCACCAAGCTGTTCCTCAAGGGGAGCCGCTGCCTCACCGAGAAGTGCGCCGTGGAGCGTCGCGGATATCCGCCCGGTCAGCATGGCCAGTCCGGTGGACGGGTGCGCAAGGTGTCGGAATACGCCAAGCAGTTGCGGGAGAAGCAGAAGGTCAAGCGGATCTACGGCCTCACCGAGCGCCAGTTCCGCAACACCTTTGACCGGATCTCGCGCGAGTCGGGCGTCAAGGGCACCAATTTGCTCATCGCCCTCGAGTCGCGGCTGGACAACGTGGTGTTCCGCCTGGGTTTCGCCGCCAGCCGCAAGGCGGCGCGTCAGCTCGTGCGCCACGGGAACATCGAGATCAACGGCCACCGGGTGGACGTCCCCTCCTTCAACGTGAAGCCGGGACAGGAAATCCGGGTGAGTGCCGCCCTGCGTGACGGTGTGGCCGTGCGCTCGGCGCTCGAATTTGCCACCCGCGGTCAGCCGGTGTCGTGGATCCAGGTGGATAGCGAGAAGGCGTCGGGCAAGGTGACCGAGCGGCCCACCCGTGATTCGATCCCGCTCAATGCGCAGGAACAGCTCATCGTCGAGCTCTACTCGAAGTGACCATGACCATTGACCTGACCGGACTGGTCCGCCCGCACCTGGTCGAGATGACCAAGCGGGACGACAATCCGAACATCGCGGAATTCCGGCTGCAGCCGCTCGAGCGTGGCTTCGGCTACACCCTCGGGAACTCGCTGCGGCGCCTGCTGCTCTCGTCGCTGCGCGGCAGCGCGGTCTGGGGCTTCCGCCTCGACGGCGTGGTGCACGAGCACCAGACGATCCCCGGCGTGCACGAGGATGTGCACCAGATCATCCAGCGCCTCAAGGCGCTGACCCTCGTCCTCGCGGACGACGTGGATGAGGCGATCCTCAAGATCAAGAAGGATGGCGCGGGACCGGTCTACGGCCGCGATATCGTTCCCAGTGGCTCGGTACACGTCGTCAATCCCGATCACCTGCTCTTCACCGTGCAGGACGATCGCGAAATGAACGGCGAGCTCTATGTGAACAAGGGCCGCGGGTATGTCGAGGCGGAGCTGCACCCGCGCGACCGCTCGCTCCCGGTGGATCTGATCAGCATCGACGCCATCTACAATCCGGTCCGCCGGGCCAATTTCTCGGTGGCCGAGACCCGCGTCGGGCAGCGCACCGACTACGATCGCCTGACCGTGAGCGTCGAGACCAACGGCACCATCACGCCGGAAGATGCGATCGCCTATTCGGCCGCGCTGGCCCAGGAACACTTCCGCTACTTCGTGGAGTTCGGCAAGGTGCCGATCGGCCGCGCGGATGCCCCGGTCGCGCTGGTGGGCGGTGGTCATTTGCGGGACAAGCTGAACCGCCTGATCGACGACTTCGGTCTCTCGGTCCGCTCGCTCAACTCGCTCAAGAACTCCAATATCCGTACCCTGGGTGACCTCGTCGCCTACACCGAGGACGAGCTGCTCAAGGTCAAGAACGTCGGCGAGAAGGCGCTCAAGGAGATTGCCGACCTGCTCCGCGCCCAGGTGCTCAACTTCGGGATGCGCTTCGAGGACACCGAGGGCGACCTGCGCATCCTGAATGCCGGTACACCGCCTACCGCCCGCGTAGTGGTGGACAGCGGCGAGGAGGGCTAATGCGGCACCAGTGCAAGGGACGTCAGCTTTCGCGCACCTCGGAACACCGCCGGGCGCTGCTGCGGAACATGGCGACGAGTCTCTTTACCCACGGCGGGATCGAGACCACCGTGGCCAAGGCCAAGGAACTCCGGCCCTACGCCGAAAAGCTCATCACCCTGGCCCGGCGCGGCGATCTCCACGCCCGCCGCCAGGCGGCGCAGAAGGTGCGTGAGCGGGGTGCGCTGAGCACGCTGTTCACCGAGATCGGTCCGCGGTTCGCGGCGCGTCCGGGTGGCTACATCCGGATTCTGAAGCTGGGGCATCGCCCCGGCGACGGTGCCGAGATGGCCCGGATCGAGCTTCTGGCCGAGTGAGCCGGATTCGTGGGGGGGGCGTCGGAAACGAACGAAGGGGACCAGTTGGTCCCCTTTTTTCTGGGCGTGAACGCGGGGCTGCTGCGGCTGGGCTCAGCGCCAGGACGGATTCTGGCGCTCCTGGCTCAGGTCGCCTTCTTGACCCGGTTAGACTTGATGCACTGGGTGCAGACCCGCACCCGCCTCGGCGCCCCTTCGACCATGACCCGAACAGTCTGGAGATTGGGGTACCAGCGGCGCTTCTTCCGATTGTTGGCATGACTGACGTTATTGCCAGTGATCGGTCCCTTGCTGCAGACGGTGCATACCCGGGCCATACGAGTCGTCCTTGCGGAAATTCTCTGGTGCCAGCCGGAAAAACAGCCCAGCAACATAGCCACGGGACCCGTCGGACACAATACTGGAGGACGAGGCTGCCATGCCGCGGGCGCTGATCACCGGGATTACCGGTCAGGACGGGTCCTACCTGGCGGAGCTGCTGCTCGCCAAGGGGTATGAGGTGTTCGGGGTGGTCCGGCGGACCAGCTACCACAGCTACGACCGGATCGAGCACCTCCTCGACCGCATCCGGATCATCCCGGCCGACCTGCTGGACCAGCACTCCCTGACGGTGGCGCTCAAGGAGACCGAGCCGGACGAGGTCTACAACCTCGCCGCCCAGTCCTACGTTCCCACCTCCTGGAGCCAGCCCGTCCTCACCGGCGAGTTCACCGCGCTGGGCGTGACCCGTATTCTGGAGGCCGTCCGTCTGGTGTGGCCCCGGGCCCGATTCTACCAGGCCTCCTCCTCCGAGATGTTCGGCCGGGCGCTGGAAACGCCCCAGCGGGAGTCGACCCCCTTCTATCCCCGTTCGCCCTATGGCGTGGCCAAGGTCTACGGGCACTATATCACGGTCAACTACCGCGAATCCTACGGACTCTACGCGGTGAGCGGGATCCTCTTCAATCACGAATCGCCCCGCCGGGGACTGGAGTTCGTCACCCGCAAGGTGACCGATGCCGTCGCCCGCATCACACGGGGCCGGGCCACCGAACTGCGGCTGGGGAACCTCGATTCTCAGCGCGACTGGGGGTTCGCGGGTGACTACGTCGAGGCGATGTGGCGCATGCTGCAGCAACCCGAGCCGAAGGATTATGTGATCGGCACCGGGCGGACCCACTCCGTGCGGGAGCTGGTCGAGCTGGCCTTCAGCCACGCCGGCCTCGACTGGCGCAAGCATGTGGTCCTCGATCCGCAGTTCATCCGCCCGGCCGAAGTGGACCTCCTGCTGGCCGATCCGACCTGCGCCGAGCGCGAACTGGGCTGGCGACCGACAGTGGACTTCGCAGGCCTGGTGCGGATGATGGTCGATGCGGACCTGAAGCGCCTCGGAGCCGGCGTCCCGTGAAGGTGTTGGTCACGGGGGCGGCGGGGTTTGTCGGGCGCTGGCTCCTCCCCGAGCTGGTAGCGGCGAATCACGAGGTCCTGGGCACGCGGTTGCCCGGGGAAGCTCCGCCCGACTTCCTGCCGGAGGCGACCCGGCGGATGGTGCGGTGGCTGCCGCTCGATCTGCGCGAGATGGACTCGGTGCGCTCCGCGGTGGATGAAGTTCCCGAGGCCGTCATCCACCTCGCGGCGATCGCGTCCGGGGCCGAAGCGCGGCGCGATCCCGGGCTGGCCTGGGACGTCAATGCCGGTGGTACCGCCCGGCTGGTCGATGCGCTCGGTCTTCTACGGCAGGCGGGGGCCGGCGATCCACTGCTGCTGCTGGTCTCGACCGCCGAGGTCTACGGCGTGACGCACCCGCCCCGTCCGCGGCTGGAGTCCGATGCCCTCGCCCCGATCTCGCCGTATGCCTCCAGCAAGGTCGGAGCGGAAGTCGCGGCGATGGAGGCGGCTCGCCGCACCGGGTTGCGGGTCGTGATCGCGCGGGCCTTTCCCCATACCGGCCCGGGACAGACCGACCGGTATGTCGTCCCGGCGTTCGCCCATCGACTCAAGGCGGCCCGGCGGCTGGGGGCGCGCGTGGTCAGGACCGGAAACCTGGAACCGGTGCGCGATTTTCTCGACGTCAGGGATGTGGCGGCGGCCTATGTTGCCCTGCTCGCGCGCGGCCGGAACGGAGAGGCGTACAACGTCGCCTCCGGCGTGGGCCGGTCGCTGCAGTCGATCTTTCTGCGGCTGGCTGAGCTGCTGCAGGTAACCGCGATTCCGGAAGTCGACCCCCAGCTCACCCGGACCGCGGACCTGCCGCACCTGGTGGGCGACGCCGCGCTGCTGCGGAGCGTCACGGGCTGGGCGCCCCGGATTTCCTTCGACCAGACTCTCGAGGACGTCGTGCATGCCCAAGCGGACTGATCTGCGTTCCATCCTCCTGCTTGGCTCCGGCCCGATCGTGATCGGGCAGGGCGCCGAGTTCGACTACTCCGGCACCCAGGCGGTGCGCGCACTCAAGGAGGAGGGGTACCGGGTCATCCTGGTCAATTCCAATCCGGCGACGATCATGACCGATCCGGAGCTGGCGGACCGGACCTATGTGGAGCCGGTCACGCCCGAGTGGGTGGCGCGGGTGATCGAACGGGAGCGGCCCGATGCCCTCCTGCCAACCATGGGTGGCCAGACGGCGCTCAACGTCGCCATGGCGCTGTGGCGCGATGGCACGCTGGCCAAGTATGGCGTCGAGCTGATCGGGGCCAATGAGCGGGCCATCCGTGTCGCGGAAGACCGGCAGGAATTTGCCCAGGCGATGCGGCGGATCGGCCTCGCGACCCCACCGGGCCGGACCATCAAGACGCTGGAGGAGGGCCTCGCGGCCGTCGAACAGACCGGCTATCCCGCCATCATCCGTCCCTCGTTCACCCTCGGCGGAACCGGTGGGGGGATTGCCTATAACCTGGATGAATTCACCGCGATCGTCGAGCACGGGCTGGAGCTCTCGCCGGTCGGCTCGGTGCTGGTGGAACAGAGCGTCATCGGCTGGAAGGAGTTCGAGCTCGAGCTGATGCGAGATGGAGCCGACAACGTGGTCATCGTCTGCTCGATCGAGAATATCGACGCCATGGGAGTGCACACCGGCGACTCGATCACCGTGGCTCCCGCGATGACGCTCACCGACCGGGAATACCAGGTCATGCGGGACAGCGCCATCAAGATCATCCGCGAGGTCGGGGTCGAGGCCGGAGGCTGCAACATCCAGTTCGCCGTCAGCCCGACGACGGGCGAGCAGCTGGTGATCGAGATGAACCCGCGTGTCTCACGCTCCTCGTCGCTCGCCTCCAAGGCGACCGGGTTCCCGATCGCGCGGATCGGGGCGAAACTCGCCGTCGGCTACCGGCTCGATGAGCTGCCCAACGATATCACCAAGACGACGCCCGCCTCCTTCGAGCCGGTGCTCGACTACGTCGTCGTCAAGGTGCCGCGCTTCGCGTTCGAGAAGTTTCCGACCGCGGACCCGCGCCTCGGCACCCAGATGAAGGCCGTCGGTGAGGCGATGGCGATCGGCCGGACGTTCAAGGAGGCCTTTCAGAAGGGGTTCCGGGCCCTGGAGGCCGATCGCTCCGGCTGGGAGCTGGGCCGCACCCCGGTCGACGATCGCCTGACCGATCTCTCGGTCGAGGCGATCAAGGCCGCCATCCGCACCCCGACCGCGGAGCGGATCTTCCAGGTGAAGCGCGCCCTGATGCTCGGTGTGACGCTGGAGGAGGTGGCGGAACGGACCGGGTATGATCCCTTTTTCGTCGGCCAGATGCAGGAGCTGCTGGCAGCGGAACAGGATTGGGCGGGGCGCGGCCGGGCCGAAGTCTACGGCGAGCCCTCGCTCATCCGGCACATGAAGCAGCTGGGGTTCTCCGACAAGCAGCTGGCGGACCTGCGCGGCATGACCGAGGCGGACATCCGCGCCATCCGGCACGAACTCGGGGTCCGGCCCGCCTACAAGACGGTCGACACCTGCGCCGGCGAATTTCCCTCGAAGACGCCGTACCTCTACTCCAGCTACGACGAGGAGAACGAGGCCCAGTCCCAGGGCGATCGCACCGTCATGATCCTCGGCAGCGGCCCGAACCGGATCGGGCAGGGCGTCGAGTTCGACTACTGCTGTGTGCGGGCGGCGCTCGCCTTCCGCGAGATGGGGTACCGGACCGTCATGGTCAACTCCAATCCCGAAACGGTTTCCACCGACTACGACATCTCCGACACGCTGTACTTCGAGCCGCTGACACTGGAAGATGTGCTGGAGATCGTGCACATCGAGAAGCCGCTCGGCGTGGTGGTCCAGCTCGGGGGCCAGACGCCGCTCAAGCTTGCCCGCGGGCTGGAGGCGGCCGGTGTGCGGATTCTGGGCACATCTCCCGACGCCATCGACGCGGCGGAGGACCGCAAGCGGTTCGAGGCCCTCGCCCGTGAACTCGGGGTAACCCAGCCACCAGCCGGCACGGCGCTCTCGCTGGATGAAGCGGTGCAGGTCGCCGAGCGGGTAGGCTATCCCGCGCTGATCCGGCCGTCCTACGTCCTGGGCGGTCGGGGGATGGAAATCGTCTATGATGAACCCTCGCTGCGTGACTACTTTGGCCGCGCCATCCGGGTGGGCTCGGGGCATCCGGTCCTCATCGACCGGTTCCTCGAGGACGCGTTCGAGGCCGATGTCGACGCCATCTGCGACGGAACCCGCTGCGTCATCGGCGGGGTGATGCAGCACATCGAGGACGCCGGCATTCACTCCGGCGACTCCGCCTGCGTGCTGCCCCCGTACCTGATTTCGGAGGCGCAGGTCGAGCAGATGCGGGCGTACACCCGCGCCTTTGCGCTGCGCCTCGGGGTGGTCGGCCTGATCAACGTGCAGTATGCGATCAAGGACAGCGTGGTCTACGTGCTGGAGGTGAACCCCCGTGCCTCACGCACGGTACCGTTCGTATCCAAGACGACGGGCGTGCCGCTCGCCGCGCACGCCGCGGCGGTGATGGTGGGGAAGACACTCGATGAGCTCGGCCTGGAGGACGCCGTCGGCCAGCCCTATGTCGCGGTCAAGGAGGCGGTCTTCCCCTTCAACAAGCTGCAGGGGGTGGACCTCATTCTCGGCCCGGAAATGCGCTCGACGGGTGAGGTGATGGGCATTTCGGAGTCCTTCGGGATGGCCTACGCCAAGGCGCAGCATGCCGCGGACGGGGCGCTGCCGCTGGAGGGCTCGGTGTTCATCACGGTGAACGATCACGACAAGAACACCGTCGTCCCGATCGCGCGGCGGCTCCACGAGCTCGGCTTCAAGATCTTCGCGACCGACGGGACCGCGCGTCACCTGCGGGTTCGCGGCATTCCCGCCGAACGGGTGCTCAAGGTGTATGAGGGCCGGCCAAATGTGGTCGACCTGCTGCTCTCCGGGCAGATCCACCTCCTGGTCAACACCCCACTCGGCAAGCTGACACAGCGGGACGACTATATCATCCGTGCCGCCGCGCTGCAGCACCGGGTGCCGTATACCACCACACTCTCCGCCGCCTCCGCGGCGTGTGACGCGATCATCGCGCTCAAGAGCCGCCAGCTCACGGTCTGCTCGCTCCAGGAGTGGCACGAACTCGCCCGGCAGAGTCGCGCGGCGGGATGAAAAGCGCGCGGGAGCCGGGCATCGCGGCGGCGTTGCGCGCCCTGGTCCGCGGGACGGTGCGCGAAGCCGAGCCACTCGCCCGCTCCACCACCTACCGGATCGGCGGCCCGGCCACCCTGCTCTCACCCGCCGCGCCGGAGGATGTCGGCATCGCGGTCCGGTTCGCGCAGCAGCAGGGGCTCGCCTGGTTTGCCCTCGGCCTCGGTTCCAACCTCCTGTTCCCCGACGCCGGCCTCGACGCGCTGGTCATCCGGCTCGGGCGGGGGCTGGATCAACTGGAGCCGCTCGATGGGGGACGGTGGCGGGTGGGAGCCGGGCTGCCGCAGCCGATCGCCGCGCGGAAGACCTCCGAGGCCGGCTTCCGAGGGCTGCATCGCTTCGTCGGCGTCCCCGGGAGTGTCGGGGGCGGGGTCTACATGAACGCCGGCTGCCATGGAGGCGACTGGGCGGAGATCGTGCAGTCGGCCATCGTCGTGAACCCCGACGGCACGGACCGGGTGCTTGCCCGAGCGGAGATCCCGTTCGCCTACCGGTCCAGTGGTCTGGGGCATCAGGTGGTGCTGCAGACCACGGTGCAGCTGGTGCCAGCCGATCCGGTCACGATTCAGGCCGAGGTGGCGGAACTGTTCCGCTGGCGCCAGGAGGGCACACCGTTCAACCAGCCCTGCTGTGGCAGTGTGTTCCGCAATCCGGGTGGGCCAAGCTGGGAGCATCGGGACGGTCCCCGGACGGCGGGCCAGCTGATCGACGCGGTCGGCCTCAAGGGGGCGCGGGAGGGCGGTGCGCAGATTTCGCCGATGCACGCGAACTATTTTGTGAATACGGGCGGCGCCACGGCCGCGGATGTCCGTGCTCTGATGCGGCGGGCCCGGGCAGCGGTCGAGCAACAGTTCGGGGTGCGGCTCGACGCCGAGGTCAAGGTCATTTCACCGGCGGGGTCCACCACGCCCGCCGAGGAGTTCTAACCCAGCATGGCTGACTACTTCGTGCATGAGTCGAGTTTCGTCGATGCCGGCGCGACGATCGGCGCCGGCAGCAAGATCTGGCATTTCTGTCACATCATGCCCGGGGCGGTGATCGGCGAGCGGTGCAATCTGGGGCAGAACGTCGTGGTGATGTCGGGGGTCCGGCTGGGCAACAACGTGAAGGTCCAGAACAACGTCTCGCTCTATGAGGGCGTCACGCTGGAGGACGACGTCTTCTGTGGCCCCAGTTGCGTGTTCACCAATGTGGTGAACCCGCGGTCGCACGTCACCCGGAAACACGAGTATCGGGCGACCCTGGTCCGCAAAGGCACCTCGATCGGGGCGAACGCCACCATCGTCGGCGGGGTCACGCTGGGGGAGTACGCGTTCATCGGGGCGGGGGCGGTGGTCACCAGCGATGTCCCCGCCTTTGCGCTGATGGTGGGGGTTCCGGCTCGGCGTGTGGGCTGGATGTGTCAGTGTGGCGAGCGGCTACGGGTCCAGGATGGGACCGCCGGCTGCGCCGCCTGCGGGACCTCGTATGGTGAAGCGCAGGGCCAACTTCGAATGATTGACCCCCCCGCGGTCGCCGACTAGTTTTTCCCCGCTTCCGGCGCAGATCTTGCCCGAGGGCATGCGGTTGGGTGGAGTTCGTTGTCGAGAGCGGGCGGTCGGTCCCTCTCTCTTGCCTCATTCCCCGGTCCCCACAGGCGCGTGAACGTCCCCCTGCTCGATCTTGTCGCCCAGTACGAGTCCATCAAGGATGCCGTCCTCCCCGCCATGCTGCGCGTGGTGGAGCGGCAGCAGTTCATCCTTGGCGAGGAGGTCGGACAACTGGAGGCGGGGATCGCGGCGCTGACCGAGACCCGGCACGCGATCGGCTGCGCCAGCGGGACCGACGCCCTGCTCCTGCCGCTGCGGGCGCTGGACCTGCAGCCGGGCGACGAGGTCATCTCTCCGGCGTTCACCTTTTTCGCGACGGCGGGCACCATCCACAACACCGGAGGCACTCCGGTCTTTGTGGATATCGATCCGGCGACATTCAACCTCGACCCGGCAGTGGTCGAGGCGGCGATCACCCCCCGCACCAGGGCCATTGTCGCGGTGCACCTCTTCGGACAGATGGCGGCGATGGAGCCGCTGCTGGCGATCGCGGAGCGCCATGGTCTGGCGCTCATCGAAGACGCCGCGCAGGCCATCGGTGCCAGACAGCGGATTGGCGGGCAATGGCGTCAGGCGGGCTCGCTGGGCCGGGTCGGCGCCTTCTCGTTCTTCCCGAGCAAGAACCTGGGCGGCTGGGGTGATGGCGGGATGATGGTCACTCAGGACGAGATGCTCGCCGGCCGGCTGCGCCGGCTGCGGACGCACGGTGGCGCCAAGCAGTACCATCACGACGAGGTAGGCTATAACAGCCGGCTCGACACGGTGCAGGCGGCGGTGCTGCTGGCCAAGCTGCCGTATCTGGCGGGGTGGAGCGCGGCCCGGCGCGAACGGGCGGCCAGCTACACCGCCGCGTTCGACGGTCACCTGGCGATCTGCCCGCCGCGGATTGACCCTGCCAACGAGCCCATCTTCCATCAGTACACCGTGCGAGTCGAGCGGCGCGATGCCCTGGCGGCGCACCTCAAGGCACGCGGCATCGGCTGCGCGGTCTACTACCCGGTGCCGCTCCACCTGCAGCCGTGCTTTTCCCACCTGGGCTACCGGAGCGGTGCGCTGCCCGTCACGGAGCGCGCCAGTGCGACGGTCCTGTCGTTGCCGATCTATCCCGAACTGAGCCCGGGGCAGCAGCAGGCCGTGATCGATGCGGTAACGACCTTTTACCGTTAGGCGCCGGCAGGCCGGGCGCGGAGACAGCAGATGCGGATTGCGGTTATCGGCAGCGGGTATGTGGGACTGGTCACCGGCGCGTGTCTCGCCGAGACGGGCAACGACGTGTCGTGCGTCGACATCGACGCGCGGAAGATCGCCCGACTCCAGGCCAACGACATGCCGATCTACGAACCGGGGCTGGAGGAGATGGTGCGCCGCAACCAGTCCGAGGGGCGGTTGAGCTTCACCACCGATGTCGGGGCCGCGGTCGAGCGATCCCGCGTGGTCTTCATCGCGGTGGGCACCCCACCCGGCGAGGACGGTTCCGCCGATCTCCAGCATGTGCTGGCGGTGGCGACGACCATCGGGCAGCACATGAACGCGCCCAAGATCGTGGTGACCAAATCGACCGTTCCGGTGGGCACCGCTGAACGGGTGCGCGCCGCGGTGAAGGCGGAAACGGCGACAGCGTTCAGCGTCTGCTCCAATCCCGAGTTCCTGAAGGAGGGGGCGGCGATCGACGACTTCATGAAGCCGGACCGGATTGTGGTCGGCGTCGACAGCGACGACGCCCGCGAAGTGATGGGCGAGGTGTACGGCGCCTTCGTCCGCACCGGCAATCCCGTGCTCTTCATGGACATCCCGTCGGCTGAAGTCACCAAGTATGCCGCCAACGCCATGCTGGCGACGCGCATTTCCTTCATGAACCAGATTGCGATGTTCTGCGAGCGGGTCGGCGCGGACGTCAACTTCGTCCGCAAGGGCATCGGAACCGATCGCCGGATCGGGTCGGCGTTCCTCTTCCCCGGCCCTGGCTACGGCGGTTCCTGCTTCCCCAAGGATGTGAAGGCGCTGATCCGCACCGGCAGCGAAGTCGGCATGCCCTTCGAGATCCTCGATGCCGTGGAGCGGGTGAACGAGCGGCAGAAGCAGGTGCTGTTCGAGAAGCTGCGCGCCGCCTTCGGGGGGGAACTCCGCGGCCGGACGATCGCCGTGTGGGGACTCGCCTTCAAGGCCGAGACCGACGACATGCGCGACAGCCCCGCGATCACCCTGATCGAGTCGCTGCTCGCCGCCGGGGTCCGGGTGCAGGCGCACGACCCGAAGGCGATGGAAACGGCACGCCAGTACTTGGGCGACCGGGTGATCTACGCCGCCGATCCCTACAGCGCGGCCAACGGCGCCGATGGTCTGGCCATCGTCACCGAGTGGCTGGTCTACCGCAATCCCGACTTCGAGCGGCTGCTCGGGCTCTTGCGGCGTCCCCTGGTCGTGGACGGCCGCAATCTCTACGATCCGGCCCGGATGGGGACGCTCGGCTTTGAGTATCACGGCATCGGACGGAGAAGCGCATGAGGATCCTCATCACCGGGGCGGCGGGCTTTCTCGGCTCGCACCTCAGCGATCGTTTTCTGGCCGAAGGCCATGAAGTGGTCGGGATGGACAACCTGATCACCGGTGCGCGGGAAAACCTGGCTCAGTTGAAGGACGACCGGCGCTTCGGCTTCGTGCTGCACGACGTGAGTCGTTACATCCAGGTGGATGGGCCGGTGGACGGGGTGCTGCACTTCGCCTCCCCCGCCAGCCCGATCGACTATCTCGAGCTGCCGATCCAGACCCTCAAGGTCGGTTCCCTTGGCACCCACAATGCGCTCGGTCTGGCCAAGGCGAAGGGGGCCCGGTTCTTCCTGGCCTCGACCTCGGAGGTGTACGGCGACCCGCAGGTGCATCCCCAGCCGGAGAGCTACTGGGGCCACGTCAATCCGGTCGGGCCACGCGGGGTCTACGATGAGGCCAAGCGCTTCGCCGAGGCGATCACCATGGCCTACCACCGGTACCACGGGATCGATACCCGGATCGTGCGGATCTTCAACACGTACGGCCCACGCATGCGCGCCCGCGACGGTCGGGTGGTGTCGAACTTCATCGTCCAGGCGCTGAAGGGCGAGCCGCTCACCATCTACGGCGAGGGACAGCAGACCCGGTCGTTCTGCTATGTCTCGGATCTCGTGGACGGGATCTACCGGCTCTTCATGAGTGATCACTGCGATCCGGTGAACATCGGGAATCCCAACGAGTTCACCGTGCGGCAGCTGGCCGAGCTGGTGCTGAAGATCACCGGCTCGCGCTCGAAGATCGAGCAGCGTCCGCTGCCGACGGATGACCCGAAAGTGCGTCAGCCCGATATCACCAAGGCACGCACACTGCTGGGATGGGAAGCAAAGGTACCGCTCGAAGAGGGGCTGCAGCGCACCGCCGCCTACTTCCGCGATCATCTCTCCCGATGACCCAGGTTCTCGTCACCGGGGCTGCGGGATTCATCGGCTCCCATCTGGTGGAGCGGCTGCTGGCCAGGGGCGATTCCGTCGTGGGGCTCGACAACTTCGATCCTTTCTACCCGCGCCCGGTCAAGGAACGCAATCTGGCCGTGGCACGGGCTCAGGCCGGATTCCGCTTCCACGAGCTCGACCTGCTGGACACCGCGGCGCTGGTCCCGCTCCTCACCCCGGAGACGGTGGTCGTGCATCTCGCCGCCAAGGCCGGGGTGCGCCCCTCGCTGGCGGATCCCGCCGGATACCTGCGCGCCAATCTGGGCGGGACCCAATCGCTGCTCGATGCGGCCCACCAGGCGGGCGCAACCCGGCTCGTCTTCGGCTCCTCCTCCTCGGTCTACGGCGACGACACGCCCGCCCCGTTCCGGGAGGATGCGCCGGCGATGCACCCGATCTCGCCCTACGCGGCGACGAAACGGTCGGGGGAGCTCGTCATCGAGGCGCTCGCGCCCCACCAGCGGCTGCGGGCCATCGCCCTGCGGTTCTTCACCGTGTACGGCCCGCGCCAGCGCCCCGACCTTGCGATCCACGGCTTTACCCGGCGGATGCATGCCGGGCAGGCGATCACGATGTTCGGTGATGGCAGCGACGCCCGCGATTACACCTATATTGATGACATCGTCTCCGGGGTAGTGGCTGCGGTCGACTGGACGGCAGGTGCGCCGGTCGGGCTCGAGATCGTCAACCTGGGTGGCAACGAGACCATTCCGCTGCGCCGCATGATCGCCGAAATTGGCACCGCGCTGGGCGTGGCGCCGCGGGTCGAGCAGTCCGGCCGGCAGCCGGGCGATGTACGACTGACATCGGCCGACCTGACCCGCGCCGGTCAGGTGCTCGGCTACCGTCCGGCAACTCCGTTCCCCGAAGGTATCCTTCGCTTCGTCGCCTGGTATCGAGAGACTCATGCGCGTCAGTGATGAACCGCTGATCAATCAGGCCCGCGACCGTTTCGCCCTGCAGGACTACTACGGCGCGGTCCACCTGCTGCAGGAGATCGTGGAGTCCGGCCGCAGCTTCGCCGACTGCTACCACCTCCTCGGCCTGAGCTACGCCATGCTGGGACAGCCCCAGCGGGCGCTGGAACACTTCGGGCACGCGCTGGAGCTGAACCCGCGCTACATCGAGGCGCATATCCATCGCGGGATCCTGCTGAACGACCTCGGCCGTACCGACGAAGCGACCGACGCCTTCAAGCATGCCGCCTCGCACAACGAGAGGCAGTCCTCCGGCTTCCCGGCGCACGTCGCCTCGAATCTCGCCAACCAGCACGCCATGCTGGCCTCGGCGTACGCCGAGTCCGGGGCCATGACCGAGGCCATCGAGCAGTACCGCCGTGCCGTCGCCCTCGGTCCCGCCTTCGCCGATCTGCGGTACAAACTGGCCCGCGCGCTGCTGGAGACCGGCGATGTCCTCGCCGCCCGCGAAGAACTCGAATCGGTGGTTCGCGACCGGCCCAACTTCATCGACGCACTCGCCTCACTCGGACTGGCACGCTACCTCTCCGGGGATGCGACGGGGGCGCAGCAGGTCTGGCGGGAATGCCTCCTTGCCCGGCCCAAGAATGCCCGGGTCGAGGCCTACCTCGCCATGCTGGAGCGGGCGGCCGAGTGAGAGGCTGGCTGTTCGGTCTGTGCCTCGCGGTGGGGTGCATCGGCTCGGCGGCGGATCATGAGCGTCTGGGCGACACTGCCTACGCCCTGGCCGAATACGCCACCGCGCTCGGGGAGTACCGTGCCGCGGCGCGAGATCCCGGCGCCTCCGGTGTCTGGGCCAAGCTGGCCGCGACAGCGGTCCGCACCGGGGACTACCGCGACGCCGCCGAGGCCTATGCCCGGCTCGCGGCCCTCGACCCGAGCCGGGCGACCGAAGCGGCCCGTGGCCTGGAACTGGTGGCGCTCGCCGCGAGCCGCGACGATGTGCCCGCGGCGCTGCAGCTGGCTGTGGACGCGCTGCGGAAACTCGCGCCGGAACGGGTCACCGGATCGCAGGCACTCGCGGTCATGCGGGGGGGGCGGCTGCCGGCCTCCGATGCCGCGGCGCTCGGTCCGCGGGCACTGGCGGCGGCCGGCGATGCGGCCACGGTGGACCTGATGCTGGTCGGATATGCCGAGGCGCTGCAGGCGACGACTGCCTGCGGCGAGGCGGCCGATGCCTTCCAGGCGGTGCTGCGCCGCTCGCGTGACGCATCCATCCGGGCCCGGGCAGCGGCGGGACTGGGGGGATGCGGCCTGCAGCTGGGCCGCGAGGCGCTCGCGATCGACCGGCCGGAGATGGCGGCACGCTGGTTCAGCCGGGTGCTGTCGGTGGATTCGACTTCGGACCGTGGTCGTGGCGCGCTGCTCGGGCTGGGCGATGCCCGGGTGGCGCAGGGCGACCTGCTCGGGGCGACGATCGCCTATCAGGATGTGCTGGACGCCAGCGCGAGCGATTCGTTCGCGACCGAGGCCGGCCAGCGGCTCGCCCGATTGGGCGCCGCGGCGGCCACGGCGGATTCTCAGTGAGGATGTACGTTATGCAGCAGGTGGCTTCCCGCGCATTGCTCGTCGCGCTGCTCTGTCTTGCCGGGTGTGGTCGCGGGAATCAGCCCCGAACGCCGGCGCCGCTGCGCACCGAGGTCTCCGGGGCCGAGCTCGACTCCCTCTGGGCCCGCGCCATGGCCAAGTACACTGGTGGCCACTGGCACGACGCCGCGACCTTGTTCGAGCGGGTGACCCTCGAAGTCCCCGCCACCGATACGCTGGCCATCGCCGCGCACTTCCGCCTGGCGGAATGCTACTTCGCGCAGAAGAGCCAGCTGCAGGCGGCGCGGGAGTTCCGCCGGGTCTCGGATGACTCGCCGACTTCGCACCTGGCGCCTGAGGCGCTCCTGCGGGCCGGCGACGCCTACGCCGACCTGTGGCGAAAGCCCCAGCTGGACCCGACCTACGGCCAGACGGCCCTCTCCACCTACCAGGAGCTGCTGAATCGCTACCCCGATGCGCCGGCGGCGGCCCGGGCCCGGCTGCAGATCGGCCAGCTGGAGGAGTTCTTCGCCATCAAGGAGCTGCGCTCGGCGGAGTACTACTTCCGGCTCAAGGCGTATGACTCCGCGATCCTCTACCTGAAGGATCTTGTCGCTACCTATCCCCGCTCCGCGGTGACTCCCGCCGCGCTGCTGAAGCTGGTCGCGGCGTACCGCATCGTCGGTTACACCGAAGACCTGCAGGAGACCTGCGGATACATCCGCCGGTTCCATCCCGCGACCCAGGGGCTGGACCAGAGCTGTCCCGCGGCGGTGGATAGTGCGGCCGCCGGGACATGACACGACGGGACCAGGGCCGCGCCTGACCCCGGGTGGGGCATGATCGGGCTGTTCGGTGGTTCGTTCGACCCGATACACCACGGCCACCTGCTGGTCGCCCAGGTGGTAGCCGAATCGCTTGGTCTGGAGCAGGTGCGCTTCCTTCCCGCGGGACAGCAACCATTCAAGCAGGACCGGCACCAGGCGCCCGCGGCGTCGCGGGCGGTGATGGTCGCGCTCGCGATCGCGGGCGAGCCGCGCTTCGCGCTCGACACCATCGAGCTTGATCGCCCCGGTCCGTCCTACACCGTCGACACGCTGCGCCTGCTGCGCCGCCGGGAACCCGCCGCGCGGTTCGCCGTGATCATCGGCTCGGATACCGCGCGCGACCTGCCCAAGTGGCGGGAGCCCGACGCGCTGCCGGATCTCGCCGAGTGGATCGTCGTCGCCCGACCCGGCATACCGTTGCCGGAGCTGCCCTGGGCGGTGCGGGTTGTCACGGTGCCGGCGATCGATATCTCCGCCACCGCCGTGCGCGCCCGGGTGGCCGCGGGGCGCTCGGCGCGCTACTGGGTGCCGGAGGGGGTGGCCCGGTTCATCAGCGGGGAAGGGTTATATTTGCCCGATGCTCAAGACGATTATTACCAAGGTCTTCGGGACCCGGTTTGACCGCGAAGTCAAGAAGATGCAGCCCCTCGTGGACGCCATCAAACGGCACGAGGAGGCGTTGACGTCCTTCTCCAACGAACAGATTCAGGGCCAGACGGCGATCTTCCGCGGCCGGATCGCCGAGAAGACGGGCACGATCAAGGCGGAACTGGACCAGGTCCGGCAGGAGCGGCACGATTGCGCCGATCCGGCGGAGCGGGACCGGCTCGACAACCGGGCGCACCATCTCGAGATCGAGTACAAGAAGGGGCTGGCGCTGGCGCTCAACGACCTGTTGCCCGAGGCGTTCGCCACGGTGCGCGAGGCCTGCCGGCAGCTCGCCGGTACCACCGTCATGGTGACCGGGCGCGAGATGACCTGGGACATGGTGCCCTACGATGTGCAGCTCATCGGCGGCATCGTGCTGCATCAGGGCCGGATCGCGGAGATGGGCACCGGCGAAGGCAAGACGCTCGTCGCCACCCTGCCGCTGTACCTGAACGCCCTCGCCGGCCGGGGCGCCCACCTCGTCACCGTCAACAACTACCTCGCCCGGCGCGACTCCCAGTGGATGGGGCATGTCTTCGGCTACCTCGGCCTGACCGTGGCCTGCCTGGATGACACCGAACCCTCCTCGCCGCAGCGCCGTGCCGCGTACAACGCCGACATCACCTACGGCACCAATAACGAATTCGGCTTCGACTACCTGCGCGACAACATGGTCTTCTCGCTGGACCAGCGGGTGCAGCGGGACCATGCCTACGCCATCATCGACGAGGTGGACTCGATCCTCATCGACGAAGCGCGTACTCCGCTGATTATCTCCGGCGCGGTCGGCAACGAGACCGACGACAAGTATCAGCAGCACAGTCGGCAGGTGGTGGAGATGGTGCGGAAGCAGACCGCGGTGGTCAACACGCTGCTGGCGGAAGCCGAGCCGCTGCTGGAAGATCCGAAGACCATCTCCGACGCCGCGCTCAAACTGTATATCGCCCGGCTGGGCAACCCGAAGAACAAGAAGCTGCTCAAGATCCTGAACGAATCGGGCGTCAAGACCGCCGTGCAGCGGGTGGAGCTGGACCATATCGCGGACCGCAAGCTGCCCACCCGCAGCCAGACCATGCGGGACCTGGAGGAGAAGCTCTACTTCGTGCTGGATGAGCGGGGCCACTCCGTCCACCTGACGGACCAGGGCTCGGCGGCGATGTCACCCAACGATCCGTCACTGTTCATCGTGCCGGATATTTCGGAGCTGGTGCACGCCATCGACAAGGATCCGCACCTCACGCCGGCAGAGCGGGTGACCCGGCGCCGGGAAGTCGAGGGCGAATACGCCATCAAGAGCGAAAAGCTGCACATCATCCACAAGCTGCTGCAGGCGCATGTGCTCTACGAGCCTGAAGTGGACTACCTGGTCCAGGATGGCCAGGTGGTGATCGTGGACGAGTTCACCGGCCGCGTCATGCCGGGCCGGCGCTGGGCGGACGGCCTGCACCAGGCGGTGGAGGCCAAGGAAGGGGTGCAGGTGAAGGGCGAGACGCAGACCCTCGCCACGATCACCATCCAGAACAACTTCCGCATGTACGACAAGCTGGCCGGCATGACCGGCACCGCGGAGACCGAGGAGCAGGAGTTTTACTCGATCTACGGGCTCGACGTCGCCGTCGTACCGCCCAACCGGCCGGTGCGCCGGCTGGACGAGGAGGACCGGATCTACAAGACCCGGCGGGAAAAGAACAACGCCATCCTCGATGAGGTGGAGCGGCTGCATGCCGCCGGCCTCCCGATCCTGATCGGCACGGTGAGCGTGGAAATGTCGGAGACGCTCTCGCGCCAGCTCAAGCGCCGCGGGCTCAAGCACGAGGTGCTCAACGCCAAGTATCACCAGCGGGAAGCGGAAATCGTGGCGAACGCCGGTGCGGGCAAGGCCATCACCATCGCGACCAACATGGCCGGCCGCGGCACCGACATCAAACTCGGCGCCGAGGTGCTGAAGGTGGACGACACCGACGGCCTGCAGATCATCGGCACCGAGCGGCACGAGTCCCGCCGCATCGACCGCCAGCTCCGCGGCCGCGCCGGCCGGCAGGGCGATCCCGGCCGCTCGCTCTTCTTCCTGTCGCTGGAAGACGACCTGATGCGGATGTTCGGCTCCGACCGGATCGCGGGGTGGATGGACAAGGGCGGGGCGGAAGAGAACGAGGTCATCTCGCACCGCTGGGTGACCGGCGCCATCAGCCAGGCGCAAAAGCGGGTCGAGCTGCAGAACTTCCAGAGCCGGAAACGGCTGCTGGAGTACGACGACGTCATGAACCAGCAGCGCGAAGTCGTCTACTCGCTGCGTCTCTTCGCCCTGGAACGGGGCGAGCAGCTCAAGGCGGAAGCCATCCGGATGGTCGACCGGGCCGTCGAGCGGGTGGTCACGCTCAGCCTGGTGGACGCGGAGAGGCCCGAGGACTGGGACCGGGGCGGCATCCAGACCACGCTGCTGCAGCAGTACCTGGTGCAGGCGGATGACATCGGGGAAGTCGGCAAGACCCCGACGCAGGAGCTGCTGCTGACCGCCGCGCGTGACGCCGGCCGGGAGGCGTTTCACCGCAAGCTCGAGTACCTGATCGATTTCGGGAAGCAGGTCGGGGCGACGGATGTCGACCACCAGGTGCTCTCGACCGTCATGCTTACGGTGCTGGACGAGAAGTGGAAGGATCATCTCTACGATCTGGACCAGCTCCGTAACGCCATCCAGTACCGCGCCTACGGACAGCGTGATCCACTGGTGGAGTACAAGAAGGAGGCCTTCGAGATGTTCGAGGACCTCATGCGCGATATCCACGCGACGTTCACCGAGCGTTTCCTCAAGATCCAGGTGTCGGCGGAAGGGCCCCGACCGGCACCACCGCGTCCGGCACCGCGCACCGAGACCGGTCCCGCCGCGACCGGGTCGGACGACATGTTTGCCCCGGAGGCGCGGATGGCGCCGCCACCGCAGATCGGCCCCCGGCTGCCCCCACCTCCGCCGATCACCACCAACCGCGGGCCGCTGGTGTCAGGCGCTCCCACGGGCAGCGCCGAGGTCGGCCGCAACGATCCCTGCCCCTGCGGTTCGGGCAGGAAATACAAGAAATGCCACGGGGCGGGGAGGTAGCGGCGCTCTTTCCTGCGCGCTGCCGCAACGTTCTGTACCCCACGGCGTGCCCCGGCCCGGTATGGTCGGGGCATGCGACTCTCCTCTCTTGAACCCGACCGCCCGCGCGAACGCCTCTGGCGTCTCGGAGCCGGCGCGTTGACGTCCACCGAACTTATCGCCATCCTGTTAGGGACCGGTTGCGGCGGGCTGCCGGCATCCGCGCTTGCCGGACAGCTGCTGGAGCGGGTCGATGGCTCGTTGCGGGGACTTGCGGCGCGGCCTCCGGCGGAGCTGACCCGGACGGTTGGCATCGGTTCCGCCAAGGCCGCCCGGTTGCTCGCCGCCTTCGAACTGGCGACGCGCCTGCTGCAGGAGCAGCGCCCCGTGCTCCCGCTGATCCGGGACCCGGCGGATGTGGCGGCGCTGCTGGGGCCGAGGCTGCGGGACCTGGCGGTGGAGGAGTTCCATGTGCTCGCGCTCGACAGTCAGAGCCGGGTGCGGCGGGATGTGCTGATTTCCCGCGGGCTGCTGAACAGCGCCCTGGTGCATCCGCGCGAAGTATTTCGGGCGGCGATCGCCGAAGCGGCTGCCGGCATCATCGTGGTACACAATCATCCGAGCGGCGACCCGACGCCGTCACCGGAGGACCAGGCGGTCACCCGCCAGCTGGTGGAGGCCGGACGCCTCCTCGACCTGCCGGTGTATGATCATGTGATCGTCGCTGGCGACCGTTTTCTGAGCTTCGTAACCGCGGGACTGCTGTGACCGGTACCCTGCCCGACATCGCCCCGGAATTCCGCACCCTGCTCGAGCGCCACCGTGACCGGCTGGATCTCGACCAGATTGACCGTGCGCTCCGCTTCAGCGCGTCGGCCCACCGCGGCCAGAAACGGGTGTCCGGCGAAGACTTCATCCACCACTCGATCGCGGTCGCCTGCACCCTGATGGAGCAGCAGCTCGACACCACCTCGATCGTCGCCGCCCTGCTGCATGATGTGGTCGAGGACTCGGATATCCGCACCGAGGATATCGCCCGCGAGTTCGGGATCGAAGTCGCGGCCATCGTGGACGGGCTCACCAAGATCGCCTCCCTCACCTTCCGCTCCACCGCCGAGCAGCAGGTGGAGAACTATCGCAAGCTGCTGCTGTCGATCGCCAAGGATGCCCGCGTCATCATCATCAAGCTGGCCGATCGGCTGCATAACATGCGGACCCTCGACGCGCTGTCGCCGGAGAAGCGCCAGCGCATCGCGACGGAAACCCGCGAGATTTACGCCCCCCTGGCCCACCGTTTCGGCATGGCCGGCATCAAGGCCGAACTCGAGGACCTGACCTTCAAGTATCTCGAACCGGAGGAGTACGAGGCGCTCTCGCTGCAGGTCTCCGCCAAGCGAGCCGAGCGGGAGGAGTCGATCCTCAAGCTGAAGGTCCCGCTGGAAGCCGAGATCAAGCGGGCGGGCCTCGAGGGCATCGACGTCACCGGCCGGCCCAAGCATCTCTGGTCGATCTACCAGAAAATGAAGCGGCGCAACAAGCCGTTCGACGAGATCTACGACCTGATGGCCGTCCGGGTGATGGTCAAGAATGTGCAGGAGTGCTACCACGTGCTGGGCGTGATCCATCACACCTGGACCCCGCTGCAGGAGCGGATCAAGGACTATATCGCGAGTCCCAAGTCCAACGCCTACCAGTCGCTCCACACGACGATCTTCGGGCCCGGCGGCCATCTCTTCGAGGTGCAGATCCGCACGGCGGAGATGCACCGCACCGCGGAATACGGCATCGCCGCGCACTGGCTCTATAAGAGCGACCCGAAGAGCAAGGACATCGAGCAGAGCTTCAGCTGGTTCCGCCAGCTGCTCGAGCTGCAGCAGGATGCCCACTCGCCTGAGGAATTCCTCGAGTTCCTCAAGGTCGATCTCTTCCAGGACGAGATCTTCGTCTTCACCCCCAAGGGAGATGTGAAGCAGCTGCCCAAGGGTGCCACGCCGATCGACCTCGCCTTCATGGTCCACACCGACGTCGGCTACCGCTGCCAGGGTGCCAAGGTGAATGGCCGGATCGCGCCGCTGCACCGGGAGCTGAAGAACGGTGACACGGTGGAGATCTTCACCGGCCCCAATCCGCGGCCCAGCCGTGACTGGCTGGCCCATGTCAAGACGGCGCGCGCCCGCCACAAGATCAAGGCTTGGATCCGGCACCAGGAGGATGTGGAGGCACAGGCGCTCGGTCGCGACCTCCTGGCCCGCGAGACCAAGCGCCGCCGCCTCTCCGGCCCCGAACCCGAGAAGCTGAAGCGCGCCGCCGAATCGCTCGGCCTCGCCGATGGCCGCCTGCTGGAGGCCGCCCTCGGCCGGGGTGACGTCACGATCATGCAGGCCATGCGCGCGCTCTACCCCGACATGCCGGCCGATGATCTGCAGGAGCAGAAACCCGGCGTGATCGGGCGGGTGATCGATCGGATCCGGCTCGGCAGCGGGATCAGGATCCAGGGCCTCTCGGGCCTGATGGTACGCTACGCCCAGTGCTGCCAGCCGGTGCCGGGAGATCAGGTGGTCGGCTACGTGACCCAGGGCCGCGGCATCTCAATTCACCGGGCGGACTGCCCCAATCTCCTGACTCTCACCGGCGAGGGGCGCCGGGTCGAGATCGACTGGCAGGAGGTGAAGGGCGAGGCCTTCGCCGTCCAGCTGGTGGTGAGCGGCGAGGATCGCCGTGGGCTCTATGCCGACGTGATGCAGGCGATCAGCCAGAGCGGCACCAATGTAAAGGCCGCCGAGTTGAATACCCGCGACGGCACGGTGTTCAGCACGATTGTCGTGGAGGTCGACAACCGCATTCATCTCGCCAAGGTCATCAAGGTCATCCGCAAGGTCCGCGGGATCACCGACGTGGAGCGGCGCGAAGCCTCCGGCGGCACCTGATCTCCCATTCCCCGCGCCCGCCTGCACTGTTACATGGGCCGACCTTGCCCCTGAGCCGTGGAGTTCCCGTGCGCTTCCCTTCCGTCAGGTTCCGCCTCACTCTGCTCGTTCCAGCGCTCCTCGGCATAGCCGCGTGCCAGCAATCGGCGCCGGCTGCTTCCACCGTCTCCGCCTCGGTATTCAAGCCGGTGGATGTGCCCAACGTCGTGCGCGATCCCGCCGATGTGCCGCAGCCGCTGGCGGGGCGGGGGCCCACGACCGTCGTTGTCACCATGACGGTCAAGGAGGTCGTCTCCGATATCACTGCGCCTTCTCCCCGCTGTACTACCACATTTCGCAGGGAATGTATGGGGTGATCGTGGTGGAACCGCGCGGCGGGCTGCCCAGAGTGGACCGTGAGTTCTACGTGGTGCAGGGCGAGTGGTACACGGCCGGCGCCAACGGGGCCAAGGGGCACCAGGAGTTCAGCCAGGACAAGGCCATGGCGGAACAGCCGGAGTATTTCACCTTCAACGGGCACACCGCGGCACTTACCAGGGTCCGCCCGCTCAAGGCGAAGGTGGGCGAGCGGGTGCGGATCTTCTTCGGTGACGGCGGGCTCAACGTCGGCTCCAACTTTCACGTGATCGGCGAGGTGCTCGACAAGGTCTACGCCGGTTCGCCGACGACCTACACCGCGAACGAGGAGACCTGGTACACGCCTCCCGGGTCGGCCGCCATCTTCGAATTCAAGCTCAATGAGCCGGGCAACTATCTGCTGGTGGACCATGCGCTCTGGCGGGTGGCCAAGGGCGCGGCGGGTGTGCTCGCGGTCGAGGGGAACGCCGACACCATGATCTACCGCCCCACGCCGGCCGGCAGCGGCGGACACTGAAGGTCCGCCTGAACGGCGCTGACGACCCGCCAGCCGGCGCCCACGCCTCCACGGCTATCGAGACACCGGGGATGACTGGCGGCGTCATACCCGGTTCTGGGCGCCGGCGCCTCACAAACCCGTGGGCTGGCGCGCTCTCCCGGCGCAGGTAGGTTGAACGCACCCCCACCGGGACGTTCGTGAGCGACATCCCTCCTTCTCTCCGCGCAGCCCTGGCCGAGCGCTACCCGCTGGAGCGGGTCCTCGGGCAGGGTGGCATGGCTACGGTGTATCTGGCCCGCGATCTCAAGCACGGTCGCCCCGTCGCCGTGAAGGTCCTTCGTCCCGAGATCGGCGTGCTGCTCGGCCGCGACCGCTTCGAGCGGGAGATCCGCCGTACCGCCTCCCTCAACCATCCCGGCATCATCCCGGTCCACGACAGCGGCGAGGCTGCCGGGTATCTCTATTACGTCATGCCGGTGGTTGAGGGCGAATCGCTCAAGGAACGGTTAGTCCGCGAGGGCCGGCTGTCGCTGAGCGAGGTGGGCCGACTGGTGGACGAGGTCGCCGGTGCCCTGGATTATGCCCACCAGCGCGGCGTCGTCCACCGTGACATCAAGCCGGCCAATATCCTGCTGAGCGGTGGCCACGCTATCGTGACCGACTTCGGGATCGCGCTGGCCACCAGCGAGATCGACGAGAGCCGCCTCACGGAGACCGGCGGGTCGGTGGGCACGCCGGCCTACATGAGCCCGGAGCAGGCCGCGGGACACCGGGACCTCGATCCCCGATCCGACCAGTACAGCCTGGCCTGCATGGTTTACGAGATGCTGGGCGGCGATCCCCCATTCACCGGCAGTACCCCCCAGGCGGTGATCGCACGACAGATCACCGACCTGCCGCCATCGCTCTCCACCATCCGGCCGGACTTGCCGGCAGGCGTCGAGCAGGCGCTGCGGCGGGCGCTCAGCAAGGTGCCGGGCGACCGCTTCGCATCCGTGGGGGAGTTCGCGACGTGGCTGCGGGAGGCCGGCACCGGCTCCGGGCCTGCGATAACTCTTCCGGCGCGCGGCACCCGGCCGCGTTCCCGGTGGGGCCGAGTGGCCATCGGGGCGGCACTGGGGGTGCTGCTGCTGGGCGCGGGGTCATGGGTGTGGGCTCGGGTGGTGGCGGGGAAGCACGACGTGATCCGGTCGATTGCGGTGCTCCCTCCCGAGAATCTGGCCGGCGACTCCAGCCGCGCCTACCTCATTCCCGGTATCCAGGAAGGGCTGATCACAGAGCTGGGCCAGCTCGGCGAGGTCCGGGTGAAGTCCCGTAACGCCGTGCTCTCCTTCTGGGACGAGACGCATTCGATTCCCGGGGTGGTCGAGGGATTGAACCTCGACGGGGTGGTCGAGCTTGCGATCCTGCCAACTGGAGGGAACCTCCAGATCACTGCCAAGCTGGTGCGGGGGCGTGATCTCGACGTCGTGTGGGCGCAGACCTACAGTATCGCCGAGCCGGACCTGCTGCGGACGCTCGCGAGTCTGGCGCGCTCGGTGGCGGAAGCGGCGGGCGTACCGATCTCCAGGACCACCCGCACTCGCCTGACGGCCGTCCGGCAGGTGAATCCGGAGGCCTACGCCCTGGTCGAGCGGGCACGGGCCAGCGATAGATGGGAGAAGGCAGGTCAGGAGCAGGCGCACCGGTATCTGTCGGAAGCACGGCTGATTGACCCATTGTACGCGCCGGCCTACGCGCTCCTTTCCAAAGTGATGACGGTCCAGCTCCTGCTCGGCTACCTGCGTCCTGTTGAATATGGGCCGCAGGTGGTCCAGGCGGCCCGCAAAGCGGTGGAACTGGATTCCCTGGATGCGGCCAACTGGACGGCGCTGGCGGAAGCAGAGTTCTGGATCAACTGGGACCGCGTCGCGGCGGAGCGGGCGTTCACGAAAGCCAACGAGCTCAACCCGAGCCTCGTGGGCGCATCTACAGGGCATTCCACGTACCTCACCCTCACCGGCCGATTCGACGAGGCCATCGCGGAAATCGAGCGGGTGGAGCGGAACGACCCGCAGAGTGACGAAGCACGGCTGCAGGTCCACTGGGTCCACTTCAATGCCCGGCGATATCCGGAGGCACTGGCGCTTTGGAAGGGGCGGACCGACAAGTGGTTCTTGCAGCAGATTTCTTGGGACTACGTGATGCTTGATTCGGCGGCCAAGGCCATCGCGCTCACCGAACGCGTGCTCGCCGACACCACGGGGCCTAACGATGGTTTCGCCCTCTCGACCGCCGCCGGGGTTTACGCCCTTGCTGGGCGCCCGCGTGAGGCTCGGCGCCTCCTCGATTCCACCTTCGTCTGGGCCCGGCGGGAGGAGCGGCCGCTCGATCCGTACATGGTGGCGCTGACATACGCCACACTCGGCGATGATGTGGAGGCGATCCGCTGGCTGGAGCGAGTCCTGGCGGAGCGCTGGCCCAGCATGATGTTCGCAGCGGTGGAGCCGTGGCTGTCCGACCGGTTTCGCACCCTGCCGCGGGTTCGGGAGATCTTTCGCGCCGCCGGGCTCCCGGAGTGGGCCTCCCAGCCGTTCAGGGAGCGCCCGACCCCCTGAGCGACGCGACCAGCGCCTGGGTCTCCGGAGCGGGCGCGGTGTCGAACTCCGTGGCAAGCAGCTTCACCAGTCGCTCGTAACTCGCCAGGGCGGCCCCGGGGTCGCCCCGCTGGACCTGCATCGCGATCAACGTCCGCCAGGCTGGCTCGTCGAGGGGGGCGAGTTCGACTGCGCGGTGGACCCAGGACAACGCCACCGCGCTGTCGCCATCCCGGCTTGCCTCTGCCAGCCGCAGCGCACACCGGACCGCGCGGCGGCGATACGCGGCCCGGCGTTCCTCGATCCAGCGCTCCACCTCGACCAGCCCGGAGAGATGCAGACCGGCGAGAAACTCCCCCCGATAGAGCGCCAGCGCTCCGGCCGGGTCATCCTCCTTCAGCGCCCGTTCGAACCCGAGCGCATCCACCCTGAGCCGGGCGGGATCCACCCTGATGACCTCGTCCCGGGGATTCGGCATCGTGTCGGCGCCGAGGTGGCGCCTGAGCATGGTCAAGGCCTGACGGAGCGCGTTGCGCGCGGGGCTCGTGGCCGACTCCGGCCAGAACAGAGAGATGAGCAGGTCCCGCCGGCAGCCATCGGGGTGCCCGATGGCGACCAGCGCCAGCAGGGCCAGCCGCTTGGGCTGGTTCATGAGCGGGGCGATCCGGTGCCCCTCCGGGTCGAGGAGGGCGGGTACACCGAAGCTGCGGAACTCGAGCATGAGAGTCGACGGAGGGGATTGCGTCCAGATAACGTTGCGAAGCCTGAGTGGATAACGTGGAGCTCGTATGATACCGGCACAAGACCACCCGCTCATCATGACCATGGGTTTCACCGCTGCAAGGAGTCCCTCGTGACCACATCCAGACGCCTGCTTCTCGCCATCGCTCTGTTCACCACGCTTCCGCGCGTGACTGCGGCCCAGGACGTCACCGGTCACCTGGAGGGGCGGGTCACCGGCCCCGACAGCCTGCCGCTCCCGGCGGTTGAGGTCATTGTGGAGGGGACGGGGCTCCCCGGCATGCGCCTCACCCGGGCCGACAATCGTGGGCAGTACCGGGTGGAAGCCCTCCCCGTGGGCACCTACCAGGTACGCCTGCGGCTCATCGGTTACCGCCCTGTCGTCCTCTCCGGGATCGGCATCCGGCTCGGGCGCACGGCGACGGTGCCGACCGTGGCGCTCGAGGTGCTCACGGCGGTTCTCGAGGAACTCCAGGTCACCGCAGAGCGGCCGCTATTCGACCCGGCTTCCGCAGCCGGCGGCGGCAACCTGGTGGCAGACCAGTTCGACGAGCTCCCGATCGAGCGGAGCTACCGCACCCTCCCCGCGCTCCTGCCCGGCGTCAACCTGGAGCAGGAGGGCCTGAACATCGAGGGGGCGACCGGCCTCGAGAACCAGTACTTCATTGACGGTGCCAACGTCACCGACATGAACTCCGGGATCGCCAGCACCATCCTGCCGCCGGACTTCGTGCAGGAGGTTCAGGTCCGGACCGGCGGCTACGAGGCCGAGTATCGCGGCGCCCTGGGCGGCAACATCAACGTGGTGACCCGCTCGGGGGGGGATCGGCTCCGGGTACAGGTGTTTGGCTACAGCGTGACCAACCGGCTCACAGCGGAGCCGAGCGCGGTACCGGGCAATACCGCCACCGGCGACTTCTCCCGCTATGACGGCGGGGCCAGCGTCGGGGGACCGCTCGTCCGGGAGCGGCTCTGGTTCTTCGGCGCGTACAACCACTCGGTGGAGCGGGAAGAGAATCTGGTGCCCGGCTTCGGGAACTACGACGCGGAGCGGACCCGGAACTCCTTCGCGGCCAAGCTGACATGGCAGCCGGGTCCCCGCACCACGATTCTGACCTCGGTGATCGGAGACCCCACCTCGGAAACTCCGGTTGGGAGCCACAACGGTGGACTGCTGAATCCCGATCCCCTCCTTGGCCGAGGGCAGACCGGAGGCGTGGCGGTGTCGGTCATCGGGACCCACACGGTAAACCCGCGCCTGCTCCTCAAGGGAACCGCCTCCTGGGTGCGACAGGCCGATCAGCTCGCGGCCGCCACGGCGCGTGGTGCGTCCGAGGACTGGTATCTCGATAGTAGCAACGTGCTTTCCGGTGGGTACTCCGATGACAAGGACGTCATCAACCAGCGGCTCACCGCGGGGCTATCGGCCTCCTACGCCGCCGGGGCCCACCAGCTCAAGGCTGGTCTCGAGCTCGCGGAACATCGCCTGACCCAGTCCTGGGTCACACGGCAGGTCTTCCAGGAGCGGCCAACCGGTTACACCCTTCTGCTCTTCGACCAATTCGGGAGCATCAAGAGCCGACTGCCATCGGCCTTTCTGCAGGATGCCTGGACCGTGGGACGGCATCTCACCCTCAATGCCGGCCTGAGGTGGGACGGACAGTACCTCTTCGGCAGCGATGGCCATCTGAGCCTCGCGATCAAGGACCAGTGGCAGCCGCGGATCGGGGTGGTTATGCGACCGGATGCCGAGGGCCGACAGCGCCTCTTCGCGTCCTACGGTCGCTTCTACCAAGACCTGCACCAGAGCCTCGGCTCCCTGTATTACGCGTACGGCTCGGCCTTCGCCTTCCGGTCCTGCCCGCAGGATCCTCGGGTCGATTCCACCGGATGCGACCCGCAACCTCCCGGCTTCACCCGCGTCCCGGATCCCGGCCTCGAGGGACAGTCCTTCGACGAGTGGTCGGTCGGGTACGAGCGCGGACTCTTCCGGCGGGTCACCGCGCGGCTCCGCGCCGTGCACCGTCGGGTGCGCTGGGGAATCGAGGACGGCGAGTCAGTCTCGGGGACCGACACCTCATTCGTCGTTGGCAACCCGGGTCGGGGCTCGCTGGGGAACTACCCGAAAATGCGGCGGGAGTACACCGCCCTGGAATTTGGCCTCGAGGGGCCTCTCACCGATCGCCTCTGGGTGCTCGCTTCCTATGTCTGGTCGCAGACCTATGGCAATCACTCCGGCCTCTACAACTCGGATGAGGGCTACGTCTTCCCGAACGTGAACGGGGCATACGACATCCCCGAGATCCTGGTGAACGGCACGGGCCGCCTGGGCAACGATCGGCCGCATGTCTTCAAGTTGAATGGGGCCTATCGCTTCCCCGCGGGCCTCTCTGCCGGAAGTTCGCTCGTCTGGCAGAGTGGGACCCCGCTGAATGTGCTCGGCGCCATCCCCAATCGCGAGGGATTCTACCACGCCTTCCTCCAGCCCAGAGGCACAGCTGGGCGGACGCCGGCAACCTGGGACTTGGGTTTTCGCTTCTCCTGGTCGGCGAGCGAGGTCCTGAAGACTGAGTGGCGGCCGTCCGTTCTGCTCGACCTGTACCATGTGGGCAGTCCGCGGCGTGCACTGGCCTACGACCAGGTGAAGTTCCGCGACGTTGACGCGCTTGGCAACCAGACCAACCCGAATCCTGACTACGGCGAGCCGCTCAGCTTTCAGCCGCCCATGACCGCCCGCCTCGGCCTGGTGGTGGAATTCTAGAGGCCCGACAGTGCGCACTCTCCTGTCAGCGGTCAGCGCGCTCATCGGATGTTTCGGCTGCGCCGCCGAGGCCGCCCGGCCTGACGTCGCGTTCCTGCCGCTCGAAGCCGTGGCCGGTCCCCTTGGCGGCGTGAGCCTGACCGACAGTCTCCGCCTGGCCGTGACCTGCCGGCTGGAACAGCGGGGGATACGGGTGGCGTTTCCGTCGGTGGACCAGGTGCCAGCGGAGTCCCTCCGGACCCCGGAACAGCTGGGCAGCGAGCTGGGAGCGGCATGGGCGCTGTCGGGCTCGGTGTACGCCCAGGGCGAGAGCCTGCGTGTGGTGCTGCACCTGACGCAGGTTGATGACGACCGAGGGGCGTGGGTCGGGGCCTTTCTGGGCGTAATTCCCGCCATCGACACGTTGGAGGAGGCGATGGCGCGGGCGGTGAGCGCCCGCCTCTTGCTGGGTGGCGGGGAGTTCACGGCAGTGGCAAACGGTCGCTTACCATGTAACCAGGTCGGGTTGCCGGATTGACGGTGCCTCGGGATCGGGTATCCTACGTCCCCATGCCCAACCACTGGCTCCTCAAAACCGAGCCGAAGACCTACAGCTTTGACCGGCTCCTCCAGGAGCAGCGCACCACATGGGACGGGGTCCGCAACAACCTCGCGCTGCAGCACCTGCGCGCCATGAAAGCGGGCGACCGGCTGCTGATCTATCACTCCGGCGCCGACAAGGCCGTGGTGGGAACGGGCAAGGTGACGAAGGCAGCCTATCAGGACCCCAGTCAGGAGGATCCCCGCGTCGTCGTAGTGGATATCGCCGCCGAGGCATGGCTGCCTACACCGGTTTCCCTCGCCGCGCTGAAGGCGGAGCCCGAGTTCAAGGAGTTTCCCCTGATTCGCATGTCGCGGCTCTCGGTCATGCCGGTGCAACCGGAGGTGTGGAAGCGGATCATCGCGCTCGGGGCGGGGAAGGCGTAGCGGGACTCCCCGAATATTTCCCGGCACCGGTGTTATATTGCGGCCATGTCGAGTCCCGCTTTTCAGGTCGTTGCGCCCTTCGAGCCCGCCGGCGATCAGCCCCGGGCCATCGCCCAGCTCACCGCCGGGCTGAAGCGCGGCGACAAGTACCAGACGCTGCTCGGGGTCACCGGGTCCGGCAAGACGATGACCCTGGCCCATGCCATCGCCAATTACGGCAAGCCGACCCTGGTCCTCTCCCACAACAAGACGCTGGCCGCCCAGTTGTACGGCGAGTTGCGCCAGTTCCTGCCGCATAACGCCGTCGAGTACTTCGTCTCGTACTACGATTACTACCAGCCTGAGGCGTACGTCCCCTCCACCGACGTGTACATCGAGAAGGACGCCTCGATCAACGCCGACATCGAGAGCCTCCGGCTGCGGGCTACTTCCAGCCTGATGGAGCGGGACGACGTCGTGATCGTGGCGACCGTCAGCGCGATCTACGGCCTCGGCGACCCGGTGGAGTATCGCCGGCTGCTGGTCACCGCGGTGCGGGGCGAGTCGCCCGGGCGGGATGCGCTGCTCGCCGAGCTGGTGCGGATCCAATACGGCCGCAACGACGTCGCCTTTGATCAGGGCACCTTTCGGGTCCGGGGCGACACCGTCGAGATCTTCCCGGCCTACGCGGAGCAGGCGCTGCGGGTGGAGTTCTGGGGCGACACGATCGAGCGGATCACCAAGATCGATCCGCTCACCGGCAACGCCATTGCCACGCTGGACCGCTGCGCCATCTACCCCGCCAAGCACTTCGTGATCCAGCGGGCCTCGGTGGAGCGCGGGGTCGGGCTGATTCGCGCCGAGCTGGCCGGGCGTCTGACCGAACTGCGGGGGGCGGGGAAGCTGCTGGAGGCGCAGCGGCTCGAGTCCCGGACGACGTACGACATCGAGATGATGCTGGAGGTCGGGACCTGCGCCGGGATCGAGAACTACAGCCGGCCGCTGAGCGGCCGTCAGCCCGGCGAGCGGCCCGCCTGCCTGCTGGACTACTTCCCGCCCGACTTTCTGGTGGTCGCCGACGAGTCGCATGTGACGCTGCCGCAGATCGGCGGCATGTTCAACGGCGACCGCGCCCGCAAGACGACGCTCGTCGAGTACGGCTTCCGCCTTCCGTCGGCGCTGGACAACCGGCCGCTCCACTTTGACGAATTCGTGAGCCTTGCGCCTCAGATGCTCGCGGTTTCCGCGACGCCGGGGGAATACGAGCTTGGACTGTCGGCCGGCCGGGTCGTCGAACAGATCATCCGCCCCACCGGCCTGGTCGACCCGGAGGTGCAGATCCGGCCGGTAAAGGGCCAGGTGGACGATCTGCTCGGCGAGATCCGCGAGCGGGCGGTGAAGCATGAGCGGGTGCTGGTCACGACGCTCACCAAGCGGATGGCGGAAGACCTGACCGACTATCTGCAGCAGACCGGCGTGCGGGTTCGCTACCTTCACTCGGACATCGATACGATCGAGCGAATGGAAATCCTCCGCGGGCTCCGGCTGGGCGAGTTCGATGTGCTGGTCGGTATCAACCTGCTGCGGGAGGGCCTCGACCTGCCGGAGGTGTCTCTGGTGGCCATTCTGGACGCCGACCACGAAGGGTTTCTGCGGTCGGATCGCTCGCTGATCCAGACGGTCGGCCGCGCCGCGCGGCATGTGAACGGCAAGGCGATTCTCTACGCCGATCGCATCACGGGCAGCATGGAGCGCGCGCTCAGGGAGATGGACCGGCGCCGCGATATCCAGCTGGCGTGGAACACGGCGCATGGCATCACCCCGCGCTCGATCATCAAGTCGCTGGAGGAGGTGCGGCTCACCACCCGCGTCGCGGATGCCCGCACCGAGAAGGCGGAGAAGAAGGGGGAGCGCCTGGTCGAGCTCGACTTCCGCGATCCGGCCAAGCGGGCCCAGACCATCGCCGCGCTCGAACGCCAGATGCGCGAAGCCGCGGCGAATCTCGAGTTTGAAGTTGCCGCGATGCTGCGCGATCAGGTCAACGAGCTGCGCGCGCTGGATGCGCCGGATGTGGCGCGGGAGGAGGCCGGGCACAGTCGCCAGGCGGCTGGACGGCGCGGGCGCTTCCGCAAGCGCGCCTGATGCGGCGGCTGGATGAGGCCGAACTGCGGGCGGTGGGCGAGTCGCTCGGCCGGGAGTTGCCGCACGGCTCGGTGATCGCACTCGAGGGAGACCTCGGCGCTGGCAAGACGACCTTCGCCCAGGCGGTGGTGCGCGGTCTCGGGGTCAGGGAGCAGGCGACCAGCCCGACCTACGGGCTGGTGCATCGCTACGACGGTCGCCGGGGGCCGGTCTTTCACCTCGACTGCTACCGGTTGCGTCAGGCGGAGGAAGCCGCCGACCTCGACTGGGAGGGGCTGCTCGCGGAGGGCGACGTGCTGCTGGTGGAATGGCCGGAGCGGGCCGGTGCCTGGCTGCCGGCACCAACTCGGCGGTTCCGTTTCCACCATCTGCCGGACGGCGCCCGGCGCGGGCTGGAGGAGATTGCCTGATGTGGCTCGCGCTGGATACGGCGACGGACCAGGCCTCGGTGGCGGTGGGAGGACCGGGAGGGTGCGCCGCCGAGGAGAGGATCATCGGCGCTCGCCGCCACGCCGTCGCGCTACTGCCGACGGTGCAGCTGCTGCTGGCCTCCGCCGGCACGACGCTCGCCGCCCTCGAAGGGATCATCCTCGCGGATGGACCGGGGAGCTTCACTGGTCTCCGGGTGGGTGCCGCGGTCGCCAAGGCTCTGGTGCGGGGTTGCCCGGTGCGGCTGTGGAGCGCACCGTCCCTTCTCGCCATCGCCCGCCAGGCGTGGGACAACGACCCGGGGACCATTCTCGCCGTGAGCGACGCGTTGCGCGGCGATCTGTATGCCGCGGCCTACCGCTTCCGGCCCGGTGTCGTCGAGACCATCCTGCGGCCGACCGTCGTGCCGGTGGCAATGGTCAGGGAGCGGGTGCCATCCCCGGTCCAGATCGTCGGACCGGCGGCCTCGGTGCTGGGCGGCGCGGCGTCCTGGCCCCGGGCCAGTGCGCTCCTGTCGCTGGTCGGTGTGGCTGGTGGCGCGCGCGCCGTGGCCAATCCCGCCGGCTGGGAGCCGGTCTACGGCCGGCCGGCGGAGGCGCAGGTACAATGGGAGCAGACCCATGGACGAGCCCTTGAACATCCGCCCGGCCGGCCTGGCTGACGCCGAACGCCTGGTGCCACTCGAGCGCCGCTGTTTCAGCGATCCATGGAGCGCACTGGGGTTTGGCGAGCTGCTCGCGGGACCGTTCGGATTCGGCCTCGTGGCGGAGCAGGGCAGGACCATCGTGGGCTATCTCGTCGGCCGGGCCATCGCGGGAGAGGGCGAGATCCTGAATGTCGCGGTCGCCCCGGAATCCCGGAGGCACAGAGTGGGCAGCCGCCTGCTGGAAGCGGCGCTGGAGGTGCTGACCGGACGCGGGGCACGGGAGGTCTTTCTCGAGGTCCGGGAAACCAATGCGGCTGCCCGGGCGATGTACCTGCGCCAGGGGTTCCTTGAGCTGGGGCGGCGGAGGGCTTACTATCGCCAGCCCGTGGAGGATGCCATCGTCCTCCGCCTCGATCTCGCCACCTCGCAGCATTCTGCCCCTGCCGCGGTAACTTTGGGTTAATCCGCTGGCGCGCCCTCGCGCTATGCTGGCGTCCGGTGTCCACCTGTCGTCTGAGTCTTTCCGCTACCTGTCGTGGAGGGTGTCATGAGTCGCAGCCTCAATAAGGTGATCCTGATCGGCAATCTGGGCCAGGATCCCGAAGTGAAGAGCATCGCCAATGGTGGTCGCGTCGCCAACTTCAGCGTGGCCACGGGCCGGCAGTGGACCGGGCCGGCGGGTGACAAGCAGGAGAAGACCGAGTGGCATCGCATCGTCGCCTGGAACAACAAGGGCGGCGCGACGGGGCTTGCCGACGTCGTCGAGAAGTATTGCAAGAAGGGCGACAAGATCTACGTCGAGGGACGGATCGATTACCGCTCGTGGCAGGACAAGGACGGGCAGACCCGCTACACCACCGAGATCGTTGCCACCGAGATCATCCTGCTTGGCGGGAAGGGACAGGGCGGTGGCGAGGGGGCGGGGTACGCGCCGGCCAAGGCTGCTGCCGGTGCCGCGCCCGCCAAGAAGGAGGGCAAGGCCGGGAAAGAATCGTTCGATGATTTCCCCGAGGCGCTCGACGCCGAGGACGACGACCTGCCGTTCTGAGTGGTGTCTCCTCGCCGCCGGTTCTCCGCATGGAGCCGGCGGCGACCGCCCACCCCGCCGTCATCATACTGTCACCCGATCTACCGGCTCGGGTCATCTGGCTTCGCCATCGTGTGATCACCCTCTCCGGGAGATCCCGATGTTCGAGACCCTGCTGGAATCCGGTCGCCGCCGTGCCGTTCCGACTCCTCACGCCGCGATATCACTCACCCTGCATGCCAGCGCGCTGATTGGTGCCATCGCCCTCACCCGGGCTTCGGCGCTCGCGCCATCACACGCCGCTCCCCGCGTCCGGCCAATCGTCTACATCCCCCTGGTTGCGTCCCGGCAAGCCATCGGCGCCTCGCATGGGGCGCAGTCGACGCTTCGCATTGTGAGTGCCGACCATCCGGCATTTGTGGAGCCGGCACGGATTGCGCTCCAGCGGAGCCGGTTTCGCTCCGCCCGAGCGGGGGGGCACACCCGTCTCCGCCTGGGTGCGGCAGTCGATCCGATTCAGCTTGGACTCCGGCGCTCGGTAGGCTGGAACCGTCCCCGGGGCGGAAGATCGTGTGTGACCACGATCACCTGCCCCAAGACAATCGGGGGCTTGTACTTAGCGAGCCAAGTCTCATGTACTCTCTGAGTGGCGCGCTGGAGAACACTGTCATATATTGATTTAACTCATGCTCCCAGACGAGGGTACCGCAATGAACCGACCCGCCCGGAACCGCATGGCCGTCCTTCTGGCCGCGATTCTTATTCCCATCGGCTTGCCGGCCCAGACCGCCCGACCCGAGTCCCACACCGTTCGCCCCGGCGATACCCTGTGGGATCTCTCCCGGCAGTATCTCGGCGATCCCTTCCTCTGGCCCGAGATCTACCGGCTCAACACCAATGTCGTGGAAGATCCCCACTGGATCTATCCTGGCGAGGTGCTGCTCCTGGCTGCCGGCGCGGATGTCCCGGCAGTTCCCGGCGCCGACACGCCCCCGCCGGTCGAGGCGGAGAATGGTCAGGCCACCGCCGAACAGGCGGCTGCTGCGGAACCGGCGATGGCCGATGCAGCAGCGGCCGACGATCAGCCGGCGGAGGCCGGTCTCGCCGAACCGCAGGTCGGCGACATTGTCGCGGCCGACGAGCCGGAACCCTCACGCGACGACGTCGATCTCACCCCACTGGTCGGTCGGGGCAAGCGCGTCGCGAGCACGGAGCCATCGCTGGAGACTTCGCTCGCCCGGGCCTACCGGCCGATCCGCCGCAGCGAGTTCTTCAGCTCCGGGTTCCTTTCCGAGGGTCAGGTGCTCCCCCTGGGCCAGGTGCTCGGCCGCACGACCCCGCTCCAGATCGAAGCGGTCTCCGCTTCGACGCCCGCGATGCCTCACACCCAGGTCGCGATCACGCCCCCCGCAGGGGCGCAGTATCAGGTGGGTGACACCCTCCTCACCGTGCGTCGCGACCGCGCGATCGACGAGTATGGCGACGTGTATATCCCCACCGGACTGCTGCGCGTCGTCGACAACAGCCGCGCCGAAGTGCTGGCGGAGGTGTTGTCCATCTACGGGCCGATCCGCAACGGCCAACAGGTGCTGCCGGCAGAGCGATTCGTTGATCCCGGCAATGTGCGGGCAGTGCCGATCTCCGATGGCGTGAGGGGCAAGGTGATCGCGCAGCGCGACCAGCAGCCGCTCACCGGCCCGCAGGACGTACTCTTCCTGAACCGCGGGCGCACCGATGGTGTCGCCCTGGGTGATATTTTCGAGCTCCGCCAGCGGCCGAGGAACCGTCCCGAGGCCGCGGCGATCATTGACGAGCCGATGGCCACCGTGCAGGTGGTTCACGTCAGCGAGCGCACCAGCACCGCCCGCGTGGTCCGGGTGACCCAGCCCGACGTCTCCGCGGGGACGGAAGCGCGCCAGGTCGCCAAGCTCCCTTCGTGATTCACCCCCGTCCCGGGAGCCGGCTCCTGCGCGGAGCCGGCACTCGCGGACGTGGGTCCGCCCCGATCGGTGCCTTCCATTCCGTGAGGTTCCACGGAGCCGTCCCGAACCCTTCGCCCCCAATGACCGGATCCGCCCCGGGGCGGGCCCCGTCACCCTCTGACTCCCTCACCCCGCCATGCTCCTGATGCTGCAGGCCAGTGCCGCGACTCCCACCACATCCTGGGGTCTGGTTGTTCACTCCAGCGGTGAGACCAAGGTGGTCCTCGCGATCACCATCGCGTTTTCGGTGACCTGCTGGTTCATCATCGGCCTCAAGTGGTGGCAGTTCCACCGGGTGCGCCGCCAGGCGAACCGATTCTTCGGTGAGCTGGAACGGACGACCCGGCTGAACGATGCCTATCACGCCGTCATGAAGCTGCCGCCCTCGCCCTACGTCCGGCTGTTTCGCGAAGGCCTCAACTTCATCAACCAGCTGAAGCCGCAGGTCACGCGGCCGGATGGCCAGACCGGGTCGCTGTCCATCACCCAGCTCGAAGCCTTCAAGATGGTGCTGGGAAAGGAAGTCGCCGCGGAGCGGGACCTCATGGCGGGGTTTGTCTCCTGGCTCGCCACGATCGGCTCGGTGGGCCCCCTGCTGGGACTGCTCGGTACCGTGCTCGGTGTCATGGATGCCTTTCTCGGGATCGCCGCGGGGGGATCGGGCAACATCAGCGCGGTCGCTCCGGGCGTGGCCGAGGCGCTGATCACGACGGTCGCGGGCCTCGCGACCGCCATCCCCGCGGTGATCGCCTATAACGTATTTGTGAATCGGCTCGGACTCTTTGCCGGCGAGCTCGAGGGCTTTGCCAACGAGCTGATCGGCAGCATGGCGCGTGAGGGCCTGATCTAGCATGATCGGCCGACTGGGCGGGGGCGGCGGCCTGCGGGGCCACGGGGAGTTGCCGCTCAACGCGGAGATCAACGTCACCTCACTCGTCGACATCGCCTTCGTGCTGCTCATCATCTTCATGATGGTCGCGCCGATCATGCAGGGTGGCGTCGACGTGCAGTTGCCCAAGGCGGAGGCGCGCCCCATCACGGCCAAGGACGGCGTGGTGGTCAGCGTTGACGCGGAGGGAAGGATCTTCATCGACGAGACCCGCGTGGCGGAAGCCGAGTTCCGCGCAACGTTCGGGGCCCTGGTCAAGCGGCGCAAACCCTCCGGCGTGTACCTCCGGGCGGACAAGCGGGTGCCCTACGGCGAAGTGGTGCGGGTCCTGGCGGTGATCCGGACGTCAGGAGTCAGCGATGTAGGTCTCGTGGCGGAGGAGGAAGACCGGCCGTGACCTCCCGCGCAGCGCAGCGGCGGGAGACGGCGTCAATCGCGGCGGGACTCACCGGCACGCTGGTGGTTCACGCGGCGGCGGTCCTGCTCCTGTGGGCTCTGGTGCGCCCGGCGGAGACCGGGCCGCAGGTCTACGCGGTGGAACTGGTGGCGGCGCCCGCCCCGGTGCCCTCGGTGAAGCCCGCGCCAGAGGCGGCGCCCCGTCCCCCCGCCGAGGAGCCGGCTCCGAACAAGCCCGCGCCCAAGCCAACTGCCCCGGCACCCAAGCCACCAGCGCCTGCGCCCAAGCCACCGGCCAAGACCGAGCCGACTCCGCGCTCGAGTCCGCGCACCACGCCGCTGCCTGGCGAGGCGCCGAGCACTGGGACCGATGCGGTGTCGGTGAGCCTTCCCGGCCTGGCATTTCCCTATCCGGAGTATCTCCGGACGATCGTGCAGGAGGTTTACCGCCGGTGGGAGCGGCCCGGCGGGAACACGGCGCTGCGAGCCGAGGTGAGCTTTCTCATTCAGCGCGACGGCAGCGTACAGGACATCCGCCTGGTCCGCCGGTCGGGAAATTTCTCGTTCGACCTCTCCGCCCAGGGCGCCGTCGAGGCGGCCGGGAGGTTGCGCGCCTTTGGCGCGCTGCCAGACGGCTGGGAGGATGACGTCCTGCCGGTCTCCTTCTACTTTATGCCGCGCACCCAATGAGTCACTCGTCGTTCCGTTGCATCGTATCGGTGTTCTTCGTGCTCGCGCTCCCGCTCACCAAGGTTGCCGCGCAGGATTCACTGCGCCCGCTGGATGGTGTGCGGGTCGGCATCGACTACCGACCCGGTGTGCGTCCTACCGTGGTGGTCCTGCCGGGGCGCGGCCTCGATTCGGCGCGTGCAATTCTCACCCGCGATCTCGAGTACAGCGATCGGTTCGATGTGATCGCCCTCGGCCCGCAGGACAGCAGCGCGGCGGCGGCGAATGCCGGCGGCTGGACGGTCAACTACAGTCTGTTCCGGACGCTTGGGGCGGAGTACGCTGTGGAACTGGCGCCGGACGGGGTGGGTACCGTGGTGCGGCTCCACGATATCACCGCGGGCGCGATGCGACACGATCAGCGTTTCGCGCTGCCCGCCGCGTTCGACGCCGGCTTTCGCATGGCGGTGCATCGGGCCGCCGATGAGGTGGTGCGCTGGATCACCGGGACGCCCGGCGCGGCGGCCTCGCAACTGCTCTTCCTCGTCGACCGGAAACTCTATCGGGTCGACAGCGACGGCGCCGGTGTGACCCAGCTTTCGGCGCCCGGAGAGGACATCCTGTCACCCGCCTGGAGTCCGGATGGCGGACGGATCGCCTACACCCGGTTTGGGGCAGGGGTCGGCAGCATCGTGGTGCAGGCGCTCGGCTCCGGTCAGCGTACCACAGTCCCCGGGACCACGACTGCGCTGAATATCACGCCGGCCTTTTCGCCCGACGGGCGGACCCTGGCCTTCGCGCGTTCCAGCGAGGAGGGCACCGACATCTACCTGGCGGATATCGTGCAGAACTGCTGCGTGCAGCGGTTGACCGCGGGCCGATACTCCGATAATCTTTCGCCAACGTACTCGCCCGACGGACGGCGGCTGACGTTTGTATCGTCCCGAGCCGGCCAGCCCCAGATCTACATGATGGCGGCCGATGGGACCGATCAGGAACTGCTGGCCGCTTTCGACTACGGCGCTACCGGTAACTCGAGCGCGCCGGAGTGGTCGCCCGACGGTGCCGGAGTGGCGTTCCACCGCGATGTGAATCGCGTGCCACAGATCTTCATTCTCGATGTGGCCACCCGGCGTATCCGGCAGCTGAGTTCCGCCGGGCGGAATGAGGATCCAACCTGGGCCCCCGACGGGCGGCACATCGCCTTCGTCTCGGACCGCAGCGGCCGCAAGCAGCTCTGGGTCATTGATGTGCTCACGGGTCGGATCCGGCAGCTCACCTTTGTCGGTCAGGTTCGACTCCCGGCGTGGTCCCGTCGTCTGGCGGCGCCCGCCTCTGGTACCAACTGACATCTCCAGGAGGTCCGATGCGTTCTCCATCCCGCTGGGTCCTGCTCTCCCTTGCCGCCGCGCTCAGCGCGGCCTGCGGCAGCAAGCAGGCCCCCGAGCAGCCGGCACCCCAGCCGACGGCCCCGGCGCCGACTGCTCCGGCGCCTCTGCCAACGCCGGCGCCCGCACCGGCTCCCACCGCTCCCACCACCGACGTTGGGGCCGCGGCGGCCGCGGCCCGTGTGACCGCCGCCGTGCTCGCCGAGGTTGGGACGGTGGTGCATTTCGACCTCGACGAGTCCGACATCCGGACCGAGGATCGCGCGATGCTGGACCGCAAGGCGGCGCTGCTGAGCGCCAATTCCGGCCTCCGGCTGATCATCAGCGGGCACGCCGACGAGCGCGGCGCCGACGAGTACAACCTTGCGCTCGGCAACCGTCGCGCGGGGTCGGTGAAGAGCTACCTGGGCAACAAGGGGATCGCGGCAACCCGGCTCGAGGTGGTGTCGTACGGCGAGGAGCGGCCGGTCTCGATGGGGCATGACGAGGACAGCTGGTTCCAGAACCGCCGGGCCGAGTTCGAGGTGACGACGGGCGGCTCGAACCTGCGCCTCCCCTGATGCGCGGTTTCCGATCGCCCGCGGCGTGGCTGTGCCTGCTCGCCCTTGGAGGCTGTGCCTCCAAGGGCGACTTGCGCCGGGTGGAGGAGCAGCTGCTCCTCAGCCGGGGCGAGCAGCGCCGCAGCGACTCCGCGCGCGCCGAGCAGTTGGGCCAGGTGGTCAAGGATCAGCAGCGCATCATGGATTCACTGGATGCGATCGGGCGCGGCCTCAGCGTTGTCGGGCATCAGGTGCAGGGCATGCGGGGCGACGTCGCCAACGACCTGGTCAGCATCCAGCAGCAGCTGGTGCAGGTCCAGGCGCTCACCGGCCAGAGCCAGCAGCGGCTGACCGAGCTGCAGACCCAGGTGGAGGCGCGCAGCGAGCAACTCAGCACGTCGTCGGCGGCCGGGGATACCACCGCCGCCGTTTCACCGATCCCGGCCGGGAATACGCCCGCCGCGGAACAGATTTACGCCTCATCCCTGCAGCAGCTCCGCCGGGGCAGTCCCGGCACGGCCCGGAGGGGATTCCGGGAGCTGCTTCGGCTCTACCCGAACCACGCGCGGGTGCCGGACGCGACCTACTTTGTCGCCGAGACCTTCGCCGCCGAGTCGCCTGATTCCGCGACAATGTATTACCGCCGGGTGGTCGAGGGATTTCCCCCATCGCCGCGCGCGGCAAGCGCACTCTACAAGCTGGGTCTGCTGGCGGAACGGCGGAAGGATCTCGAAGGCGCGCGTGCTTTCTATCAGCGCGTGGTCCGCGACTACATCCGGTCCGACGAAGCGGCCCTCGCCCGCGATCGCCTGAAGACGCTCGGCCGGTAGGCCGGCGTCGGGTGGGATCATGACCGGCCCCGGCGCGGAGATGCCCTTCCTCGACCACCTCGAGGAGCTCCGCGCCCGCCTCGTACGCGTCGTCACCGCCCTCATCATCGGGTGTCTGATCGGCTACTGGGTGGTCCAGCATTTCCAGCTGGTCAGCCTGTTAGCCGCTCCGATCGCGCCCTACCTGAAGGTCACCGGCGGCAAGCTCACCGTGACGAGCCCCACCGAGCCGGTGATGATCGTCCTCAAGCTCGCGCTCGTCGTCGGCATCGTTCTGACCTCCCCGCTCATCATCTATCAGATCTGGGCCTTCATGGCGCCCGCGCTCTATGCGCGCGAGCGCCGGGTCATCATCCCGGCGCTGATCGCCGGCACCGGGCTGTTCCTCAGCGGGGCGGCGTTCGGCTACCTCGTTCTCCTGCCGCGGAGTCTCCCGATCCTCTTCAGCTTCCAGTCCGACGGGCTCGCGATTCTCATCACCTACGAGAAATATTTCGGCTTCGTCCTTCAGCTCGTGCTGGCCATGGGGCTCTGCTTTGAGATCCCGCTGGTCATCATGCTGCTGACCGCGCTGGGCGTGATCACGCCGGTGGCGCTGCAGCGCTTCCGCCGGTTCGCGATCGTGCTGTCGTGCGTCGCCGGCGCGGTGCTCTCGCCTGGGACCGATGTGCTGTCCATGATCCTGATGACGGTGCCGATTCTGCTGCTCTACGAAATCGGTTACGCTGGCTCGTGGCTCATCCACCGTGCCAAGCTGCGGAGCGCGGCGGCGACTGCGGCGCTCGTGCTGGTGGCGCTGCTCCTGGGCAGCACCTCGCTGTCCGCGCAGGCGGATTCCACCGATAGACCCCGAGTACCCCGAAAACCAAAGCCCACGCTGCCGGTCACCAGCCTTCCGATTCCGATACGCGACACGCTGCGGAGCGGGGCGGATACCGGGGCGACCGACTCCCTCAAGCCCCGGCCAGGTCAGGCGGTCGACACCGCTACCGCCCGTCGGCTCGGATTGCCGACGGCACCGCGGCATCCGTTCGCACCGGACGACTCCGTGCTCACGGAGCTCCTGGCACGCCCCGGCTACCAGAGCACCCGGTTCCGCTCCGATTCCGCCATCGTCTTCGCCGAGCAGCGACGCCTGCTGCTCCGCGGCGAGGCCTCCACCCGGCGGGGCGAGACGACACTGGAGGCGGACTCGATCGCCTACCAGGAATCGAGCTGTCTCCTTCGCGCCAACGGGAACCCGGCGTTGTTCGACAAGGAGACCGTGCTCTCCGGTTTCGGCGGGATTCGCTACAACACCTGCATCAAGCGCGGCATCGTCTCGGATGCCCTGACCAGTTTCAAGCAAGGCAGCACCGACTGGTTTCTGCGCGGCAATCTGGCCCAGGATTCCAGCGGGTCCCGGCTGTATGCCTCCGAGGGCGAGATCACCAGCTGCGACCTGCCGGAGCCGCATTACCACTTCAGCGCCCGGGAGGTGAAGTGGATCTCCCGAACCGTGATGGTGGCCCGGCCCGCGGTGTTGTACATCCGGGACGTCCCGATCCTCTGGCTGCCGTTCATCTTTCAGGACGCCCGCCCCGGTCGGCGCTCCGGGATCCTGATCCCGCGCTTCGGGCTGAACGACATCGTGCGGCAGAATCCGGGATACAACCGGCAGGTGACCAACGTCGGCTACTACTGGGCGCCCAACGAATACTTTGACCTGACGGGCAAGCTCGACTGGTACGCCAACCGGTATGTGCAGTACGGGGTCGCGGGCCAGTACCGGGTGCTCAATCGCTTCCTCAGCGGGGCCTTCGGCTACTCCCGGACGGCGGAGAGTGGCGGGGGGCGGTCGACCAACCTGCGGTGGGACCACCGGCAGAATTTCGATCTGTCCACCTCGCTGAATCTCAGCGTCAACTACACCAGCAGTGGTTTCATCCAGCGGCGCAACGCCATCGATCCGCTGCAGTCCACCCAGCAGATCACCAGCTCGGCCAACTTCTCCAAGCGCTACAACTGGGGCACGATCACGCTCGGCGGCAACCGGCGGCAGAGCCTGTCGGACAAGAGCGTGACGATGCAGCTCCCGTCCTTCTCGGTCTCCCCGAAGCCGATCGACATCGCGCGCGATGTCACCTGGTCGCCGGCGTTAACGCTGAACAACAATATCGAGAGCAACTTTCCCATCACCGGCGGCCTGCTCGTCGCCCTGCCGGGTGGGGGCCTGGATACCCTCGTGGCTTCGCGCGACCGGCGGACGACCACGATCAGCTTCGATACCCCGATCCGGTTCGGGGGATTCAGCTGGAGGAACAGCTTCAACTATTCCGATTTCACGTCGACCGGCGTCATCACCAGCTCGGTCAAGGTCCCCGATCCAACCACGCCAGACCCCACCGACTCCATCACGGTGAGCCAGGTGGCTGTCGGGGACTTCCAGTCCGATCTCGACTGGAATACCGGTATCAACCTGCCGACGCTCCTGCGCCGCAGCTGGAAGGTGCAACCGAGCGTGGGCATCGTGAACGCAACCTCGGCGGGCGCCTTTCTCGTCCGGAGCCCCGGGTCGGGCGGCAGCTGGGTACGACAGGGCAAGCGCTTCAATCTCGGGGTGTCGGCGTCGCCCACGTTCTTCGGGTTCTTTCCCGGCTTTGGGCCAATCCAGCGCTTCCGCCACAGCATCTCGCCGATCATCAACTACAGCTACAGCCCGGCGGCGAGCATCCCGCGGGACTACGCCCAGGCGATCGCGACAGCAGGCCAGGTCGTCCGCCGGCGGAGCGACCCGTCCCAGCTGCTCAGCATCGGGCTGTCGCAGAACTTCGAGGGAAAGGCGCGGAAGGCCGCCACCGATACCTCGTCGGCCGACAATGCGAGGAAGTTTCGCGTGCTCGGGGTGCAGACCAGCTCGATACAGTTCGATTTCGAGCGCGCCAAGCAGCCGGGCCTGACGGGATGGCGGACCGACGCACTCACCAACCAGTTCCAGAGCGACCTGTTGCCGGGCTTCAGTCTGAGTCTCACGCATGATCTCTGGCGGGGCCCGGTCGGCACCGATTCGGCTCACTTCTCCCCTTTCCTGCAGTCCGTCACCACCGGATTCGCGATTTCCGGATCCACGGTGCGCACCGTGCTTGGCCTTGTGGGGCTCGGTGGCAAGCAGCGCGATTCGGCCAACGCCGAGGGGCCGCCGCCGCCCAACTATGTCGCCGGTCAGAGCCGTAACGGGCGGCGTTCGTCATTCGATGGCTTCGGGGCCGACCAGACCGTTGGGCTCGCGACCAATCATCGTTTCACCGCGAACTTCAACTACAGCTATTCCCGGCAGCGACCTGAATCCAAGCTCAAGCCACCCCCGACTCAGCAGAGCCTCGGCTTCAGTACGAATTTCTCTCCCACGCCCTTCTGGACCGTCTCCTGGTCCACGCAGTACAACATCACCGACAAGAAGTTCGAGTCGCAGGTGGTCCGGCTCGAACGGGTGCTGCATGAATGGCGCGCCGGGTTCAACTTCGTCCGCAATCCGAACGGCAATTTTGCCTTCTTCTTCTCGGTCTACCTCTCCGATTTGCCGGACCTCAAGTTCGACTACAATCAGACCTCGATCGAGCGCTGAATCCCGGTTCCCCGCGTGGACAGTTGGAGCCCAATACCGTCCGCGGGGAGAGACACACCATTGGCGTGATTTTTCTAAGTCATTGTCTCGTAAGCGCTTGCCCGCGACGCTCGTGGTGGCATCAGGTGTGCGTCTCTCCCCGGCATTCCCCAATTGGAGCTTGCGATGCGTCAGTCCTTCCTGGTCCTCGGCGCCGTGGCCGTGCTCGGCGGCTGCAGCAACAGCTACGATGTCGGCGGCTCAGTCCTCGTCAGTCCCCCAACCAACCTCAGTTACGTCGTCGATCCGGCGGGCAGTGGGACGGCCCCGACCGGCGTGCTATTGCACTGGGATTACGACAATGACCTGGATCTGGCCGTCTGGCACCTCTACTCGCGCGCCTCGACGGGCGACTCCTATGTCCTGCGCGGCTCCACCACCTCCAACAGCTTCCACGACGAGGGCCTGCCGCACCTGCAGTACTTCGTGACCGCCGAGGATATTGACGGGAACGAGACCAGCGGGAGCAACGTGGTGACGGTGGACGAGCGCCTCGCGCTCGCCCAGCCGACGACTCTCACCAGCACGTCGCTGAACGGGGCCATCGCGCTCACTTGGACCGATAACGCATACCAGGCGGATCCCGCGGGCTTTTCCATCTACCGGGTGTACAGCGCCTCCTACAACCTGGATACCGGCATCTGCGGCACTACATGGGCGCTGGAGGGAACGACGGTCGCGCCGGAATTCATCTCCGGTGTACTCACCAACGGCGTGCCGCGCTGCTTTGCGGTCTCGGCGCAGAGTGTCGAGGGGTTTGAGAGTCTCTGGTCCCCGATCCGGTCTGACACGCCGCGTCCGGACGCGCACAATGTGGTGGTCTATGCCCGCCAGTCACAGGACGCCGGCAGCGGCTTCCGCTTCTGGCTGGACCAGAATGGCAGTGGGCGGGTCGATGCCGGAGAACTCGGCCTCGTCCTCTCCGGCTCTTCGAACCTGGATGATTTCTCGGTGGAGCGGGACCCGAGCGGGGCATTGTTCCTGACGCCGGTCCGGAGCGGGACGGGGGTGGCGGTGTATGGCAGCTCTCCCGTCGCCGACCTTACCGGGATCGACTACGCGCCGAACATCACGTACGGGACCGGCGGCATCGAGGCACTGCCGGGCTGGGGCTACGTCTTCGAGATGAACGGCGGGGATGGGTCCTTCCGCTACGGGGCGGTCCGGATCTCGCACGTCGGACAGAGCTTCCTGATCCTCGACTGGTCATTTCAGACCGATCCGGGGAACCCGGAGCTGCTCCGCCGGGGCAAGTAACCCCGGGGGTGAACGGTAACGGGGGAGGGGCGCGATGCCCCTCCCCCATTTTCGTGTGGTTTGGGGTGGACCCCAGTGCGCACCTGTTCCCGGTTGGTGCCAGCCGGTAGCTTCACGCAGCAGGCGCACACCGTCTCCGGACAGAGTGAACCAGTCCCCGGGATTGTGCCGACCCAGAGGGACTCAGCGCCAGGGCCTGTCCTGGCCAGCGTGGGCCGGGCGCTGGATTCCGTCCCCGGTTTGCCTTGCTAGCGGTACCGGCCTGCCGGTATCTTGTAAGTTGAGGTACTGCATGGGTCTTCACCCTCTCACCGGCCCAGCTGGATGAACTTCGAGAAGCTCAAGGAAACCGCCCGGAAGTACGAGCAGAAAGAGGAGTGGCGGAAGGCCATCGAGGTCTACCTCCAGGCGGTCCGCGAGTTCGAGGCGGGAAATGATCCCGTACCCGATCTCTCGGTCTACAACCGGGTGGGAGACCTCTACCTCAAGGCCAACGAGCCGGGCGCTGCCGTGCAGGCCTACGAGCGCGCCGCGGATCTCTACGGCGAACAGGGTTTCTACAACAACGCCATTGCCCTCTGCGGCAAGATCCTCAGGGTGAATCCGGGCCGGATTCAGACCTACCTGAAGCTCGCCCACCTGCATGCCCGCAAGAACGTCGTCATCGAATCCAAGAAGAACCTGCTGGAATACCTGGAGCGGATGAACGCGCTCAACCAGCTCGATGAGGCCTTCAAGTCGGTGAAGGATTTCGCCGACCAGTTCCCCGGCAACAAGGAAATCCGCCTGATGCTCTCCGAGTTGCTGCGAGCCTCCTCGCGCAACGCGGAAGCGCGCGAGCAGCTTGAGAAGCTCGCGAGCGATCTTGAGGCCCGGGGCGACACCATCGGTGCGCGGAAGACGCTCATGCGGCTCCAGGCCCTGGATGCGGAAGAGACGTCCGCGACTCCCGAGGTCGCAAAGCCCCGTACTGGCCCCAGGCCCCGCTCCGGCGACCTCGTTTTTCTCGACACCGGCTCGGAACTTCCCCGTGCCCCAGCGAAGCCGGGCGGCTCGCGGAAGACACGCGCGGTGGTCATTCCACCAGCGCCAGCCCCACCGGCAGCGGTCCTCGACGCTCTCCCGGTTGTCGACGTCGGCGGAACGGTGCCTGCGCCGGCGCCGATCCCGCGGGTTGACGATACGCCGCTGGAAATCGAGACATCACCGCTGATCGATTCACCACTGGAGCTGGAGTCGATGCAGCTGATCAGCGAGGAGGCCCAGCTGGAGGCGTCCGCCTCCGCCGAGGTGGTCCGTGCCCTCGGGTTCGAGCCCACGATGGAGGAGGAGCTGGAGGGCGTGCAGGTGCTTCCGCTCGACGGTCTCGAGCTGGATCAGCCTGCGCCGGATGGGATCGATCTCGTCGCGGCGGGGCAAGACCTCGACCTCGACCTCGAGCGCTCGATCGATCCCGATCCCGTGGGATATGAATCGTTGCTGGAGGACGACGGCGCCGGGCACGTTCCCGTGGGCATGGAGCCGGGGCTGGTCGTGACCGAGACGGTCTTTGAGGATGGGGCGGGTGACGAGGAGCTGGCCCGCGAGTCCCTCGGTCTCAATCTGGTCTCCCCGGACGTGGGCGAGGGGGAGGCGGTCGAGTACAGCGATGCCGGAGGGGACGAGGCGGCCTCCGTCACGTTCCTCGATGTCAACGCGCCGGACGAGCCCTCGATCACCGATCTCGAGGACCGGGTGCTGGACGATCCGGAGGACCCGGAGGCGCATCGGGCCCTGGGCGAGGCGCTGATTGCGGTCGGGGAGCAGCTCAGGGGCCAGGAGGAACTGGAACTGGCCCTCGCGGGGTATGAAACCCGGGAGGACTGGCCCCATGCCGGCGATCTGATCCAGGAACTCATCCGGCTCGATCCCAACGGGGTCAGGTACCATCAGAAGCGGGTGGAGATCTCCTTTCGCAGCGGCGACCGCTCCCGCCTGATCGAGGCGTACGTCGAACTGGCTGACGCGCTTTTGCGGGTCGGCGCGCTCGACAAGGCGTTGTCGGTGTATCGCCGGGTCGCGGAGCACGATCCGGGAAACCGGAGAGTGCTCGCGGCCCTCGATGCCCTGGCCCCGCTGGATGAGGCGATGGGGCCGCCGATCTCGCCGGCGCCGCCGCCGGCTGCGCGGGTGTCCGAGGCTCAACCGGTCGGGCTCGATGACGTCGCGGACGAGGCGGATTCGGCCGTCGACGCGATGTTCGACGCGCCCGAGGAGGCGCCTGCGCCGCCCAAGCGGGCGTCCCGGAAGACCCATGCGACGCCGCGGCCGGCCGAGCCGGAGCCGGAGGTCGCGGCCGGAACGTTCGTCGATCTGGGCGCGTTCATCCTCGACGACGACCGCATCATGGATCCCCGGATGCGGGTCGAGAAAGAGGAGCAGACGGGCGATGAGCAGAAGGACTTCAACGACATGCTGTCGCAGTTCAAGCGCGGTATCGATGAGAACATTGATGCCGATGACTACCAGGCGCATTACGACCTCGGCGTCGCCTTCAAGGAGATGGGCCTGCTGGACGAGGCGATCTCGGAGTTCCAGAAGTCGTTGCGCGCGCCCGAGGGGCGGCTGAAAACCTCCGAGGCACTGGGCAGCGCGTTCTTCGAGAAGGCGCAGTACACCATCGCCGAGGCCATTCTCCGCCGTGCGGTCGAGAGCCTCGGCGCCACGGATGATTCCCAGATCGGGCTGCTGTACTGGCTGGGCCGGTCGCAGGAAGCGCAGGGCAAGGCGGGGCCGGCCATCACCAATTATGAGCGGGTTCTCGCGGTGGACATCGGATTCCAGGACACGAGCGCCCGGATGACCAGGCTCGCGGCGGGGCGCCCGGCGTGACCTCGCCGACTGCGGGCGTGACGCTCGTCTCGCTGCAGGCGTCGGTCAAGCCGCGCCTGGTCGCGGTACAGGATGAGCTGCGGCGCATCATCCAGAGCGATTTCGGACTGATCGCCGAGGTGAACAGTCACCTGCTGCAGATGCAGGGAAAGATGTTTCGCCCCACGCTGCTGCTGCTGGCGGAGGAGGCGTCCGGCGCCCCGGATCCTCGCGCCGAGACCCATGCGGCCGTGGTCGAACTGATTCACCTCGCCACCCTGGTCCACGATGACTCGGTGGATCACTCGGTGCTCCGGCGCGGCATGCCGACGATCAACGCGCTGTTCAGTCACCAGATTTCCGTGATCATGGGCGACTACCTCTACTCCCGCGCCGTGGTCGAGCTCACCCGGCTGGGCGATATCGAGCCGCTGCGGGTACTCTCCCGGGTGACCAACGAGATGACGGTGGGCGAGATGCGGCAACTGCTGGCGCATGAGCCGCTGGATTTCACGGAGGAGGCGTACGACCTGCTCATCCGGGCCAAGACCGCGTCACTGCTCTCCGGTGCGTGCGAGGTCGGCGCGCTGAGCGCGGGGACACGGGAGCGCGAAGTGCTGCGCCGCTTCGGCGAGGCGGTCGGCATGGCGTTCCAGATCGTGGATGACCTGCTCGACTACACCGAGGAGGAGGCGGTCACCGGCAAGCCTTCGGGCAATGATCTGCGGGAGCACAAGGTGACCCTCCCGCTCATCCATGCGCTGCCGCGGCTCTCGCTGGAGGGACGCCGGGAGGTCACGGCGCTGATGGCCACCCCGGCGCCGACCGACACCCAGATCGGCCGGGTGATCGGGCTGGTCAGCGACGCAGGCGGCCTGGAATACGCCCGGGAGCGGGCCAACCGCCTCGCCGCTCAGGCCGACCAGGAGCTGGATGCTCTGCCGCCGAGCCACGCCCGCGAGACCCTGCGGGACAGCATCACCTACGTGCTCGACCGGCGCCGCTGATGGCCAGCGGACCGCGCCGTCCCTGGTTCTATGTGGGGGTCCTGCTCACCGGATTCATCTTTGGCGGATTCCTCAACGCACTGGTCCAGGCCGTGATGCCGGACAGCGTGGCCCGCCAGGTGTTTACCTTTACTGCCAGCGCGAGCGCGGGCCCCGTGTCGCTCAACCTGCTGGTGTTCAGTTTGACGCTGGGGCCGTTTGCGGTGAACGTCTCACCACTCGCGATTCTGGGCGTGATCATCGCGTACCTGATCGCACGCACTCTCTTTTAGCGGGGGTCGGACATGTTCGGCAACCTGGGTCTCCCGGAGATCCTGCTCATTCTGGTCGTGGTGCTGCTGGTCTTCGGAGCCAAGCGCCTGCCGGAAATCGGGGCCTCGTTCGGCAAGGGTATCCGCGAATTCAAGCGCAGCATCAGTGATGCGACCGATGCGGTGGGCGGCGGGGATGCCGCCGGGCCGGCGAATCGCCAGCTCGACAATCGTAGCACGACGCCGCCCGCCTCTGGCGGGGATCCGAAGCGCCTGTCGCAGTAACCGGCGGGGTCGGCTGCACGGTCGGGAGGGCGCGGCACAACGAACGGGGCTCTCTGGAATATTCCAGGGAGCCCCTCGTTGCATGCTCTGCCGGTCTTGGCTCAGCTGCGACGGCCGTTCGTCGGAATCGCTTCCGCCTGAGCCTCGGTGCGGAAGATATCGGCCCGCCGGTCGACGATCTTCGCGGTGGCGGTGATGGCCTCGAGGTAGCTCCGCGCCCGGTCCTGGCGGGCCAGCCGGATCTGCTGCACCCGGTAGTCGTCGATCCCCGTGGCAAACGCGGCCGAGTCGACAGGCTCGTGCTTGATCACGCGGAGCACGTAGAGACCCTCGGGCGTCTCGATCAGGCCGCTGGTCTTGCCGGGGGCCAGACCAAAGGCGGTGCCAACCACCTTGGCGCTTGGAAAGGGCGGATTCACCCGCGAGAAGGCGGCAAATTCCTGGTGCGGCAGTCCAAGCGCCGTCGCCGCCTGGGCCAGCGTGCTACCTTCGCGGATGCGCTTCAGCAGGTCTTCGCCGACCCTTCGCGTGCCCTCCAGCTTGCGGGCATTGCGGGCGGCACTCCCGACGGCCGGCCGGATCTTGTCAAAGGGCGGAACACCCTCCGGCTGAAGGCTGTCGAGCCGGAAGAGGAAGTCGGCGTACGACAGCTCGATGATTTCGCCGGACTCACCCGGCTTGGCCCGGAACGCCCAGACCCCGGCGTCGGGAATGACCTGCACGCCGATCTGCGCCCGGCTGCCCTGCTGCAGCGGAAGGGCCTGCCCGATCCTCAGGCCCAGGATCCGGGCCGCGGTGTCAAAGGCCGCCGGGTCCAGCTTGTCAGCCGCCAGGCCCTCGAGGCTGTCGGCACGGGCATCGAGCAAGTCGCGATGGGCGCCGGTGATTTCGATGGGAACGAGGATCTGCCGGGCGCGGACCTTGGCGCCGGACCGGCTTTCTACCTTGATGAGGTGATAACCAAAGGCGGAGAGCACCGGCGCCGACACGGTACCGATCGGCAGGCTGAATGCGGTGCGCTCGAACGCGGGGTCCATCGACCCCTTCCCGAATTCGCCGAGGTCGCCACCCTTGGCAGCGGAGGCGGAGTCGGAGGATTCCCGCTGGGCGACTTCATCGAACGGCGCGCCATCAAGGATCTCCTTGCGGAGCACCACCGCGCGGTCGTGGGCCGCGACGGAGTCGCTCTGGTCGGCGGCGCGCAACAGCTGGACATAGCTGAGGTAGGCGGTGGCCGGGCGTTTGAACTCGTCGGGATGCTCCTCGTAATACTTCCGCAGGTCCGCGTCCGTCACGGGGACGGCGGAATCGGGGACGACGCTCCGGGGCAGGAGAGCGGCCACCTCGAGCGTGACTTTCTCGTTGGCGTCTTTCCAGTTCTGCCACAGACCGGCATCGGAGATGTAGACGTCGGCGGTGACGACCCGCAGCAGCTTCGACTGGCGGATCTGTTCCGCGTACTGCGCCTCGAGGACCGGGACCACCTGGATGGCGGCGCTCGAACGGAGCCAGCGCTGGTACTTTGTGATGTCGAACTGGCCGTCCGTCTGGAATTCCGCCTGCTGCAGCAGTTCGTTGGGGGGGCTCTGCTGAATCGCTTCGGCGATTTCGTCGGGGCCAACGGTGATGCCGCGATCGGTGTATTCCTTTTCCAGCGACTGCTGCCGGATCAGTTCCTCCCACACCGTCTTCCGTGCTTCCTCCACCTCCTCGGCGCTGAGCGTATGGCCCGACTGACGCTGCCGGCGCTCGGTTTCCTGCTGGACCATCGCCTGATACTGACGCAACTGGATGCGGACGCCGTTGATCTCGCCCACCGTGGTCTGCGACCCGCCGGTCACCTGGCTCCAGTCAACACTGGTGATCACGAAGACCAGCATCAGCACCGCAAACACTGCTGCGGCGACCTTGGTTGCGAGGCTGCGGAAAGCTTGCATCATGGGAAATGGCCCTGGCTCTGAATGGTCCGGCGGCAAAAGAGGGCTAAGTGTAAGCCGGGCAACGGGGAATCTCAAGCAGGGCGGCGAGGGACCCGGTTGACAGTGCCGCCGGGGACCACTAATGTTTGTTCAATCCCCACAACAACTTACGCCTAGAGCACGGGATGCCACCGAACAGCGAAATCGAGAAGCTCGAGCGCCGTTGGAAGGAGAATCCCAAAGGGACGGTTTTCGCCCCTTACGCGGAGGTTCTTCGCAAGAACGGCGACGTTCCGCTGGCCATCGAGGCCCTTCGCCAGGGACTCGAGCTTCACCCCGACCATATCCCGGGCAACATTGTGCTGGGGCGCTGTCAGCTCGATCTCGGAGCAGATGGCCCCGCCGAGGCCGCCTTCACGCACGTGCTCGATCTCGACATCGAGAATGTGATTGCCCTCAAGGCCCTCGCCGATATCACCGAGCGTCAGGGCCGCCTTATGGAGGCGTCGAGCTGGCTTGAACGGCTGATCTCGGTCGATCCCAGCAACGATGAAGCGCGGGACCAGTTGACCCGCGTGCTCGCGATGCGCGAGGCGGCGGCCGCAGCCATCACCCGGCCGGTGGAAGTGCTGTCGCGCCCCACCCCTGAAAACGAAGCGCCGCTCCCGCCTCCCGCCCCGGTCATCCAGCCTGCCACGCCGGCTGGACTGCGCTCCGAAGCGGCCAGCGGCGAGATCCAGGAGCAGGGGCTCGAGGACGACGCCGACATCGACTCCATACTCGACGCCTTCGAATCGCCGGAGTCAGCCGCGCGCCCGCTCCCCCGTGCACTGGTGGATGCGGAGCGGACCGTTCCGAGCATGCCGGTACTGCCACGCCCGCCCCTGGTCGTCCCGCCGCTGGACCTCGAACCGGGTGAACTACACCTGGCTGAGGCCGCCGCCGACCTCGAAGTGGAACCGCTGGAGGCCATCGAGCCCGATGAGCCGTTCGTGGCGCCCGCGCCCATCGATCTGCGTCCCTCCAGCCGTACGGAATTCCAGGAGCCCGACGCGAGCGAGGAGCTGCTCGACCTGACGCCTGGCGTGTCGGAGTTCCAGGTGCCGGACGATAGCGCCGCGCTGCTCGGGTTGACCCCCGGCACGTCGGAGTTCCAGGTACCCAATGCGTCGGAGGAGTTGACCCTCTCCTCTTCGGGCGCGTCGGAGTATCAGCCGCCGAGCGGGGTTGACGAGCTGCTGGCCGATGTGAGCGCGCGTGCCTCGGCGGAGCAGCGTCTTGCGCCGGAGCCAGAACTAGAATCAGAGCCGGAGCCTCAGGCTGAGCCTGAGCCAGAGCCAGTGGTCCAACCGGCGCCGCCGAAGAGCTGGGGTGGAGGGGTGGTGACCAGCGGCTTTGCGGCGATCGCGATCATGCCCACGGAGGAGATGCCGACCGAGTCGCACGACGACATCACTCCGCCCGAGGTGCCGCTGTCGGAAGCAGCGACAGCCTTCCTCACCCCGTTCCCGGAACCTCTCCCCGAACCGCCGGCGACAGCGTCAGGCGCCGGCGAGGTACTCGAAGAGAGCGCCGTGGAGATCACCGAGTCCTCACTCGTGGAAGTCTCCAGCGAGTCCGAGACTGGCGACCTCGTGGAGGTGGACAGCGACCTGCCACTCGAAGCGGCGCTCCCCGCCGCCAGCGTCGAGGAATCCGGCGAGATCGAGGATGCGCCTGCCTCCGAGCTGCACCTGATCTTCCCCGATGACGTGCCACCGGTTGCCGAGCCACGCGGTCGCCGTCTCTCGCAAGAACTGGCGGGGCCATCGCGGTCGACGATTGAGCCGGCCTCGGCGGAGCCCGAGCCGGTCCTGACCGAGACGATGGCCGAGCTGTATGCGCGCCAGGGGCATGTCGGGGAGGCGGTTGCGGTGTATCGCCGGCTGGTGGAGCGGCAGCCGAACGACCGGCGCCTGACGGACCGGTTGCGCGAGCTCGAAGCCATGGCTCACACCGGCGCGCGGCGGCTGTCCTATATCGCCATGGATACCGGTGGTGAATCAGTGGAATCGTTCTTCCGGGCGCTGGTCGAGGCCCGGCCAATGGGCGCCGGCGCCTCGGTGCCGAGCCGGGTGGAGCCGGACGACGGCAGTGGCGCGCCCACCCGGCCGGCGAGCGATCCCTTGTCGTTGAGCGCGATCTTCGGCGAAGAGTCGCCCCAATCCGCCCCTCCGGCAGAGCCGACCCCTCCCGCAGGCGGAAGCGACGCTTTCTCCTTCGATCAGTTCTTCGGGAGCACCAGTTCCGGAAGTGAGAGTGCCTTGCGCCCGCGGGGCACGGGCCCGGGGGGAGAGGACCTCGATCAGTTTCAGCACTGGCTGAAAAGCCTGAAGCGCTGATGCGCATTGCCGTTCTCAATGGTCCCAACCTGAATCTGCTCGGCACGCGCGAACCGGAGGTCTACGGATCCACGACGCTGGCGGAACTGGAACAGCAGGTCCGGGCGGAAGCGGCCCGCCTGGAGGTGACCCTCACCTGGCTGCAGACGAATCATGAGGGCGCGTTCGTCGACGCGGTCCAGGCGCTGCGCGGTCAGGTGGATGGCGCCATCGTGAACGCCGCGGCGTTCACCCACACCAGTCTGGCCATCCGCGATGCGTTCCTCGCCGTCAAGGTCCCCTTCGTCGAAGTCCACCTCTCCAACGTCTTCGCGCGGGAAGCGGAGCGGCGGCACTCCCGACTCGCGGACCTCGCGCTCGGGGTCGTGGCCGGCTTCGGTCCGGCGGGGTACTCGATGGCCCTCCAGGCGCTGGTGACCCGGCTCAGTGGCGGCTGATCTCCGACTGGCGCGGCAGGCGGCATTGCGGGACCGGCTGGCGGCGCAGGGGCTCGACAGCGTCGTAGTCCAGTCGCTGCCGAACATTCGCTACCTGACCGGATTCACCGGCTCCTCCGCCCTCCTGCTGCTGCGCGCGGGAGATGCCGTGCTCGTCACCGACTTCCGCTATGCCGCCCAGGCGCCGCGGGAGGCCGGGAATGCGGCGCGGGTCGAGATCGATCAGGTCAACGTGTGGGACCGGCTCAAGCGGGTGCTGGCCGAGCAACCGGGCGGAACCGCGGGCTTCGAGGCACACATCGCGACGGTGCGGGAGCGGGAACGGCTGGAGGGTCTCGGTCCACGCCGGTGGGAGGCGACCAGCGAGCTGGTCGAACGGCTGCGCATGATCAAGGATCCCGGCGAAGTCGCCGCGATCCGCGCCGCTGCGGCGCTCGCTCAAGCGGCCCTCGCCGAATTCCTCCCGTCGGTCCGGGTGGATCAGGCCGAGTTCAGCATCGCCGCCCGGCTGGAGGCGGCGCTCCGTACCCGGGGCAGCGAGTGGCATCCGTTTCCCACAATTGTGGCGTCCGGCGCGCGCAGTGCGCTGCCGCATGCCCGTACCAGCATGCGGGCCGTGGGGCGGGGCGAATGGCTGTTGCTTGACTTCGGTGCGCAGGTGGACGGATACTGTGCCGACCTCACCCGGACCGTGGTGGTCGGGGGCCGGGCGGATGAACGGCAGCGCGCGGTCTACGAGATCGTCCAGCAGGCCCAGCGGCGGGCCATCGACAACCTGCGGGCAGGGCTGAGCGGACGCGAGGCGGATGGGCTGGCCCGGGACGTGATCACCCAGCGGGGTTACGGGGAGGCATTCGGTCATTCACTGGGACATGGCCTGGGCCTCGAAGTCCACGAAGCCCCGCGCCTCTCGCCCACCGCCGATACCCCCCTGCCCGCCGATGCGGTCGTCACCGTGGAACCGGGCATCTATCTTCCCGGCTGGGGCGGCGTCCGACTCGAGGATGATGTGCGGCTGACCGCTGACGGGGCGGAGCTGCTGTCGGATAACGCAGTTGATCTGATTGAACTGGTCTGAGCACAGACGGTGGCAGGCGGCAGTCAGCAGGTGGCAGCTTGAAGCGAGTACGGGGTGGCTGCACTGCCGTCGCCTCCGCTCTCGCTTCGACCCCACCACCAGCGCCTGCTTTCTGCCACCTGCTCCCTGCCACCTTCTCCTAACTGAGTCGACATGACGCCCAAAGAAGCGCAGGAACTCGCCCAACTGCTGGGCAAGATGCCCGGCATCCGCACCGTTGAGCTGAAAGACGTGCGCAAGCTGGCGGAGCTGCTGCACGAGTTTCCCGAGCTCGGCTCGATCGAGGTGAAGGGACTGTTCGACACCGGCGTCGTAATGACCCGGACCGGGCAGTCGAGTGTTCCGGCCGCGCCGATGATGATGGCGCCGGCGATGAGCGCGCCCGCCGCCGGCCCCCCGCCACCCACGCCGTCGGCGCCGGCCCCCGCGGCGGCATCGGTGCTGAAGGAGATCAAGTCGCCGATGGTGGGAACGTTCTACAAGTCGCCTGAGCCCGGCGCCCAGGCCTACGTGAAGGTGGGCAGCCGGGTCACCTCCGGGGCGGCGGTCTGCATCATCGAGGCGATGAAGATCATGAACGAAATCGAATCCGAAGTGACTGGCGTCGTCCGCGAAGTCTGTGTCGAGGAATCGCAGCCGGTGGAATTCGGTACCGTCCTCTTCCGGGTCGATCCCAATGGCTGAGCCCTCCGGTCCTGCGGCGATCCAGCCGCCGTTCAACTTCAAGCAGGCCATCTCGGTGATGGTGCAGCGGAATGGCTCCGACCTGCACCTCAAGGTCGGGCGGCCGCCGACTATCCGGGTCAACGGCGAGCTGGCGGGGCTGGAGATGCAGCCGCTCAAGCCGGAAGACCTGAAGCTGCTGGCGGAGCAGATCATGACGCCGCGGCAGGTCAAGGAGTTCGCCGAGAAGAAGGAGGCGGACTTTGCGATTGGCGTGCCGGGCGTCGGCCGGTTCCGCACCAACATCTACCAGCAGCGCGGCACGCTCGCCTTTGCGTTCCGGGCGATTCCCTACGAAGTCAAGACGGTGCGGGAGCTGTTTCTGCCGGAGGTGCTGGAGGAAATCGCGCTCAAGCCGCGCGGGCTGGTGCTGGTGACCGGTGTGACGGGGTCGGGCAAGTCGACCTCGCTGGCGTCGATGATCCACCATGTGAATCAGCACCGCCGGGTCAACATCATCACGATCGAGGACCCGATCGAGTTCCTGCACCGCGACGTGATGTCCAACATCGCCCAGCGCGAAGTCGGCAGCGACACGTTGACCTTCGGGCTGGCGCTGCGCCATGTGCTGCGGCAGGACCCGGATGTGATCCTCATCGGCGAGATCCGCGACCAGGAAACGCTCGATGTCGCGCTCAAGGCGGCCGACACGGGACACCTGGTGTTCTCCACGCTGCACACCACCGACGCCACCCAGACGATCAACCGGGTCATCTCGTTCTACCCGCCGCACCAGCACCAGGAGATCCGTTCGCTGCTGTCCACCGCGCTCGCCGCCGTGGTCTGCCTGCGGCTGGTGCCGCGGAAGGACGGCCGGGGCCGCGTGGCCGCCACCGAGGTGCTGATCAATACCGCGGCGGTGGCCGACAACATCCGCGATATCGAAAAGCAGCTCAACATCCCCGACCTCATCTCCGAGGGCGCCGAAGCCTACGGCATGCAGAGCTTCGACCAATCGCTGATGAAGTGGTACCGGGATGGCGTGATCAGCTACGAGAGCGCCTTGTTCTACTCGACCAACCCCAGCGAGTTCGCCCTGCGCGCCTCCGGCATCAGCTCCGCCTCCGACCGTACCTTCAGTGGCATGAACAGCGGCGGTGCCGGTGCCACGAGTGGTGGCGGGGCGCAGGAACTCGCCCAGGATCTGACGCCCTGATGTTCCAGCCGGTTTTCATCGCCCAACGCACCGCAGGCGTGGTCAGCAGCCGCGGAGTGCGTCGTGTTTAAGAAGGTCCTGATCGCCAATCGTGGCGAAATCGCCCTGCGGGTCATCCGTGCCTGCCGCGAGCTCGGCCTCGAAACCGTCGCCGTCTACAGCGAGGCGGACCGCGAGTCGCTCCACGTGCGCTTCGCCGACGACGATGTCTGCATCGGTCCCCCGCCCAGCCGGCTGTCCTACCTCCGCATGCCGCACCTGATCGCCGCCGCGGAAATCACCGGCGCCGACGCCATCCACCCCGGCTACGGGTTCCTGGCGGAGAATGCGGAGTTCGCCGACACCTGCAAGGCGTCCGGCATCGCGTTCATCGGTCCGACCGGCGACCAGATCCGCCAGATGGGCGACAAGGCGACCGCCAAGAAGCTGGCGCAGGCTGCCGGAGTGCCCACCGTGCCCGGCAGCCCCGGGACGATCCAGGACATCGACGAGGCCCTGAAATTCGTCGAGACGATCGGCTTCCCGGTGATCATCAAGGCCACCGCCGGCGGCGGCGGCAAGGGGATGCGGGTCGCGGTGGACGCGGAGCAGTTCGCCCAGAGCTTCTCGCTGGCCCAGAACGAGGCGCTCGCGGCGTTCGGCAATGGCGAGGTCTATGTCGAGCGCTACCTGAGCCGGCCGCGGCATGTCGAGATCCAGGTCATGGGCGACACGCACGGCAGGGTGATTCATTTCGGGGAACGCGACTGCTCGGTCCAGCGCCGGCACCAGAAGCTGATCGAGGAGAGCCCGAGCCCCGCGCTGAACCAGGAATTGCGCACCCGCATGGGCGAAGCGGCGGTGATGCTCGCCTCGGCGATCGGGTACGTCGGTGCCGGCACGGTCGAGTTCCTGCTGGACGAGGACGGCAGCTTCTACTTCATGGAGATGAACACCCGGATCCAGGTCGAGCATCCGGTGACGGAGATGGTCACGAGCTTCGATCTGGTCAAGGAGCAGATCCGGGTCGCCGCGGGCGAGCCGATCAGCTTCCGCGGCGAGGGCGGGCGGCTCCGCGGCCACGCGATCGAGTGCCGCATCAATGCCGAAGATCCCTACCGCAACTTCCAGCCGTGCCCCGGTGTCATCACCGCGTACCATCCCCCCGGCGGCCCCGGTGTGCGGCTCGATACCCATGTCTACGCCGGCTACACCGTGCCGCCCTACTACGACTCGCTCCTGGCCAAGGTCATCGTCCACGGCAACGACCGGGCGGAAGCGCTGGCCCGCATGGGACAGGCGCTCGACAGCTTCATCATCGAGGGAGTGACCACCACGATCCCCTTCCTGGCGCGCATCATTCGCCATCCGGAGTTTATCGCGGGCGAGGTAGACACCAAGTTCCTCGAGCGTCATCCGGAACTGCTCCGCCTCGACTCATGACGCTGGACGTCGTCTTCACTCCGGCGGGCCTCACCAGCGGTGAGGTCCAGGGTCGTACGGTCTTCGTCATCGACATCCTTCGTGCCGGGACCACGATGTGCGCCGCATTGCATCACGGCGCACGCGCCGTCGTGCCCGTCGCCACCACCGAGGACGCGCTCAGGATGGCGCAGACCCTCGGCCCCGATGAGACGCTGCTCGCCGGTGAACGCCACTGCCTCCCCATTCCCGGGTTTGCGCTGGGCAACTCGCCGCGCGAGATGCAGCCCGATGTGGTGCGCGGCAAGACCGTGGTGATGACCACCACCAACGGCACCGCCGCGCTCCTCGCGGCATCCGCCGGCGCCAGCGTGATTGTCGCGGCGGCAGTCAACTTCACGCTGGTCGGCGAGCGGGCTCACGCCGCCTGGTCGGCCGGCGAGGATCTGCTGATCATCTGCGCCGGCCGGGAGGGGCGCTTTGCGCTGGACGACGCCTACTGTGCCGGACGAGTGGTGGAAGCCGCGCTCGGTGGAGGCCGTGGCCGGAAGGGCCTCAATGATGCGGCGCTCGCCGCGCTGGACCTGGTGCGGCGCTACGGCGAGCGGTGGGAACGTCCGCTGGTGGTCAGCGAAGGGGGCCGGGATCTGGCTGAGCTCGGAATGAAGGACGATATCGCCGACGCGGCCACGGTGGACGCCTATCCGGTGCTGCCGGTCTTTCACGAACGCCGGCTGCAGCTCGCGCCATGAGCAAACCACTCGTGCCAACACCGGAGCAGACCGGCCGCAGGCACCTCGCCGCGATTGTGGCGCTGGTCGCCGGGAGCTTCGTCGGCCTGACGCTGCTGCCCGTCCACCTCACCGGTCCGCTCGGCGAATGGCTCGGCGGCAGCCTGCGGCGCATGTTAGGCGTCGGCGCGCTTGGCTTCCCCCTGCTCGGACTTGGCCTGGGCCTGGCGGGATTTGACCGGCTGCCCCGGCTCGACATGAAGCGGGCGGCGATTCTGGTGACCGGCCTCGCGGTGCTGGTTCCCTTCATCATCGGCGTGATCGCCGGCGTCCGGCCGCAGAGCTACGATTCGGTCGCCCTCGCCCCACGCCTCGCCGGCGTACTGCCTGGCCTGCTCTCCTACTACGTCACCAAGGGCATCGGGGTCGCCGGCGGTCTGCTGCTCGGCTTCCTCTCCCTCTCCGCGCTCACGATTCTCACTATCGCCTGGCATCCGCTCCGCCGACTCGAGCGGGGTTCGGGGGCAGTGGCACCGGGTAACGATCCCGAGGCAGTGCCTGCGCGCGCGGCGCCGGGCGCTCCCACCAAGCCGGAGACGGTCGCGTACGAGCAGCAGAATATCGCCCCGCCGCCCGGGCGTCCGGAGAAGAAGCCGAAGAAAGCAGCCAAGCCGCTCGGCGACATCCCGCTCGGTGATCCGGCGGACGAGAATCCGCTGCCACCCATCGACCTGCTCGCGCCGCCACCGGCGCAGGACAAGGATGTAGGCGAGGCAGAGCTCGACCGGCTGGGCCAGGTGCTGATCGAGACGCTCAAGACCTTCAAGGTCGAAGGCACCATCGCCGGCCGGACGACGGGGCCGGTGGTGACCCAGTTCGAGGTGGTGCCGGCGCCGGGCGTGAAGGTGGGACGCATCGCCGCGCTGGCCGACGACATGGCGATCACCATGCGGGCCCAGTCCATCCGCATCGCACCGATTCCGGGGAAGGGCGCGGTCGGTGTCGAGATCCCCAATCCGACCGCCAGGATGGTGACCCTCCGGGAGCTGCTGGAGTCGGAGCAGTGGGATGCCGCCAAGGCGTCGCTGCCGATCGCGCTGGGGCGGGATCTCGAAGGCAAGGCCATCGTCGCCGATCTCGCCAAGATGCCGCACCTGCTGATCGCGGGCGCGACCGGCTCGGGCAAGTCGGTCGCCATCAACACGATCATCACCAGCCTGGTCTATCGCTACGGCCCGAAGCAGCTGCGCTTCCTGATGGTCGACCCGAAGATGGTCGAGCTGTCGATGTACAACGCGCTGCCCCACATGCGCCACAAGGTGGTCACCAACAACAACGAGGCCGCCACCGTCCTCAAGTGGGCCGTCATGGAAATGAGCAAGCGCTACGAGCTGCTCCACGCCAACGGCGCCCGCAATCTGGCCGACTTCAACAAGAAGGCGGAGGAGGGGAAGCCGCTGCAGAATCCGGCGCGGCCCAAGCCCACGATCGCCAGCATCAGCGCCGAAGGAGAGACCACGCCGCCGGAACTGTTCGATGACGGTGTCTACCGCGACGGGCCGCTCCCGCTCATCGTGATCATCGTCGATGAGCTGGCCGACCTGATGATGACGGTGCAGGGCGAGGTGGAAACGCCGCTCGCCATGCTGGCCCAGAAGGCGCGCGCCATCGGCATCCACCTCATCCTGGCGACCCAGCGGCCCTCGGTGAATGTCATCACCGGCCTCATCAAGGCCAACTTCCCCAGCCGGATCGGTTTCCGCGTCGCCTCGAAGGTGGACAGCCGGACCATCCTCGACCAGAACGGCGCCGAAGCGCTGTTAGGCAATGGCGACATGCTGTTCCTCCCGCCCGGCAAGAGCGAGCCGATGCGGCTGCAGGGGGCGTTCATCGCCACCGAGGAAACCGAGCGGGTCATGGCCTGGTATGAGGCTCGGCGTGAGGCGCGCGTCGTCGCCGCCGTGCCGCTCCCCGCGGCGGAGCCGGACATCCTCGCCATGGTTCGGGCGCATGAAGCGGATGATGGGGAGGGCGGGGCAGCGGAGATGGAGGGGGAGCAGGATGTGCTGTTCCGCGAGGCGGCGGAGGCGTGCATCCAGAACCAGGGCGGCTCAACCTCGCTGTTGCAGCGGCGGCTCTCGATCGGCTATGGCCGCGCAGCGCGGATCATCGACCAGCTTTACAACGCCGGCATCCTCGGTGCTTCTCCCGTCGGCTCGAGCAAGCCGCGTGAGGTGCTGATTGGGTTCGATCAGGTGGACGACTATTGTCGGTAGGCGGGTGGGCGGCGACCGAAGCGCCTTAGGAGCAGCGTAGCTGCGACTCGGCGCGAGGGAGTGGCGATTGGGCGATTGGGCGATTGGATCGATTCTCACTCCTCACTCTTCACTCCTAACTCCTCACTCCTCACTCCTTGCGATGACCACTGTCTATCTCGTGCGGCATGGCGTTGCCCAGGACGCCGAAGGCCGCGCCCTCGGCTGGACCGACCGGCCTCTCGCGCCGGAGGGACGGACGCGCAGTGCGGAACTCGCTGCCACCTGGAACGGGCCACCGCCGGTGCGCTGCTGGACCAGTGACCTGCTGCGCACACGGGAGACTGCTGCGCTCCTCGCCACGCGGTGGTCCACGCTGATCGAGCCGGAGCCGAGACTCCGCGAAATGCATTTCGGGGAGTGGGATGGCCGCGCATGGGCCGAGCTGGAGTCTGCGGATGGGGAGAGGCTCGAGGCCTGGATGGCCGACTGGACCACCGTGCGCACCCCCGGCGGCGAGGGATGGCCCGATCTGCTGGCGCGGGTTGAATCGTGGTGCGGCGAACTGCGAGCGGCGGCGGCGCAGGGCGGGGGGCCGCTCGTGGTCGTGGCCCATGCCGGATCGTTGCGCGCCATCCTCGGCGTGCTGCTCGAGCTGCCCGCCGCGGCACTCTTCAAGCTGCGGATTGAACGCGGGGCAGTGACCGAGCTGGCGCTGGGAGGGCGGGGGACGGAGCTGGTGGGGCTCAACCTGCCAGCGTTTCCACCGGTTGCCTAACCCGTCGTCTCCCGCACCACCGCCATGAACGCCGCCATCACCGGGCGGCTCCGGTCCCCGCCGGATGTAACAATCAGCACTCCGGCAGATTCTGCCGCACATAAAGTGCGCAATGCCGACCTCACTAAGGACCCCCTAGCGGACCGCCGTCAATCGCGTAACCTAAGGTTATGCGCTCCACCATTCCTACCGTATTGCCCGAGCCGCAAGACGATGGGGTCGCTGTCACACGCTCAGCCACCTTTCTGGCGGTGCTGGGTGAGGCTGAGCGGTACGCCCGTTCTCCACATCCGATACTGATTCTCGGTGGTCCAGGGACCGGGAAGACGATGCTGGCGCGTTTCATTCACGACCGCTCCGGCCGGGGCGCAGGTCGGTTCTTGCGCTTCCCGCTGACCGCTGTGCCGGACGATCTGCGGCATGCGGAGTTGTTCGGCTATGTGCGCGGGGCGTTCACCGGGGCCGATCGCGACCGCGTCGGGGCTGTTGAGTCGGCGCATCAGGGGACGCTCTTCCTCGACGAGATCGGACTGGCCTCACCAGGGTTTCAGGGGGCGTTGCTGACCGTGCTCGACGACTCCCGGATTCGCCGACTGGGTGAGGAGCGGGAGCGGACGGTCGATACCAGAATCATCGCGGCGACCAACGAAGATCTTGAGGGGCAGGTTCGCGAGGGACTCTTTCGCCGGGATCTGCTTGCCCGGTTCGGGTTCTTTCAGCTGGAGCTGCCGCCACTGCGTGAACGCAACGAAGATATTCTCCCGTTGTTCCGCTCCTTTCTGAGTCATGACCGAGGCGCGGGGTCCGGGGCGGTCGCGGTCGAAATAGACAAGGAGGTTGAGGATATCCTTCTTGCGGCACTCTGGCCGGACAACGTCCGCGAATTGCTCAACGTGGCCCGCTACGCGTTGGTGCATCTCAGCCCCGGGGGGCGGGTGGGGGTCGACCACCTTCCCAGGCCATTCCTGCGAGCCGTCGGTGCGGCGTTGGGCAAGTCTGATCCGGCGTCTCGTCTGCGCAATGCGCTCCGGTTTACCGGTGGGAACCGCAGCAAGGCGGCCGAGATGCTGGGCATGGGCCGCGCGACATTCTATCGACACATGAAGCAGGAGGGATTAGCGTCCTCGTAAAAATGCAGCAGTCGTCTCACTGTCTCACGATGGGGTGCTGGTGAGACGCGAGTGGCGCGGGCCTCGGCACTGCAAACCACTGTCAAGCATGCGGTTGAACGGACGACGTTCTCGGCACGGCTTCTGCCTGACTTCGGGAGATCCCTCCCTGGAGTCGGCCCATGGTCCTCCGCCGTTGCGCGCTGCTCTCGCTTGTCGTCGTCCCCTGGCTGTGCCATTCCCGTGCGCTCGAAGGGCAGGTCGGGGTCCAGGCACAGCAGTGCGGTCTGGTCGCGAGCAACCCGTGCCGGCCTGGGGCGTCGCTGACGATGCCTCTCGCCCAGACGGTACCGGTGGAGACTTCGGGCCTGAGCTATATGGTGATTCTCGGGAACAGTGGCAACTATGGCGGCACCTACAATCTCATCTGCACCGACACCTCGACTCAAACGACCTGTAGTCCATCGCCCGCAACCTTCCACCTGCTGCCCGGCGAGGCTCAGCCTGTCACGATCACCTACAGCGCGATGGGGCTGGAGACGTTCACGCATACCCTTTCGGTGTCCGCCGACCCTGACCCAGCGCCAGGCCTGATATCGACCGAGTACGGCGGCAATTTCACCGGGGGAGGTATCACCGTCAGCGGACTGTCCATCGTCCAGCATCTGTGGCCAGGAGATGGAGCGGAGATCGAAGTCATGGATACGCTCGTCGCCACGTATTGGCATGCGAGCGGTATCAATACCGCGCTCACCGAGCTCTGGATTGACGGTGTCGATAGCAGCGCGAAGCTGGCCGGCAACACGACCAGCACTGGCTATCGGGTGGCGATTCAGCCGGCCAGCTACCAGCACAGCTGGAAATCCCGCGTCTGCGCCAACAACGGGCGCTGCGATAATTACGCCACGACATTCAATGTCTTTGGCAGCTCCAGCTATGCCTTGGATGACTCGCTTCCGCCGACGGTCAACCCGCTGAATACCAGCGCGTCGCTGCTCGGTCCGCTGGCCTTGCCCGATACGGCACTCTGGGGATGTGGCCTGGGCGTCGGGTTCCCCGAAATCACCTTCACCAGCCCGCTGGCAACGCTGAATCAGTCAACGCCCAGCGGCCAGATCTTCATCGCCGCAATCGGGCAGTTCACCCCGGCGCTGACCATCCGGACCCAGACGCTCGGGTGGCTGCCCGGCAAGAGCAAGGCCTGCGACCAGTTGATCTATCTCGACAAGGCCTACTTCGACTATTCCTATTTCCCCTCGCTCCCCCCCAATGATCCCCACTGGCTGAGCTATCCCTGGCTTTCCAGTCGTGGGAATCAGGGAGATCTCGACGGGGTCTTTGCGGACCCTATCGACCTCGCCTTCGCTGATCTGCCCTGGGGACTTGCGCGGCTGTTCCATGGCCCCTACGCCCCTCCGGTCAGTTCTTTCCGCGGCAATTCCGGCTGGGCGGGCCCCCCCTTGCGCCGACCGGCGCCGCCCGCGATGTCCAGCGCGGTGCTTCTGCCCAGCCCGGGCAACATCAACGCCAGTACCTGGCACGTGGACCTGAACGGCGTCGCCATCATCCATCAGTCCACGGCGGTGGGCGGGAGTGGTATCACCAATATCGTCGCCGGCCGCCTGACGCAGTCTGCCCAGATCCCGCTCAGCCATCCGAGTCTCAATACCACCACCTCGGGCGGCTGGAACGAGCTCGTGGCCAGCATTTCGGACTCCCTCGGCCACACCTCCTCGATTCGGGTTCGCTTCATCTACGAAGCACCCGCAGCCCCAGGATCGCCCGCCCCGCTCGCCATAGCGCCACAGCGCAATTTTGCGCATACCGACCAGGGGGAGTGCGCCGCCTTCGGCGCCTTCCAGTGCGAAGGGATCACCCTCGCGCTCGGGATCCCCGGCTTCGTCACCCGTGACCGGCAGAGGGGCGTGCACCTGGTCTACCGTTCCGCTTCCCAGAAGACCCGGGTGACGGTCCCGCTCCAGCTCACCATCAACAAGACCCAGAAGGCGCCCGATAGCCTCTGGGTCATGCCCAGCCTGAACGGGGTCGTTGATGCGAGCCTCGTCACCCGCTATTTCGGCGCCGGCGGGACGGTGACCGGCCCGAATGCCACGAACATCCTCGAGGACCGGGACGAGGTGCGCATTGTCGCTTCGGAATTGGACAGCGCTCCCGGTGAGGCAAACATCCGAACGGTCACCCACTCGGTCCGGAGCAAGTTCACGGCGGGAGTCTCACCCGCGTTCCGCGATGACTCGGTCTCGCAGGATGTGGTACAGCTCTACCTGAGCACCATCGCCTCCACCCGGTTCGGGCAGGGATGGCAACTGGCAGAGCTGGGTCGGCTCGTGCTCACCGGCCCTTCGGGGGCGCTGCAGTTCAACGGAGCCACGGCGGCGATCTGGCTGTCGGGCGACGGTTCCTACACCATCTTCCGCAAGCCAGGCTCGACCTGGATCGCTCCAGGTGGTGAGAACACCCACATGATGCAACTGGGCAGTCTGCTCAACGGGGCGAGATACGTCTTGTATCTGGAGAACGGCGCGCGGCTGGGCTTCCGGGACGACGGCTGGCAGGTCTGGACCCAGGACCTGCTGGGCAACGCGACGACGTACTCGTACCCCACGACGACCTCGACTCAACTCGATGCGATCGTCGATCCGACCGGCAAGGCCATCCTGTTCCGCTACTTCACGACCGGTCCGAAAACGGGATACGTCGATCGGATTCAAGTCCGGAGATCAACCGTCCTGACCGATACCGTCACCGTCGCCCGCCTCGACTACGTCACGAGCGGAACAGCGGTGCGCCTGGCAAAGTTCGCCGTCGTGCGCACCGCGACGACGGCGGACTCGACCCGGTTCACCTACATGGCTGGCGCGCCCGGCGCCTTCATCGATTCCATCGTCGATCCGCGTGATGCGCCCGCGAAGCGCGTCGCCAGCCGGATCTCCTGGGATCCCGTGATGTGGACGCCGGAGAAGATCAGCCGACCCCTTGGAGGCAGTGCCCAGGCGCGGCAGCACTGGCGGCGGGCCTCACCCAGGATCGGGTATGGTCGCCCTGGCCTTCCCTACGAGCGGACCCTGCAGGCCATCCAATGGATCGGCACCTATGTGCCATTCGCTGGTCCGGCAATGGACTATCAGGTCGACCCCTTCGGCGGCCCGACCTATGTGCTCACCGGCACCGGTCCCCTTACCGGCATCCTCGGCACCAACAGCGCGGATGTCCGGCATGTCGTCCGCGACACGACGGGGCGCGCCGTCAGGGTCGTACACAACCGATACAATCCCTCGGATGCCGACTCGCTGGTGTACCACTACGACGCGCTGGGCCGGGTCGACACGCTGCTCCGGACGACGCGGGAATCGAAACTCAGCGGCCAGACCCGGGCTCTCGACACGCTGACGTTCGTCTTTGACTCGCTGACGCTTGCCGTGGACGGCCCCTGGTGCTCCCGACTGACGAGCTCGAGAGACGAATTCCGCCGCACAACGACCGTGCAATACCTGACGACCGGTGCCAGCACCAGTCCGGGCCGCTGCCTTCCCGCCCGGGTGATCGGGATCGCCACCGATACGACGGAGTTCACCTACGGCAACAGCAATGTGCCCGTCGCAGGAAGTATCGCCGGTGTGCGCCCGGTGAAAGTCCGCAGTCCTGGTCGCATCGACTCGGTCGCGTATCACGCCGGGACCTGGAATAGCGAGTACCTCATATCGCCGAAAGGGGCCATCACCCGGGCGATTTACGATGGCTTCGGACGCGATACGATGATCCTCGATCCACTGGGGCAACCGAGCGTCGTCATCCGCGATATCTCCGGACGGGTGACCTACGCCCGGGTGGGCACCGGGCTTTCCGCCCCGGTCACCAGGACGGTGTACGATCCCGGCGGGCTGGTCACGGAGAGCGACGTGTACGGATCGATTGACGACCTCAACATTCCCGTACCCGCCACAGCCCAGAAGACCTTCAACTATTTCGATGCGCTGGGCCGGCTGGACTCGGTGATCAATCCAGGGGGGCGCGCCATTTCCAGCACCGGTTACCAGGCGCGCAAGCTGAACTGGGCCAACCGGGACGGATTCGGCAATCCGCGGTGGGACTACCGGGGCAATGGCAGCTTTGTGGCGCGGATGTACGATGCGCACGGCAATGTGACACAGGAGGATCAGGGCCAGGTGACCTCCTACGGCAACCAGGGCGGGGAACGCTTTGCCGACGCGGCCGCTACGAGCTGGTGGAACAGCCTCCTCATGCCGACGGGCAAGGTGCAGCAGGCGGGAATCACGCACCTGAATACGTATGATGCCCGAGGGCGCCTGGCCACCAGCAGAAGCCGGGATCCCTTCCTGAACAAGGGGGCTGGCCCGACCGGGCTCAACTCCGATACCGCCTACGTCATCCGCACCTATCGCTACAACGGGAGCAGTCAGCTGTTGCAGGAGATGGTCAACTTCGAGGGCCCGAGTTCGGGGTACGTATCGCGGCGCTACGAGTACAATCGTCGGGGTCAGCGGACCATGGTGCGGGATACCGTGTACGCCAGCGGGGTGAGCGGGGGCCCGGAGAGTGCGGGGCAGACAATCTACGTCTACGACTCGGTCACTGCCCGCCTGACCAGTGTCGAGGGGCTCGTCGGGGCGACCCGGTATGGCAAGGTGCGCTACGTCTACGACCGGGCGGGCCGGGACACGCTGCGGGCGGTGGCGCCGACGACGGGGAGCTTCGAGGTCATCACCCGGACCTCCTATGACTCCCTCAGTCAGATCGCCGGTCTCAGCACCGCCAACAGCACCGGCACCGTTCACTACTCGATGACCGGTCCCATCTACAACCTGGTGGGCGATCTCACTGGATTCTCCTCGACCGGCGACGGGGTCAATTCGGGAACGCACTCCTACGCCTACACGACCGATGGCACCAGGAGGCTGCTCGATGCGGTGGATGGGGCAGTCTCCCACGTCTGGACCTACGACCTCCTCGGCAACCGCATGACCGAATGGAACCGCACGAATATCGGGGATCAGAACCAGTGCACCAGCACCTACACCAATGTCTACGACAGTGACAACCGACTTCAGCGGCGGACACCAGCGACCGCCAGTACCGCCTGCAGGAAGACCCGATACTTCACCGACCAGAGCGGCAACCGCCTGGGCGAGGCGGACACCACCGTCTTCAATCCACCGGGCGTGCCGCCGCTCGGCGGGCTCAATTCCGTCACCAGCTACACGGCCGGTGGGCAGCTCTACTTCTCCCTGACGCTGACCGCGGACCTCTTGGCCAAGGACTACAACTGGCACTGGTACGATGTGCAGGGCCGCCGAGTCGTCTCCCAGGTGGCGACCGGCAACGTTAATACGCCGATCTTTCCGCATCCCGACAGCGTCGGTGGGTTCCGCACCTACTTTGTGTATGACGGCAGCGATGTGGCGCTCGAGCTGGTGCGCTCGGGCAGCACCTGGTCGGTGGACCGTCGGTTCCTGAGCGGGGGCCTCGATCGCCCGCTCCTGGGCCGATTCAATGTGGCGGGAACCTACAAGAACACCACGCTGGTGGCCGACCGGACGGGGAGCATCCTCAAGGCCGTGACGAGCACGGGGACGCTGGAATCCAACGCGAACTATTTCCCGCGCAACGCCTTTGGCGCCCTCGCCCAGGTCACCGGGACGGGCGGCGTACCGATGGGTGGGGTGGGCTTTGCTGGAGCGGGAACCCCGAATGCCCGGGGCGGATTTGTGTACCTCCGGAATCGGTGGTATGATCCCACGAGCGGGCGATTCCTCACCCAGGATCCCCTCGGGCTGGCGGGCGGCGTCAATCTGTACGCGTATGCGGGGAATAACCCGATCAGTTTTAGGGACCCGTATGGGCTGTGTGAGAAGCCCATTGGCAAGGGTGTGGGCATCTGCATTCAGGCGTTCATCTCGGCACCGACGGTCATGGGGCAGGCCGTGGGCGACGGTCGGGGCCCGAGGAGTGACGGCGGAACTTACAAGACGAGTCACCGCTTCTCGGTCGACCCTAGCTCCGGCAAGATGACTGGACTTCAGCAGGGCGTTGGAGCGACAAAGGGTCAGGCAGGCATCGGCGAGCTGATGGTGTCGCCGGTGAGACAGACGAAGGATGGCGGGCATTCCGTGAGTGTTACTGGAAATGCGATGAGTGTCGACATGCCGCCAGGTATGGACATCACCTACTCCTTCGACGTCAACATCTCGAAGGATGGGAAGGTTTCCGTGACTGGCGGCGAGTTCGATGGATTCCCCTCATTTGAGATCTGGGCGTATCCGGAGAAAGGCAAACCCCAACTCGTGAAGTTCTATGGGGAGAGTAACATCACGGCGTTGGGGGGAGAGCCCGAGAGGAAGGTGGTCCCATGAGTTCTGAGTCAGTCTCTGGGTCAGCGAAAGGAGCAGCGGATATGTCATCCGGAGAGATCGCCCGAGCGCACTTGAGGCGCGTGGGGTTAATGCTCTTTGGTGCAATCCCTGCCACCATTCTCCTTACCGGAATCGTGGACGTGATCGCTTCGAGTGGCGGCCAGACTTACATCGACGCCATTTTGAATGGCCTCGTGATGACATACTACACGATGGCTCCTTGGCTGATCGCAGCAACTCTGGTCCACACCGCATTGCTACGTGGCCGGCGAATGGCTCAGATCTCGATCCCTCTCGCAATGGTATTGGGGGCGCTCGCAGGGCTCTTTGCTGCATGGCTCGTAGGCCAGCGAATTTCGGTGCACGAGCCCGGCCTTGCGGTGTGGGGAGCTGTGGCCGGGGGCATCTATGGGATTCTGAGCATTCGCTGGCCCGGAACCGGGGCCCGGCCAGGGTAGTGTCCCTCCGCTTCGCTTGTGAGAGCCCGGCCCTTGCGGCCGGGCTTCTTCTTTTAGTCAGCTTACAGCGCGCGCTTTGGCGCGGGGCCGGCTGGTGCGCTGGCGGGATTCGTGGAGGGCGTCGAGGAGTTTGAGGACCGTCCGCTGATCGGCGGGTGGGAGATCGGCGATCTTCTGGAGCCGCTTGAGGAGGCGCGCCGTCTTTGGTGACGGCTTATTGGTGGCGGGCTTGAGGCCCAGCAACTCATCGGAGGTCACCTTGAGCGTGCGCGCCAAGTGCGCGAGGAGGGCGCCCGGTGGCTGGCCTCCCTCCCCTTCGTAGTAGGCAATCACCCGCTGCGACGCCCCCACGGCCTTGCCCAGCTCCGCCTGGGTGAGGCCGCAGCGCTGGCGGGCCTCCGCCAGCCGCTCCCCGAAGGTCTCGTCGGTCTCCCTGGCCTTCATCGTGTCGGTCTCCTCGAGCGTCTGCGCCATCAGGTCCAGCATACCGTGCCTCCAGGATAAGGGCTGCTTCCGACCACCGAGGGTCGCGCTTGACGCGCTGATACGACCATCGTATCATCTCCGAGCACAGTCGGCAAGCCGGTTTTGGCGCCCGCCCCCCACTTGACAGCTTTTGATTGCGGAGGCCTCGGATGGCCCGGATCCCGGACGACGAAGTCGCCCGCCTCAAGCGGGAGGTGGCGCTCCTCACCCTGGTACAGGTCTCAGGCGTCGTGCTCAAGCGCCACGGGGCGAACTGGCTGGGCCGGTGTCCCTTCCACGCCGACAAGACTCCCAGCTTGGTGATCACCCCGAGCAAGAACCTCTGGCACTGCCTGGGGGCGTGTCAGGCGGGCGGGAGTGTGATCGACTGGGTGATGCGGGTGGAAGGCGTGAGCTTCCGCCATGCGGTGGAGCGGCTGCGGCAGCAGCTCCCCGACGGTGGTGAGGTGGCGGCGCCGGCCCCGACGATCGCGCTGTCCCCGGAGATGGACGACGCGACGCTCCTCCGCGCGGTGATCGACTTCTATCACCGGCAGCTCCTGGTGAGCCCGGAGGCGCTGGCGTACCTCGCCACC
>Ga0163153_10000178_pt1 | contig 110047 bp, 73 predicted proteins | sample OliLakLV19MP6IB1_FD_148629 | JGI IMG/M metagenome (GOLD analysis project Ga0163153, IMG submission 148629) | Freshwater microbial mat bacterial communities from Lake Vanda, McMurdo Dry Valleys, Antarctica - Oligotrophic Lake LV.19.MP6.IB-1 | ecosystem: Environmental > Aquatic > Freshwater >...
ATGTAATGCTTGCCGCCTCAGCGATGAACTTCAAACGGATGATGAATAAGTGGAAGGAAAATCCTTCTGCTTTTATTTTTTGGCTGCGTTTCAGAATGCAATTCCTGCTTTCCTATTTCGATTTTCAACCAAAATTCATTTTTATAAAAGTATAAAAGGACTTTTTGAGGAACGACTAACTAAATGCCATTACACACGCGCAAAGGGGACTTTTCTAATTGATAATTCCTAATTCCTAATTTTCACCCCATGTCCTCCCCTATCCTTACCCAAGAACACGCTGCCGCTGACGGCAAGATTTTTCAAATCACGATTAATCGTCCTGAGGTTTACAACTGCATCAATGGCGAAGCTGCTGCTTTGCTGCTTGATGCGTGGAAACGCTTTCGGGATGATGCAAGCCTTACGGTTGCCTTGCTGCATGGTGCCGGGGAGCACTCGTTTTGCTCGGGCGCTGATTTGAAAGCATTGAACGAACTCATCAACCTCAACGCTGATAAAGCAGAAAAAGAAAAATACACGCGCGAAGGCACAGGACCGATGGGCGGCACGCGCATCGTGCAAACGAAGCCGGTGATTACCGTTTCGCAGGGCTATACTTATGCAGGAGGGTTAGAATTGTTTTGCCACGGGCACATCCGCATTGCAGAGGAGCAAGCCACCTTCTCCGTTGCGTGCAGAAGATGGGGCGTGCCGCTTGCTGACGGTGGCACTATTTATCTGCCAAGGCTTGTTGGCAACGCAAGCGCGCTACCCTTAATCATCACGGGGCAAAAGATAACTGCGCAACGCGCTTATGAACTCGGCTTGGTGTGGGAAATGACGCAGAAAGGCAAAGGCTTGGACCGCGCCTTTGAATATGCCCGCCAAATCTGCGACCAGCCGCGCGATGCCCTCATGGCTGACCTCGCCTCTGCCCTCAACGGTGCACATCTTTCAATGGAGGATGCGCTGCAATTAGAAGCAAGCGGCATCTATAATGTGGTGCTGGGCGAAAGCATTAAGAAAGGAGTGGAAAGGTTTGTGAAAGGCGATAGAGGGTGGTTTAAGTAAATGAATTTTTCAATCGCATCACAGCGTATCCAAACAAATACTCTGCTGCCTGATTTTTCGTTTCCTTTAAAAAATTTCATGAAACTGCCCCTCTTCCTCTTTGCAGGCTGTTTAACACTATCCTCCTTTGCGCAGGAATCTGAAAAAACAATTCATGTCTTTGTCGCGCTTTGCGACAATGAATTTCAGGGTATCGTGAAGGTGCCTGCGCAACTTGGCAACGGGAAAAGTCCGGCTACAAATCTTTACTGGGGCGCACTCTACGGGGTGAAATCTTATTTCAAAAAAGATGCAGACTGGCAATTGGTTCAAACATTCCGCAACCCGGAAAAGTATATTCTTGAGCGGTGCATCTTTAAGCATCCCTCTGAGGAAATATTTCTTGTTGCGGATGCGTATGATGGCGAGTATATGAACCGCTGTGTGAATGATTTTTTAGAATCTGCCGCAGGAGGACAACAAAAACAAATCATGCTGGAAGATGATACAGTCTTTGCAGGAGGAAATGCTGAACTACTTTGCTTTGTCGGACATAATGGGCTGATGGATTTCTCCCTTGATAAATATCCCGTAAGAAAATCAGATGCCGAGAAGGATGTAATCATCTTAGCCTGTGTAAGCCGGAATTATTTCGCGGAGCCACTCAACTCAGCAGGCGCTCATCCGCTGCTATGGACTACAGGGCTGATGTCGCCTGAAGCATACACGCTGGAAGCAGCTATTGCGGGCTGGATACTCAATGAAACTGCCGAGCAAATCCGAACACGCGCGGCTGAAGCATACAATCAATATCAAAAGTGCGGCATCAAAGGCGCGAGAAACCTTCTCGTTACAGGGAAGTAAATGCTTGCGCCTGCCAATCGTCCAATGATTTAATCAGCTAATCTTAAATCTGTTCATTATCGGGAAGGCTGCGGTATTGCCATGAATTACTTTTAAGAAAAAATTATGGCAAAGCCGGCTGTTAAAAAGATAGACATTGAGAAAATAGCCGACCTCTATCTCACCCGCTTCAAAGGACAGCCCGATGCCATGCGGCTCGTGATGAATATGCTTGCTGACAACCTCACCAACATAGACAAGCTGAAAGAACAAATCATCAAACACGAATTCAGCACGTTCATTGCAAAACCGAAAGCCAACAAGACTTCTATCATTCAGCAGCTTGCGGAAACATACGGGATGAGCAAGAGTAAGGTGGTGGAGATAATTAAGAATGACTAATTACCAATTACGAATTAGTAATTAATAATTGGTAATTAAATCATCACTCCTGCACTTTTATTTTAGCATCTTCAGTGATGCCGGAAAGAATTTCGATGTTGATGCCATCTGATAAGCCTGTTTCGATTTTTTGCTTTTCAAATTGCTGCTCGCCTTTTTCCACCTCTACGAATTTCTCTTGTTGTTCAAATAAAATATCACGCTCCTGGATGGCAAGTACGCTGTCACGGCTTTCGAGGATGATGTCGGCATTGGCGCTGTAGCCCGCGCGAATCATCGTGCCTTCAAAACCCACAAGCGCTGCCTTGATTTCAAACTGAATCGTGCCTTCCTCGTCTATTCCTTTTGGCGAGATATATTCCAGCTTGGCGTTGAACTTCATTTCCTCAATGGCGCCAACGGTAATTTGCAAATCCATGCCCGTTTTTATTTTGCCCACTTCTGATTCGTCCACCTTGCCTTCAAAAATCAAATCAGTCATATCGGCAACGGAAGCGATAGATGTGCCGCTGTTAAATGTATTGCTCTGAATCACCTGCTCGCCTTCCTTCACCGGCACGGCAAGCACCATCCCCGAAATGGTTGACTTCACCAATGTCGTTGTTTGCGTTTGCTTCTTCGACACGCCTTGCTTAATCAATTGCAGGTTGTTTTCAGCAGCCGACACTTCTTCCTTTGCGCGCTCCATCTCAAACAAATAGGTGTTGTATTCGGCTTCCGAAATCACTTTTTCATTAAACAGCATTTCGCGCCTTTCTTTTTCCATTGTTGATTCCGTGAGGCGAATCTTTGCCTGATTCACCCCGCTTTCCGCGTTGCTCAGCGTGACATCATCTGGAATCACTTTAATCTTCGCCACCACTTCGCCCGCCTTTACGATTTGTCCCGCCTCAACAAACAGCTTTTCGATGATGCCCGAAATCTGCGGCTTCAGTTCCACTTCCTTGCGCGGCTTAATGGAGCCGTTGGCAACTGTTTTGCGCACTATATCCGTGCGGACGGGCTGCGTGATTTCATACACCACCGGATCTTTATTGCTCTTTTGATAAAGGAAATAGCCCACATAAATAAAGAGCGCGAGAACAGAAACAATACCAAGCGTAATAAAGACATTTTTCATACGTGCAGGTTAAAAACGCAGGCAAGTTATTGGATATTCGGCAATCGTTTGGGGTTTATCGGTGAATAGCCGACAGATGGCAGAATGTAGTCGTCAGTCAAATGGCGACAAACGACAGATTTGAGAAGTCAGCAGGCGGGGTAGCGTAATTGAATCGCTCCGATTCACTACGGAAATTTACGTGATCCAAAATGTGAACGAATATGTTAACTTGTTAATAATGAAAACTTTTTTTTCTGCTGCTGGTTTATACATTTGCCATGTAACTTTTCATACTATGAAAACAAAACAATCTTCCAAGCCATTAAGAATTACTCTTCCATCAGGACAGGTGTACAATTTCAATATTGCCGCTGGCAAGCCTGAATCTGAAGTGCAATACATTTCAGAGCAAATGAAGCAGTGGCTGATGAAAACTTTTGAGCGCTCGCAGAAATCATAACGCGCAGAAGCGATAAGTATGCCCAACACCTTGTGGATAATTCCAATAAGCAATAGAATGTGCTATTTGCTAATTTTTTCACAATTAATATTTTTTGCCATGATAAATACCAAAGAAGAATTAAAAACACGCATAGCGAATGTTGAAACATTCGTGCAGGAATGGTTTGCAGAGCATCCTGATGTGCGCGCAGTGTATGCCAAAGAACTGGGTGAATATATGCAGGAGAAGAAAGTGATTAGCCCGAATGCAAATCCACAAAACGCACTGGTCTATTCGCTGAAGAGAAGTTGGGAGCGGAATGAATTAGCTGCGATAGTGCCTTCCGCCCGTCTTTATGGCTCCAAGTGGATTTTTGCGCGTACTGAACATGATGAGCCGCTACCAAAGGAAAATTTGCGCATGGCAGCCATGCGCAAGTTCAACCTGAGTGAAGAGGAGACCTACTTACGGTGAAAACTTCCGCACAACATCTTCTGGACAACTCGTCATCAGCTTCGTCTCCCAGAAATCTGAAGGGCTTGTGGCTTTAGTGAACCACTCGCTGACACGAATCAGTGGCTGAAGGAAGTCAGAACGCGCCAATCATCTCTCACGTTTGCAATACTCCCGGATTAAAGCGCTTTGTTGCAGGGGCGTGGTTGGCGGCTTCGATGCCGGTGGCAAGTACGTTGCGCGTGGTTTTTGGGTCAATAATTTTATCAACCCACAATCGCGCTGCGGCATAATAAGGCGTGGTGGTGCGGTTGTAGCGCTCGGTGGTTTCGTCAAGCAGTTTCTTTTTTTCTTCGGCAGTCACCTCTTTGTCTTTGGCAGAGGCAAGTTGTATTTGCAGCAGCGTACTGGCTGCCTTCTCGCCTCCCATCACTGCGAGCTTTGCCGTAGGCCACGCAACGATGAGGCGCGGGTCATACGCTTTGCCACACATGGCATAGTTGCCCGCGCCATAAGAATTTCCCATGATAACGGTGAATTTTGGAACCACTGAATTCGCGACAGCATTCACCAATTTTGCACCATCTTTAATAATGCCGCCATGCTCGGAGCGTGTGCCCACCATGAAGCCGGTGACGTCTTGCAGAAACACAAGCGGAACATTTTTTTGATTGCAATTCATAATGAAGCGAGCGGCTTTATCAGCCGAGTCGGAATAAATCACACCGCCAAACTGCATTTCGCCTTTTGCATTCTTCACGATGGCGCGTTGGTTGGCAACGATGCCGACTGCCCATCCTTCAATACGCGCATAGCCGCAGAGAATGGTTTTGCCATAGCCTTGCTTGTATTCATTAAATTCTGAATTGTCAACGAGACGCTGGATGACTTCGAGCGTGTTGTAAGGCTTTTTATTCCCTTCGGGAAAAATGCCATAGAGTTCTGTTTCATCAGCCGCAGGAGGCGCGGACGCGATGCGGTCAAAGCCTGCGGAGGCGGGCTTGCCGAGCTTGTCAACGATTTTGCGGATGGTATCGAGGCACTCTTTATCGTTCTTGCATTTATAATCCGTAAGCCCCGAGAGTTCGCTTGCGGTAGCTGCGCCACCAAGCGTTTCTTTATCAATCTCCTCCCCTATTGCCGCTTTCACCAAATAAGGTCCTGCAAGAAAAATTGAGCCTGTTTTTTCAACGATTAAAATTTCATCGCTCATAATCGGCAGATACGCACCGCCCGCCACACAACTGCCCATGATGGCGGCAATCTGCGTGATGCCCATTGACGACATCACCGCGTTGTTGCGGAAAATACGCCCGAAGTGTTCCTTGTCAGGAAAGATTTCATCTTGCATGGGAAGGTAAACGCCCGCGCTGTCAACGAGGTAGATGATAGGCAGGTGATTCTCCATCGAGATTTCCTGCGCGCGCAAATTCTTTTTCGCTGCAATGGGAAACCACGCGCCCGCCTTCACGGTGGCATCGTTTGCAACGACCACGCACATCCTGCCCGATACATGCCCGATGCCCGCCACCACGCCACCCGCAGGACATCCACCCTGCTCTTCATACATCTCATGCCCGCAGAATTCACCAAACTCAAGAAACGGTTTGTCTTTATCAAGCAAATGATCTACGCGCTCGCGCGCTGTCAGTTTATGCTGGTCATGCTGCTTCTGGATATTCTTCTTTCCGCCACCGAGATAAATCGCGCTGAGTTTTTTATTCATGCTTGACACCATCAGCTTCATGGCATCATCATTCTTATTATATTCGAGCGTATGTTTCATGCTTCTCTTTCTTTCATTTGATAGGGGCACAAACATAAAAAGAAATCAGCCAATGAGAGGCTGTTTACGGTTTGCAGTTTACAGTTTTCGGTAAATGACCGCATCGGCTGTTTCATAATTCTCAATTTCTAATTCGTAATTCTTTTTCCAAACTTATTAAGAAGCCATTAATCTTATCCACATTTTTCTTTAGTTTCTACCAATTTCGTGTGCATCATTTTGCATTTTGTCAAATTGCCATACCTAAATATTTTCTATGTTCTTAAAGAGATTCTTGCAAATAATCCTTGTTTCTGTATTCTGCACCACAAATTTTTATTCTTTTGCCCAAACACCGGCAGCAAATCCAAATCTTTCTCCCACCTGCCCGATGAATATTATTTTCATCATGGATGAATCAGGCTCTATCGCAGGATTTGGCAGCGGCACAACAAATATTACTGCGTCAGTACGCAACGCTGCATCAGGCGTGCTTAATTCGCTGGTAGGCACAAACGCGCGCGTAGCCATTGTTGAATTCAACACGCGGGCGCGCAGGGCTTTGGTGAATGGCAGCACCGCCTACCAAACAATTGATGCGAGCTCTGTCGCGCATTTTCTCAATTACATCAACGACAACAACACCAGCCCCGAAGACACGCACTATGACCCTGAAGATTATCTGGGCAACACACAAAATGCTTTTACCAACTGGGAGGATGCGCTGGAAAAAGCAAAGGCGATTAATACTGCCGAAGGTGTTGCGCAATTGATTCTTTTTTTTACAGATGGCGTTCCCACTGCTTACAACAATTCAAGCGGAGGCGTATCGCAAGGCTCTACTGCTGCAATCAAAACAACATCGCTCAATGAAGCGATAGGAGCAGCTAATCTCGTGAAGGGACAAGGCTCGCACATTTTTGTAGTGGGGGTTCCCAATCCGATTCTTCCTGAAGCAAATGTAAAGGGCATCTCAGGCGCTGACCGCTATCCCGATTTGCAAGCTAATTTCAATTTAGGCGATTACAGCATTTCTTCTTCGCAAACCTTGCAAAATGATTTAACGAGAATCGGGCAGTTGATTTGTCGCTCAGACTTGCGCCTTGCAAAAAGCATCAACGCGCAAACAACCTGCGCAGGCAGCAACGTAACCTTCACGCTCACGCTCACCAATGACGGAGCATTGAACGCAACGGGAGTTGTAGTAAAAGATTTTCTGCCAAATGGATACTCCTACACGAGCAATAATGGCGGGGCTTCCTATGCAGCAGGAACAATTACATGGAATGCCGGCAGCATCAATTATTTGCAAATTAAAACATTGCAAATCAACGCAACGGTGAATGCTTCGGGTGATTACAAGAATGTTGCAGAGGTTACAGCAAGCGACCAGACTGATGGCGACTCTTCACCCAACAACGGTGTTACAACGGAAGATGATTATGCTTCTGTTACCCTCACTTCTTTTTTGAACTGTGATGACGGAAATCCCTGCACGGAGGATGGATGTGCAAACGGCATCTGCACGTATTCAGGCGGAAACTGCAATGACAATAACCCCTGCACAGAGGATGCCTGCATCAACGGAGAATGCGTGAACACTCCAAAAGTGTGCGATGATAACAATGCCTGCACAAATAATTCTTGCGTAAATGGCAATTGCATCTATCCTCCCATTAATTGCAGCGATGGCGATAACTGCACGGTTGATGCCTGCGCGAACGGGGTTTGTTCGCATACACCGTTTTCCTGCGATGATAGCAATCCCTGCACCATTGATATCTGCGCGGGAGTCGGTTGCCGCTCTGTCGCTATCAATTGCAATGATAGGAATGCCTGTACAATTGATGTGTGCGTGAACGGCATCTGTCAGAACACGCTTATCAATTGTGATGATGCCGACTTCTGCACCACGGATGGCTGCTTTAGCGGAGGTTGTTTTCATAATCCGATTCCGGGATGCGCGAATCCCTGCGATACCGCAAACTGTTTTGATGGCGATTCCTGCACAATAGACCTTTGCGTAAATGGAACTTGTTTTTATACCCCGCTTGATTGTAATGACAATAATCAAAATACGATTGATGAGTGTTATCAGGGACAATGCATTCATATCTGCAATGACAATAATCCCTGTACCATTGATACTATCATCAACGGTGTTTGCACCACCATACCTTTGTGCAACGACAATAATTCCTGCACTGCTGATGCGTGTGTAAATGGAGTTTGTTCAAACATTCCCATTGATTGCGATGATGGCATAGCAGGCACTGTTGATGCCTGCGAAAACGGAACATGCACACATACGTGTGATGACCAGAACCCCTGCACAGGAAATGTTTTAGACAACGAAACGTGCGTATTCACTTTAAATACCTGCAACGATAATAACCCCTGCACGGTGGATGCCTGCATGAACGGTATTTGCTCCAACACTCCGATTATTTGCGATGACGGCAACCCGAACACAACAGACATTTGTGTGGATGGCATTTGCGTGAACACGCCTGTTGATTGCAGCGACAATGACGCTTGCACGGTGGATGCATTGGTAAGCGGCAATTGCATTCACACACCACTCAATTGCGATGATGCGGATTTCTGCACTACGGATGCCTGCGTTTCCGGTAATTGTGTTCATACGCCAAATCCCTGCACAGATGCGGATTTATGTACAACGGATGGCTGCGTAAATGGCAGTTGCACACACGAGCAAATTAACTGTGATGATAATGACCCCGTAACAATTGACGCATGTGTGAACGGTGTATGTATTCACACGCCTTTGGTTTGCGGAGATGATACGTTGAAAATTATTTTCGTGATGGATGAATCCGGCTCTATCGTTGGTTCGGGAGCGGGCACTACAAATATCAGCGCACAGGTGCGCAGCGCTGCTGCCGGAATTTTAAATGCGCTTTCAGAAACGGGAGCGCATGTTGCCATCGTTGAATTCAGTACTACTGCGCGCAGAGCTGCCGTTGGAGGTTCTACTTCTTTCCAGCCGGTGAACGCTCAATCTATCAACTATTTTCTTGATTACATCTATGATGTCAACTCAACGCCTGACATCAATCATTATGACCCGGAAGACTATCTCACCACGCAAAGCAACACATTCACGAATTGGGAAGATGCGTTGCAAGAAGTTCAGGTTGTTAACTCAGCGGAAGGTCCAGCGCCTCTCGTGTTGTTTTTCACCGATGGTTTGCCTACTGCCTACAACACAGGAAGCGGAATTATTACAGGCACCACTGCGGCAACTACAGCCCAGGCTTTATCAAAAGCTGATGCCGCTGCTGCCGGAGTGGAAGCGCAAGGCTCGCACATTTTCGTAGTAGGCGTTCCCAATCCGGTATTGCCCGAACTGAATGTGCAAGCCATTTCCGGTTCGAAGCGCTACCCCGATATTGAGCCTGTTTTTACTTCTGCTGACTATTCGATTTCTTCATCGCAAACATTAGTAAACGACCTTACTCAAATCGGCTTGCTGCTTTGCCGCACCGACATCCGGTTGACAAAAACAGCAAACGTAACTTCTACCTGCAATGGCAGCACGGTGGTGTTCACTGTTGCTGCTTCCAACAATGGGCTTGAGGAGGCATCTGGCGTTGAAGTGAAAGATTATTTACCGAATGGCTACACCTTTGTGAGCCACAACGGTGGCGCATCTGCAACAGAAGCAGGCGGTGTTATTACGTGGAATGTAGGCGCACTTGGAAGTTTTCAAACAAAAGCATTGCAGATTACTGCAATCGTAAATGCATCAGGCAATTATAAAAACACAGCCCAAGTAACGGCATGTGACCAGCCTGATGCGGATTCAACTCCCAATAATGATGATGGCGACCAAAGCGAAGATGACGAAGCCTCCGCTACAATTCTTGTTGATTGTGATTGCAATTTGAAAGTATCAAGCCTTACGCTGATGTGGGAATGCACACTTGGTGAAATCGGAAACCTCTTTGATGGAAAAGTGATTAACCGTGATACGGTGTGCCGCTTCAACATTCGCGCTGACTTGTGCCAATTGCCTGTTGGAAGCGTGAAGTTTGTAATGAATGGCTCTGCCAAGATTGAAAACACGGGACCATTCGCCTACTTTGGCGACCAACCCGCAGGTTGTTACAAAGCATGGATTCCAAATCCCGGAAATTATACGCTCGTTGTCACTGCATACAGCAGGGCAAATGCAACAGGCGCAGCAGGAATTCCGCTCACCGTGCATTTCACAGTTGTTGCCGGACAGAGCAATGCCGCCTGCCTCGCAGCGCCAACTGTTGATTGTGCAGGCAAAGTAAACGGCACAGCTTCGCTTGACGGATGCGGTATTTGTTCGGGAGGCATAAGCGGTCACGTTGCCAATTCAGATAAAGACAATTGCGGTGTTTGTTTTGGAAACAACAGCACCTGTTGTACAAGCGATGCAGGCTGCAATGACAATAATCTTTGCACTTTAGATAAATGCCTGTCGGGCAATTGCTTTTTCACTGCGCCAAACATTGATGACGGCAATGCCTGCACACAGGATTTGTGCAATGCTCAAACAGGAGTTGTTTCACACACTCCATTAAATTGTAATGACAACAATTCGTGTACGGCTGATAATTGCGATACACAAACAGGATGTGCTTACATCACTCAGCCCGGTTGCTGTCAAACTGCTGCCGAGTGTAATGATAATAACCCTTGCACAGTTGATGCGTGCAGCAGTAACGAATGTACGCATACCGGAGGTGGAGGCAGCGGCAGTCCTTCTTATTTGAAAGTAGTGAATCCCTCCGCAAGCTACCGGAAAACAAGAATCGGCTATTCTTCAACGGGATTATTTTCACCAAAGTTGAATGTCGTAGCGGGAGGCAATAATCAACTCTGCATTACATTGAAAGATAAAAGCGGCACTGCGCAGTGGAATAAAATAAAAGTGAAGCCCCAAGGAGCGAGTTCGCCCATTATTTATTTAGGAAGTTATGTCCCTGCCAATCCGGGTAGTAATTATTTCACCGTTTGTATTCCATTAAGTGTTTTCACAGCAAATAATTTTACACAACTCACCAACATTGAATTTCAACTCAATAATGCAGCAGCCTTTGAAATTCATATTCAGAAGATTGAATTTACGGGCGGCACCACTCCATTTCTGTGGTTTGGCGACCAAAAGACGGACAACTTCCATGACGGAACTACCGGAAGTTCAAGCGAGTTGATTACGACAACGATTGTAGGTCAACCTTGCGGCACTCCGAAATTGTCAGGTGAGGAGTTGAATATCGTTGAAAATTTCATTCCTGATTCAGAAGAAGCTGCGCTTCATGCTTACCCCAATCCCTTTTCGGATGGCGTTATGATTTCATTCAGCACACCTTCATCCGAAAGGGTGAAACTCGAAATCGTGAGCATGGAAGGAAAGCGCATCGCAGTATTGTTTGATGGAACTGCTGAAGAAAATGTGCTCCAGCAAACTGAGTTTCATGCCGGTGAGCTGGCAAATGGAATGTACTTCTACCGATTGATTACTGAATCAGGAAAAACTTACAACAGGAAGTTACTGTTGATGAAATAATAGCCCACGCAAGCAGAAAGAATTACTTCGGCACTTCAATAATATACATCTGGTCAAAAGCGAGCGTGTCTTTTTGCACAGCATCAATAAATTGAAAACGAATTACTCGGCTATGTTTTCCTGCTGCAAGGTTTTCTAATTTACCACATTGAGCATTCATAAAGAGCGTGATAGGTTGCTCCACACCCGATTTCAAATCAAACCTGTCTGTTTGCGGATAGTAAGGAAGCTCCAATCCTGACTCAATGCAAGTAGCTTTGAAGTTGAGTTTCATGGGTTTGTTGCTGTAATGCACCACAGAAAAATTCATTTTCACCCAGCCATCATCAGGCAGCGTTGATTTTAAATCAGAAGAAAAATCAAATACAAGGGAAACAAGCGAATGCTCATTTTTAGATGAGATGCTTGAAGAAAGCGCGAGCAGCAGAAGGAGCAGAATTTTCATAGAGAAATATCCTGCCGGTGTTGTACGTCAAAACAGTGACGAGGTTTTCAGTAATACAAGTAATCAAGACCGTAGCCGTTATCTCCTTCATATTCTATTTCCCAAAGTTGCACTTCCAGTGTCCTGCCTTTCTTTTTGTATTTCCAATAAAAAGTTTCTTCTCTGAATTCGCCCGGTCCGTAGAGTTTATCAAAATTGGCTTTGACGCTGTTGAATGATTTGTTTGAAATTTCCCATGAACCGAGATAGGTTTCAATGGATGCGCTGGTAAGTTTTCCCTTCGGAAAATCGAAGGAGATGTCGCCAAAATCCACATTATCTGCACTGAGATAAACAGAGTAAGTAACAAAAAGCGAATCTTCCTGAAAGATGTCGGCAGACTTAGCCATTTCGCCTTTCACTTTTTCCCTTTCCATATTCGGCTTGAAACCGTAAGGGAATTTCCCTTTGAGATTAAGCTTCATTTCAGTGACAAGATTATCAAGCGGAATAGTTCGCAGCTGCGCAAAAGAATGATTTATCTGAATTGTAAGCGCACAAACTGCAAATGCAGTTCTTAAAAAGAATGTTTTCATACTTGAAGATTAATAGAGAACTAAAAGTAAGCTGAGAGAAGTGAAGGCGCGTGTTTATTTCTCCACCTGCTCTTTAAGTTTGAGTAGTGTGTTAAACGGATTATCCGTGGCGGTGGTATTGGCAAGCCAGTCAGGAATGCTGCCACCCGGATCGGAGTGACTGGTGAAGATAATCTGCACCTTGTTGTTCTCTAAAGGAATAATTTCCCACGAACTTATTGACTCCGGAATGCGCACGATGCCGTCTTTTGCAGGGATATAATTCGGCTCTCCAATAGCTTCAAGCATCACTTTGCCATCGGGCGATAGTTTCACTTTATACTTCGTTACCACATCGCGATTGGAAACAGGCCACGGAGCAAGCGCTTCGTAATAAACATAAAATTCATTGTCTGAAATTTTCTTAAGCGTTCTGCTAATTTTAATGCGATCCATCCACTTCCAGTGATTTTCAAAATCCAAGAGCAGATTAAGCACTTCTCTTGTATCGGAATTTACCACGGCAATGGCGCGTGAATCCTTCATGTTGGAAGTTTGCGTTTTTCTTGTGTACACCTTCACGCCATTCTTGTCGCGTTCCAATTGCCAACCGTCTTGCGCAAAAAGCAAGGGGAAACTGAAGAGGGAAAGGAAAAAAAAGATAAAAAGGGTACGTTGCATAACTGCGTATTTATTCGTAGGAAAATTCATACTGCTGTTGTTTGCACTTATGGTAATTCACAAAGTTACTAACAATTAGAAATATGCAGAAATAACATTCCCAAACCCGTTTGGTTTAAACTCTACTTTTGTTTACACCCATGAGCAATTTCGATTTTTCTGAAAATCATCGTCTTCATAAGTTCACTCCACCTTCCATAAAGGCTATAGAGGATTTTGCCCGTCCCATGCAATTCTATTTTCGCCCGCAGTATTTCGGCATAGATGAGGTGGATGCAGCAAAACCTGCGCTATACGTGACGAACCACACGATTTATGGAATGACGGACGGCTTGCTCTTCGCCCTCGAATTATACAAGCGCAGAAATATTTTCCTCCGCCCGCTGGTTGACAACATGCACTTTGAAGTTCCCGTTTGGAAAGACTGGATTTCAAAGATGGGCTTCGTGCGCGCCAGCCGCGACAATTGTTCCGCGCTGATGCAGGCTGATGAAAGCATTCTTGTTTTTCCGGGGGGAACCCGCGAAATATGTAAGCACAGAGGAGAAGCCTACAAGTTAGTGTGGCGACACCACGTTGGGTTTTGCCGCATGGCAATTCAATATGGCTATGATATTATTCCTGTGGCGCAGGTGGGTGGCGATGATGCTTACAAAATCATTGCCGATGCCGATGATATTATGAAATCATGGGTAGGACGTTTTCTGCGCGACACTCCGTTCGTAAAAAAATATCTTCATGGTGGCGATTACCTGCCTCCTATCACCACCGGCTTGTTCGGCATACCTGGATTGCCCAAACCCGTGAAATATTATATCTCGTTTGGCGAACGCATTGACACTTCACGCTTCCTGAACAAGTTTGACGATGATGACAACCTTTGGCAATTACGCGATGAAGTGGAACTCGAAATGAACAAGCAATTCATCACACTGATTGAATACCGCAAGAACGACAAGAAAGGGTTATTGAGTTTACTTACCTGAGCAAGCCTTTGCTTACTTGCCCATAAACGGCATCTTGGGAAGCGCCCTGCCGGATGATGTCATCTTGGTCATGGTTTTCATCATCTTGCGCATCTCATCAAACTGCTTCACGAATTTGTTTACATCCGAAATGCTGTTGCCGCTGCCATCTGCGATGCGTTTTCTGCGATTACCGCTGAGTAATTCCGGTGTTGCCCGTTCTTGCGGAGTCATGGAAAGAATAATGGCTTCTACTTTTTTGAACGAGTCGTCATCAATATCAATATCTTTTGCCATTTTGCTCATGCCGGGAATCATGCCCATCAGGTCTTTGATGTTCCCCATCTTGCGGATTTGGTTGAGCTGCGAAAGGAAATCATCAAAGTCAAACTGCTCCCGCCTGATTTTCTTTTGAAGTTTGGCAGCCTGTTCGGCATCAAATTGTTCCTGCGCTTTTTCTACGAAAGAGACGATGTCGCCCATCCCCAAAATACGCTGCGCCATACGGTCGGGATGAAATACATCGAGCGCGTCCATCTTCTCGCCCGTTCCAACGAACTTGATGGGCTTCTTCACTTCATATTTGATAGAAAGGGCTGCGCCACCACGCGTATCTCCATCAAGCTTGGTGAGCACCACTCCATCAAAGTTCAAACGCTCGTTGAAAGTACGGGCAGTGTTGACAGCATCTTGTCCCGTCATGGCGTCAACCACAAAAAGGGTTTCGTGGGGCTTGGTGTTCTTCTTTACGTTTTCAATTTCCTGCATCATCTGCTCGTCAATCGCAAGGCGACCGGCAGTGTCAATGATTACAGTGTTCACTCCGGTTGCCTTCGCATGTTGAATGGCGTTGGTGGCGATTTGAACTGCGTTTTTGTTTTCTGGCTCGGAATAGACCTCAACTCCAATCTGCTCGCCAAGCACTTTCAACTGCTCAATAGCTGCGGGGCGATAGATGTCGCAGGCGACAAGCAAAATCCTGCTGCCTTTTTTTGTTTTAAGGTAATTGGCAAGTTTGGCGGAAAAAGTTGTTTTACCTGAACCCTGCAAACCCGCAACGAGAACAACAGATGGCGTTCCGGTAAGGTTAATGTCAACAGCCGAACCGCCCATGAGTTCGGTGAGTTCGTCCTTCACAATCTTCACCATCAATTGCCCGGGGGAAACTGCTGTGAAGACCTTTTCACCAAGTGCTTTGTCTTTTATCTTGTCAGTAAATTCCTTGGCTACTTTATAGTTTACGTCAGCATCCACCAGCGCTCTGCGGATTTCCTTGACGGACGCGGCAATGTTGATTTCGGTGATTTTGCTTTCGCCTTTAAGTGTCTTTAAGGCGCCTTCAATGCGTTCGGTTAAATTTTCAAACATGACTATATAAATTTTCGGGTTCTTTTGCTGCTTTAATAAAAGCCCTCAAATTTCGACAAAATATAGGTTTTAGGAAAGACTGATTTAGCTTTGCGCCACTTGCAGCACTTGACTTCACATCGTTTAAAAGCGCTTTTTACTCCTATTGCATTGGGTTATGCGGCTTTCTTTGCGCTCCTCTTATTTTCCGTTTTGTTTTACCTTGAAAGAGCCTGCTATGCGGATATTGCCTTTCAGATATTTGAAATCATTAACTCAAAAAATGTCGCCTACCAACTTGACCGGTTTGGGGCAGCGCTGATTCAAATTTTTCCGCTTGCAGCGGTGTTGCTGGAGTTGCCTTTGAAATATGTTCTTTTAACTTATTCGGTTGCTTTAGTTGCGCAAAATCTTTTCTTTTTTTGGCTGTTGCACAAATTTTTCCGCCAAAAAGAAATTGCGCTGGTTCTTGCGCTTTTTTGTGTTTTAATGGTGACAGAAACATTTTATTGGGCAACCAATGAAATCAAACAAGGCTTTTCCTTCAGCATTTTGCTGGCGGGAATTATCGGGGCATTGCCTCTTGAAAATTTTAAGGGCATCCGCAAATTCAGTTTGATGCTGTTTTATCTGTTGCTGATAATCATCACTGTTTTTCTGCATCCTTTGGTGGTGGTTGCTGTTCTCTTTGTGTTAGGTTACACCGCTATTCACGCCAAGAAGTTTTTCAGCCAAACAGCGCTTTGGGGATTGTGTTGCGTGGCAATCATTTTAAGCGTAAAATATTTTTTCCTGCCTGTCGCGCCCTATGATGCGGAACAGCTTTCCCTGAGAGAAAATTTTGTCGCTTTTTTCCCCAATTATATGTCGATGCCCAGCTTTGAAAAATTTCTGGATTACTGCATAAATGACTGGTATCTCTATGCAATCATCCTTGTTGGAGTAATCGGTTTTTATGTATGGAACAGACAATGGCTGAAATTGGGCTGGCTGTCGGCTTTTTCACTTGGGTATCTGCTGCTGGTAAATGTTACACACCCCAACTCAGAAAAAGTATTCATTGAGTGCTACTACCAAGCGTTGGCAGTATTTGTGCTTTTCCCCTTCGTAATTGAATTGTTGCCGGTTCTGCCGGTGCGTTATATCCTACTCATAGTCACGACAATTTTTTTTCTGCGCATAAATACGATTTACCACACGCATCATAAATACTCCAAAAGGCTAACTCATATTCAAAAAACGCTTGCCACATTCATGGGGAAATTTGTAATTCCAATAGAGTCTTTCCTGATGCACAAAGAAATGATGACATGGGGAATTCCGTATGAGTCTGCAATGCTTTCAAGCGCGCAATCGCCTGACAGTTGCAGGTCATTTGCCGTGCTCAGAGATGTGTCAAAAGTAAATGAAAAGGAGAGTGAAAAAATATTTTACACGGTTTTCGATGTAGCAGATTATGCCAACTTAAATCCGGTTTATTTTCGTCCGGCAACAGGAAGTTACAGGATACTTACGGAGACGGAAATTGCACAATTGCATTTGTCAGACAGACAAAAGCACTGAACATTTCTCTCAGAACTTTTTTTATTCTTTGCGGTTGGAAAACCTTACGCGCCCAAATACCCTTTCAGAAGCATGTTTCTTGAGGTAGAGCGCAACCTGTTTATGGCTTTATCTTTTATTTGCCGCACCCGTTCGCGGGTCAATTCAAATTTATCGCCAATATCTTCAAGCGAAAGGCTGTGGTCGCAGCCAATGCCAAAGTAGTATTTCACCACCTCGCGTTGCCTGTCGGAGAGCGTAGAAAGCGAGCGTTCAATTTCCTGTCGCAGGGATTCTTTATAAACCAATTGCGTGTCTGTATTTTCACAATTTTCATTTTGCAGCACATCAAGCAGCGAATTATGCTCTCCTTCAACGAAGGGGGCATCCATGGAAATATGGCGGGCGGCAACTCCCAATGTAGTGCGCACTTCTTCGCATCCGATATGCAACAAATCGGCAAGCTCTTCGGGAGAAGGCTCGCGTTCATATTCCTGCTCTAAAGAAGAAAATGCTTTGTTGATTTTGTTGAGCGAGCCTACTTTATTTAAAGGCAGCCGTACGATTCTCGATTGTTCCGCCAACGCCTGAAGGATAGACTGGCGAATCCACCACACGGCATACGAAATGAATTTAAAACCCCTTGTTTCGTCAAAACGCTGGGCGGCTTTAATAAGTCCTAAGTTCCCTTCATTAATCAAATCGCTCAACGACAACCCCTGGCTCTGATACTGCTTCGCCACTGACACCACGAAACGCAGGTTGGCTTTCGTGAGTTTTTCCAACGCTTCCTGATCGCCTTGCTTAATCCGTTTGGCTAAATCCACTTCTTCTTCAGACGCCAGCAAGTCAACTTTACCTATTTCCTGCAAATACTTCTCTAATGACTGGCTTTCACGGTTGGTGATTGATTTCGTGATTTTTAGCTGCCTCATGCCTGATAATGTTTTTTGTAGTTAGGAAATGGTTGGATTTATGGAGGAAAAATGAAAATAAACGGGGTTTCTAAATCTTGCGTTCAAGGTATCGGAAGCGGGGGCCAGAGTCAACGAAAAAGCCAGAAGTTTTCTTCCGAGATGTGATGCGGGGGTAATGTGCATACTTTTTCGAAGGTAGTTGAACGAATTTAAGCCGTAAATTTTGAAATAAGTAAAATTTCTTTTTAATTGCGGACGATAACGAAAAAGTTGACTAATATTCCCCCGGTATGGAAAAAAAGAAAGAAAAGAAAACACCAAAGCAAAAGCCCAAGGTGAAAACAGCAGTGAAAAAAGCGCCCGCAACAAAGAAAGTTGCCGCGAATAAGGTTTCTCCAAAAAAGGAAACTGCGAAGAAGATTATGAAACCAACTGCTAAAAAACAGAGTGTTGAAAATGCGAAGGCAGTGAACCCTGTTGTTAAAAAGGAAGAAATGGTGAAAGCCAAGCCCGTTGTTTCTGCGAAGCCTCTGTCGAAAAAGGAGCAAAAAGAAAAGCAAAAGCAGGAAGCATTAGCGGCAAGGGCAAGTTCCGGTTTCATTCCGCCACATAAGCGACCAGCTTTTGTGCCCCCGGTTGAAAAGCCGAAAGGCTCCCCTACTCAGTTGAGCATGGCGCTGGAGGAAGTGAAACAGGCTATCTCTTACAAACCACGTGTTACACGTTCAAAGAGCGGCAATCTTGTTTATCAAATAGAATACACCATCCGCTCTTCGCCTACTATTCTCTATGAATTTCTTACCACACCATCGGGGTTAGCGCAATGGTTTGCTGACAGCGTGGACATCAATGGGCATCAGTGTGATTTTGAATGGGAAGGCTATGTGGAATCAGCAACAATCATTGACTCCAGCGAAGATGTGTATATCCGCTACAAATGGGATGACAGTGATGAAGATGAGTATTTTGAATTCCGCATTTCAAAAAGTGAAATCACGGGCGATACGATTCTTACCGTCACTGATTTCGCTCCGGAGCGTGATATGAAAGATGAAAAACTGCTGTGGGATAGCCAGATAAAATTGCTGGTGCAGCAGGTGGGCGGTTAGCAGAATAAGATGAGACAGACTACGAAGTCAAAAGACTTCGCTCTATCTTAAATCACAAGAGCCTCTTCGGAACTCTTGCGATAACCGGGGGATCCATTGTCAGCTAAATATGACTTTTATACTCCTTACCAATATGCAGGGAATAAACCCATTAGATATATTGACTTGGATGGGGCGGAAGAATTTGGTAGAGTTGAGTACTCTTATAACGGAATTATGTTTTTTAACCAGACAGGCGCGTTATTGAATAGCAGAAAAGCTATTGATGCTAATGGTCAATCAATTAAGACAGGAGTCATAGTTAATCAAATTAATTTGAATCAAGCAACTTTAGCCACGTTTTCGCCAGCTACACTTTCCAACAATAATCCAGAAGTTATGATAGGCAATAACACGTTAAAGACAAATTGGATCTCTTTTCAATTCAATGCGGGCATAATTACTCCAGCATCTGCAAATGATCCCAATTATGGAACATTAGGTTTTGACAGTACTATTGCACAAAATATGAGAGCGACTCCATGGGCCGATTCGGATTTAGCAGGAGCGAGTAGAACGACTCAGAGCATATTTTTTCCTATGAACACTCAGGCGAATTTTCCTACTGCCTAAGGAACGTTTGCTGATGTTCAAAATGCTTATAATACTAATCAAACTTTTAGAAATCAAATTGATATTGTAGCGACTTTGTTATCTAACTTCCCTAATTCTACAATTAACATAACAGGGCAAACCGATGTGTATCCTGCGCCAAACTATAGAACTATTTATGGAAACCTTGGACCTCAGGTTAATACTACTATTGGACAAACTGGAAATGTTCCACTTTCTTTTGATAGGGCCCAATCAACCTTATTATTTATAGAATCTCAGATACAAGCGCAAACTGGAAATGTAAATTTCAGATTAGGAAATCGTGCTACAGTTGGCGGGAATGGGGCTGCAAATCCCCAATTCACTAATCCTACAGGTCCGCAACAAAGTGCACCAGACAGAGCCGTTCAGATTAATATTAGCAATGTAAATCAGTGAAAGATCATTTACTGTTTTGTATAATAGTATTCTCGTTCTCCTCATGTATCAAGGGGAAGGTTGAGTATGAGTATTATCCTACTGGAAATATTATGTGGGAAAAAAGATACCATGATGGCAAACTGAATGGGACAAGAAAGGAATATTACATGAATGGTAAATTAAAGTCTAAACAAACATTTAAAAACGGAAGGTGTGACGGAATCGTTGAAGAGCTTTACGAAAATGGTGCAATAAAAGCTAAGTATTCCTTTACAACGAAGAAGTGTTAAAAGACTTTTTTGAAAAGTATTCAGGTAACGCAGACAGAACCATACTTGACCCGATAATTGATTCAGCAGCTCACATATTCAAATTTAATTTAAACATTGACAAACAAATTGATTTTAAAATCAAGGTAAAATCGTTTTTAAGAACTTACAGTTACTTAGCCAAACTGCTTGACTTTAATAATTTGTATTGGGAACAACTTTGGTGGTATCTGAAATACTTATTGCCTAAACTAATCATTGACGAAAATGAAGACCTTGCACAAGGTATCATTGAATCAATTGATATGGATAGTTACAGACCTGCTAAACAAGGGACAGAAACGATTTTATTGGCAGCAGAAGAAGGTTATGTAACTCCTATTCCTGTAGGCGTTGGTGGTGGTAAATCGGAACCAGAGTTAGACACATTAGAAAATATTCTGAACGCTTTTAATCAGCGTTTTGGTGACATTGACTGGACTGACAAAGACAAAGTGAATGAGATATTAACGCAACAAATTCCTGCGGATATGAAGGCTGAAGGCAAAATAATGGATGCAATAAATACATCGCCTGACAAGCAAAACGCAAAAATATCTTCCGACAAAAAAAGTGGAAGAATTGATGCAACAGTATTTATTTACACAGACCGAAATATTTAAAAAGTTCTCGACAGATAAAGATTTTGAAAGGCGGTATAAGGAATTTATATTCGACACATTGTGGACACAACAAGGTAAACAGCCACCAATAAATCTTTGACGCAATTTGCAAGCACAATTAAAAACCACACAAGCCAACACACGATCAAAGTTTTTAATAGAGCTTGCAAAGCCGATCCAAAAGAAAAATTGTTTTTAAAAAATTTCCAACGCTTCAAAAAAAATAAAAAACTCAACGCACAGCCGACACACAATGACACGACAACTCAACAACGACAATGGTTTACAAGCACGATGGACAGGAACGCCAGCCCCTAATCGAGTAGCCCGCCCCGCCACCTGTCGGTGACGGGGTGAGGCTCTCACACCACTATACATGCGGGTCATACGATTCAGGCGCGAGTCAATTTCTCACATTCATGGAAGCACTTTGCGTCAGTGTCTTTAAAACGGATAGCCGATTGCAAGATTGAAGCGCATGTTTTCGCGCCTCCACGGGTCGCCTCCCTCCGGTTTTTTGTAGCCCCAGATGGGCCAGGTTGCTTTGCCGTTTGCAGGCTCGCGCACTTTTATACCGGTGTCGAAGCGCAACACAAAATAGCCGAAATCAAGGCGCACTCCGAAGCCTGTGCCGATTGCAATATCTGTCCAGAAGTTGCCGATGTCAATGTTTGCACCGGGGCGAGCCGTGTCCGCCTTGATAATCCAGATGTTGCCCATGTCGAGAAAGAGCGCGCCCTTGAAAAATTTATAGATGTCAAAACGATACTCCGCGTTTGCCTCCAGCTTGATTTCACCGGTTTGGTCAAAGAAAAAATTATCTTCTTCATACACATCCGACAATTCAAAATTGTAAGAACCGGGACCTATTGCGCGGATACGCCATCCCCTCACGCTGTTTGCCCCGCCTGAGAAAAATTGTTTGATATACGCGAGCGACTGTGAATTGCCATAAGGCTTGCCGATGCCGCCAAAGATGCGCGTGACAAGCTGCGTTTTCTTATTAATTTGAAAATAATTTTTGAGTTCGGAGTCAATCAGAAAAAACTGCGAATATTCTATGTTAACAATTTGATAGGGCGGTTGTTTTCCGTCATTGAGATGCGCCAGCCAGTAGCCTAAATGAAGCGCGTTGCCCGATGTGTTGATTTTGCCGGAATAATAATAGTAAGCGCGCCCGCGGTGAATCGGTTGGTTTGACCAGATGTAGTTGAAGTCCATTCCAAGAATGAGTTGCTGCGTGAAACTGTTGCGCAGCGAAGGGCTGCTGTTTACGATGTCGAGAAAATTCTGCGTGGTTTCGATATTCCTAATGAGGTTGATTGCAAGCGGGTTGAAAATAAACCGCTTGGTGGTTTTCTTCCGCCACTCATAGCCAAATGCGAACGTAGTGGTGTTGGTGCTGTAGTAATCTATTCTGCGCAGAAACTCGTTTCTGAACGAAAGACGTGATTTCGGATAGGCATTCTTCGAGACTTTCTTCACCCCTATCGGCAGCAGGAATTTGTTGAAATATAAATCGAATTTGAAAAGCAGGTCAACGGTGTTAAAAAACTTTTCACCCTTTTCAAGATTTGATTCAAAACCACCGGACACGCTGAAGCGGAACAACTCCGTGCCTCTGAAAATATTTTTATTGCCGTAAGAAAGCGTGAGTGAAGTGCCAAGGTTGAAGTCGGTGTTGTTGTTCGCTTCAAATGCGATGGACACCTGCTGCTTCTTTGCAGGCGAAAGACTGACGTAGCAATCCAGATAATTTTTGTCGTTGATTTTTTTATCCACATAGCGCAGCGTGATATATTTAAACACGCCCAGGTTTGAAAGATGCCCGATGGTTTGCGTGTGATATATTTTGCGGTAGAGCGTATCGCGCCCAAAGTGGATTGCCGAAATCAGAATGCGCGGGCGATAGCGCAGCTTCTCGCTGAGAAAATGAAATTCACGCACATCCACCGTATCGCGCGTGGCGCCAAGTTTCGATTTATCCGTTGAGTAATCGGTGATGACATAGATTTGGTCAATATGATACACTTGATGCTGGGAGGAATCAGTGGGCGGGTTGATTTTCACGAACAGGTCAAGCTCCTGATTGCCCATGCTGCTGTCGAGGTCAAAATACACGTATTCGCGGTTGAAGAAATAATAGCCGTTGTCGCGCAGCACATCCGAAATACGCTCGCGCTCTTTTTTCATTTCTGCAACATCAAATGGCGATCCGGAAGATAAGTATGTTTCTTTTTTTTGGGCGTTAATCAGGCTGGTGATGCGGCTGGTGTCATTAGGGAAAACTACTTTTCGGATGCGGTATAAATCGTTTGTGATAACCTTGTAAGTGAGCGTTGCCTTTTTCTTTTTAATGACTACCGCATAAGAAACCTCTGAATAGAAGTAGCCTTTGTTTACTAAATAATTATTCAGCAGCACAAGCGATTTTTCAGCCAGCAGTGAATCATACAGCACGGGCGCTTCTCCGGCTTTGTTGCGCAGCCAGTCCCTGAATTTATTTTGCTTTCTGCGCGTGGAGATATTAAAAAACCACAGCCTGATTTTAGCAAGTCCGATAAATTTTTTATTGGGCTGCAACTGCGAGATGCCGGCAAGTTCCCGTTTAAAATCACCGAGTTGTTTGATTTCTTCTTTCGTTTCAATTTCTACTTTATTCGCTTTGAATAAAGCTTGATCGTCTTTTAAAAAACGGGTATTAAAGCAGCCGGAATTGAGAAATAGTGTTGGAATTAAAAAAAAGATGAGGAATATTGCCTTGAAACGTCCGCTCATGTTAAGCAAAGCGCAAATTAAATACATCCAATCGTTGCAGCAGAAGAAACTTAGACACACGCATTATGTGTATGTGATTGAGGGTGAGAAAATGATGCAGGAGTATCTGCAAAGCGATTATCCTCTTGACAACATGTATGCCACTGAAGAATGGATAACAGAAAATCAGACGCTGCTTCGCAAGAAAAAACTCACGGCTGTTGAAGTAACAACCCGCGAGTTGGAGCAGATTTCTTCACTTACCACACCTAATAAAGTTGTTGCGCTTGCAAAAATGCAAGCGATTCCATCGCTTAAAGCGATGGAATCGCTCCTTGTCAAAGGGTTGCACCTTGCCTTAGAAAACATTCAGGACCCTGGTAATCTCGGCACCATCATCCGCACTGCTGATTGGTTTGGCGTTGACAGCATCATCTGTTCTGAAGATTGCGTGGATGCTTACAATTCAAAAGTGGTGCAGGCTACAATGGGTTCGCTGGCGCGAATAAAAATTTATACCACAGAGCTATCCTCGCTTTTTGAAAAATCACCCCTGCCCGTTTATGCGGCAACACTTGAAGGTGAAAATATTTTCAATCAAAAACTTCTGAAAGACGCAATCGTGCTGATTGGAAACGAGTCGAAAGGAATCTCAGACGAGTTAGCGCAATTGGCGCACAAGAAAATCAGCATCCCGCGCTTCGGAAAAGCGGAATCGCTGAATGCGTCCGTTGCGGCTGCGGTGATTTTGGCGCTGTTCAGAAAAGGATAAAAGAAAAGGGAAGGGAATTCAGATGCCATGGCATCCGCGCATTAAAATCTTATTGATACTCAAGGATTTCCATTGCCGTTGGCTTCAGCCAACGGATATAAATGTTGAAGCAAGAGGGCTTTAGCCAAAATCAAGTAGAATTTGGCTAAAGCCCGTTCTCTTTGTATCCTTATTCCGTTGGCTGAAGCCAACGGCAATGAAAAAACAGCTTACAATTTTAATGCGTTGCCCTAATCCAGATGTTTAGAAAAACGTCTGCGCATACCACATCATGCGAATGCCGAATGCTATCAGCACGATACCGATAACTCTGTAAATATTTTTCAGAGAGTCAGGGCGAATGAATGCTTTGAGCCGATGCGCAAAAATCACTTTGAGTATATCGGTGGTGAAAATTCCGAGCAAAACCGCTGATAGAAATAAGAACAAATTCAGCGTGACTCCATATTCTGCGCGCGCAACACCGATTACCCCAACCCACACTAAAAAGACAAATGGATTCACGAAATTTACGAGAAAGCCTTTTGCAAAGAATGCGGTGTAATCTGCCGCGCGGGGCAACTCACCCGATTCGGTATTCACTTTTGGAAACAACAAGTATTTTAATCCCAAACCGAATAAGATGAAACAACCCGCTATCGCCAATCCAAGCTGATTCTCCGGATTTTTAAAAAATGGAATTGCGCCAAATGAACATAATACCACGCACAGCAAATCGCTCGCAATTATCCCTGCCGCAACCGTCATTCCACCGGCAATGCCATATTTCAACGTGCTTTTTAGAACGGTAAAAAACACAGGACCGATAAAAATCACCATTGCCAATCCAATGCCATAGCCTTTCAGAAATGCCATTCAGCAAAATTGCGGGAATTGCGGCAGATCGTAAAGTGCGTACCTGTAATTGCGGCTTTATGCCGGAATCCCATTCGTAAAAAAAGTGGGCTGCCGGATCCGCCTGAGGCGGACCGGCAGCATCCCCTATTCTAATTTTATCAGCGGATTGCGGCATAAAGCCGCAATGACACGAAGGGAATTTGTAACTTGCCTCCGAAAATTATTTCCATGAGCCAAACCGCATCTATGCCTGCTGCAATCACCCAAACCGACTTCAATTTTCCGAATCAGAAAAGCGTATATCACGGAAAAGTACGCGATGTATATAACATTGACGACCGTTATTTAGTAATGGTGGCGAGCGACCGCATTTCCGCATTTGATGTCATTTTGCCAAGACCAATTCCGCACAAAGGTCAAGTGCTGAATCAGGTTGCCACTAAATTTTTAAAAGCCTGCATTGACATCTGCCCAAATTGGTTCATCGAATCACCCGACCCGCAGGTGGCGATTGGTAAAAATTGTGAACCGATTAAAATCGAAATGGTGATTCGCGGTTATCTCTCCGGTCATGCATGGCGCGTTTACAAAAGTGGAAAGCGTGAACTTTGCGGAGTCACGTTGCCCGAAGGGTTGAAAGAAAGCGACCCACTCCCCCAGCCTATTATCACGCCCGCAACAAAAGCCGATGAAGGGCATGATGAAGACATTTCAAAAGAAGAAATTCTGAATCGCGGCATCGTAACCGCAAAAGAATGGGAAACACTGGAACGCTACACCCGCGACCTGTTCAAGCGCGGCACCGAGATGGCGGCAGAGCGCGGCTTGATTCTCGTTGATACAAAATATGAATTCGGAAAGCATAACGGAATGATTTGCCTGATTGATGAAATCCACACGCCTGATTCATCACGCTATTTTTATGCAGAAGGATATGCAGAAAGACAAGCGCGTAGTGAAAAGCAAAAGCAACTCTCAAAGGAGTTTGTGCGCGAATGGCTTATCGCCAACAACTTTCAGGGCTTGGAAGGACAAGTGACGCCCGAACTCACAGATGCTTTTGTAGAAACCATCAGCAGCCGTTATATTGAACTCTATGAAACATTAATGGGGAAAAAGTTTCAGCCCGCTTCGTATGAAAATGTAATGCAGCGGATTGAAAACAACGTGACAACTGCATTGAAAAAACTTCCCTGAAATTGGGCGGCATGAAAGAATACTTTTTTCAATTTCTGCGCTCTGTCGAAGGCAACGGCTATGAAGCGTTGCTTGCAGCAGGAATTTCCAACCTTATAGCACAGTGGATAAAAACCGCAATCGTTGCTTTCAGAAAAAAGAAATTCAACCTCTCCATTCTCTTCTCTACCGGAGGAATGCCTTCAAGCCACAGTTCAACTGTTGTGGGACTGGCAACATCGGTCGGGCTGATAGAAGGATTCAGTTCATCTTCGTTTGCCATTGCCGCTTGTTTTGCAACCATCGTGATGTATGACGCGGCAGGCGTGCGCAGAGCAGCAAGCAGGCAGGCAGTTGTATTGAATCAAATCATTCAGAATTTATTTCAAAACCATCCTGAGATGAACAAGGGCAAGCTGAAAGAACTGCTCGGACATTCACCCACCGAAGTGATTGCGGGCGCAGGGTTGGGAATTGTTGTAAGCATCGCCTTTCGTTATTGGCTGAATGATGTGCTGCATCATTAATGGTCTTTCCCGATAATCCTTTTAAATTTGCGCAAAAAATAACACGTATGAAAAACTTCGCCTGCCTCTTTTTTATTGCTTCGCTGCTTTGGTCCTGTTCGCAAGGAACACAGAATGCAGAAACAACTGCAACTGCCGCTGACTCAACCAGCGCACAACCTGACTCAACTGCCGTACCCGTTGAAGAAACCAAATCAACTGCCGGTATTGAGACCTTGCAAATGGGAATGAAAGCCGACACGGTAATTACTTTGTTGGGCGAACCAACTAAAATTGACACCCTCAAATCAGATCCAAAAATCTCTGTGCAGGAATGGTGGTATGGCGATAATCAGAAAGTGCGCCTCATTCAGGGGCAAGTAAACCGTGTGATAAGAGATGTGGCAGGAGAGCAAGCCCTCCTAAAAGAATTGGTTGACGCAAAGAAAAAAGGAGATGAAGCCGAAGTGAAAAGACTGATGGAAAAACTGACGAAGAACGACCTGAAATAAATCTCTTTGTGCAATTCAACGCCAGCGAATTAAGCCGCCTCATCAGGCATCGCAGAAGCATTCCTCCCGAACAGTTTGATCCCACAAAAAAAGTGGATGACTCCCTCATTGAAGAAATGCTGGAGAATGGAAACTGGGCGCCCAATCATGGACTTACTGAGCCTTGGCGGTTTGTAGTCTTTTCCGGCAATGGATTAAATCAACTCGGTTTGTTTCAGGCTGATCTTTATCGCAAGTTGACACCTATCGCTGATTTCAAGCAACCGAAATATGACAAGTTGTTGCAACGCCCATTGCTTGCATCGCATGTAATTGCTGTCGGGATGAAAAGACAGAAAAGCGGGAAAATTCCGGAGGTGGAAGAAATTGAAGCAACCGCGTGTGCCGTGCAAAACATGCTGCTCACAGCGGCTGCGCACAATGTGTCAGGCTATTGGACAACAGGCGGGGTAACTTATGATGAGGAGGCAAAGACCTTCTTCGGATTAGAAAGCGCGGATAAACTCTTAGGTTTCCTCTACATCGGCTTTCCGTTGAAATGGACGGAAGGAAAAAGACACTCCATTCAGGAAAAGGTGAAATGGGTGCGTTGATTTCGCCTTATTTTTGATGCTCATTAAAATTATTCCATGAAAAGTATAATCCTCCTCATGCTTGTTACTGCTGTTTCATTTGCGGGATGCAATAAGAAAACTGCGCCTGAAACTAAAGTTGCTCCCGCTGCAAAAACAACCACAGAAAAGAAACCCGCAACATTGGATGAATTGAAAGGCAAGCCCGTGCAGGCAAAAGAATTGCCCGCTGATAAGAAAGAAGCTGTGATGAAAACAACTTCTGAAGTTAAGGATGCTTTATTAGAAGACGGCAGCTACAAATCTTACTATGAAAGCGGCTATGCAAAACACAACTCAGGCGATTTTCAAAGCGCCATCAATGATTTCAGCAAGAGCATTGAATTGAATCCTGATTATTCTGATGCGTACAATTTCAGAGGGATGTCCAAATACAAATCGGGCGATAAATCAGGCGCTTGCAGCGATTGGAAACGCGCTGTTGAATTAGGAAATGGAGGAGCAAGTGAAATGGCGCAGCGGTATTGCCAGTAAACTCAAATTTTACCCAACTCATCTTTCGCCCGCGCTACTCTGCGATTGTAATCTTCGATATACTTTGAGGAAACCGGCTCTGACGGTGGAATCGCTACTTTGAGCGGGTCAACCTGCACGCCATTCTTCCAAAAGCGGAAGCACACATGCGGACCTGTTGCCAATCCGGTGCTGCCCACGTAGCCAATCACCTGTCCTTGCGAAACTTTTGTTCCGGGCTTCATGCCGGTTGCAAATTTTGACATGTGCAGATATTGCGTTGAATAGGTGCTGTTGTGGCGCACCTTTACGTAGTTACCATTGTTCTTTGAGTATTGCGATTCTGTCACAATTCCTTCTCCAACTGAAAGGATAGGTGTGCCGGTTGGTGCGGCATAATCAACGCCAAGATGCGGGCGGTAGGTTTTCAAAACGGGATGCAGTCTATTCTTTGAATACTTGGAAGATATTCTGCTGAATTTCAAAGGAGCTTTTAAGAATGCCTTACGCAGGCTGTGTGCATTCTCGTCAAAATATTCTCCGTAAGTATCCGCATCAGGATTGTAATAGAAAGCATAGAAATCGTTTCCGGCATGATTGAATACGGCATCAAACACGCGGTTTACTCCGGCAGGCTTTCCTTCTACTAAGCGCTGCTCATAAATTACTTTGAAGTTGTCGCCCTTTTGCAGGCGATAGAAATCAACTACCCAGCCGAAAATATCGGCAAGTTCCATCCCTACTTGCGGGTCAATGTTATTATCAGCAAAAGATTGATAAAGTGATGATTGAATCGTGCCGCTTGCTGTTTTTCTTTCAAAGGTTACTTCTTTCGATTCCATGTATACGCTGTCGCGGGTGAAGTCATAAACGACATAATCAACGTCATCTAACTCATACACGAAATAGAAAGGCTTTCCACTATCCTTCGATGAAAACAAGTTGTAGTGCCTTCCTGCTTTCAGGCGCTTCACATCAAACACCTCTTTATACTTCACGGAAAGATTGTGCAGGTAGCGCTGGTCTAAGCCCTGGCTGCCGAGAATATCTCCGAAATATTGTCCCGACTTTATTTTATGACGCGCAACGTCATAATCATCGGCAATCAGCCCGAACTGCATGTTCACCGGAGCCGCCACGATAGTCGCTTGACTTTCAGGCGGTGGCAGTTGTTCATTAAATGACAGAGTGTTTTTCGCGCTGTATGAAAAATACAAAATTGCGGCTGCGCCCGCAAGCGCGAACAGAGTTGTGGTTATTTTACCCAGTGCCATGATTTCTTTTTAACGTAAATCCCCCCTGGATAGTAGAGTGGGTGTGTTAAAAGATTCATACGGATAACTTTAAACATTGTTAACTTCGACCGCAAAATACTTATTTAAATGGAAATTTTATCAGAACGTATCAGCAAAATGAGCGAATCAGCGACCATTAAAATGGCGCAATTAGGCAGGGAGCTGAAAGCCAAAGGCAAAGACATTATTAATCTCAGTCTTGGCGAGCCTGACTTCGACACGCCTGAGCATATCAAGCAGGCGGGCATCAAAGCGATTAACGAAGGCTATACGCATTACTCACCTGTACCAGGTTATCTGGAACTGCGCAAGGCGATTTGCGAGAAACTGAAGCGCGATAATGGCTTAACTTACACGCCCGAACAAATCGTTGTTTCAACCGGAGCAAAACAGTCGTTAATTAATGTAGTGCTCTCGATGGTAAATCCGGGGGATGAAGTGATTGTGCCTTCTCCGTTTTGGGTAAGCTATGCTGCGATGGTACAATTGGCTGATGCTACGATGGTGAACATTCCCACGAGCGTGGAAACGGATTTTAAATTCACTGCTGCGCAATTAGAAAAAGCGATTACTCCGAAAACGCGCATGATTATTTATAGCTCTCCCTGCAATCCTTCGGGAGCGGTTTTCTCAAAGAGCGATTTGGAATCGTATGCGAAGGTGTTGGAAAAGCATCCGAATGTGTTTGTAGTGAGTGATGAGATTTATGAATACATCACGTACAGCGGCAAGCACGAAAGCATCGCGCAGTTTGATGCGATTAAAGAACAGGTTGTTGTGGTGAACGGCTTTTCAAAAGGCTTCGCGATGACGGGTTGGAGATTAGGCTACATTGCTGCTCCGCTGTGGGTTGCGAAAGCCTGTGATAAGATGCAGGGACAATTTACTTCCGGCACTTGTTCCGTTGCGCAGAAAGCCGGTGAAGTGGCAATAAGCAGCGACCTCACTCCTACTTTCAAGATGCGTGATGCCTTCCGCAAGAGGCGCGACCTTATTATCAGCCTGCTGAAAGAAGTGCCTGGTTTCCGTGTGAACGTGCCACCGGGAGCGTTTTATGCGTTTCCAGATGTGAGCGTTTACTTCGGAAAAACTTATGATGGCGATTTGATAAAAGACTCTGATGACATGGCGATGTTCCTGCTGAAAGTAGGCAATATTTCCACTGTGGGCGGAAAATCATTTGGCGATGATAATTGCATTCGCTTGTCGTATGCCTGCTCGGAAGATACTATCAGAAAGGCAGTGCAGAATATTAAGAATGCGCTTGCGCAGTTGAGTTAATGTTTAGCTCACCTTGCACTTCTTACAATTTCCAATTAAGTTGCCTGCTTTAAAGAATATTAATTACACTTTAAACTCTGCCTACTTTTTGGTATTAACCATTTTTGCTGCTTGTAATTTACAGCATGATGATCAGAATAAAATCAGTGAAAAAGAAATTAAGGAAGTAATCTCTAAACTAATTCAAGATAGTTCCATCCAAAACTTGCTTATTGATAGCTCCAGTGCGCAGTTTTACAATAAACAAGCAGTTGAAAGTTATAAAGCAGGAAATTATCTTGATGCAATAGCTAATATTAACATTGCAATTGAGAAGGATAGATATAATTCAGAGTTCTACTTTAATCGAGGCGTTTTTTATCAGAGTTTGAATAACTTGGACTCCGCATTATTGGACATGCAAAAAACTGCTGTATTAAATCCGAAAAAATGGGAAGCTATTCTTCAAATGAGTTATCTCAAGTACATGAAGGACGACTATAAAAACGCGCTCATAGATGTTGAAAGAGCAATAGAAATTAATCCCAAAGCGGGATATGCCTATTTCTTGAGAGGAGAGTTAAAGAAATTATCAGGCAATAAAAAGGGCGCATGTGAAGATTGGGCAATTGCGCAACAATTAGGCGAACCAGATGCAACTATAAAGGTCTTAGTAGAATGTAATTGAGACAATATCTATCTATGGTTAAACTTTCACTTTCCTCCATATTCATTTCCGTCAATTGAAGTCCCCTAACCTCCCCGAAATCTTCAAACGCTTCACAAGCATCAATGCGCTTGTGATTGGTGATGTGATGCTCGATACGTATTTATATGGTAACGTAAGCCGCATGTCGCCTGAAGCGCCTGTGCCGATTGTAAATATCAACGATGCTGAAAGCAGATTGGGGGGCGCTGCTAATGTAGCGCTCAATCTCAAAAGCCTTGGCGCGGGAGTAACGATTTGTTCCGTGATTGGAAAAGATGCCGCAGGCAAAAAGCTGTTGCAACTGCTCAAGAAGAATAAGCTGAACAGCGCTTCCGTGGTCGCCACAAGCAGAGTTACCACGGAGAAGACGCGTATTCTTAGTAAGAACAGCCAGATGCTGCGCTTCGACATCGAAACGGAAGCCGACCTCTCTGCCGGTGATGAAAGTGAACTCCTGAACAGCATTCAAAAAGAGATTCACACAGGGAAATATCACGTAGTTATTTTTCAGGATTACAACAAAGGCACACTCACGAAAAAGGTGATTACAGACACCATCGCCCTGTGCAAAAAGAAAAAGATTCCTGTTGCCGTTGACCCCAAGAAGCGCAACTTCTTTGAGTATCGCGAGGTCACGCTCTTTAAGCCCAACCTGCGCGAACTGTCGGATGCGCTCGAAACCACCATTGATGCCGCAAACATTGCCTCGCTGAACAGCGTTACGCAACTGCTGCACAAGAAATTGCAACACCAATTCACGCTGCTCACACTTTCGGAAAAGGGCGTGTTTGCGAGCAATCATAAAGACGCGCAAATCATCCCCACCACTACCAAGAGTGTTGCCGATGTATCGGGCGCGGGCGATACTGTTATTAGCGTTGCCGCGCTGTGCCTCGCTGCGGGCATTGATTATATCATACTAAGCAAGCTCGCCAACATCGCAGGTGGCGTGGTGTGCGCTGAGGTGGGCGTGGTGCCTATTGATAAGAAAAAGTTTTTCGAGAAAGCACAGGAAATTCTAAGATAGCATCGTCATTGTGAGGGAGAAATCCCGCTCGTGCGGAAAAGCAATCCCCTCAATCAAAACGTCATTTAGAGCACAACGAAAAAATGACCTTGAATCAAGGACTTTATATGCCATTTTGTTAAAGCCAAAAATTTGCAAGATTCATAACAGTTCGATAAATCGAACGGCAATGAAAATAAGCTACTCTCAAATTCACTGCCGTTAGCTTCAGCCAATGTAACCGGAATGACCATACGAAGGGCTTTAGCCTATCTAATTATTTTAGTTTTGTAAGCAATGAACTTATTTTCTTCTGTCCGATTAACCATTGCAATCAATGTGTTTCTTGTTTTGGGAATTGTCTTCGTGCTCAATTCCGCTTTGAATTACAAGAATTATACACTTGAAGAAAATGGCAATTGGGCAAGCGCGAAGGCTGATTTGAGAGGGCTGAACGGGGTGTATGCCTGCTTGTTTACAAAAACAGCATTGAGCAAAACCGCCTCAATATCGCTGCATGGCTCGGATACCAGGAGTTGTTGTATAACGAGGAGATAAATCCGGGTAAGATTTCCTTTCGCTATCTCTCTCCATTCAATGCCCCGTTTTCACTTATTCTTCAAAAGTCTGACTCGGTTTCTTATGGAATCTATTTTAACTATAAAACAGACAGCGCCAGTAGTTACTTCATTGCTGACAAGGAGGGACAATTTTTACACAAAGAGGTCTTTCACGCGAATGTTCCTCACGGAAAACAAAATTGGAACGAAGTAATTGCAACGCGCTTCGCAGATTCAATAGCGCGGAGCATTAACGGCAAAACCTATTTGCGGACTTTCTGCAAGCTACAACCATCGGGGCGCTTGGGCTTCAGAGGCGGAAATAAGGATGTATTTATTGATGACCTGACTATAATCGAAGCAGAGGGTAACAGGATTATCCATGAAAATTTTACGCCTCTTTTCCATTTGAACCGATTGTCTTTGTTATTCATTGCGATGTTTGGCGGAAGTCTATTTTTCCTACGAAACCCCTCGATGCACTCATTGCTTAAAGTGATTCATCTTTCTGCCTTGATTGGAGTTGCCGTGTCTTATTGGTTTTACTTCTTTTTTTTATCAGACCGTTACGAGATAGATGCCAATAATATTGACTGGCATGGTAAACACGTTGGCTATGATGATATTGAGGTTGTTTGCGACCGGATAAGCCGCCAACATCCGTTGGATGAACACAAACCTGTGATTTTGTTTATAGGATCTTCACAAACATGGGGAGCGGGAATGACGCGACCTGAGAAAGCTTTTCCGGTAAGGATTGAATCAAACCTGCGAAGTCACATTAAAGACTCTTCCATTACAATACTTAACGGAGGAGTTTGCGGCTTCACTTCCGGCATGGCTTACGATTGCTACGCATGTGAATGGCGCGAACACAATCCCCTACTCACCGTTATTAATTTGTCCACCAATGATTCGGATACGCTTCTCTTTCAAGAGAACATGCGCAGATTTCTTGAGTTCAACCAATCAAGGGGAATTAAAACACTGCTGATTGCCGAGCCAAATGATTATCCCGACAATTTTCAGGAAACGAAACATCGCATCATGAAAGTTGCAGGCAACAGGTTTAATGTAAAAACAGTATTCGCGCAATCATACATGGATAGTTGCGTTGAAAATGGATTTGTTTGGTGGGATTATGTCCACATGACGGACTACGGCTAACGCGCATTTTCAGAATATCTTACACTGGAAATAATAGAAATAATAGAACAGGATAGTTTGCTTCTAAAATAGAATTCGTCTCCTAAGTCTTGTAAACGGTACTGAAAAAGATTGTTTTCTCACACCGCTGTAAAATTGTATTTTGTGGTTGATGAACCTCGACCAACTTAAATATCCCATCGGCAAATTTTCACGACCGACAACGATTACTACTCACGACATCACACAATGGATTACGGAAATTGAAATGCTTCCTGCGCAAGTGCGAACAGCCGTTGAATCGCTGAATGACGCGCAACTTGACACGCCTTATCGCCCCGAAGGATGGACGGTGCGGCAGCTGGCGCATCATTTACCCGACAGCCATTTGAACAGCTACATCCGTTTCAAACTTGCGCTCACAGAAGACAATCCTACAATAAAGCCGTACATGGAAGAACGCTGGGCAGAGTTGCCCGATGGAAAAACCGCCCCGATAGCAACGTCACTTGACTTATTGGAATCGCTGCACAAGCGCTGGGTGCAAACACTGCACAACATCACCCCGGAGCAATGGCAGCGAACTTTCTTTCATCCTGAAAGCAAAAAGGAATTTCCGCTTGATGTTGTGCTTTCCATTTACGTCTGGCACGGCAAGCATCATCTTGCACATATCACGGAATTAAAAAAAAGAATGGACTGGCGATGACATGTGGCAAAGGAACCTTTCCTTATTCCTGACAACTAAGAGCTATCAACTAATCACCAACTACTCCTCATCATAATAAATCTCGGTGATCTTCTTGGTGTAGAGTTCTTCGTAAAGTTCATGAATCAACCCGTCAGACAAGCCGATTTTCGGGACAAAGATTTTATCCATCTCCGCCCATTTTGAAATTGCAAGCACAATCTCCGATGCGGGAATGATTACATCTGCGCGGTCGGGTTTTAAACCGAGCTTCACTACCCTATCGGCAAATGAATATTCAGAGATGTGAGCGTAAGCTTCTTTTATCGCTTTGCGGGTAAGCGAGTGGTCTTTGTTGTTGCCGTAGAGTTTATACAACTTGTTGATGTTGCCTCCGGTGCCAATGCCATAAATCGGTGTATATTTTTCAGCAAGGTTTTTCACGAATTTTTTCATCGCCTCCCAGTCTGATTCTTTTATCCGCTTGTTTATCATCCTGATAGTGCCGATGGCAAATGATTGCGAAGCGATAATTTCTTTTTTATGGAACAAAGAAAGCTCCGTGCTGCCGCCACCGATGTCAATGTATAAGTAGGTTTTATCCATGTCGAGTTGCTCTTCGACATGGTTTGAATAAATGATTGAAGCCTCACGCTGCCCGGTGGCAATCTCAACTTCAATTCCTGTTTTCTCAAATAGCTCCTGCACAATCTCTTTTCCGTTTCGCGCTTCGCGGATAGCTGCGGTAGCGCATGCTTTATAGCCCTGCACATCATTCACCTCCATCAGATATTTGAATGCAGTAATTGTTTTGATGAGATTCTGCGCGCGCGCTACAGAAATTTCACCAATGCTGAACGTATCTAATCCAAGCCGCACAGGAACACGGATTAAAGATTCTTTTTTAAAAACGGATTCAGTCCCGCTTTCAAATACGTTTGCAAAAAGCAGGCGCACTGCGTTGGAGCCGATGTCAATAGATGCGAAGCGCAAAGTGAGTTATAATTTAAAAATTTGAAGTTCCGAATGTAGCGCAAAACTTCTGATTCAACTTAATCAGGTTACTCCCATGATGTGGGATTTCAACAACGGATAAACTGTTTCAGGCAAGAGCCGGAAGCGCTTTCTTCTGCTTCAGGTAATTATAAATTTCTTCCTGCGACCGTAGTGACTTTTTGGTATTGCGCTTGTAGCGGTTGTGCTGTTCATCATCAATGATACGCGCCTTTACGTTGTCGTTGAATTGCATCTCAAAGATGTGTTTCAGCTCTTGTTGCAACTCTTTATCATAAATCGGACAAGCCACTTCGCTGCGATGATCGAGATTGCGCGTCATCCAGTCGGCAGAGCTGATGTAATATTTTTCATCGCCACCATTGCAGAAAACATAGCAGCGGGCGTGTTCAAGAAACCTATCAACAATACTTACCGCTTCGATATTTTCACTTAATCCTTCCTTCGCGGGAATGAGCGAGCAAATGCCCCTGATAATCATTTTAATCTTCACGCCCGCCTTACCTGCTACGTATAGTTTTTTTATGATGTCGGGGTCAACGAGCGCATTCAGCTTGAGCAGGATGTAAGCCGGTTTTCCTGCTTTAGCATTTTTAATTTCATTACTGATTAACTTGTACAAACGCTTGCGGTTATCAAATGGCGCGACAATCAAATGTTTATATCTGCCCGCTTCGAGGTTGTTATTAAAAAATTCAAAAAGCGTGGCAACTTCTTTTGTGATGCGCGGGTCGGCAGTGAACAAGTTGTAGTCGCCATAAATGCGCGAAGTTTCTTCATTAAAATTTCCTGTGCCTACGCTGGCGTAATAAACAGATTTGCCTCCCTGCTTGCGCGTGATGAGACACAACTTTGCGTGTACTTTCAGTCCTTTCACGCCAAAAATCACTTTGGCGCCTTCTTCGGTAAGGCGGTTTGCCCAATAAATATTTGTCTGTTCGTCAAAGCGCGCCTGCAACTCCACCACCACCGTTACTTCTTTTCCGTTTCGCAGCGCATTAATGAGCGCATTCACCACCATTGATTCTTCGGCAACGCGATACAACGTGATTTGAATGGATTTCACTTTTGGGTCAATAGCTGCTTCGCGCAAAAAATCATTGAAGTGATTAAACGAATGATAGGGATAATAAACCATCACATCGCGCTTATCAAGTTGCGTGAACACGCTGACATTCGGCTTCATATTACGATGCGCAAGGGAGGGCAGCGCGGCATACTTTCCGCCTTTAATACCGAAGTCAGGAAAGTTGATGAAATCGCGGAAGTTGTGGTAGCGCGCACCCGCGATGATATTTTCTTCTTCTGTGAGATGCAGGTTTTCAACGATAAAACTGAAAAGGTCGGTAGGAATCGTTTGGTCGTAAATCAAACGAACAGGATTTCCCACTTCGCGTTTTTTTAATCCTTTTGAAATGCGCTCGATAAAACTTTTCGACACGTCATTATCAATATCCAACTCGGCATCAAGCGTTACTTTGATGGTGTAGGCTTCAATCTTGTCAAATTTGAAAATGTAAAAAATGTCGTGCAGGTTATAACGGATAACGTCATCAAGCAAAATGAAAAACTTCTTCCCGTTTTTTTCAGGCAACACGAAAAAACGCGGAATCACATCTGTGGGAATTACCAAGAGCGCATACCTCACTTCGCCCGTGTCTTTGCGCGAAAGCTTGATGGCATGATAAATTGTCTTGTCATGCAACTGCGGAAACTTGGAATGCGGACTCAGCATGATAGGAATGAGTGTAGGGCGCACCTTTTCATGGAAGTAGCTTCTTACGAATTCGCCCTGCTCGGCATCCAGCGTTTTTTCATTCAGCTTATAGATGCCGTGTTTTCCCTCAAGTTCTGCTATGATTCCTTTGTAGATATTATCGAAACTAACATGATGGTCAGTCGCGATTTTCTGAATCTGCGTGAGAATAGTTTTCGGAGAACCGCCCAACACCGCTTTCGGTGAGCCGTCATATTTCAGAATGCGCTTGATCGTGGCAACGCGCACACGAAAAAACTCATCAAGATTATTGGAAAAAATTCCAAGAAAACGCAGACGTTCCATAATCGGCACACCGGGGTCATTTGCTTCCTGCAATACGCGCTCGTTGAAAGAAAGCCAACTTAACTCGCGGTTGATGAATTTCTCGCCTTTGCTATTCAATTTTTTGTAACTCTTAAAAGCAAACCACCAGCGTGAATCACTGAACGGTCTGTCTTTGTCCTTTGCCATCATAGCTCTTTGAAATCTTTACGCCAACTTCAGGATAATCAGTGATGAATCCGTCCACTCCCAAATCAATGAGTCTTTTCATTTCTAAAGAATCATTCACCGTCCAGGGAATCACTTGCACTCCTTTTTCCTGCGCTTCTTTCATCAAAGTATCTGTTACCAACTTGTAATTGGGACTGTAAATTTCAGGTATAAAACCCAATGTATCCAAGTGCGCGGAAAATGCGCCTTCACTGACAAGCAATGCCAGACTGATTTTACCATCAAGTTTCAGCATTTCCTGCAAAGTCCGCACATCAAAGGATTGCACCGTTGTTCTATTTTCAATTCCGTGTTTTTTCAATTCATCCAGCAGTAACTTCACAAATTGAGCTGGCGCAGGATGATAAAGATTATCGCCTTGCGATTCAGTCTTCGTTTCAATGTTGTAAAAAATGGGAGGAAGTTTTCTGCTCTTGACAATTGACTCAATTGTATCAATCACTGCTGAAAGAAGCGGCTTTGTCATTGCCATTACTTTTTGCTGCGGGAAACGTGCATTGCCTCTGCTACCGCAATCATACTTTGCTATCTCTTCATAACTCATCCTGTACAGATTGAGATTCATCTGATCTTCCTCAGTCACATGCCTGCCATCGGGATGGGAACAAATTTCAGCCGACATCCACGGCTCGTGTGAAACAACGAGTTTGCCATCAGCAGAAACAACTACATCCATCTCCAGCGTTTTCACGCCTGATTCCAGCGCGAGAATAAATGAAGGAATGGTATTCTCCGGTAAATAACCTCTTGCGCCACGATGACCTTGTATGTCCATGTATTCAATCTGTTCAGGGGAACAACCGAAAAAAAGTGAAGTGAATAGTAAGGGGAGATAAACTAAACGCCACATGAAACCTTTATCCTGTTTGGCATCCAAGATATGAATTCCAAAACAAAATGGATGTTAAGAAAAAAGGGAGTCCAACAGAATGCCGGAATCCCTTTTTACTTGTAATCCCTTGGGGATGCCGGAATAAATCCGGCAAGAAATCAAAGCACCACCAACTTCTTCAAATATTGGTTGCCATTAATCGTGAGCCTCACAAAATAAACGCCTTTTGCCAGATTTGAATCAAATGATTCGCGGTGTGTGCCCGGGGCTTTATTTCCGCTTGTCAGAAGATTTGTTTTCGCTCCTTTGTTATCAAACAGTTCGATTGAAACTGTTGCAGTATTTTCAATCGTGTAGCTCACTGAAAAATCCTCAGATGTCGGATTCGGTGTAAGCATAAAACTTACTTCATGAGCGGGAAGCGTTCTTGCAGAAACTGTAATGCAAACATTTCCGGCAATCGTATCAACAGAAACTACGCCCGTTTCAGGCGCGCCTGCAAGAATCCATGCGCCAATCAATTCAATCGTAGAGTCTGGCAGTTTGATAAAGTTGCCCATGTTATCTTCTATGTTCGGCATCGGGTCGCCTTCCTGAGGATCCATTTCCAAAGGACCAACAGGGCAATGCGCTATTTTACGAAACAGGAAACTGGTTGTAAGCGAACCCGGGTCAACGAGCAGGTAGCCGCCATCAACAGTGTCGGCATAAGGGTTAGTAGGCTCCATATTCACCAGCATATCATACAAAGCGTCTGCTGTAGTATCAGCATTAAAAATCGGTTTTGTGGTATCACCATGGCAACCGCTCACTGCGGTGCAACTGGTGTTCATAATGGTGTAAATACGTTGCCAGGTATCCTGCGCCTGCGCTGCATCAATACTGAATAGCAAATAACAACCTGCGAGAAAAGAGAAAAAGTTCTTCATAGTGGTAATTGGGTTTTTTATTTAGATGGGAAAAACGGTTTTTAGTTGCAGGAGCAAAATAAAGATAATTGCTGCACTTCCTCGTATTTCTAAGTTCTATTGGGCGAACGACACTTCATCTCCTTGTCATTCCGGCTTTATGCCGGAATCTCCTCGAAAATAATTTTTCGGGATGCCGGAATCCCGCATGTGCGGAAGCATGTCATCGCCTATTTAGAAAACGAAAGGGTGTAGGACAATTTGCACTTGCTCGTGCGGTTGCTTGGGTAACACCACCTATTTGATACCCCTTTGTATTTCCCCTAAAAGGGAGAAAGCCTCGCACGTTGCAATTTGTCCTACATCGAAACTAAACATCTGTTAAGCATTTGATTATTTTTAGGGAAAGAACCATGAAAATTGTTTTGCTTTTTCTTTTCCACGTAACGCTTTATACAGTTCGCGCACAACCCTGCTTTCCCGACAGCAGCATTAAAATAGTTGTGCTTGGCTCATCAACTACTGCGGGTGTTGGAGCGTCTGTTGCAGACAGCGCATGGGTGAATCGCTATCGCGTCTATCTGCAATCTTTCAATCCAAACAATGATGTAATCAATCTTGGCATCAGCGCAACGACCACTTATCAAATCATGTCTGATGGATTTGTGCCGCCCATTGGCAGACCTGCTCCAAATCCGAATAACAACATTTCAAAAGCTATTGAACTCCAGGCGGACGCGATTCTCGTGAACATGCCCTCCAACGATGCGTTTTTCGGGATTGATGCCGAGACACAGATGAACAACTTCAAAGCGATTGCGCACAAAGCTGATTCTGCCGGAATTCCCATTTGGATTGGCACCACGCAGCCGCGCAACCTGCTTCCGGCACAAATTCAAACTCAACTCTCTGTACGCGATTCCATCTTCAGCTATTTTGGAAAAAACGCAATTGATTTTTGGACAACTATCGCCAACACAAACAATCTTCCTAATCCGCTTTACGATTCCGGTGACGGCATTCATCTGAATGACGCAGGGCACAAGATTCTATTTGAAAGAGTGGTTCATAAAAACATTCCGACTCAAATCATGGATACTTGCATGACTGTCGGGATGCCTGACCAAACGCGAATAGAAATAAAAATTTATCCAAATCCAAACAATGGCTCATTCACAATTTTTTCAGGCAACGAACGGGCATTAGAGAAAGCAGAGCTAAGTGTGCTTGATTTATCAGGAAAAGAGATTTTCTATTCGCGGATAACCACGTATGAATTTTCGATAACCTTACCTGAAACCACTTTGCCGGGTGTTTACTTGCTTCATTTAAATAGCAAAGGTTCTTCTTTGCGAAAACTAATAGTTGTTCTTGATTAAGCTCGCTTACTCCTCATTAAATCAGTCCCGCTTTCGCACCCTGTTCGGTTAAGGATGCCTACTACATGCAAAATGACATAGCATTTTGTCACGCGCGCTACCGTCTGTCCCCTCGTCTTCCTCGCCTTTCCACAATTGCAAATAAATTTTTCCTCCTATTGCGTTCTTTTTTCTTGAAAATCTTTCAATATTTACACCCAAACCCATTTCAACACAAAACAACTCAACAATGAAAAGGAACAACAGCTGTTGCCCTACAGGGCTTTTTCGCAAGGTAATTGCCTGCTTGCTCATCCTGATGACGACAGGCATTTTTTTTAATGCGCGGGCGCAAACGCCCGCAAATGATGATTGTTCGGGAGCGATTCCGGCAACATGCGGCAACATCTACTCCGGCTCCAATGAATTTGCTGCGAGCGATGAAACGGCAGCAGGCGACTGCGGCACCATCGTGAATTCGCCTGGCGTTTGGTATTTTATTGACGGTACAGGCGATGTGATTACCGCCAGCCTTTGCACAAACACTGCCTTTGACTCGAAGCTTTCTGTCTATGAAGGCTCGTGTGGCGCGTTGGTGTGTGTAACGGGAAATGATGATTTCTGTGGCGTACAGTCTGAAGTAGAATTTACTTCAACTCCCGGCACTACTTATTATGTGTTGGTGCATTCCTTTGGCGGTGAAACAGGTACGTTTGACCTCGCATTTACCTGCGAGCCGTCTTCGCCCGTTCCTGCTAACGATATATGCGAAGATGCCGTGCAGGTATTTTGCGGAGAAGTGGTAATTGGCACTACGCTCGGTGCAACTCCTGACGGCACTCCTGATTGCGGCACTACCAACACGTCTGCTGGCGTGTGGTATTCCTTTAACGGAACAGGCGATAATATCACAGTAAGCACATGCGATAATGCTGACTTCGATACCAAGATAAGCGTCTATACTGACGGATGCGGATTTTTCACCTGCGTTGGAGGAAATGATGATGCTGCGGGTTGTGCGGGAAATACTTCTGAACTGAGTTTTACTTCATCACTCGGCAATCAATATTTGATACTCGTACATGGATTTAGCAGCCAAACTGGTGATTTCACATTGAGCATCACCTGCACAGTTGGTGGTGATAATGATGATTGCTCAAGCCCGCTGCCTATCACCTGCGGTGAATCACTCAATGGTTCTACTGCGGGCGCAACAGTTGACGCTGCACCCGATTGTGGCGCATCCGTAACAGCTCCCGGAGTATGGTATTCCTTCACAGGTACAGGCGAGCAGATTACACTGAGTACCTGCAACACTGCGGCTTATGACACAAAAATCAGCGTTTATACTGATGGCTGCGGCTTGCTCACTTGCGTAGCTGCCAATGATGATGGCGCTGGATGCGCGGGTTTTACATCCACCGTATCCTTTGTTTCCATTGTGGGAACTGAATATCTCGTTTTAGTGCATGGCTTTTTTGCAGAAGAAGGCGACTTCACGCTTTCAGCATCCTGCTCGCCTGCCATTCCCGCACCGCCAAATGATGATTGCGCTGACGTAACAGCTACCGCTATCGCAAACGGATCTTCAGAAACTTTCACAGGAACTACTTTGGGCGCAACTCAGGATGCTGCTGAAGCAACCGAGTTCGGCTTCAATATCGTGTGGGAAGCATTCAGCGTGAGTGGTGTTTGTAATAATATTGAAATCAACTATTGCGGCTCCGTGTCGCCTACGTTCAACATTTTTGCAAGGCTTTATCTCGGATGCCCAACGGGAAGTTCTTTCCTCGAAGATGCTACCGGAACACCCAATGATTGCGGTGATGGAAATACCCGTTACTTCTTCACCAACATTCCTGCGGGCACTTATTATATCCCCATATTTGCTGATGCTTCGTTCCTCAATCCTTTGGGCGACTACACCGTTACCGTAACCTCGGAAGATTGTCCGCCCGCGTCACCCAACGACCTTTGCAGCGATGCAATCGCTATCTTCTGCGGTGATGTGGTTTCGGGAAATACCTTCGGCACCACCGTTGATGCAGTGAACAGTTGTGGCGGCACTCCCGTTACCGCTCCTGGCGTTTGGTATAGCTTCACCGGCACCGGTGATTTTGTTACCGTGAGCACCTGCGGCACAGCAGAATATGATACGAAGCTTACAGTATATACCGATGGCTGCGGAGTGTTAAGTTGCGTTGCAGAAAATGATGATGGCGGTGGATGCGCGGACTTCACTTCTTCCGTTGGATTTCTTTCAGTGCCCGGTGAAGAATATCTTGTATTGGTGCATGGATTTGATGCAGCCGCAGCAGGCTTGTTTGATTTATCCGTAACCTGCATTGAGGACTTACTGCCGAATGAATTGTGTTCAGATGTGGTTCCCGTTGAAATCGCAAGCGGCACATCTGCTACCTTCACCGGCACCACCGCAGGTTCCGTAAGTGACCCTGCCGACAATGCTGAGTTTGGATTCAAAGTAGTGTGGCATGCCTTCACCGTAACGGGCGCATGTAATGTGATTGAAGTCGCATATTGCGGTTCGCTTTCACCCACGTTTAACATCTTCGCAAGCCTCTATCTGGGTTGCCCTCCGGGAAACACCTTCATCACGGATGATGATGGTCAGCCCGATAATATTTCCTGCGGTGATGGCAATTTTGTTTACACGTATAGCTTCGCGCAAGCGGGAACATATTACATTCCTGTGTTTGCTGATGAAGCCTTCCTCGACCCCCTTGGCGACTACACCATAACTGTTTCAGTATCAGACTGTCCACCTGTTGCACCTAATGATTTATGTGAAGATGCAATTGCAATCGCTTGCGGTGATGTTGTGACCGGAAGCACCTTCGGTACAACGGTTGATAATGCCCCGACTTGCGTAACGACAAACACATCTCCCGGCATTTGGTATTCATTCACAGGCACAGGTGATTTTGTTTCCCTCAGCACTTGCGGCTCTGCAACCTTCGACACGAAAATCAGCGTTTTCACAGGCGGCTGCACAGGCTTAACCTGCGTTACCGGAAATGATGATGGAGCAGGCTGCACAGGCTTCACCTCAACAGCAGGCTTCGCATCAGAACTTGGAGTTGAATACCTGATTCTTGTGCATGGCTTCCTGAGCGAAGCAGGCGCGTTTGATTTAGCAGTTACCTGCTCGCCTATCACGGTTGCGAATGATGTATGCTCCGGTGCAATTCCTGTTGCCTGCGGACAGGTGGTTTCCGGTTCAACAATTGATGCTACACCGGATGGTTTGGCAGCTTGCGGAACATCCATCACTGCTCCTGGCGTATGGTATTCTTATGCAGGCGATGGGAGTTTAGTAACGGCAAGCTTATGTAATGCTGCAAATTTTGATAGCCAGATCAGCGTATTCTCCGGTAGTTGCGGTGCGCTCACCTGCGTAGGTGGAAACGATGATGGCTCCGGTTGTGCTTTGACTTCTGAATTCTCCTTTGTAGCTGAAGCCGGAACTGACTACTTTATTTTAGTACATGGCTTTTTGAACCAATCAGGATTGTTTGACTTATCTGTAAGCTGCGCAGCTCCCCTGCCGAATGATAATTGCTCCAGTGTAACACCGGTGACGCTCACCAACGGAACAACTGTAACATTCACAGGAACAACTGTTGGAGCAACCGCTTCAGCAGATGAAACTTCTGTGTTAACAGCAGCAGCAGTATGGGAAGCAGTTACTTTAACCGGAACCTGTAATAACCTTACTGTTGATTATTGCGGAACCCCGGCAGGAGTTATGGCGAATTTCTTTATTGTTGCCAGCGATTGCCCCGCATCAACACTCATTTTCGGAGTTAGTAATAATACAACTACCTGCCCTGACGGTAACGGAATAATTACCTTCTTCAACCTTCCCGCAGGAACCTATTACTTGCCCGTGCTTGCTGACCCGGCTTTCACAACACTTGGTAACTATACAATGAATGTAGTATCAGAAGATTGTCCTCCTGCTCCTGCAAACGATGATTGCGCCAGCGTTGCGCCCACACCACTTACCAATGGAACACCTGTTACATTCACCGGAACAACTGTTGGAGCAACTCAAAACGCATTTGAAGCGGCAGAGTTTGGCTATAACATCGTGTGGGAGTCGTTTACCCTGACTGGAGGTTGCAATAAGGATGTAACCATCTCTTACTGCGGTTCTTTCTCGCCCACCTTCAACATCTTCGCCAGCTTGTACACAGATTGTTCATCCGGAAGCTTTATTACAGATTCTGACGGACAGCCTGATGCTGTTGCTTGCGGTGATGGCAACCTCACTTACAACTACGATAACCTGCCGGCAGGCACTTATTACATCCCTGTGTTTGCTGATGCGCAGTTCCTTGACCCGCTTGGCGATTACTCTGTAACCGTGCTTTCAGTGGATGAAATCATCACAGGATTTACCTTGGTGAATTCAACTACTGATCAGGATATTGGTCCGCTGAATGAAGGCGACATCATCAACCTGCGTAACTTCCCACCGTTCACCATTCGCGCTGAAGCTTGCGGCAATCCCGCCAGTGTTCGCTTTGATATGAATGGTGCGTTTGTGCGCAATGAAAATGTTGCTCCCTACTCTTTCACAGGTGATAGCCCAACAGGTGATTACAGACCATGGGCGGCAACACCCGGAGCTTACCAATTAGAAGCATCAGCTTACACAGGCGCAAATGCTTCAGGCAGTCTCTTGGGTGCAGGTCTTGTAAACTTCACCGTGATTGATGATGATTGTGAGTTCCTTGAAGTGCTTATCACTACCGATGATTTCGGAGGAGAAACTTCATGGGAATTGCTTGACCTAACCGACAACATCAGCCTTGGAAGCGTTGCTGAAGGAACTTTAGCAAACAACACCAACTACCGCACGGTATTCTGTGTTCCGGCAGACCATTGCATTGAATTCAGAATCTCTGACGCTTTCAGTGATGGTATGTGCTGTGCCTTCGGAATCGGCTCTTACACGCTGACCTTTGATGGTCAGGTGATAGCAACGGGTGGTTCGTTTGGCGAAACGGAAACAGTCAATGTTGGAACCTGCAACTTCGATTGCTTTGGAACATTGAATGGCGCTGCTATTACTGATATCAATGGCGCTTGCTGCCAGCCCGAAGATTTGGATTGCGCGGGCGTATGCTTTGGAAACAGCCTTGGTTCACAGGTATTGTCTTTCACGCTTGTTGATGCAACAACTGATGCTGACCTTGGTCTCCTCACCGATGGCGCAGTGATTGACCTCTCCATCACAGGACCAATCAACGTGCGGGCGGATGTTTGCGAAAACTTCACTACAGAAAGCGTAAGATTCCTCGTGAACGGCACTTTCTATGTAATGGAAAACATTCCGTTCTACACTATTGGAGGCGACAACAACGGAAATTACAGCGCATGGAATGTGACGCCCGGTGTTTACACAATAAGGGCAACTCCTTATGCCGGAAACAACGGCACAGGCGGTGCGGGCACTTATCTTGAAATCACCATTACTATCATTGATGGTGCGCCCTGCGGTGCGAATGACAGAAGGGTAACAGGATTTACGCTCGTGAGCGCAGCAACAGAAACCGACCTCGGCTCTCTGCTTGATGGCGCAGTGATTGACCTCAGCGTAACAGGACCTATCAGCGTTCGCGCCAATGTTTGCACAGATGTGAATGTAGAAAGTGTAAGATTTACCGTGAACGGCAGTTCTTATAGAATGGAAAACCTTCCGTTCTACACAATTGCAGGAGACAACAACGGCAACTACAGCGCATGGAATGTAACGCCCGGTGTTTACACCATTCGCGCTACTCCTTATGGCGCAGACAACGGAACAGGCGCAGTAGGCACTTATGCTGAAATCACAATTACGATTGTTGCAGGTTCTGCAAAAATGGGAGCACAACAACAATCAACTGTTGAAGCAGGCATGTTCTTACAAGCATACCCGAACCCGTTCAAAGACCAGTTGACATTTGAATTCAGCGTACCTGCCGACACAAGAGCGCAGCTTGAAATGTTCAGCGTTTCAGGCGCTAAGATTGCAACGCTCTTTGAAGGCAACGTAACCGGTGGCGTAACGCAGATGGTTACATTCAACGCAGGTGAATTGGCTTCAGGCTTCTACCTCTACAGAATGACAACTAACGACAACGTAATCACTGACAAGGTGCTGTTGGCGAGGTAATCTTGCCGCGCAGACCTCCTTAATTGGGTTGATGATTGATAAGAAACCTCAAGAGTTAAAACTCTTGAGGTTTTCTTTTTTATAGACTACTATGGAAAATAGTGCAAAAAATCAGACGAAGGATACACTTTTTTCACTTTAACCTGTTTTGAAAAACAGCGCTAACATCTCGTTTCCGGAAAAAACATTTTTGGTTTTACGAAGAAGAAATCGTTTACGGGAATACCTGTTGACTAACTCAAGACTGCGCAAAAACATGTGCTATCTCGTGAATAGCCAATTTACAAAATCACAATTTGTATAACAGGACAACTAACAATTTTCCGTTGAAACTCTTCCTTTCCTTGCCAAAGCAGGTACAATAATATTGGGGCTTCATTTATCACCACAAAAAAACAAGACCATGCTTGAATATATGAAAACCCAGCGCTTGATTGACCTCAAAAACCAAAGCACCGATCTGAAAGCAGAAGCCACCAAGGCGATGGAAGCAGGCGACCTGAAAGGTTATTTTAAAAAACTCGAACTGGCAAGCAAACTGCAAAAAGAAATTTCCGAAACTCTTGCCATCAAGGTTTAGAGTTTGAAGTTTAAAATTTAAAGTTATAAGAAAGAAAAGTTGTGATACAACTTTAAACTTCAAACTTTAAACTCATCATTCCCTCAAACGATTCCCCGCTTTTCAGCGTGATTAATCCCTCGCCTGTATTGAACGCATTGGCGGGGCAGGTCATCGGCTCAATAGCAATGCTGTTTCTTTCTGGAGGCGTATAAACCTGAAGATATTTAAAAGCGCCATCCTGCTGAAGCATGATTGTAGCGCCCGTTTTCGGGTCGTGTAGTTTTGTTTCAAAGAAATTTTTATTTCCCGTGCATTCAAAGACATCATCAAACTTTCGGCTTCCGATATGCTGAAGCGTTTCACGTTCTTTAAACGCAGCGCGTTTTCCTGTGGGAATTAATCGTTCATCCGCTTCCAAATGATTGCAGGCAGGTAATTGAAGTTGTAATTCATCAACTTTTTTATGCAACATGAAATACGGATGCCAGCCGATGCCCAGCGGCATGGAAGTTTTTCCGGTGTTGGTTATTTTTATTTTTATTGAAAAGCTTTCGTCAGCTAATTCATATTCAAAGCGCGCTAAAAAAGGAAAAGGGAATCCGGGGAAATCTCCCTTGTAATCATGGGTGAGCGCAACAGCATTCTTATTTTCTTCCCATTCAAATTTTCTATTCCAAATGAATCCATGAATGGCGTTATTTTCATTCGGCTTATTAATCGGGAGTTGATATTCCTTTCCTTCAAAAACATAGCTGCCATCACGAATTCTATTTGGAAAGGGAATTAAAAAAATGCCGCGCGACTTGTCGTTTGATTTTATTTGTGCTGCGGATTTAAACCCGTCAAAGAGTTGCAGCTCTGCTCCGTTAATGAATAATTGCAGTTCCGTTGGCGTAGCGCCAAACTCAGGCACAAAACGAAGAAAGGATTTCCCGCTGTTGCTTGTCAGCGTAAACTGCTGAATATCGTCAATCACATCTTGATTTAACATCTTTTAACCGGATATGTGTATATCGTGTTGCAATAATCGTTTCTCTACCCCACACTTTCTGAATTTCTTCCTAAATTCGCCCCTGATTTTAAAAAAATAAAAAACTAAAACAACAATGAAACATCTCATCTACTTGTTGCTCGCAGGCTCACTCTTTGTTGCATGCAACAGTTCAGGCGACAGCGCTTCAACAACTACCGGTGCTGATTCAACAGCAACCACACCGCCAGCTACCGACCCCAATGCAATGATGGCTGACACCAACGGAATGCAAATGCCACCAGAACCCACTCCGGGCAATGCCGCTTTTGTCTTTGAAAAGACAGAACATGATTTCGGAAAAATTGGACAAGAGGCTACGGTTGAATATACGTTCAAATTCAAGAACACAGGCACCGAGCCACTCGTTATTTCTGAAGCAAGAGGTTCATGCGGTTGCACGGTTCCTGAATATTCCAAAGAGCCTATCGCGGTGGGCGAAAGCGGAGATATTCAGGTTTCTTTCGACCCGAAGGGCAAAAGCGGTGTTCAAAGAAAAACTGTTACAATCACTGCAAATACAAACCCAGCGCGCACCACGCTTAATATCGTGAGTGAAGTTGACGCTCCTGCTGCTCCGGCAAACTAAGATTGATGCTACAAACATTCATCCTGCTTCAGGGCGCAAGCACTGGAATAGAGCCGAGTTTCTTCATTATGATGGGACTCGTGATGGTCGTGATGTATTTCTTCATGATTCGTCCGCAAACGAAGAAAGCCAAAGACCAAAAGAACTTTATCAACGAAATCAAGAAGGGCGATAAAGTGGTAACAATTGGCGGCATTCACGGCAGAGTTGCCAAAGTGAATGACGATACGCTGCTCGTTGAAGTGGACGGCACTACGAAGTTGAAGATTGAAAAATCGGTGATTTCGATAGAATTTACGAAAGCCGCCAACACCCGCACCGGCACTGAAAAAGAAAACGGAAGCAGCAATTAATCTGCTGTCGTTTTTTCTTTTCAACTTTACGTTTCTCAACCATTTACCGTGACTCGTGAAAGTGTAGTTTTTCTTTTTTGCCTGCTCTTAGCAGTCACCTTGCTATTGCTCAACAAGCTTTCACGAAAATATATTGGCGATATGAAGGCGCAGGTGAGCTATGTGAATTATCCCACAGGAAAAATACCCGCCTCTCCCCTGCCGGAAGAACTCAAACTGTATGTAGAAACAACAGGCTACAAACTGATGTGGGCAAAGCTGCTGAACGACACCAAAGTGCAGGTTGACCTTTCAAACGTGGTGCGCACAAACTATGCGCTGACAGCCGACTTCAAGCCCGATATTTCAAGACAATTATCCGCAGGCTACCGGCTCATTGAAATTATTCCAGACACGCTCTTCCTGCACTTTGAAAAAAGCCTTACAAAAAAAATTCCAGTCGTTGCCGACATTCTTATTTCGTTTAAAAAACAATTTGATTTTAAAGAGCCGATGTTAGTAAACCCAGACAGCGTTATCGTGAACGGACCGGAGAATATCGTTTCCCCGATGAAAAGTTGGTTTACAGAACGGCTTACGTTTGAAAATCTTGACAAGTCGTTGCAAAACGAAGTTGGGTTAATAAAGCCATCGCACCCTACGGTAACAGTTACTCCAATGAAAGCGCGCTATACCATTGCTGTGGAAGAATACACGGAAAAAACGCTGGAAGTAGAGATTCAAAAAATCAACCTGCCGCAGGCGAAAGAAGTAAGTATCTATCCAAAGAAGGTGAAAGTGGTGTGCCGCGTAGGATTGAGCAATTATGAATCAGTGAAGCCTGAAAACTTTATCATAACTGCTGATTTCGCCAATGTAGATTTCAAGAAGAGCAAATACATCAAATTGGAAATGAAGACGCATCCATCGCATGTAAAAAATCTCGACTACTCGCCAAAGTCGGTTGAGTATATCCTGTATAAATAATGCTGAAGGTCGGCATCACCGGAGGAATCGGCAGCGGCAAAACCACTGTATGTAAGATATTTGAAGTGCTTGGCATTCCGGTTTATTATGCAGATGACCGCGCAAAGGAGTTGATGCAAACCGATGTGAAACTTATCACTTCCATCAAAGACATCTTCGGAGAGGAGGCATATCAAGACGAAAAGTTGAACCGCGCGTTTATCGCTTCCAAAGTATTTGACGACAAGCCTCTGCTTGCAAAACTCAATGCCGTAGTGCATCCTGCTGTTGCTGAAGATGTAATGCAATGGATGCTTCAACATCTTGACAAACCCTACGTGCTGAAAGAAGCTGCGCTGCTTTTTGAAAGCGGCTCTTACAAGTTTTTCGATAAAATAATCACCGTCATTGCGCCAATGGAAGATAGAATCGCTCGGCTGATAACGCGCGATAACGCCACTTCCGAACAAATCACTGCACGCATGAAAAACCAGATGAGCGATGAAGAAAAAATAAAGCTATCGGATTATGTCATTTACAATGATGCGCAGCACAAGTTGATTCCGCAAGCTTTTACAATACATCATCTGTTAGTAGAGTTGGACAAAAACAGGAAGCGCGAATCGCTCTAAATCAAATCCGACAGACTTTTCACTCCCATCTGCCTGCGCACGTTGAAACCCTCGCCATACTTCACTCCTATTGATTGCCCTTGTTGCAACGCCCTTGCTTTTACAAGCTCCATGAATTCAGGCGTAGAGATAAATGTTTGCGGCTCTTTTGAATTGGGGTCGTAAAACTGCGACTTGTAAGCGCGGATTGCTTCCATTTTCTTTTCTAAGAAAGAACTAATGTCAACTACAATATCAGGGCGATGTTCATACGCCTGAATATAATGATAAATTGTTTTCGGTCGCCACGCATCTTGCAGCTTACCTTCATGCGAAGTTTCAATTCTGCGCAAGCCTGAGAGGAAACAAGCTTCTTCAATCAACCAACCTGCGCGTCCATGATCAGGGTGGCGGTCATCCAAAGCATTTGCAAGCACAATATCCGGCTGATATTTTCGGATGACTTCAATTAGTTTTAGCTGATGCTCATTATCGTTTTTAAAAAAACCATCGGCAAATTCAAGATTCTCCAAAACAGCTACGCCAAGAATGTGCGCTGCTTCGGCAGCTTCGCTGCTTCTTGTTTCTGCGCTGCCGCGCGTGCCAAGTTCGCCTTGCGTAAGATGCAGAATGCCGACTTGTTGTCCAATGCTGATATGCTTCAGGATTGTTCCGGAGCATCCCAGTTCAACATCATCGGGATGCACGCCAATAGCGAGAAGATGGAGTTTCATAAGTAGAAAAAATGAGAATGCAAGATAAGTAAACTACCAGATTAATAGCATCCTCATCAATTGCAGAGCAACGCCTTTGGGTTTCCCGCATATAAACTCCAGTGTTATGAAATTAGCGTTCTTGAGAAAAGAGTTCTTCGTTATTTATTCTGTTCATTCAAGAGTCAATTTTCTCACAGAATAATTCAAAATAAAATTTTTACCTCTTATCATAAAACACGATACGAGTGATAGGTTAGCAGCAATGTTATAGTATAGCGTATTCGCTTGTAATCTATTTAGGCAAGCAATATCAATACTTCATCAACTTGCTCAACTGCTTTGTTTTGCCGACAGCAGTTTCTAAATAGTAGATTCCGGAAGAGAGCATTTCCAACTGACTGATGGTAACGGTGTTCATGCCGTGTTGAACATGAATTGTTTTTGTAAACACTGCTTTTCCAAGCACATCATACAATGTGACTTGCAGTTCTTTCTCGCCTTTTGATTCAATATCAAGATGAATGCTTTCGCGGAAAGGATTGGGATAAACAAGAATTTGCTCTTCTGAAGTTGGAGTTGAAATGCCTGAGCATAATTCCACAAGCACGGTTGCTGAAATATTTGCGCTGCAATTGTTTGAGTCCGTGTAAGAATAATAAGCGGTGTGCGCTCCCAAGCCTGCCTGTAAAGGATTAAACACATTATTAGAAATACCGGGACCGCTGAAGTTGCCGGTAACAAAAGCGGATAAGTCAATTGGCGCTCCGTTTTCACAATACGTCAAATCAAGATGGTCAAGATTAAGTTCGGGAAGCGCATTTACCGTAACCCATTGCGTATCTCTTGCTACGCAACCCAAGTTGTCGCTATAACGATAGACAATCGGATAAGGTCCGCCAACGCCTGCAATTTCAGGATCAAATACATTCACCACTACCCCACTGCCGCTGAAAGTGCCGTTGAGGGGAGCACCTGAAAGCACTACCGGATCAGCGTTTTCACAGTATTCAGCATTTAATCCGCTGAGTTGCACATTCGGCTCGCCATATACAATGATGTGACCGGTATCTACGCCTGTGCAGCCGAACGTATCAGTAATTGAATAGGTATATTGATGCGTACCCATTCCGGCAACAAGCGTGTTGAATGTGTTGCCGATGATGCTTGTGCCCGTAAATGTACCGCCCGCAGGCGCACCATTTAATTGCACCTCGCCAAAGCTGATGCAGAAACTTTTTGAGATGCTGTCAATCTGTGTAAACGGATTTGCAAGCACATTGACCGTTGCAAAATCAGCAGCTAAACAGCCATTGGTGTCAGTGTAAGAATAAATGAGCAGATGATAACCCGCGCCAGCTTCCTCTGCTGTGAAAGTTGAACCTGTTACGCCATTACCGGAATAAATTCCTCCCGATGGTAGTGCGTGCAGCGAAATTGTTTCAGAAAGACAAAGCAATGTGTCTGCAATTTCAAATGTCACTTGCGGCAGCGCATTTACTGTTACGAACTGGGTTGTCAGTGCAGTGCAACCGCCTTGGGGAGTAACTGAATATGTGATTGCGTGTGTTCCTGTTCCTGCAAGCGTTGGGTTGAATGTATTACCACTGATGCCAACGCCTGTGAATATTCCGCCTGTAGGATTACCTGTCAATTGTTGCGTGTTACTCCCGAAACAGTATGCTGAATTTAATCCCGTGAAACTTGCTGCCGGTGATTGTAAAATAATTACCTGCGCGCTTGTGCTTGCTGAACAACCGTTTGCATCAGTATAAGAATAAGTAATCGCGTATGTTCCGATTGCCAATACAGAGGGCGAGAACGTGTTGCCTGAAACTCCCAGACCGCTGAATGTGCCGCCTAAAGGAGAGCCTGTCAACTGCGCGTCAGCATCGGCTGCGCAATACGTTGTATTTAATCCGCTGATAGAAAGCACAGGCAGCGGGTTTATAGTTACTGTCACAGTATCAGCAGCAGTGCAACCAAATCCATTTTCAACAATTACAGAATAAGATTGTGTTGCTATTGGCGAAACCGTGATTGATGAAGTAAACATGTTGTTGCTCCACAAATAAGCAATGCCGCCTGTTGCTTGTAACATCACTGACTCACCCGCGCAAATCGCCACATTACCTCCGGCATCAGCGACAGGTGAAGAATACACAATAAGAGTTGTCATCACTAAACTGTCACAGCCGCTCCATGAAGAAAGCGTATCTGTGTAAATTCCCGCTTGTGTTCTGATTGCGCCTGCGATGAAAATGCTTTCTCCATCACAAATTGCAGCAGTGAGATGCGTGATAGGAGTTTCAAGCACAGTCAACTGCGTGATGACGATGCTGTCGCAACCGAATGAGGAAGTAAATGTGTCAACATAAGTACCGCTTTCCGTTTGGAAATTTCCTTCAAGGAAAATTTGCGTGCCTGTGCAAACAATCGGATAATCATACGTTGTAATTACAGGCAGAAGGCTCAGTTGAGTTGTAACGATGCTGTCGCAGCCGTCTATCGAAGAGAATACATCCACATAAATTCCCGGCATGTTTCTCCACACGCCTTGCAGGAAAATTGAATCGTTGCTGCATATCGAAACGCTTTGCGCAAACTGGTAAGAGGGCAATACTGTGAGCGCAGTTTCAACGATACTGTCGCAGCCGTTTGCAGCAACTAACGTGTCATAGTAAATGCCGGACTGACTCTGATATGCGCCTGCTGCAAAATGACTTTCGCCAGCGCAAATGTCCACCTGCAACACAATAAAGGAAGAATTCAGCACAATGAGTTGTGTTGTCACAATGCTATCGCAGCCGTTAAATGCCGTGAGCGTATCGAAATAAATTCCGCTTGCCGTCTGTGCGCTTCCGCCAGCAAAATAGCTTTCGTCATCGCAAATCGTGATTGATTGAGAACTGCTGAATGTATTCAGCACAGTGAGGTTTGTAACAAGAATGCTGTCACAACCATTTGCTGCAATAAACGAATCAACATATTGTCCGGGCTGCGTCTGCAACGCGCCTTCCACAAAGTAGCTTTCACCAGCGCAGATAGAAATAAATTCTGAGTTGATATTAATTGAGCGCACTAAAAGATGGGTAACGATGATGCTATCGCAGCCGTACGTTGTTGTAAATGTATCTGCGTAAACGCCTGCCTGATTTCTCCATGCGCCTGCTGCAAAATAGCTTTCATTCATGCAAATAGAAACGCTCAAATTACTCAGCGAAGCTGGAATAACAGTTAGTTCTGTAATCAAAATACTGTCGCAACCTAAGCTGCTCTCAAGCGTGTCATAGTAAATACCGGAAGCGTTTTGGAGTGCGGCCTGCGCGAAGTAGGTTTCATTACTGCAAATTGTAACGGAAACAGTTTCGCTCACTACCGGAATTACATTCAGGTTTGTAATCACAATACTGTCGCAACCGTTTGCAGCCCACAAGGTGTCGTAGTAAGTGCCGCTTGTGATTTGAAATATTCCCTGTGCGAAATAATTTTCACCCTCGCAAATCGAAACATTCAATGTTGTAAGCGGAACAGATAATACAATTAGGTCAGATACAAGCACACTGTCGCAGCCATTTACGGCAATAAGCGTGTCGTAGTATAAACCAGAAGTCGTCTGTAATGCGCCTTGCGCAAAATATCCTTCACCATCACAAATAGTCAAGGTACTCATTTCAGTATAAGCATCGAGAACAATGAGCGCAGTAACAAGCACGCTGTCACAACCGTTTGCAGATTGCAGTGTGTCATAGTAAATACCGGAAGTATTTTGGAAATCACCCGCAGCGAAAATGCGCTCAGTGCCGCAAATCGTGTAGCCAAATATTGTTTCAAAAACAGGCAGCACCGTTAACTGTGTTTCAATAATACTGTCGCAGCCGAAAACAGAAGTCAGCGTATCAAAATATATTCCGCTTGCTGATTGCATGTTGCCACCGGCATAGTAAGTTTCGCTCGCGCAAATTGTTACTGCAAGTGTTTCATGATAAACAGGAAGCACCGTGAGTTTTGTAATCAGAATGCTGTCGCAACCATTAGCAGCATTCAACGTGTCAAAGTAGGTTGCTCCAAGCATCTGGAATTGTCCGCCAACATAAAAACTTTCGCCAGCGCAAATGGAAACTGAACGCGTATTAACGCTGTGAATTTTCGCAACCAATGTCGTGACTACAACGCTGTCGCAGCCATTGCTTGCTGTGAACGTGTCAGAATAAATACCTGCCTGAGTGCGGAATGCGCTTTCAAGATAGATGCTATCACCTGCACAAATTTCAACCATGCGGCTTCCGGTAAAAGTTGGTTTTAATGAAAGCGTGGTAACAACAATACTGTCGCAGCCGTTTGCGGCAATCGATGTATCGTAGTAAACGCCTGCCGCGCTTGTAAGTTGACCGGCAAGAAAGAATGTTTCATTTTCACAAATCGAAACGGCAACATTCGTTACGCTTGGCAGCAAGATGTTTAATACAGTCGTAACAACGCTATCACAACCGTTTGCAGCAACAAGCGTGTCATAATAATTACCCGCAACAGTTTGATTTGCTCCACCCGCGAAATAGTTTTCACCAAGGCAGATTTCTACCAAACGTGCTGATGCGCTATGGGAAAGAATCGTCAATACTGTGGTTACAACACTGTCGCAGCCATTGGCGGCTATGAGCGTGTCAAAGTAATTTCCTGTAACTGAGCGGAGCGCACCACTCGCAAAATATGTTTCTCCTGCGCAGATAGCGACATTATGCGTTGTAGCTGAAACAGGAAGCACAGTAAGCTGAGTCGTAACGATGCTATCGCAGCCGTTGGCAGCCGTTAATGTATCATAATAATTGCCTGCTGATGTTTGTAATGTTCCTCCCAAGAAAAAATTTTCACCTGAACAAATCGAAATGCTGCGCGTTGAGTAGCGCAAATTGCGCACAGAGAGATTTGTAATTACAATACTGTCGCAGCCATTCCGTGCTGTAAGCGTATCAAAATACGCGCCTGCATCAAACCTGTTCGCGCCTTGCAGAAAAATGCTTTCACCGCGACAAATGGAAATAAAGCGGTCAGAAATGAATGTTGGCTTTACTGTGAGAATAGTTGTCACCACGCTGTCGCAGCCATTGTTTGCAGTGAAGGTATCGTAGTAAACACCATTTGCATCTTGCAGCGCACCACCGGCAAAGTAGGTTTCATTATCACAAATCGAAACCATGTTTGTCCTTGTAATTGCCTGACGAATATTTAAAATAGTAAGCACAATACTATCACAGCCATTGCGGGCGGTGAATGTGTCTAAGTAAATTCCTGGGCGGTTTTGAATCTGGCCGCCTGCGAAATAACTTTCACCGTTGCACAACATCACCGGTTTATATCTTGTAAAACGCGGCTTAATTGTGAGAACCGTTGATACAATACTATCGCATCCGCCAGCAGCAATGTACACATCGGTGTAAGTTCCCGCTGTGCTGCGCAGCGCACCGCCCGCAAAATATTTTTCACCCTGACAAATAGCTACACGATTCGTATCGCGGATAACCTGTTTTACTTCCAAGTTAAGCATCACAAGACTGTCACAGCCGTTCGCAGCAGTGAGCGTATCGAAATAATACAGCCCGCTGTTATTTCTCCACGCGCCTTCCGCAAAATATTGCGTATTGTCGCAAATCTTTTTGTAAATAGTTTTAACCGAAACGGGAAGCACAATCACTTCCGTAATAAGAATGCTATCACATGCATTTTGCATAGCAATAGTATCTGTATAAATTCCTGAAGTTATTCTGTACTCCCCTGCTGCAAACACGCTGTCGCCCGCACAAATTGTTACTGATTTATTAGTAATTGTCTCTCCGCTAAAAATCAAAGTTGTAAAAACAAGACTATCGCAACCGCCTGTTGCAATAAATGAATCAATATAAACGCCCGGTTGCGTTTGGTAAGCACCGCCTGCAAATACGCTGTCACCTCCGCAAAACTCAATCGTGTGGTTCGTGTGTATCGTATCATCAAGCGAATAGTTTGTGATGAGAATGCTGTCGCAGCCAAATCTATTCAACAGTGTATCGTAATAGATGCCTGCTTGCGTTTGGAAATTTCCACCTGCAAAAATGCTGTCGCCTTCGCAGGAAGAAACATTCAAAGCAATAACCTGCTGTGCGCGAGTCCTCAAATCAGTAATCCAAATACTGTCGCAGCCTGCTGTCGTGATAAATGTATCTCTGAAAATTCCGGGGGATGAACGCAAAGCGCCACCGGCAAAATATGTCTCACCCGCGCAAATAAAAACTGTTCTTGACCTCGAATAAGCGGGTGTTACAATCAGCGTTGTCACGATTGTGCTGTCGCAACCGTTTACCGCAGTAAGTACATCTGTATAAACGCCAGCCGTATTTCTGTTTGCGCCCTGCACGAAATAAGTTTCATTACTACAGATTTCAACCGTGATGGAATCAACGCTTACAGGCAACACAGTGAGTTGCGTGATGACAAGGCTGTCACAACTTTCTACTACATACACATCTGTGTAAATTCCTGATGTTGTTTGAAAAGCTCCGCCTGCATAATATGATTCACCTGCGCAAATCTGCGGGTAAACGGTTTGTTCATAAGCAGCCACAATGCTCAACGATGTAATCAAAATGCTGTCGCAGCCGTTTTCCGCAATCACAGTATCATAATAATCTCCCGGGGTGTTTTGGTATGCGCCTCCGGCAAAAATGCTCTCACTTGAGCAAATTGCAATTTGTCTTACACCTGAAAATTCAGGAAGCACTGTTAGTGATATAATCACAATGCTATCGCAGTTTTCTCCCACAAGCGTATCACGATAATTTCCAGAAACTGTTCTCCATGCGCCTGAGGCAAAATAGCTTTCGCCCGAGCAAACCGTTACCGGAATAATTGTGGTAATCGCTTGCTGCACCAGCAGGTTTGTAATAACTACGCTGTCGCACCCATTGCCAGCGCTGAAAGTGTCTGTGTAAAATCCAGTTGTTGTTTGAAGTGTTCCTCCAACAAAGTAGCTATAACCTTGGCAAATGCTCACGTAGTTTGCAGTAGCTACATTCGGCAGTACTGTAAGTTCAGTAATCACCGTGCTGTCACAACCGTTTCCTGCTGTGAAAATATCCTGATAAGTGCCGGAAGCAATTCTGCTTGCTCCACCAGCAAAATAGCTTTCACCCTGGCAAATGTTTACATCAAGATTGGTAAGCGCATTTGAAAGAACAGTGAGTTGTGTTGCAATTACACTGTCACAGCCGTTTGCGGCAACAAGCGTGTCGTAATAAATGCCTGTTGTAGTTCTGTTTGCTCCACCGATAAAATAACTTTCACCCTGACAAATTGAAACCTGAAGATTTGTTGCAAATACCGGCAACACAGTGAGATGCCTGGAGACAACACTGTCGCAGCCGTTTGCAGAGACAAGCGTATCAAAGTAAATTCCGTTTGCTGATTGGTTTGCTCCTTCAGCAAAATACGTTTCACCTGAACAGATTTCCACAAATACATCAGTTGTCGAATGCTGATTAAAAATCAATTCCGTGCTAATAATACTGTCACAGCCGGAAAATGATACCAGCGAATCAAAATACACTCCCGGCACAGTTTGATTTCCACCGCCAACGAAAACAACATCGCCAACACAACTGATAATGATATGATTAAATGAAAGCACCGGTAATACACTGAGGTTTGTAACAATTACGCTATCGCAGCCATGCGCTGTGGTGTACGAATCAATATATATTCCGCTTGTTAATTGCAGTGCTCCACCGGCAAAATGACTTTTTCCCTCGCAAATGCTTACATCAAGCGTTTCATTGTAAGAAGGATAAACAATCAGCTCTGTTGTGATGATGCTGTCGCACTTATTCAAAGCGCGAAGCGTATCGAAATAAATTCCCGCTTGTGTTTGATATGCGCCATCGGCAAAATAGGTATCACCTTCACAAATATTCACTGTAAGGTTTGTGCGTGAAGCGGGAAACACTGTGAGTATAGAGACAACAATCATGTCGCAACTATCTACCGCAAGTAGCGTGTCATAGTACGTTCCGGGAAGCGTTTGATATGCACCGCCAACAAAATAACTATCGCCTTCGCACATCACTATATTCGTGAGCGTTGCGCGCGGACAATCCGCAGGAAGCACTGTATCCGCTTCACCGATTGTTTCTTTATTCGGGCTTGCGTGCAGCTCAAGAATATCGCTGTAACCGAACTGAGAAGATTCAAACGCATTCAGTTTAACAGTCGCTTCATACCACACTTCAAAAATCCAGTCTGGGTAAAGCAGATTGGGCGTATAAGTAGTGTCGGTCAAAGGCGATGTGTTTATGAGGACATAGCCAAGGGTATTAAAATTTTCATTAATCGAAGTGGTTGCGTTGATAATATTTGTGTCACTGCCCTCAACTACGTAGCCTTCGCCTCCCGATACGCCCAGACTTGAAAATCCGGTTGGTGACTGCTGGTCTTGACTAAAATAGTCAATCACCATATCTAATTTCTTTTCCGCCTGCATATCATACAACGCAAGACGCAAGTGATCAGATGTAATTAAGCTGTCTAAAGTTTGCGTGTTATCCCAGCCTACCGCGCCCGCACCATAAGTGTTATCTACATATCCTTTTTCAACGATCGCGCGAACAGTAAGCGTATTCTCTATCGTGTTCACCAAGCGATGCGATTGCAGATTCAGCACAACAAGATTCGTAGTAAGAATGCTATCGCAACCAACAGCAGAAACAAGCGTGTCAAAATACACCCCGCTTTCAATTTGCAGCGCACCGCCAACAAAATAACTTCCGCCCTGCTGCACCTGCACATCTATAATGCTTGTAACTACAGGATGAAAGGTCAACTCTGTTACAACAATACTGTCGCAGCCGCCAGATGATATAAACGTGTCAAAATAAATTCCCGCAGTTGTTTGATTCGCTCCACCTGCAAAAACCGCATCTCCTGCACATGCAGTCAGCAACTGGTTTACTATTATCGCAGGCACAACGAACACATTGAATTGCACAATGCTGTCACAGTCAAATACAGTGGAAAGCGTATCCAAATAACTTCCTTGAACATAAACGTAGTTTGTTCCGACAAGGAAACTGTCTCCCTGACAAATTGAAACTGAAAGCAGCGTAAATTCATTTTGATGCACAAGCAAGTTTGTTGTAACAACACTGTCACAGCCATTGTTTGCCGTTAAAGCATCAATGTATTCCCCGGTAGTAGTTTGCAGTTGTCCGCCTGCAAAATGACTTTCTCCAGCGCAGATTTCAACATTCACCGTAGTTACAAATTCAGGCTTTACTGTGAGGTTGGTTGTAACAATGCTATCACATCCATTTGCCGCAACGAGCGTGTCGAAGTATGTTCCGGCAGTAGTCCGGAATGCACCGCCTGCAATAACTCCCTCGCCATTACATACAGAAACATTTCTTGTAAAAAAACTGTGTGCCTTCACAGTAAGTGTTGTTTCAATTACGCTGTCGCAACCTAATACAGTTGAAAGCGAGTCGTAGTAAGTTCCTACTGTTGTTTGATTTGCTCCGCCAACAAAAAAACTTTCACTGCTGCAAATTTCAATTGCTCTGTTTACCAAGTAAGTTGGATATACTGTGAGTTGCGTAACGAGAATGCTGTCGCAGCCGTGTTGTGTGGAAAGTGTATCGCGATAAATTCCAGAAACAGTTTGAGATGCGCTACCTGCAATAAAACTTTCACCCTGACAAATGCTCACCGATTGATTGAACATGAATACTGGATGCACAATCAGATTAGTTGTTACCACGCTATCGCAGCCATTTGACGCAATCAGCACATCCTGGTAAATTCCGGTTGTTGTTTGTAACGCGCCACCAGCTAAATGATTTTCTCCGTTACAGATTTCAACACTAACACTTGTTGCAAACTCAGGCTTCACTGTGAGGTTTGTTGTCACCACGCTATCACAACCGTTTGACGCGATGCGTATATCTTGATAGATGCCAGTGGTTGTTTGGAGTGCGCCTCCGACAAAATGACTTTCACCATTGCAGATTTCTACATTTACTGTCGTTGCAAATTCTGGTTTCACCGTGAGGTTGGTTGTAACGATACTGTCGCAGCCGTTTGCTGCAATAAGCGTGTCGAAATAGTTTCCTGTTAATGTTTGAAATGCTCCGCCTGCAACGATTCCATCGCCATTGCATACTGAAATATCTCTTGTGAAAAAACTGTGCGCTTTCACAGCAAGCGTTGTTGCAATCACGCTATCGCAACCCAATCCAGTAGAGAGTGTGTCGAAGTAAATTCCTGCTATTATTTGGTTCGCTCCACCAACAAAGAAACTTTCACCTAAGCAAATTGAAACAGTTCTGCTTGTTAAATGAGTTGGATTTACAATTAATTGAGTTACAATGATGCTGTCGCAGCCAGACTGTGTCGAGAGTGTGTCACGGTAAGTACCGGAAACTGTTCTATTTGTGCCAGCCACAAAGAAATTTTCACTCTGGCAAATACTAACTGAGCGATTAAAAGTAAAAACAGGATTTACAGTCAAGTTTGTTGTTACAACACTGTCGCAACCGTTTGAAGCAGCCAGCACATCCTGATAAGTTCCGGCAACAGTTCTTAACTGTCCACCTGCGAAATAATTTTCACCCTGACAGATAGAAGCATTTATAGTAACAGCAAATTCGGGTTTGATAGTTAGGTTTGTTATTACAACACTATCACAGCCAAAGAATGCGACAAGAGTGTCGAAATATGTTCCTGCTATTGCTTGAAAAGCGCCACCTGCAACAACTCCATCGCCATTGCAAACTGCAATGTTGCGTGTGAAATGAACTATTGGCTCAACAGCCAAACTTGTTGCAATCACGCTATCGCAGCCAAAGCGTGAATTGAGCGTATCGTAGTAGATACCAGATGTGTTTTGAAAAGCTCCGCCAACAAACAAAGCATTTCCTTCGCAAATCGAAGCATTAATGTTTACGAAATACTTGGGGCGTACAAATAATTGTGTAACATTAATGCTGTCGCAACCGTGTTGTGTTGCCAATGTATCACGATAAATTCCTGATGTGGTTCTGTTTGCTCCGGCAACAAAATAGCTTTCGCCCTGACAAATATTTACCACGCGATTGAATGTAAAAACCGGATGTACGATTAATGTTGTTGTAACTACGCTGTCGCAACCGTTGGATGCAGCAAGCACATCCTGATAAATTCCCGCTGTTGTTCTCAACTGTCCACCCGCGAAATGGCTCTCACCCTGACAAATTTCAACGGTTACGGAACTTGCAAATTCAGGAAGCACTGTTAATGTTGTTGCAATCACACTGTCACAGCCATTCGCGGCAACAAGCGTGTCATAATATGTTCCTGCCGTTGTCTGAAACGCTCCGCCTGCGATAATTCCATCGCCATTGCAGACAGAAGTATTTCTTCCTGTGAATTTATGCGGCTTAATCGCTAAAGCCGTAGCAATTACACTGTCGCAACCATGTGTTGATACGAGCGTGTCATAATAAGTTCCTGCCGTTGTGCGCAACGCGCCATCCAACAAAATGCTTTCACCCTGACAAATTACAGCGCTTGCATTCATAAGATAAATTGGATTCACCGTCAACTGTGTAACAATGATGCTGTCACAACCATGTTGCGTAGCAAGCGTGTCGCGGAAAATTCCCGATATTGTTCTTGGCGCACCGCCAGCAATAAAACTTTCACCCTGACAAATGCTCATAGAACGATTGAACGTAAATACCGGCTTTACAGTGAGGTTTGTTGTAACCATGCTATCACAACCGTTTGATGCGGTAAGCATATCCAAATAGATTCCGGCAACTGCTCTAAATTGACCGCCTGCAAAATGACTTTCCCCCTGACAAATTTCAACAGTTACGGAAGTTGCAAATTCAGGACGCACTGCTAAAGTCGTTGCAATTATGCTATCGCAGCCGTTTGTGGCATTGAGCGTATCATAATAGGTTCCGGGCATTGTTTGAAAATCGCCACCTGCAATGACTCCATCTCCATTGCAAACCAATTCATTTTTTGCAGTGAATTTGTGCGGCTTAATTGTTAAAACAGTCGCAATCAAACTATCGCAACCGTAACTGGAAGTAAGCAAATCATAATAAGTTCCTGCTGTTGTGCGCACTGCTCCGCCAAGTGAAATACTTTCACCCTGACAAATTGCTGCGCTTCTATTGATTAGATAAGTTGGATAAACTATTAATTGCGTAACAATAATACTATCGCAGCCATGTTGCGTAGCAAGCGTATCCCGATAGATTCCCGAAGTTGTTCTTGTAGCACCGCCCGCAACAAAACTTTCACCCTGACATATACTTACAGAACGATTAAAAGTAAATACCGGATTTACGCTGAGGTTTGTCGTTACCACGCTATCACAACCATTTGCAGCAATTAGAATATCCTGATAAATTCCGGCTGTGGTTCTGAATTGCCCGCCTGCGAAATGATTTCCCCCTTGACAAATGGAAACATTCACTGTTACAGCAAACTTGGGTTTAATCGTAAGGTTTGTTGTTACCACGCTATCGCAGCCGAATGAAGCTGTAAGGGTATCATAATATGTTCCAGCCATAGTTCTGAAACTGCCGCCTGCAAAAATTCCATTGCCATTACAAACCGCTACATTTCGCGTGAAATGCACAGTAAGTTCAACTGTGAGATTTGTTGCGATGATACTGTCGCAGCCGAATCGTGAAGGAAGCGTGTCATAATAAATTCCGGAAGTATTTTGAAAAGCTCCGCCAACAAAAAGTGTACTTCCCTGACAAATGGAAGTATTTGCATTTACAAAATAATTCGGATGCACTGTGAGATGCGTTGCAACAATACTGTCACATCCGTTTTGCCCGTTCAGCGTGTCATAATAGATTCCTGTTGTGGTGCGGTAATCACCGCCTGCGATGATGCTTTGACCATTGCAGATAGAAATATAAATGTGGTGCAGCGCATTCGGAAGCAATGAAAGCGTTGTCGCAACGATGCTGTCGCATCCGTTTGAGCGGGTAAGCGTGTCGTAATAAATTCCTGACGTTGTTCGCTGGGCACCACCTGCAAAATAGCTGCCACCGGGGCAAATAGAAACGGAAATATTGGTGACAACATTCGGCAAAACTGATAAAGTAATACGCAGGATGCTGTCACACCCTCCTATTCCTTGCAACGTGTCGTAGTAAACCCCCGGTGTCGTGCGGTTAATTCCACCAAGCAAAATACTTTCACCCTGACAAATGGAAACAGCGCCTAACTGCACATACGTTTGTTTCGGCTGATAAATCGCACCGGTTTTGTTTTGCCCGTTGAGCGACACAAAGAAGTTACCGTTGTTGTTTATCTGATTTGTCCATGTGTCATTTACAATTTCAAATACCCCCTTCGGATTATTCACTTTAATCTTCATCAGGGATACAGCGACATTATTTGAAAAACTCGCGCTCACAGAACTCATCGTCTGTAATCCGATTCCACCGAAAACCTGATAAGTATATCCGCCTGAGTTTATTTGCGCGCCCGATTTCTGCATCGGGATGTATGTTGCCTGTGTTCCCGTTTGCACAATATTTCCCAGCGAGTTTCCGCATCCTGTTTCCCAACGCAGCGTGAATACGACATTTGAAACAACGCCATTGAATGTTCCTTTCGGCATCATGCGTATTTCGAGCGTGTCTGAGCCGACAGGGAAGATGCCGATGTCAACGAGGGGTTGCGAGAAAACAGAGTAGGTGTTACCAAACACAAAGAGTGCTGCTATCAGGAACAACCTCACCCCTGCCTTTGTTAAAACTACGGCAGGTAAACCACCCCTATCCCAAGGGAGAGGGAGTCCGGGCTGCATCGGATTGATAGCCGCTCCTATTTGAATGATATGTTTCAACACCTTCTTCATCCTCACGGTAATTGTTCGGTTCTTGTGAGGGTTGGCGTTGAGCCGCCCACGTTAATCAATATCAAATCACGGTCGTTGTTTGCGCCCATATATTTCACGCGCCCGTCAAGGTTCACATCTTCGCGGAAATAACCGCTGGAAATTGAAGTCGGAATAATTCCGCCAAGGCGCGCATAGATTACATCGCGGTCGTTGCTTGCTCCAATGTATTTAATTAATAAGTCTGCGTTGCAGTTTCCAGCCCACATCACGCGCTTACCGGAAACAATTTTCATCGGATTTGAGCCATACAAAGGAGCAGAAGTGGAAGTAAGGTCAAGCGTGAGCGTTGATGTAAGCGTTTGCACATTTGCAGTTACAAACCCAAAATGATTGCGGTGACGAATTGCAACATAATAATCATCACAAGGGGTGCTGCTGAATGTAAGTGGCGTTTGCCCGTCTTCTTCCACAATGTCGCCATCGCGCTGCAACAATGCAGCGTGTGTTGCGAGAATTATAGAACGATTGCTTTTGCTGCGTAATTCAACCAACACCCAATCTACGATTGCATTATTGCCCGTGATATTCAGTACGCCTGCGCCAATCGTTTCACCGCCACCACCACCTGTTTGCGTAAAGCCTAATGCTGTGAATGGCTCCGTTGCCGGTATTAATCCCGCAACGCGCAAATCATCGCGCATCAGCCCTGAAAGCGCATCATAAGGTCCTTCGAGAATCACTTTCAGATTCATACTTACAATACCGGACTGCACAACTTCTATGCTATCAATAATAGATGCGCCAATGTTGTCAGTAACCGTTACGGTGTAAGTTCCCGGCTGTAAATTGCTGATGGCAGAAGCGCTTGCTCCATTTGACCATGAATATGTGAAAGGAGAAATCCCACCTGTTGTAATAACAGAAATTGCACCTCCTTGTCCATCGCAACCTGCATGTGTTACATTTAAAGAAGCTGAAAAATTACTGGTGACCAATATTGCCCAGTCATTGTTGCTTGAAGGCGGATTACCGAGATACACGCTACCGCCCCCTTGCACTGAGGTGACACTCCCATTCAGCAGATTCCAGTTTGCATTAGTCGGGTCAAACCATTTCACCGTATAGCTTCCTGCCGGAAGCGTGATATTCGTTGAATTTGCAAAACGCGAATAGACCGCATAAATTCTTCCCGGAAGTTCAAAGACATAATCGGTAGTGTTGGAAGTGATGCCGTCATTACTCTGCATTTGCCAGAAGGGTAAATAATTTTTAAAGAAATACATTGCCTTGCGCGTGTAGCCCCACATTCCACTATAGTTGCGGAAGTTTTCAGTATTGATTTCGCTCATTCCAAAGTACCATTCCACACCGCCACCACCAGCCATATAGTGCGCCCACAATACCTGCTCGCGTAAATTGCCTTGGTTTGTTCCTGTGCCATTCGGGTCAACGCCCGCAACTGTTTCATCGTGACATACCACCCATTTCTTTCCGCTTGCATCCGAATTGTCTATCCAGTTGATGGTAAAGTCATGTACATTGGTAAGCGCCATTTGAATTGACATCCCATCATAATCAGGGTAACCGAGCAGCGGCTGATAAATCAAATCCACATCATCAGTGTAAGTGTGAATAACGACAAAGCTTTTATAAGGGTCGTGTGTTTTGAAATAGGTTGCCATATCTCTGCGCTGCTGGTCGGTTTGCGCGCCTCTGCCCTGATAGTCCCAACCGTTTTCTTCGCCCATGTTCCAAGTGATAGCAAGGTGATGACTGAAGCGTGCAAGCATTTCGCGGTAGTATAATTTTCGCGTGTTGCCTACATCGCCATTGTCAAGGAGCATTTGATTTTCACGCTCCTGCATCACAAAATGCAGCATAATGCCAACCGAGTCGGCATGAGCAAATACTGTTTCCCATTGGTCTAATTTGGAAACATCAAAGCGGGTGAAATCAGCTTCGTTATGTGAAACGTACGGCCATACGTCATCTCCATCGCCCGTAATATTATTCGTGAGGAAATACATTGCATTCACTTCCTGACTTGCCAGATAGTTCAGCGAACCAATAATGCCTTTTCCCTCACCATTTTGCCAAACAGGGTCGCCTGTATGCCAATCAGAAACATGGGTGGAGTAGCGATGCAATCCATTAGTGAGCGTTGTTGCAATACCGCCATTGTCATAAGTGCCGTCAAACTCCCAGTAAGCAAGAAAATTTTCGGGGCTGTTGCAACCTCCTTTCAAATAATATTCGCCAGTTTCTGCAAAACGCAGATGATGTTCGCCTACATATTCCAGCCTTCCTTTTCCGCGAAAATCAAAGCCGCTTTTATCTGTAGGAGTAATCGAAAAGGAACCTGTCAATCCATTTAATGGCGCAACGGCAGTTCCTGCATTTACATTATCGCTTACTGAAACGAAAGAGCCTGCGCGAAAAGAAACGGTGTAATTCCATGTTCCGGTTGCATCCGGTGAAAAATGCACACGCCATTTAGTGCCTGATGTTGCTCTGGTGTTTGCCGCATTTCCATCACCGGCAAAAAAACCGGGAACTGTGTAGGTTTTTGCGCCATTCGTGAAGGTAACATTGAGGCGATAGTCGGTGAATGGATTGGGAGCAACCGTTTCTGATAACGTGATTCCACTCTCAAGCGTAAGCGTCACCTTGTGCCATTTCTTTAGCTGTCCCGACAACACTACCTGCGCATCTGCGGATAAAAATCCCAGCACACACCATAGGAGTGGTGAAAGAAATAGCTTCTTCATCCAAAAAACAAATCGTTGTTTATCCAATATCCTCTCGCTTTAAACCCTTGAAAATCAAATACCGATGTGTGCAATAAGTCCAATCATCTTGAATAAGTCAAGATTAAAAACGAAATAATGGGAAACAGAAACCCATTGATAGTCAGCGCATTATGATAGCATTGAATTCTGCAAATTTTGTTATACACATTTTGGCATAAGGTGTTGAAAATTAAGGATTACAAGGGGGGAACTCGCGCAATTCATTAAAATAAAACGATGGCTCCGCTGGGAGCTAAAAGGGCGATTCTGCCCGGGAAATCAGCGTGGCGCGAGCAATAGTTTACGCGTGAGTACTGATTCCTTCGCGTTGAGTTGGATAAAACAATAGGAGCCTGAAAAATGATTTAACTCTATCTTGTTCATCCCTTCTGATAAATTCATAGAAGCCAATTTTTTTCCAAGCATGTCATATATGATAGCTGTTGTTTGGCTTGCATTTTCTATTGAAACAAGAATAACATTGTCCTGCGTGAAAATTTTCATTCCGCTATCATCGCTATTTTCGTCAACTCCAGTAACTTCTTCCAACTTTAAAACAGAAATATACTCCGTTCTCCATGCTGCGCAATCATCGTTTTCCGCAAGGAGCGTTACCTCATAATTCCCGGGCTGGCTATATAGATGCTCAGGATTTTCATCGGCTGAAGTATTACCATCGCCAAATTTCCACTCATATCTTGTTGCGCCTGAAGAATGATTTTCAAATACAATTAGCTCGTTTTCATAAACAGAATTTGCTGTTTCTGTGAAACCTGCACTCACCTGTATTTTGCCTTTTACCTCTGTCGTTTTCACCACGCTGTATCCGTCATTATCAATCAGCGTGAGTTCATACATTCCGTCAGGCAACCCATCAAAGAGATTTGTGCCGTTAAAATCAGCTTTGCGTTCAATGATTAGCCCATTTTGGTTTTTCAGAATGTAGTTCCATTGTTTGCCGCCATTTTGAATGATGGAAATTTCACCATCATTTCCCGCACAGGTCTCGTCTATAATTTCCAATTTCAACGGCTCATTGAAATGGAGTAAAAACCTATCCTGATGAATTCCAAAAACAGAGTGAAATGTATAAACCGGATTCATTCGCAGGTTTTGCGTGTGTCCTGTATAAGTATCTTCCAAAATCACAACAATCGTTTCGTCCAGATTTTCCAATGATTTCAAATTGAGCGTGTAGTCGCCTGCAATGCCTGCATCAATGCCCATCGTGATGCTTCTGTCTGATGTCAGTAATGGCGCTGCCTGAATAGCAAAATCGCGGGTTTGCATTTTTGTATAAAGCGAAATCAAATCGTTGCCTTTCAGTTTGCGCGCGTCATACAGCACATCAGCCGTATCAGTCGCTTCTTCCATAAATGCAATCAATGTTTCGTTATACAAACCTGTTGGACCTACTGCGCTGATTTTGATTCTTTCAATCGGAGCCATTCTGAAAAAAGCATTGTTCTTCTCGCTGCGCATTGCATTGGTGAACTGCACATTCGTTATTCCGTTTGCAATTTTTTCCACAAAAAATCCCTGACCGGATGCGATGTGTCCCGTGAATAATGTTCCGCTGTTCGGACCGGAAATTGTGCCTGCGCCATTCCACACGGCATAGTCTTGATTTGAACTCCATCCGCTGCCGCCTGTGGCATCATCATCCCAGAAATACAGCGAACCATAAATCACGCCTGCATTTGCAGTAACAAAAGCCGAAGCGTCTAAACCAGAAGGATATGGATTCCCCAATAAGTTCCATGCAACTGTTGTTGCAGCATTTTTTGTAACAGGAAGATTATAGCTTCCATCATTTGCTGTTCCATTAAATAACACCTGCGTTGTTCCTTGTGAGATATAACCTTTACCAGGATTCATATTGCCGGAAGCGCCAACCCAACCTGCCCGCAATCCGCTCACGCTCATGCTTGTCGCATTATTTGTTTCGTAGTAATACAGACTTCCACCAAGCACATTTACTGCTTGACCAGAAACAGGAGAACCCCAATAAGTATAGACTTGCCCGCCTGCATTCCCTACCCTTTTCATTTTAATCGTTCCGTTCACTGTTCCGCCACCACCGGGCGTGCCGACTCCGTGCAACAGACTTGCGCCATCTTCCATCGTAAGATTGCCGTTGGTATTTAGCACACTGCTTGCTTTCACATGCAATGTTCCGCTGAATGAAGTAGGCGTTGTAAGCGCATGAGCGGGTCCATTAAAAGTTAGACTTCCCGTTCCCAGCATCTGCCCGTTGTTGGTAAGGTTGCCATGAATAATAAGCTCCACATTATTCAGATTTGAAATCGTGATGCTTGCATTTGCATGAATCGTAAAATCATTTCCTTCGGCAATTGTGCCTACAATTCCCTGCACCACCGGAAAGTCATTTGGTAAAACATTCGGAACAATTACATCGAGTGTTGCATCTGGCGTTCCGTTTGTCCAGTTGGCAGCATCAAACCAATCATCGCTCACGCTGCCTGTCCACGTTGTGCTTGAGGGAAGCGTACCATTTCCTGAAAAATTTATTAGGTAGCTGCTTTCATTCGCATCGTTGTTTGAGATTGTCGCGGAGCCTGTTCTCACTCCTGACGCAGACGGAGTGAAGCGCACCGTGAAGGTTGTGCTTGAAGCTGCGCTTACTGAACTTGCAGGCTGGCTGATAACAGAATAATCTCCGCTTGCTGTGAGCGGAGTTGTTACATGCAACGTGGACGTTCCAAGATTTTCAATTGTGAAAACAACAGAAGTGTTTGAAGCCACCTCTGTATCTGCAAATGTGTGTGCGCCTCCTGTTGTGATGATTGTTGCGCCTTGTTTAATATTTATTTCAGGCGCAGTACCGATGCCGGAAAAATTCAATCCGTAGCTGCTTTCATTACCATCATTATTTGCAATCGTTACCGCACCTGTTCTTGTGCCTGTTGCTGTTGGCGTAAAGCGCACGGTGAATGTTGTGCTTGATGAAGCATTCACTGAAGATGCAGGTTGGCTGACGATGGAATAATCACCGCTTGCCGCAAGTGGAGTGGTCACTGTCAGCGCGGCTGTTCCTGTGTTTTCAATCGTAAATACAACATCTGTGTTCGATGCTACTTCCGTATCGGCAAACGTGTGTGTGTTTCCGCTTGGCAGATTGTTCGAGCCTTGCTTGATATTGATTTCCGGTGCGGGAACAACTATCTGCACTTTCTTCACAAGCACTGCCCAGTCATTATTATCACTTGCAGGGTTTTTGCCAAGACTAATCACTCCGTTTGTCGCAGTTATATTCGTTACCGTTCCATTTTGCAGCGTACCGCCTGTTCTTGGGTTAAACCATTGAACAGTGTATTGTTCCGTTCCGGCAATGTTCAGGCTCACTGTAACATTATTGATTCCTGACTGCACATACACTACATAAAGTTCTCCGGGCTTTTGAAAGCAAAATGTTTGAGGCGTATTAAAACCATTAGTTGCAGAAGCTAAGCTGTTATTTGCTTCCATCTCGTGAAAGGGCAAATAAGTGTGGAAAAAATCAAGCGCAATTTTCGTTTGATCCCACGCGGGTTCCATCATGGTGAAATCTTCGGATTGCAAATCGCCAAAACCATAAGCATCCTGATAGCCGAAATACCATTCCAACCCCGCACCCCCGCCCATGATGTTTCCCCACAAGGATTCTTCACGATGGTAATTGAGATTGCTTAACGTGGGATGAATAGCGGGGTCAGACTCATCAATGCAAACCGACCATTTTCTCCCTTTTGATGCCGAATAATTTCTGATGTCAATCGCCCACTGGTTATTGTTTGTAGCAGTGCCTTGCAACGAGGTCATTTCAAAATACTGTAGATAGACGGGATTATCGAGAATCTGAAGATAGAAATTCAATCCACCGTCATTCCATGTATGCACGGTAACAGGACTTTGATAAGGGTCTTTTCCATGAAAATACTGAGCGAATGCCGCGCGCTGCGCATTCGTGTTGGTATTCTCTTCACCCATATTCCAAACGACAGCGAGGTGGTGCGCATAGCGGGAAATCAATTCCTTGTAATACAATTTGCGCGTTTCATTTAGATTTCCGTCTCCACCCAAGCTGCCGTCATTTTCCGTTTCCTGCGTGAGAATATTTAATTGAATTCCTAATGAATCAGCATGAGCGAAAACAATTTCCCATTGGTCAAGTTTTGAAACATCATAGCGTTGACGTTCAGAGGAACTTGTCCACATCCACGTGTCTTTCCCGTCACCGCCATCAAGATTGTATGTAATAAAATAAATGCTGTTCACGCCTCTTGATGCAAGGTAATTCAGCGCACCAATGATGCCTTTCCCTTTTCCACCTTGCCATGTCGGGTCGCCCGCGTTCCAGTCGCCAACATGCGGAGTGTAGCGATGTAATCCATTTGTTGCATTCAGCGCAGGCGGATGAGCAGGCGTTGATACATCTATTGTTTGGTCAAACTCCCAGTAAGCCAATAAATTTTCAGGACTGTCTGTGCCGCCTTTGATAAAATATTCTCCCGTTTCAGAAAATTGGAGGTAATGCTCCCCGACATACGCTAATCTTCCTTTCGCGCGAAAATCGCTTGCTGCTTTATCCGTAGCAGTGATTGTAAACGAACCTGTTTCTCCATCAAGCGGAGCAACAGCGCTTCCTGCATTTGCCACATCGCTTATGGCAATATTTGAACCTGTGCGATAAGAAACTGAATAGCTCCACAAACCTTCTTCATCAGGTGAAAAATAGACACGCCATTTGTCGCCACCGGTTGCGCTGCTTTCTGCGGCATCGCCATCTGCTGCATAATGCCCATGAACGGAATAACTTTTAGCTCCCTTTGTGAATGTAACAATCAGGCGATAGCTTGTGAAGGGATTTGTTGCATCACTTTCGCTCACATTAGCTCCATCAAACAAGAGCGTAACCCGATGCCATTTTTTTAATTCACCCGAAATGGTGGCAGACCAAATGCTTGTGCCTGTGGCTAATATAATAGCAATGCTTGCCAATAAAATCCTAAACATCCTTAACTTGTTTGTTGGAAATAATTTGTGTAACCCGCAAGTTAATTGTTTCCACTTCTTTCGCTACGAAATATACAGAAACGATTTCCGCCCAATCCATTGACAAACAGGCTTTAGCGCCTAAGCAGTTGCATTCTTACTCTACCGGTGGCAGAAATATTTTTTCGACAAAAAATTCAGATGATGTCTTAATGCTTATGAGTAAATATTCCGCTGCTGTTGCTGGCGGAAGTTGAATTTTCTGTAATCCAACCGTATTGATTCTGTCACTAAAAATCTGCTGACCGAGGATATTATTTACGGCTATTTGTGCTACTTCTGTTCGGGTGAAATCAAATTTTACGTAAAGATTGCCCTCGTGAGCAAATACCGTCAAGGTATTTTCTTCCGGATTATTCACACCAACCGTTGGCGCTTTAAACACGGTGATTTCTTTTGTAAACACATCTTCGCAATCAGCATTCACCGCGCGCAGGGTAACGATGTATGAGCCTTCAACCGCATACGTATGCACAGGCTCGCTGATGCCTGAAGCTGTTGTACCGTCACCGAAATCCCATTCGTAAGTTGTTGCGCCTGTTGAGGTGTTGGCGAATTGAATCTGCTCATTCTCTTCAACCTGTTCGGATAATGCAATGAAAACTGCATCTACCTGCTGCGCTCCGGCAACTGCAATCGTTTCTGTAACGCTATAATTTCCAGCATGGATAAATGTTATCGTGTAATTTCCATCAGGAAGCGCATTGATTACGGAAGTTCCTCCGTTGCCTGTGTGCCTTGCAACTATAGCTCCCGATTCATTTGAAATGATAAAACTCCACTCTACTCCCGCTGGTAATTGTAATGAAATTTCGCCATCGCTGCCCGCGCATGTTGTCGCAACTGCATTTGTGAGAATTGGCGCAGTGAAGTGTAGCATAAACCTGTCGTTGCTGTCGTTTACATTTGCGGTGAAAGCATAAGTCGGGTTTTGTCTTAAATCCTGAAACAATCCCATTTGTAAATCTTCAAGCCACACAAGCGATGTTGTAGGGAAATTTTCAATGCCGCTGAATGTAAATGTGTGCAATCCGCTTGCTGTAATTAATATGCTCAATGGAATAGAGCGCGTGCTGTCGCTCAACAACGGCAACGCATGAATCGCCTGCTGGTCATTACCGGATTTTGAATAGAGTGATGGAATTCCGACATCGTTGTAGAGTTTCATTGCATCATAGCCATTGTCGAAATCATTGGTGAATGTTTCATCAAAAGCGATAATGGTCGCATCGGTTTTGCCATTGTTTTCAACTGAAATATTCAAGCCATAAGCATATTGCTGCGGCTGGCGATAGAAGGTGACATTGCTTGCAGCCGTTCTTCTCGATTCATTAAACACAAAATCAAGCGTTGACGATTGTGCTGTTGCATTTCCCGCACGGATGAAGAAGCCCTGATTGGTATTGATGGTTGAAGGATTTGACGACAGAAAATTATATGCAGAATACGAACCGCTTGACGGGTCATAGATATACACGTTGCCGTCCCAATCGCTGTCGGCAACCAAATCGGTGATGACTCCGGTCATATCCAAAGGCGCATAAAAAGGATTTGCCACAAGATTATATCCTCTTGAATAAGCAACTGTATTCGCAGTTGTTTTCGTGAGATTGGAAACTGTAACATTCGCAACAGGATTAGGATATGTTCCTGATTCATCCAAAATAATTCCATTCGCAATACGAGCCGCTATACCTTTACCGGGAGTTACACTATATGTTGTGCTTTCAACTTTCCAACCTGTCAGATAGCAATCTGTAACATTGTTTTCATTGTAAGTGAAAAAGCCGCCATAGTTGGAACCTTGGGCTAATACCGGACTTGCGGGGTCACAATTAGATGGCGTAACAAATCCTGTAGTTCCGGTTACGCCCATGCTGAAATCATCGCCCCACTTCGCGCCCGCTGTTGAATTATTTACCGAGCCGATGTAGTGAAAAATATTACCGCTTGACACGGAGGGCACGTAGCGCTCCAATGTTACGTTTCCGCTTAATGTGCCGGAATACGCGCCTGAGAAATCATCAATGTATGTTGTTTTTGTTGCGGTTGATTTCAGATTCAGCGAGCCATTATTTGTCAACTGCCCTGATTCGAGCGTAAACTTGTCCGTAATGTTTACTGTTGAGCCGGTTTGAATTGTGACTCCATTTAGATTATTAATCAGGAGTTCGCCAATCGTGAACGTGCCGCTGATTTTTTCAGCCGCGCTTCCCTCAAATGAAATGATGCCCGTCCCGAATGATGCGCTGTTGCTTAAACTTTCAAAGTCATAGAAATTCCTGATTTCTGCGCCTGCGCCAATTGTAATGTTTGAAGCGGTGGAGGTAAGATACAACCCGAAACAATCGTACGTAACAATGCCTGTGATATTCGGATAAGTGGAACTGCCAATTGTGGGAATCAGCGCTTCGGTGGTATCATTCGGCACGCGCACCGTCCAGTTGGCAGCATTCGTCCATACTGTGGTTGTGCCGAGCCACACATTAAAGCGCACGTTCACGCGTTTGGGCGTGTTCTTCGCTTCGTTGGCATTTGCGGTTCCTGTTAAACCGGAAATGCCCCACCCGTCAATATCGTTGCGCATCCAATTGGAAATGTTGTCGGTGTCAATTCCATTTGCAATTCTTGACGCGCCTCCGGGGGTAAGGAATGTTCCGTCAAAGTTGGGAACGATTATCGTGGTTGAATATGCCTTATCGCTTCCGCTTACACGCAGCGCAACGTCATCTAAAATTCTTGTCCATGGCGTTACATCCAGTACGCCATCATCATTGGTGTCCAAGTCTTGATTTAATGAACCGCTGAAATTCATTACAAGCAAAATTGTGATTGTTCCATTTTCAATTTGGCTATTGAGATAGCCCGTCCACCAGTAGCCTGCCGCATCAGTTGTTCCGACAGAAATCACATTATCAATCACGCCTCTATTTGCCGCATCGCCTTCTAAAACAATCAACTTCATTGTGCTGTAATCTGTGGAGTTTGCTCCAAACACTTCAATGAATTCATTCGTGTCTGTGCCTGAGTGGTCCGCAACAAATTCGTTGATAACGGGAGGCGTTGCACCCGTGCCATTGAGATTAAACACAAACGGGTCTTCATCGCCATCGTTGTTGTCAATCGTAAGGATTGCCGTTCTTAATCCTGCACCTGACGGGTCAAACGTAACTGTGAATGTAGTGGACGCGCCCGGAGCAAGCGTTGATGCAGCAGGCTGCGTCATCGTAAAATCTGCGCTGTTCGTTCCCGACTTCACTACTTTATTGGGCGAACTTTGCAGCAACAAATCCGCTAATCCCACATTGGTAATCGTAAATGTTTGCGTCACGCTTCCGCTGCTCACATTCACAGGTCCGAAATCATACGTATCGGCATCATTGATATTCACTGTTCCTGTTGTTGGACCGGCAGTAACTTGTATTTCAGGAACAGTGGGAACACTTGGTATGGAGGCATTGTCCACATACAGGATTTCTTCACAGCTTGCGCCATGATTCCAGAATGCTCCGTAATATTTCAGGTTCTTGTTGGTATAGGTGGTGTTGGCTGATGAAGTCAATGCCGTTGGATAACCTGTCATGTCTGTCGGGTCAACAAATGAAGAAGCATCATCGCGGACCTGCAAACTCCAAATATCAGTTGACGGGTTGTAGGTTACATGCACACTTAATTTTTTCCCATCTGTAAAATCAACGGTGCTATTAATCAAATAAGTAGGGTTGCCCGGTTGTCCGTTGAAACTCACCAATCTCAATGGGTCAGGCGTCCCTGTTTCCCCCGCAATCAACGCATAACCCTGAGCCATTCCTGAATTGAAATCCGCCTCAGTACTTCCTATGATAAATGCAACACCATAACCTCCCGATGCAAAACCCGACAACCCTGATGCGGCAAACCTGTCGTGACTCAAATTTACATACCACTCCAACACTTCCGGTGAGTTATCATAGATGGTAGGGTATCTGCCCGTCATATTAAAACTGATTTGCTTGTTGCTGGAAGTGCCGCAACTTACTGTATTGCCTTGATTACAATTACTTAATTCAAGCGCGTTGCCGCTCGTTCGGATAATAGAGTTTGAAGGCGAACACGATGTGCCGCTTTCATCTTCCGTCCAGGTGCCGATGCCACCGCTTGATGGCGAGCCTACCGTTGTGCCGATGCGATTGAAGTTGTCAAACAAAATATAAGGCGCGGATTGCGCGAGAATGTTTGTCGTAACCGGAGTTCCGATACCCGCTGCCTGAAGCGTAATAGGCTCAGCGGTATTGTACATAGCATCTGTCCATGAATACGTGCCGCCTGAAAGCGCAGAGGTAGCATTACTCACTGAAAATGTTCCCGCACCAACAGTTTTTGAAAGCGTAACTGATGCTGTGTTGCTTAAATCGCGATTGTCGTTCGCATCATACGCTGCTACCGTAATGGTGAAAATATTATTCACATTCACTACAGTTGGGGGGCTTATAAACTGCAACGCAGTACCCGTAACATCAATCACGTTTTTCGTATTGTCGGAAACTTTGTCGCTGAAATTGGAAAGCTGCGAACTCGTTGCGGATGATTGCACCGATACGTTTGATTTTTGCAACTGAAACACAAACTTCAATCCATCGCTACCTGCTGGCAACGAATTTTTTAATGACAGGCGTATCGAAATCAGTTTGTTGCTTGCCGCGCCATCGCTTGCGCTGATGGGAGTTGTGGGCGTAAAAATGATGTTTGCTCCGCCCACCGTTGCCGTGCCTGCTATCGGTGAAGAGTTGCTTCCTTCAAAAAATTCAAGGTCTTGAATCGCGCTGCTCCAACTTGTTACCGTATTTCCCGAGCCCTGATTAATCGTTAGCGCAGTATAAATTGTCGGCAAGCCGTCACCGTCATCATCGGTTCCGTTGCCATCATACAACCTGAATTGCCATGCCTGAGTGCCGTGCGTGTTTAAAGTGATAGATGCAATGTTGATGATGGAAGAAATGGTGGTTGCTTCTGAAGATGCAACAGCGGTAACGGTGCTTTGCAATGATACCGTGCCATTTCCGGCAATCGCAAATGTGTAGGATTGTTCGCCTGCATCGGGGTCGTCATTTGCAATCGTTATTGTTCCGGTAAACGCTGCAATGCTGTTTGGTGAAAACGTAACAACAAACGTGGTACTCTCGCCTGTTGTTAGCGCATTGTCGCTGATGTTTGTGGTAATGGAAAACCCGGTGCCGCTCACGCTTACGCTACTGATATTGATTGTTCCGGTGGAGCCTGCATTTTCAATCGTGAATGTGCGGGTGGAGGTGAGACCTGCTTCGGTGTCGGTGAATTGCGTGTGGTCGGTTGTGGAAGGTGTTGCATCTGCATCAGTAATGGAAACAGAATTTCCTTTCACATTTATATCGGCAACTGGCGGGCCGCAATACACTGCAATATCATCTAATCTCCACGGTGATGTTGTGGAAGATGCTTTCCTGAACCTAATATATATAGTGCTATTTGCGGCATAAGCGGACAAGTCAACATTGATAGCGGTTGTAGCGCCTGATGTCGTATTGCTGTGGTCATAGGTTGCTACGATTGAAAAACCAGACGATTGGCTCGTGGTGGAAACTTCAACATACAAAGTCTTTAAGTTTGCATTTGTTGTCCTTGCCAGATTAAAATCCAAAGAAGTTGGATTAGCAACGGAAACAGTTGTCAACTCTCCGGTAGTAGCGGCAAATTCAGCGTAGTTTGAAGTGAAAGTAATACTTGTTTGCGTCCAGCCTGACGGTAATGAATTACTTGCAAAATCCTGACTCAAACACGGTCCCATTAATGTCGTCACCGAACTCGGTCCGTCCACCCACGCGCTGACTTGCGTGTTACTGTTATTGCGCGAGCGAACGCGATACCAATATTCTGTAGTGGATGATAAGCCTGTAGCCGCTTGTGAGGTGGCGTTGTTTGCCGTTCCGTACGCGCTGCCCACCAATGCGGTGTAGCTGCTGTTGCTATGCACTTCCACTTCATAATTTTCGATGGTGCCGCTTGCCTGCGTCCAGGTTACGCTGAAGCCTGATGAAGTAACAGAACCTGAGCCTAAACTTGTGGGCGCATCGGGATAAGTGATGAAGGTATTGTTGCTGCCGTAATTCGTTACGCTGTTGCTGTTGGTGGCATAAGCGCGGTAGTTATATTCCGTGTTGGAACTTAAACCCGAAATGGTGGAAGAATAATCAGCCGTGCCGCTGCCATCATCGGTGGAGTTGGCTGACGGTACGGTAGGATTTGCCGATGTTCCCCACACCACGCCTTTGTCATCAATAGTGCCGCAAGTTGTGCTGATGGAAGTACCGCCCGAACTTGCGCCTGAAGTGGTGATGCTTGTTGCCGTAGTGGTGGTGACTGCTACCGTGCCGCCCGTGCCGCTGCCTGTTACAGCCGTTGTCGCATCACTTGCTCCTCCTCCGCTCACGGTGATGTCGCCATTGTAAGATTGCACTGCGGTGGGTGTAAATTTTACGTGAATAGTTTGCGAATAACAGTTTGATCCCGAACAGTTGTTATCACCAAGATTAAGCGGATTAGAATAGATGCCGCCTGATGTTGTCGCAAATGTGTAAGCCGCATTTGCGCTTACGCTGAGTGAAGCAGTTGTTAAATCACTACCAGTAATACTAAATGTAGGAATGGTGCCGCTGGTAGTGTTGATGCACACGTTGCCGAAACCTGAAGAAATGGAGCCTGCGGTGAGCGCGGGTGAGCCTGAAGTTGGCGTACTAATAGTTCCTGACACCAATGCCGTTGAATAATTATAAGCCATATCACGATGATTCACCGCATACTTATAAGAAGAACTTTGGCTAACACTATTATCTGTATAGGTGGAAGTTCCTGATGCAACAGTGGTTGAAATCACCGTCCAATCTGTTGAAACCGTGTTTGGACCTGACGTTCCACCAGAAGTAGAATAAACTCCCTGATCATTCATTACAGGAGTGCCTGCGCTGGTATTTGTAGTTCTTAAAATAATTGTGTTTTGAATTCCGGTAGCGGCATCAGAACCATTTGTCCATGTGAACTGCACTGAACCAGAAGTAATTGTTCCATTGGTAAAGGAGGTTGGAGCAACAGGATCTACTATATCCGTTGTATTTGATGTTGAAGCGTACATGATAACATCATCCCAATATACAGTAACACTGCCGGTAACGCTTCTTGTGTTTACTCTACAGGAGAAATTTTGGGCAGAACCACTCGTGTTTTGAATAGGATAGGTCAATCTTGTCAGCGTAGTTCCAATGGTAGTAATAGCTGCGCTTCCTGCTGTAACATTTAATGTTCCTCCGCAAGAAGCTCTGGAATTTGCACTGTTGCCAATCGCCCACCCGATCACATGTGCGTAGCTGTTATTCGGGATTGATATTGTTGTAGAATTTGTATGCGCAACATTTGAAGTGCTTGATGTAGTGTGTGCAAGCGCATTCGTCCCCGTTCTTGCATTCGTAGTTCCCGCTGAACCCACTGTTGTCCAACTTGTTGTTCCATTTTCAAATCCTCCGTTTGTTGGGGACTGCCCACGCCCCTCCGTGACTGCAAGCAGAAAAATAATTAACACACACGATGAAATAAGGTTTGTAGAAGTTTTCATGACAGGTTGATTGGGTGAAAATCTGCCACAAATTAAGAGAACCGCCTCTGAAAACCTATGTTCCGGCCTGTTAATTTATGGTTATGATTGTGCAATGTGCATAATGTGTGGATTAGTGACAATTGAACGTGGAACAGGCGAAAAGTACAAATGGATAAAAATCACCCTGCACGCCAATAAACTTTTACTCCTGCTTTCAGAAAAGTCCGTTTTGAAAAGGATACATGAGAATATTATTTTGACGGTTCTAAAAATTCAAAAAAGACGAACCACAAAGAACTCAAAGAGAAAACACAAGATTCACAAAGCATTGATTTTATTTGCTTTGTGTTTCTTTGTGAAAAAATTTTTGCTTCCTTTGTGGTTAAAAAATTAATTTTTAGAACTACCCCTTAGTTTAGAGTACAAGAACTTGCGGGCAAAAGTGAGTTATAGCCGATGGCAGGCTCACTGCGAAACAGGCAAACCAATCGAATGAAAAATCTTTTGCTGCTATTTATATGCTGCCATGCAATCTGGTCTTGTTCCTATCAAACAACCGACAATTCAAATTCGGCTGACAAATCTGCAACTAAAGACAGTTTAATTGCACAGACCGTAACAAGTGAAATTCAAATTAACGGAAGTCTTCCATTTGGCTGTGCCGACCTGACCAACTACAAATACCCAAAGAGATGGGATGCAGACATGGAAAATTACGGACAACTGAAACAGCCCCAAGGGAAGGAGTTTGAAGACATCGGACAATGTTTTGGCGCAATAAATAAAGCTGCAACTCATCCGGTGAAGCCCGACATTCATGCAGCAACTCATCTGAAAATCGGCAAGGATTTTCTTAACACTTTTTACTATGACACGATTGCACAACAGAAAATTGACAGTTTAAAATACAGGCTGCCGGACATCGGCAATTATCAGTGTTATTACTTTTACGAACAGAGCGAAAGCATTTATGGGTATTATGGAATTCTTTTGCTGCTTGATGCGAAATCAAAAGCGGGAAAAACACTCAATGTATATTATGAAGTGAGTGGCGACCAGCATGTGGAGTTCAGGTATTTTTATTTTGACGGTGTGACAATAAGAATTTACGAAGGTTCCTGCTACGATGACGGATGCGGATTAACTGAAAATTATAGAGTGAACATCACCGCAGACGGCCAAATAACAGTAGTTGAGTTAAAGGACAAGTAAATCAGCGCTCCGCAGATTACGAAACCCGGCAATTTTCCCCAAACCCCTACTCCGTCTTTTCAGCGCGCGCTTCCAACTGCCATTGCTTTAGTTCAACTTGTTCCTTCACCAACTCAATGGCGCGCAGAAACACCTCTTTAGTAACGCGGTTCAGTTCCTGATTTTCTTCTTGCAGCAAAATACTTTCAAATACAATATCCGTCAATTCATCAATGAACTTGTTATTGCGGTCAGATGCGAGGTCGCGCACCATACCGTTCACCACATTGAAGGTGATGTCACTCACCGATGATTCGAGCGCCTTGCGGATTTGCCCGCCTACTACAGGTATCATCGCGAGATTCTTCACTTCCTGATTTTGCTTCACGGCTTCTTTGATTATCGCCTCTACATACGTTTGAATATCCTCTTTGTAGAGATTGTAGTTGTACTCCGTGACGCGCCTGATGCGGTGCGAAAGCCATTCGGTGAGCGTGTCCTGATGCGGCTTGATGATTTCCGTGAGCATCCTGTTCGTGAGCGGGCTGTCGTTTTTGATTTCACGCTGCACGCCTTTGAGCACATGCACCACTACCCTATCGGATATTTCTTCGGTGATGATGCGGATGAACTCCATCACTTCTTTGTAAACACGGATGTTCTTAATATCAATCACGCCCATCTTGTGCAGGCGAATGGTCATGGAAACCAAGCGCAGAATCCTGAGCCAGCGAAACGCTCCGAGCGGAATGCAACCCAAAATATCATACCAATGCACGAAAGGAAAGAAATACCACTTGCCATGTTCCTTGCGCACAATCGCCACGAGCCAGCGGATGCAAAATTCCGTGATGAAGATGGCTACGAAAACGGCATCAATCAGCAGGAAGTTGGGATGAATATGCGCGGCATACCAATCATGAAACGCGGGCGCAACGCTTGCAAGCAAGTTTCTGAAAAATGCCAAACCAAAATGCCAGTCGAAAACGAGAAACGCCAGATTGAGCAGCACGAGCTGCACCATGAAGATATCATCGAGAAATTCAATCCTTGATTTGCCGTCACGCAAGGCTGACCAGTTTATTTTCTTTATCATGTTAAAATCGTTTTAAAATTCGCATCGAAGTTCAACAGAAATAAATCAACTCCGAAACATTGCACTCCTTTTTTATTATGTCACTCCGAACTTTAGTTTTATTAATTCTGAAACTAAAGTTTCGTGTTGATGATATTATCTGACAATTTCGCAAATATGGTCTGTGCTTCATCTATTTTTCAGCCTCAAATAAAATCAATCAAAATGCTGAAAATGATATCCCGCTGCCTTTTATCTGCCTGTATTCTTCTTTATTCCAACGCTGTTTTCTCGCAAACCTGCGCTACGAGCGACCTGAGCGCTGCCAGTGCCGGCATCGCGCCTTCCTTGTGCGGAACATGTGACGGAAACGCATCTGTAGCTGCTACAGGCGGAACTCCTCCTTATAGCTATCTCTGGTCAACAGGGGAAAATACATCAGGCATCGGTGCGAGCCAAACGGGAACTCCGCTATGCATTAATACCGGAGGCGTTGCGTTTAATGCTTCAACAAACATTTTTACTGACGACCAATATTTTTCCGGAGGCACCACCTTCACCAATGCAATTGCTATCGCAAACACTTCGGATGATGCCTTGTTTCAAGACGAGCGCTTTGTGGGCAACGGTGGATTTTTCAACTATAATATTCCCGTAACCAACGGTAATTATTTAGTGGAACTCTATTTTGCGGAAATCTTTTTCGGCACTTCGCCAACTCGTCCCGGAGGCGTGGGAAGCCGCTTGTTTGATGTTTCTATCGAAGGTGCGCTCGTGTTGGATGATTATGATATTTTTCTTGATGCGGGTGGCGCAGCCATTGCAATTATCAAAACCTTCAACACCAACGTGTCGGACGGAACGCTGAATATCCTGTTTGATGGCGTGGTGAATAATGCTAAAATCAACGCGCTGTGCGTTACTCCCGTTTCCGCCAGTGGTTTATGCGCTGGGGAATATTTTGTTACGGTGACGGATGCAATCGGATGTACGGCAACAGCAACTGTATCGCTTGGCAATGGCGCATGTGCTGATGGCAATGACTGCACAACAGATGCGTGTGAAAATGAGCAGTGCGTTTACACTCCTGTTATTTGCGATGATGGCGATGCCTGCACTACGGATGCTTGCAGCAATGGTGTTTGCGCTTTCACTCCCATTCCCGACTGTGGCGACCCTTGCGCAAATATTTTGTGTGATGATGAAGACCTCTGTACCTCAGATGCGTGTGTTGACGGGGAATGTGTTTATACACCGCTCAGCTGCAATGACAACGACCTGTGTACAACAGACAATTGCTTCGGCACACAATGTATTTACATCCCAATTGATTGTGATGATGGCGATGCCTGCACCATTGATGAATGTAGTATCGGGCAATGTTTTCACAATCCCATCGCGGGATGCGGAGACCCTTGCACAATAACAGTTTGCTTTGACGGGGATGCCTGCACTGCTGACGCCTGCTCAAACGGACAATGTGTTTTTACTCCGATTGATTGCAATGACAATGACCTCTGCACGAATGATGCTTGCGCGGGAGGATGTTTAAACATTCCGTTGAATTGCGATGATGGAGATATCTGCACCGTAGATAATTGCTTTAATGGCGCTTGCTCGCATACCGTGATACCCGGTTGCAGTCTTTGCGCGAATGTGATTTGCAATGATAACGATGTCTGCACGGCAGATGCTTGCAGCAACGGACTTTGTGTTTTCTCTTCTGTAGATTGCGATGATAATAATCCCTGCACCAATGATGCTTGTGTTGGCGGTTGCGTGAGCACTCCAATAAATTGCGATGATAATAATCTCTGCACGAATGACGCTTGCGTGAATGGCTGCGAAAACATCCCGCTGAATTGTGATGATGGCGATGCCTGCACCAGCGATGCCTGCGACAACGGACAATGCGTTAATACTCCGCTTGATTGCAACGACAATAACTTATGCACGGATGACGCCTGTGCTGGCGGATGCATAAACACTCCTCTCAATTGTGATGATGGCGATGCTTGCACAACGGATGCTTGTGACAACGGGCAGTGTACGCATACTCCCATATCAGGCTGCGGCAATAGTTGCGCAAACGTAAACTGCAATGACAATAATGTATGCACAACGGATGCTTGTTTCAACGGGCAATGCGTTTACACTTCGCCTTGCGATGATGGCGACCTCTGCACGGTGGATTATTGCAGCCCGGAGCATCATCATGGAAATCACCACCCCGGCAATAGTTACACTTGTCGCATTCGCCCTGTGAATTGTGATGACCGAGATGATTGCACCACGGACGAATGCGTAAATGGCGTGTGCGTGAACACTCCGCTTGTTTGCGATGACAATGATGTCTGCACTGAAGACGAATGTAAACGCGGACGCTGCAAATACAAAGAAATCAAATGCGATGATAATGATGCTTGCACGATTGATGCCTGTGGTGCCGGTGGGTGCTCAAATACTCCACGTGATTGCGATGACGGCAATCCGTGTACGATTGATTTATGCGCTTCCGACAATAACAATCATGGATCGGGACATGGTCATGGGCGCGCAGAATGCGTTCACCTGCCCATCGTCTGTGATGATAATGATGTATGTACAAGTGACGCATGCGACAATGCAGGAAATTGCATGAATACAGTTATCCCGAATTGCTGCCGCATGGATGGCGATTGTGACGATGAAGACGCTTGCACCTCAGATAAGTGTCTCTATCGAGTTTGTCGCAGCACATCATCCACGCTTGAGATTAGCGAAGTGGCAGGCTTTTGCCAAAACGGAAACGCAACACTTCAGCCTTCTGAAACAGGCGACTCGTATTTGTGGTCAACCGGTGAAACAACCTTCACAATCGAAGGAATGCCTGACTCCACATATAGTGTAACGATTACACAGGCGAGCGGCTGTGTAAAAACTGCTTCTACCACTGTATCTCCGCGTGAAGAACTGCTGTCATCCTACGTAATTCTTGCAGAAGAAGAAATTAAAATGAGCAGGAATACCGTGTATAGTGGCGGAGCAGGCATAACAGACAGACGTGGCGATGCAAAGCTGAGAACCCATACGATGATTACTGCTCCGGGAACATTTTTACATGCGGATGACATCCAGATTTCATCCGGCAGTCAGGTTACTACGATGATTCCATCACCGGCTGACGTAGAACTTCCTGCATTTGAAACAAACCCCTATTGCAGTTGGAGCGGCAGTAATGTAATCGTGCAGCAAAACCAGAACATTATCCTTACGGGTTCGGTATATGGCAAGGTGAGCATAAGTAATAATGCAAAGGTTACTTTTACTTCTCCTGACCTGAACATCCACGAACTGTATTTGAAAGATAATGTAACAGTGAAATTTGCAGAATGTACGCGCATGAAGATTTGCAAAAAACTGCGCCTCGGTAAAAACAATGTCTTTAACCCTGACTCTGCCGATGTGATTGTTTATGTAGAAGAAGATGTGGACATTGAATCTGGCGCATTTGTATATGCAAGCATCTACGTAAAAGGCAAGGATTTTAAAGTGCATGGCTCAACTGCTAATAACCCTGGCAGGCTCACCGGGTTGTTCATTGCAGAAAAAATTGATGCAAAGGATTATACTTACTGGTATGCAAATCCCAATTGCGACAATGCGTGTTCATCTACGCAACAACTTGTTGCTTTAAAAACAGAATCAGGAAATACAGTTGATGCAATCACAGCCGATTTGCTTCAAAGTAACGAAAGCAACGCGCATCTGAGCGCCTATCCGAATCCATTTAGCGACAGATTGCACATTCAGTTTATGCTGAATGAAGATGCGGAAGCAAAACTTGAACTGTTGAATCTTGCAGGACAACGCCTCTCAATCTTGTTTGACGGAAACGTGTCAGCAGGCGCAATGCAGAAAGTTGAATATGCTTCTGACCTGGTTGATGGAATGGTTATCTACCGCTTGCAAACCAAGAGCGGAATTTATTACGGCAAAGCAATTAAAGTGCAATAGAACTTTTTTCTATTTGCTTCCACGACAAGTTTAAAACAAATCACAACCGGAGTTTGAAAAAGCACCGGTTGTTTTTTTTTTGAGCTGGACGAAAGCACTTGCCCGCTGATAAATGATTGCACAGGAAAATTGCGTGACAAAGGGTTTATCTTTAAGAGCAAACATTTGAGCAACAAACAGGATGTTTCGGTTATCCTCCATTTTATTTTCCCTCACCTTAATTGCACTTTTTTCATTGAGTTTTCGCGGCAATGAAACCGAATATGCGGACTGCTACCGGCAAGCGGTCGAAGATTTCAGGAGCCGTCAAATGCGCCTTCTTGATGAAATCCAAACTGCCCCTATTTCTACCGATGCCGGGTTGGAAAGCATCCGAAAAGAAATTGCTGCAACGCGACTCAAGCTAAAGGCGATTGATTTCTGGCTGCGCTACTTAGAACCCATCGACTACAAAAAAATTAACGGACCGCTTCCTGTTGAATGGGAAACAGAAGTGTTTGAAAAATGGGAGAAGCCTTACAAGCGCGAAGCTGCGGGGCTTACACTCGCTGAACTTTATCTTGATGAAGAAATGATTGAACGCGATACATTGCTCAAACTCATTCAGCTTTCTATTGACGCTACAAAAATCTTCACAGCCGATTCAATTACGCGGCATCTTGCAACGCCCGACCATTTCTTTTTTGCCAACCGCTTGTTCCTGATGAACCTTGCCACCGTATATACAACAGGCTTTGAATGTCCCAACACTGAAAATGTAATTCCCGAATTACACAACATGATTTCGGAAGTGAAAATGATTTACGCCTGCTTTAACAAATCATTTTCTGCTACTCCCCTACCCGATGCTTATCTCGGCTTGCATGAAAACATGCTTGCGTTTGTAACTGCGCAACCGCAAGACTTCGCGCAGTTTGACCATTTCACATTCATCAAAGACTATGTGAACCCGTTGTTTGCACTGAATCAACAACTCATTCAACGCTACAAAGTTGTATCGCGCAGCTTCAATGATTATTCGATTAACAACAATGCGCTTTCCATTTTTGATAAATCTTTTTACCGGATGCAACATCCGAAGGGCGTGTATTCATTGGTGGAAGACCCAACAGTTCTGAATGAGATTGACCGCATCGGCAAACTGCTGTTTTATGACCCGATTCTTTCAACGAATAATATGCGCAGTTGCGCTTCGTGTCATATACCCAAACAATATTTCACAGACACCACAGCGCAAACAGCATTGCAATTTGACCGCCAGCAAAGATTGCCGAGGAATACACCTTCCTTAGTAAATGTTATTTACAATCATCTGCTGATGCTTGATGGCAAACACATTTCCTTGCAGGCGCAAGCGAAAGATGTCATATCCAACCTGATTGAAATGGCAGGCAATGAAAAAGAGATTGTTGCGAAAGTGCTGAGTTGCAAAGAATATAAAACAGCTTTTAAAAAACTGTTGAAATACACACCGGGAGAAACGGAGGTAAGCAACAGGCATATCCTCTCTGCGATTACGTTTTATTACAGCAAGTTCAGCTATTCCGTTGCTCCGTTTGATGAGGCAATGCATAAACAGCAACAGCTTGATGAACAAAGCAAAACAGGATTTAATCTTTTTATGAGCAAAGCCGAATGCGGCACTTGTCATTTTGTGCCGTTTTTCAATGGCGTGAAACCTCCCTATGTTGGCTCTGAGTTTGAAGTGATTGGCGTGCCTGCGGATACAAATTTTTCAAGAATAAGTCCCGACAGCGGACGCTATAAAATTCATCCCGCATCTGAAACTTTAAACGCATTCCGCACGGGCACGGTGAGAAACATTGAACACACAAAGCCTTACATGCACAATGGCATTTTCAATTCACTTGAGGCAGTGCTTGAATTCTATAATGCCGGAGGCGGGCAAGGAAGAGGTTTGGACGTTGCCAATCAAACGCTTTCGGGGGATTCATTGCATCTCACCGCTGATGAAAAAATTGCGTTGATTGCATTTATGCAATCGCTGAATGAGAAAATTACTTTTGAAAATCCACCTCCACGCTTGCCCGTTTCATCCAATGAAACTTTGAATACGCGGAAAGTTGCCGGAGAATACTGATTATCTTTATGCCATGAAATATTTCATCAGCGCGTGCATCTTATTATTTTGTTTCGCCTGCTCCATGCAGCGCAGCATCAACCGCGATATTGATACGGTGATGAAATATGCTCCCGATTCATTTCCTGCCGATAACAAAGCAGAATTACAAACTACTTACCATCGCGGTTATGGACTTTACAAAGCAACCTGCACCGGTGCAGGCTGTCATGGCGCTTCTGACCATGGCAGAGATACTATTCCGTTTTTCAACTTGTTACAACTTGATAACTACGAAGCCTCTGCAAAAAAACACGACCCTGAAAATCATGCGGTAACTGCAAAACTCAGCCCTGACCAGTTGAGTGATATTCTTTCCTTTCTTTTTTTAAGAACGCTTTCGAGGCAGGTTGTGGCGCAACAGGCTAAAGATAAAACAGAAAAAAAATAATCGCAGTTTCTGTTCTACGCAGGAAAAAACACAGAAGGGAATGCAGGAACAAGCCTGTCATGACAATTATTTTCGATAACTTGTACCCATGGGAAACTCTTCATCAATAAAAATCATGGCGGTGGGCTTGGTGATTACGCTCGCGCTGGTCTTCTACGGTTATTACCAAGACTATAAAAAAGGGAAGAAGAAATAGTGAAAGTATTGCTGAAAAAATGGGACTCTACAAATCTGATTCACTGTTTTAGAAATGCTCATCATAAAAATTTCTTTATGTCTGTAGCGAATAAGATAAAGAACCTCACCAATCAGCATTTACTGCTTTTGGATATGATTGCCTGTGTCCATTCATTTAAATACAGCGTTGTGCCACATCCATCAAAAGAAGAAGTGGATGAAGCCATCAGGATTACCAGATTTGATTATCACAGCATTATGCTGGTGTATTTTGATGCTGTTTTAGAGGATTTACCCATCAAAGAAATTGAAAGCATCTTTATCGAACGCTTCAACAGCTATTTGAACTTAGGGGTTGGGCAATCTCACTTGCGGCATCTGATTGACCAGAAACTGATTAAGTTGAATAAAACAAGTTACGGTAAGAAACGTCCTTGTCTTAGCAGTTATATTCTCGGCTTGGAAACTGAAAATGAGTTGTTTTTTCTTGAAATGGAAATCGGGCGAAAGGTTTGGAATCTTTGGCATGACCTTGAATTGCAATACGCGGTGCCGACCAGCGCGGGAAGAAAAATAATACTTGAAATCGGCAAAAACATTATCCTGACCTCACAACTTATTTGGGCAAAGAACAAGGAAAGTCAGCAGCTATTATTGCTCAATGACATGACGGAAGACATCAGCAACTGAAGTTGCCTCTATTCATCTATCACCTGCTAAGTTTTGAAAGTATATTTCTTTTGGCTGTTTCAAATTCCTGCCTTGTCATATAACCTTCCTGAACCATTGTTTTGAAACGCCCCAATTGAGAAGTGAGCAATTTGAGTTCACTATCGTGGGCTGTCTTTTGTTGCAATTTCAATCGCTCCGCTCTGGTTTTTTCATTCACGCTCAGTTTGTAGGGAGTTGCCCATTCGTCTCCAAATAGCGCATTGGAAACCCACTTGCCCGTGTTTTTGCCTAACTCCCGTGTCAAGTACTTTGTAAATATTCCCATCTCATTTAAGATTTTTGATTACAAATTGCATCACCGACTTTTCGTGTCCCGAAACATTACCGCTGATAACCGCTACTTCGAGCATTGTGGTATTTACTATCTCGCGTATCTCCTTTTTGCTCTCAGCGAAACTTCTCAAATAATCCAGTATGTGAATCAGCCAAACAGCATCTGATTTAATGAAGGCTAATTCCATGACATAGATATTTTTCAATTTCTGCAACTGCGCTGCGGTAATTTTCTTTTTGACGTATCCCTCAAAAAACCCAAGCAGGAAGTCATCAAAAATTTTTTGCTCGTCCTTATCAAAATGTCCGTCAGCATGGGCAACCAAGTAACAAGGTGTCAGCAGACAGAGGATGTTAAATTCATCTGTGGTCAGTTTGAGTTTTCGGAATTTATTGTAGCGTTTAGCAATCATTTATTTCCCCCTTAATTTTTTAATTATTTCCTCTTTTTTATCCTCCCAATATTCTTTGTAAGAGGTTTTGAATATTCCCAATAATTTGCTTTTGAATTCATTTTCAGAATAATGATAAAGACTTGGTAAGGAAGCATTTGCTGAGTTAATATTTCCGTATTCAATCTCTGAGTTGATGTTATTGAGCAGTTGTTCTAAATAAACCTGCCTCGTTCTATCCACTTCTTCATGTGCGGACTTAAACAAGGTTTCATGCTTGGATTTAGTGTTTTCTCCGAATCTTTCAAAGATGCTATTAAGTAAGGTCAAAATTTCGTTTGCCGATCTATAATTTGCATCGTTCATCTGTTCTTTGCACAATTCATTCAACTTGTCTCTGATAGCATTAAGCAATTCTACATCTTTGTTCAGATTGATCTCGGTAGTGCGATTATCATCTCCAATAAAAAACGGAATGATTAAGAACATGCCTCTTTCGCTCCACTTTAATTCAGAGTTGATTTTCTGAGATGCTTCGGAAAATTGTCCTTGTTTGATAAGTTTCGCGATATCTGCAGCAGTTGTGTTGATTCTGTTTTGCTCTACCTTGGCTTTCAACTCATAGCTGGATTGTTTTGCAAAGAAACCGATAACCAAGCCGATGATAATAACAACTGAAACACTTAGCCCAATTATGAGAAACTTTTTCTTCTTTGCTGATTTATCATCGAGATATGCTTCCCATTCTTCATCATCAAGCTCAATACGCGCTTTATAATCATCTGGTTTATATCTGAACCCTTTTACTTTATCCGAATATATTGCATTATAAGCTGCAATGACATCCCTTCTTAATTCATTATTATTAGCTAAATGTTCTATTTCAGAACGCTTTAGAAATTCAATAAGGGCTTCCCATTGCTTAACATCTTGCTGCCCTAAGTCAATAAAACCTTTCACAATTATTTTAGCAGACCTGCATATCTCGTTATCCGTTGAATCCAATTTTATCAAATGAATCGCTGCATCCACTCCATGTAGATTTAAAGCACTTCCTAAAACAATTTCTTTGTTTCTTTCAAAGACGCTGGTTGTATTGGGAAATCCTCCAGAAAAAAATGCGTCAGAGTCTATTGCCTTTCGATAAATGTGTAATAGTTGGTTAAAAAAATAACTCTCATCTTTCCCTTTTGCCCATCTTGCTGATAAGAATCCGGTAAAATCTTGCAATAGACCAGAGGAGAAGTTTGCAATATTGTCCATGTCTTTTGGGGACAAACTATTTAATGCTTTAGATGCCTTTATGGCAAGGATAGCCGGTTCTGCCGCTCCACCGGTTACGTAATTTGCAGCAACCCCAGTTACTTGGTCAACTGCGGTTTCTTTTGCAAACTCCTTAGCCATTTTTCGCAAAGTAGAGCCAACCCCGCTTTTTCTCACTCCATTTAGAGTTGATACCACTAAATTTCCAACACTGCTGCTTTCTGCTATTGCTTCAATTCTTTTTTGCATTACGAATATGAAAAGATGAATCAATTCGTCTATTGCACATGTTACAATAAGCTGGTCCTCAAAATCTGCTTTCCTGTAAGCTGAATTAAGATGGTGCATTATCTTATCGAAATAATAATCGAAATCCTTTTGTGATTTGACATTACTTAAAAAAAGCGATGGCACCAGCAATGCGGCTTCATAGTCGCTTTTAAAGGTGGTATCCCTTTTTGCGTTTTCACTCAGAAGTTGATACTTGCTGCTAAGCTCGATTAACTTATCTTGAGGTACAGCTACTTCAGAATTACTCATAAAATAATTTTTAATGAAGATACATTTTCAAACATCAATTTCCCAATCTCCCTTAAGTCCGCATGAAGATTTTCGTTTCTTGATAAAGCGGGAACACCAGTTCGGTTTGTTTTAGGAATCCTTCCAAATGAAACATAGTAGGCAGCCAATAGTACACTCTCTAACTCTCTCGCAGAGAAATCATCATTTTCTACTGTTCTGCAACAAATTCGAGAAGTGTAAAGCTGGTAGTCGGTGAGGTATTCATATTCATGATGCCAAACGCCATCACGAAATTCTTTGCTTACTCTTGTTTCTTTCCAATCTGCTTTCAGCTTTTTATCAAGCCTGTTTCTGCAACCAATTTCCGCTTTGCCGATATAGTATGTTTCGGGCGTGTCGCAGTTGTTGAAGGAGTAAACACCCTTTTCAATCGGAAACACATCCGGGTTGATGCAATCAAATTCAGGAGTTTTATTCCAAGGGTTATCAGCATACGATTCCCATTGAACTTTCCTTAATGATTCTAAAATTTTTCTGACCAATTCTTCGTCCGAGTATATCACGTTGCTTCTTTTGTTATGGAGCGTTTGAAAAAGATTTCCTCTTCTTCAAATTCCAATCCCCAAAATACATCCCTTTTTTCACCCCTCCAAACCCCGGCTTTCCCGAAATGGTTGTTTGTTTTTATTTCGCTCCTCCTCACCCCCGTTTTTGCCGTTTCTTCGCAAAACCGCGCACCCTTTTTTACTTTCCGCGCACAACAATTGAAAGTCCGCCCACTGCTTTTTATTTTTCTGGCACCGGCATTTAAAAAAGTGCCTTCCTTCTCCGGAAAAGGAACGCAAATTTTGAAAAATTGAAACCGGTTGCTTCACAATAAAGCCGGAATTCTAAAAGTGAGATCGGTTTTTTAAAAAGTGCGTCCCTTTTCGAAAAAGGGAGACTGGTTTTTCATTTCCGGAGTCACTTTTCCCAAATCCTGTCCCCGGATTTTGAAAGCCGCCTCACTTTTTTCACTCCTTGCGCACAACCCGGGGAAAACTCTTCGTGCCACACAAATCAGAATCTTCAGGTAATTATCCCGCTGCCATACGCGCCATGCTCACGCATCCCCCTTCCCGATAGAATCGGGACAGGTAGCCTGCGCTTCTTGTCCTTCCGCAAGGGTGACTTTTTCGGATTGGCGTATCGGCTCATTACCGAATTACCGAATCATCAAATCATCTGCCTGCGTTAAAACTCCGGCATCGCCTGCGGCAAGCCTCTGGCGACCGAAGGCAGACAAGCCGAATCACTTCAGCCTTTTTTCAATTTCTTCTATTACAAAATCCAAATCCCAAATGCGCGACACGACTTTGCCCTGCCCGTCAATGAGAATGAAGGTGGGATTTTCGGCATAATAGGAATTAGAGGGATGCGCGCTTGTTTCGGTTTCATAGAAATGCACCCACTCGGGCTTTGCATGTTCGGTGATGAATTTCCGCCAGTCGGCATCTGTTGCATCGCTGCCCACGGCAACGATTTTCAGTCCTTTGTCTTTATACTTCTCCCACAGCGGAATCAGTAGCGGCACTTTCTCTTTGCAATGCCCGCAGGTGGGTCCATAAAACACAAGCACCGTGAGCTTTGAGGCATTCACCGTTTCGCTGAATTTGCGCGGCTTGCCTGCGGGGTCATTGAGTTGAAAATCAATCATGTTGCTTCCTGCGACAACTGCTTTCAACTGTAGCAAACGTGCTTTCACGCTTTGATTATACATCTTATCAGGATTGGCATCAGCCCATTTGATAAACGCTAGCACTAAATCTTCCTGGTGCATCTTGTAAAAAATGCTGCTCATCATATCTTGAAGACGTTTTGCGGCTTCGGGATTTTTCAGCCCGATGTTCATCAGCGTTGCTACGGCAGCATCGGCTCCTGCATTCTTCTCGCGAATGGAAATATAATTGAGCAATATGCGCTGCGGCAAAAAGTCATTATACACCAGCGGGGTGGAGTATGCTTCGCGCTGCAAGAAATTGGCGCGCAATGTTTCAAGGGATGCAAGTGCGCCTTCGGGCAAGGTTTCCATCGGGCAAAACACTTTGCCGGTGAATGTAGTGGGATACTTTGCCGCAATGTCTTTCATCGTTTGCTGATAGGCGCTCACGGTTTGCTGCACGAGCGCAAAAGTTTCTTTTTCCGCAAGATTTTTCTTGGCAAGCGAATCTAAATCAGTCTGAAATTTTTTGTTCGCAGCGCTGAAGGGCTGATAGGCTTCATTCTCTGCCGAGCCTTTGATGGCAAATGTTTCCGCGCCCTTGTCGCAGGTGATTTCTATTTCATAAACCTTTTCGGCAGTGGTGGTAAAAAAATCAAACTTCACTCCATAGAGCGTGCGCAGGGCTGCCCTGCGTGGCTCCGTGAGGAAATGTTTGTAGCTGAATTCGCCCGTTTTGCTCACGGGCACATCTTTCCAAAACGTGTTGTCCACGTTGTGCAGCGCAATGCGGATGTTGGCAGGCACGGTGCATCCGGGCAAGAATTTTCCGCGCACGGTGATGGTGTCGGGCGTCATTTGATAAGTTACTGCGGGAGTTGCAGACGGTGCAACCGTTGCTTTTGTCACTTCGGGCTTGTTAGAGCCGCTTTGGCAAGAGGTGAAAAAGAATTGCAAAAAGAAGACTGTTAAATAGAAGCGCATGGCGTTAATTTTCTGTTATTGAATAAATAGAATGCGGGTAAAGATAATTTATAGCCCTGAAAAATGCTTGATTCAAATTTTCTGTTAACAGAAGTTAACATGCGGGGCTATCCGTTTCGTCCTGCTGAGTGCAACGAAGCATCACTCCGGTTTATGAGCCGGAGATTCTTCACTCCGTGTAACTCCGCTCAGAATGACGATTCTCTCAACTGAAACACGCTTTGATTTCAGACTTCTGCTTTTTTCACCACAAGCGAATAAATGGCAATGCCAATCCAAATGATATTCACCACAGTAGAAGGATAGGCATGGTTGAAATAAGTATGAATGCACAGTCCGATGGCTCCAATGACATTGAACACCTGAAAATGCAGTGAATCGCCTTTCACTTTATTGAGCGACACCATTAAATAAGCATACAAAACAGCTATTGCGCCCGCCCAGCCGATAATATCCACAACTACCATTTTCATTTTTTGGGGCAAAGTTAGATTTTGCAGCATTCAATTATTGCTCCATCACCCTCCAAACCTCCCTCAAGGGAGGCTTGCATTAGCGCGTTGCTTCCCCTTTTTAGGGAGATTAATGGGTTGCTAAAAAAAAATTTGTCTTTTCTCCTCATTTATTGACAGGATTCGATATTTTTTTGAAAAATATTCGCTGCTTGTTGATTATTTCTTTTAAAAACTATTTTTTTTCAAAAAAAACTATTCTACTTTAGCCAAATCTTTACAAACCCTCCAAAAAAATTGAAAAAAATGAGCGAAACCACTAAAATCAATTTCAAGAAGCTGATTTTTATTTCAGCAGCATTTATTTTGTCAGTTCAAATGGCTTTTGCAGGTGGCGTAGTCGGCTGGACTGCTACTGATGGTTTTAACACCGTTCCCGTAACTAAAAGAGACCTTGTTGTTGATTTGCGTCTTAATGCCGTAGTTCCTTTCAAGTCTGATTTTGAAAAAGGCTTTCAGCCCACGTTGAATTTGATATATGGTCTTACTGATTTCATGGAAATCGGCATTGGCACAGGATTAAACTTTTATTCGCCCGCCCGTCCCGATGAGCTTTCCATTCAATCTGTTTATCCGTGGATAAGGGTGTATGTGCCTTTCAAGCCTGATTCTATTGCCAAAGTAAGATTCGGCTTCATGGTGGGTTCGCTCATTCCTGCATGGAATTCATCTACGTATGCGCAACCGGGCGCAAGTGCGCTGCTTGATGTTAAACTTAAAAACGGAAGCCTCGGCTTTAACGGTGGCTACTCGCACACGATTGTAGAATCCATTGACCCCGAAAGTCCTGAATCGGGCAGCAACATCGTTTCGGGGAATATAAATCACTCTATGAGCTTTGAAAAATTCTCTATTTACGAAGAGGCTTTTATCAATCATGCTTTGCAAGGCGACCCCAATGGCGGTTTCCGCTTTTCGATGTATTTCCCCGTGGCAAAGGGCAAAATTGTTCTCGATTTAAACCCGGCTGTGCTTTGGTATAATGTAGGCGAAGAAACCGACTGGTATTTCAATCCCAATGTTGGAGCAAGCTTTTACTTCTAATCATTCAAAATTTTTTAATCATTCACAAACAAAAACAATCAAAAATGAAAATCAGGTATAGTGCCCTCGCGTTTGCCGCGTTACTGCTGATATCAGCGTTGCTGATGTTTTACCCCGCCAGCCACCCGGAGGCTGCCGGTGATGAATTTAATTATGGCAGCATCGCATGGCTCATCATGGCATCAGCCCTTGTGCTGTTCATGACTCCGGGGCTTTCTTTCTTTTATGGCGGCATGGTAAGTCCCAAGAATGTCATCTCCACGATGCTCCAAAGCTTCATTGCCCTTGGCGTCATTTCTTTTCTCTGGTATATCGTGGGTTTCAGTCTTGCCTTTGGCGACTCCATTGGCGGATTCATTGGCGATCCGCGCTCGTTCTTCTTATTTGATAATGTAGGCACGGCAAAGAATGACCGCATCGGCAGCGCAATCCCCTTTATGTTGTTTGCCGCATTTCAATTAAAATTCGCAATCATCACTCCCGCGCTTATCACCGGTTCTTTTGCAGAGCGTGTGCGCTTTTGGGGCTACATTCTTTTTATCTGCCTTTGGAGCTTACTTGTTTATTGCCCCCTCGCGCACTGGACCTGGCATCCTGATGGCTTCCTCTTTAAATGGGGTGTGCTTGATTTTGCCGGTGGCACAGTGGTACATATTTCAGCAGGCGTTGCCGCATTGGTTGGCGCAATGATTTTAGGCAGACGCGAATCACACGGCAAAAGCGAATTTCAAATTGTGAACATTCCTTACATCATTCTCGGCACAGGCTTGTTGTGGTTCGGTTGGTTTGGATTCAATGCCGGTTCAGCTTTGGAAGCAAACGCATTGGCAGTAAAGGCTTTCTTCAACACCAATCTTGCATCAGCAGCCGCTATGATTACGTGGATATTGCTTGATGCAGTTTTACACAAAAAGCCCGGAGCGCTTGGCGCTTGTATTGGCGCGGTAGTAGGCTTGGTAGCCGTAACACCCGCTGCCGGTTATATTGAACCACAATATGCAATTGTACTTGGCGTAGTAGCTTCCATTGCAAGTAATTATGCGGTGCGCTACAAATCAAAAACCAGCCTTGATGATACGCTCGATGTATTTCCCTGTCATGGTATTGGCGGTATCATCGGCATGATTGGCACTGCAGTGTTTGCTTCATCAGGTGGACTTTTCACCACAGGCGAAACCGCTTTGTTCATTGCACACATGAAAGCATTGGTAATTGTAGTGGCTTATGTATTTGTGATGAGCTGGGTTTGTTATAAAATCACTGCGTTGCTCACTCCCTTGCGCCTGCGCAGAGAGCAAGAATCAATCGGGCTTGATATCACACAACACCAAGAGTCAATTATGAAAGGCGAAATGGTGATGAGCTAATAAAATAGTGGCGAAAAGCCATTTACATTAAAAGGAAGAAAGGGGTACTTTTTCCTTAGAAGGGCGCAGCATGCAAATGTTGCGCCCTTCGCCATTTAATACTAAAAGGAATTCAAAAATTGTATCAGAGTATCATGACGGACTCAATCCGCCATCTCCTTGAGAAAAATGTTATTGGGGGTTGGCGGAACGAGTGCGCCATGACAGAATTATCCAGCTATTTTCAATAGCTAATTGGTATTAATTTCCGGGAGATAAAGTGATTTCATCAAAATTTTCTGATGGCATTCCCCAGTTGTCATCGTTAATGTAAAATGTTTGCTTGCGATAAAGCATGTATTTGGCGGCTTCCCAAATGAAGTCGTGCGCCAAGCCGGGGCGTTTTTCCCAAAATTTAATTTTCTGCACCGGGTCCATTGATTCCCATCCGGTGTCGTGCTCGATGTGGTAGGTGCAGGCTTCCCTGCCGAAAATCACTTGCTTGTAATCTTTTGTAATCGCCATCATCAAAGCGAATGTGTCAATGTGCAGCGAGTAAAGATCCAGCTCTAAATATCCTTTGATATCATCCCATCCTTCGCGGTGCATCATGGTAAAATCTCCGCATGCTTCTGCATCAAGCGGGCGCAGTTTGTATTGCACCTCGTCATACAAATGCTTCAGGCGCATGGAATTAATCGTGTCAATGAGACGCAGGGTAAAATCATTGCGCGGAACGAGGTGGGGCCATTCGCCTATGAAAAGATAGCGCGGGTCCTTACCGAGTCGCTTGATGATATTTTTCCCGCAAAATTCAAGCGCCTGCTCCACAGTCCAGTCAACTTCAATTTTATTCGGAACATCACATCTTCCAGCGCGATAGTAACTCCGCTTGTCAAAAGCATTGTTCTTCAGCACGGTCATCAGCGCATCAGAAAAAAGCAAATCCACATTTGAACACAGGATGAAATCGCTCTTTGCTCTGCGGATGCCTACATTCTTAGCAATCATCTGGAAAAGCGGAATTTCAGCGCCCATCTTGTAGCGGGCGTGAATTCTATTCGGCACAACGATGTAGCGAACAGTCAGGTAGTCATCTGCTTGCGGCTTGGGAAGCACCTCATTTAGCAATGGCTGTCCGGCAGTGGGATTCCATTCCACAAAAATCAACTCAACGGGTAGTTGGAATTTTTTTGTTTGATGCAGCAAGCCCCTCATGAAGATGCTCATACGCTTGAACATCTCCCCGCCATGGTTGTCATTGCGCGAGGTAACGATAATAGAAAGCTTGGGAGCGAGATTCATCAGGGCTGCGAGGCGTCAGTTTCGTTCCTCATAGATAAACAAATCTCCGTAATTTTTTCTGACTTCTTCAATGACGGATTTTGTGTCGCGCACTTTCACGCGCTTCCCTGCCTGCGCCAGTTTCACTGCCAGAGCCAGCGGCTGAGATTCTTCCAGCAGGTTGATGCCTGGCTTGTAGGTTACATAATCGAAAACAATTTCATGTCCGTTTACATGCTGGCGCATCCATTGCTGAAACATGAAGTCAAGATGATGCGCATTAGTTTGGTCGGTAGCGCGGCTAATCAGCAGGTCATAATTGATTTTGCTTGCAAACAATTCCAGCGCGCGATTATCACGCGGAAAGCAGGGACCGCCAAAACCAAATCCGTGTTTCAGATATTTCTCCCCTATCCTGCTGTCGCTCCCGATTGCGCTGAGAATTTTATCAGGCTCTGCTCCTACGGAAACAGCGAGATCGCCAATGGCGTTTGCGAAAGAAATTTTTGTAGTGAGAAAACAATTCGTTGCGAGTTTGCAGATTTCTGCGCTCAGGCGATTCATTCTGCAATATGTCGGATTGCTTTTGCAAAGCTTGCGATATATCTGCTCAATGGCATCACCCGCTTCTTTATCAGCCTCGCCAATCAACACCTGGTCAGGATAAAGTTGATTTTGAATGATGCTGCCCTGCGCGATAAATTCAGGATTGTAACTTACCGTGTAATTAAAAGCCTCCATCTGCTTCGCGATTGTGTCACAATAGCCGGGCATGGTAGTGCAGGAGATTACGAGATGTTTTTTCTGGTCTTGCCTTCCGAAAGAAATCAATTGATGCAGTACGCGTTCAACCTGCGAATGGTCATAACCGCCTTCTGCGGAAGTGGGGGTTGCAACAGCCAAGAATAAAACATTTGATTCGGCTACTGCTGTCTTAATATCTTCAGTGGCTGTGAAATTGTGCGAGGCGCGCAGCAATTCATTCACCTGCGGCTCCTGCGAAAAGTATGTTTTTTCATTCAATTGCCAGATGTAATCAGGATTCATATCCACGCCAACCACGCGGAAGCCGCTGCGTTCAAGATTCAGCGCAAAGCACAGCCCCAACTTCCCGATTCCGATGATCCCGATTGTTTCAGACATGGTTGAATTTGCCGTGCGCTAAGTTATGTTTTTCCCTGAAGGAATGAGCAACGGCAAACCTCAAAATACCTAAAGAAAAAGGAAGAATCAAATGTGAATTAGGATGGGTGTCGGGCACTTTCATTGAAGCGTATTGAGGGTTGGCTTCTCCCCTTGTAGGGGAGACACAGAGGGATAATTTACTGAGTAGGCTTATCGGAAATTTTTGAAATACCCCTTTGTATTTCCCCTACAAGGGGAAAAGACACGCTCATTGCAAGTCTGATACACCCTTTATGATGTCGAACGCTTTCTGTAAAAACGATTTTATTTGTACGCAACAGCCGCACTTGCGGGTCCTGCGAGCGGAATCACTTCTACCCTGCTGAAGCCTGCTTCTTTCGTCCATGTTTCAAAATCGGCTCCGGTGTAATCAAAAGCAACTCCGAATTCAATAAGCATGTTCAGCGACATCATTAATCCAAACGTATTTTTTCTGCGGTCGTCATCAATGAGCGCTTCTATGACAATGAACGCCCCTCCTTTCGGCAATGCGTTGTATGCTTTTTTAATGAGCATTTTTTTGTTTTCCAAATCCCAATCATGCAAAATCATTCCCATTGTGATGACATCGGCTTTCGGAAATTCATCCTTGAAGAAATCTACCGTTCCTGTTTTTACTCGTCCTGCCATGCCATGCAATTCAATCGTTTCTTTTGCAATCGGAACAACGGGAGGCAAGTCAAGCGTGGTGCAGGAGATATGGGGGTTGTGTTTGGCAACCTGAATAGATAAAATACCCGCTGCACCGCCAACATCACACAGCGTTTTGTAGGGCGAGAAATCAAACTTATTTGCGAGCGCAATGAAGTTACCTGTTGATACGCCTGACATGGCGTTGATGAATTGCTTCAGGCGCGATGAGTCTGCATACAACTCTTCAAACATAGATGTTCCGTGATGCTTCATTTCGTTTTGCGGTTTTCCTGTAATCAGCGCTTCATCTAAATCAGCCCAGAATCTGAACAAACGGTCATTCGCCATTTCAAGGATGCCGCCAATGTATGTCGGTTTGTTTTTATCGAGGAATATTTCTGTTTCCTGCGTGTTGCCGTATTTGGCTGTTTCAAGCAATCCTGTTCTTTTCAGAAATCCCATTGCTACCAGCCCGTCAAGAAAATCATAAACTCCCCTATCGTGCAGGCTTAGCGCCTGTTGAATTTCTTTTCCCGATAACATCTTATTGCCGCCCAGCGTGGTGAACACACCCAGCTTAACTCCTGATAACAATGCTTTCGATGCGAAGAAACCCATTCCGGTTTCCATGATTCTTGCAGGATTGATTTGTGTTTGTGACGCAGTTTGAGTTTCCATGTGGTAGGGTTTTTTTGAAAAGGGATTTTTTTGAAAAGTAGAAATTTAATCGGGATAAATAAAATAGAGTGATGAATCAGTTTGAGCGCAATCTGTCATGTTGAGTTTATCGAAACATGGTGAGGACTTGCGCCACCCTTCGATAAACTCAGGGTGACTGCATTTCTAAAATTCAAAATGAGTCACTTCACTCTTATTCTACTTTACTCAGCTTTTGAACGAAGCGCTGTTGCTGATTTTCAACGAGCACCATGTAAATGCCTGCGCTCCAGTTCGTAGTGTTGATGGTTTTTAAATCGGCAGTTATGTTGCTGAGTTGTTCGTAATAAACTTCCTGTCCGATGCTGTTCAATACTTTTATTGTAACAGCCTGATTTGTGAATGCGGATAAGTTCAACGTGATTTTATCATTTGCCGGATTTGGAAAAATGTTGAATCCTGAATCACCGCTTGTTGCATTTCTAATTCCTGTCGCCACGCTGTCAACGCCCCATGCATATTCAATAGAAAGCGTGTCCACCGTTATTTTGGCGTAATACACGGATTGCGCTGCGAGCGAATCATAATACCATTCTTCTGTGAGCTGCGATTGATGAATAATGTCTTTGAAATTGCTGAAACTGCCATACATGATGGAGTCGCCTACCATGAGCGCCCATGTTTGTCCGCCAGATGTTTCACATGCGCGCACGTTATTTATTTCACCGATGCAGCTTCTGCGCACCGCCACATAGCTGTTTTCTTTTCGCCCAATCAGCCACAAGCTATCCTCCGCCACTTCATCAAAATCGGAATCCCTCCAATGCAAAGCCACGTCTTTATTTGAAAAGCGATTACTCAGAATTACAGGAACAGGCTCTGGGCGATACATGATTAAAGCGAGATTCTTTTTCTGTTGCACATAAGGAAGATGCGAATTTGCATTATCAGAATTGCGGTCGTCCCAATTGGCTTTTACTTCACCGGAAGCCGTGTAAACTGCGATAGTGCCTACATTCGCCATGGACGTGTGTTGTTGAAAGCCCACTTTTCCTTTCCAAAAATCGAGCACTGATGCTAAGGTGACGGAGTTGTTTTTAAAGATGTGAATATCCTGCCCGCTGATGACCGAGCTTTTGGAGACTACACTGAGATTTGTAGAAAAAGAAGGAAAATTTTGTGGTGAAATAAAAGAAATGGGGCGTAACAATTCAAAATCAACATGCCTCCACATATTGGAATCTACCAGCAACTGCGTGGTTTGCTGCACCACATCAGGATGGAAATACGCGCCTGAACTCCATTGAAAAACAACTTTATCAACTGCCGACATTCCGCTGTTCAGCACAAAGCCGCTGTCAAGCGTATGCCCGATTTGATATACCGTGTCTAATTCGGCAGTCCAGGAAGCAATAACAGAGTCCACGGGAAGCGTTGAACTTGCAAGAAAACCACCGGCATGTGACGCCCCGTCAGGAGCTTCACCAAATCCTGTTAAGAGATAAATAAGATTATTATGATTTTGTCCGTAAGGATTTTCATACTTGCCTGAATAATTTCTTCCGGCAACGGGAAAGAAAACACCCTTATCATTGGTTAGCAATAACATGTCTTTCAGCAAGCGTTGCGCTGCCAGTGTTGCCAGGTTTTTTATTTGAACATCTTGCGCGAAATCCGCAAGGTTGAGCAAGCCGCTTAATGAAAAAGGCGCATAGGTAGAGGAGAAAAATTCGTAGAACCCATATTGCACTTTCAACTCTAAATAATGGCGCAGCCGGGCATCTAATGTGTTATCAATTGTGCGTCCGTATTTTTCATGCAGCAGCCAATCAGACGACATCCACATAATCATGTGATTTTCCGACCAGTAGTTGCGCACCGTATCATCTTTATTTATCCAATAGGGAACGGAATTGAGTACCGGTAGAATCTGAGCATCGTAAGTTCCGTTGGTAAAAAACAAAATGCGGATCAGCTTTACAATTGTGAAGTCGCTTGTAGTGCCTGCCGCGATACCAGCCAGCATATCATTGAGAACAGCAGAATCAAGCGGAACACCCTGATATGCCTGAAGGGTGATAGCATCCCCTCCAAAATTGGCAAGTGCAGTGTTGGTGTAATCCGTTCTGCGCTGCTCGTAAGCCGGGTCGTTTCCGAATGCAGGCAGGCAACAGCCGCAAATAATTAATAAACATAATCCCCAAAAAAGCTGACGGTTCGATTTCATGTCAATAAATTTAAGATACTAAGGTTCATCATTTTATAATAGCACAATCCCATACCTGAAAATTACGATAAGCAAAACGAGTCCACTTCATTTGGCGGAAACCAATTTTGCCGCCCGCGAGAATATTTCCGAAACTTTCGCCATCATCCGTCCAGTCAATCACTTTCCGCTCGTCAATATACAGGATAATTCTACCTCCGTATTTTATCAATTGCAGCTTATGAACGGCTGTTGAATTTACCGCGATGCCGGGATTATCTGACTGCACTTTGTGAAATCCCCTGTTCTTACGCAAGTTGGCAATTTCCCGCTCCGGCTCATTTTTCGGATTGGCATAATAAGAGATGTGATAATTATTGATTGCGCCTTTGGTGTATTGCGTAAAACTGCCGTTCCGTTTTGGGAGTGTAGCGTCAAACAGAGATTCGCCCTTCAATCCCTTGGCGGCAAAAAACACAATGCACAATCCCGCTTCCGTTTCAAGGTTTTGCGCCTCCCATTCCGCAATGAAATTTTCAGGAAAATCCTGCGGGCACCAAAACACATGATGCCCCGCTTCATCGGGCGAATACATTTGCATCCATCCGTCTTTAAATTCGGTTTTCCCTGCGCCTTCCATCACCCAGCCGCTTGATTGTTCTTCTTTTGAGAACGTGTTTGAATACAACAAGTCGCCTTTCTGATATTCCTGCGCAAGCATAGAAACTGAAAGAAGCAATTGCAAAACAACCAGTGTAATTGACCTATTTTTCATCTCATCGCCAAGATAACAACAATAGCAAACCTTCTACCTACTCATAGGTATTTTCCGGCATTAAAAATCTTCGCCCTCTTTCAATTTCTAACTTAGCCTGCGGATGCTACCCCTCAATTCATTGACATTAAAGCCCGGTAAAACAGGCATTATTCATTCACTAAAAGAGTCGCACATTTCACCCAAACTGCTCGAAATGGGTTTTCTTCCCGGAAAAGAAATAAGGCTGTTGCGCACTGCGCCAGGGGGCAGTCCGCTCTATCTGGATTTGCAGGGACACTTTATCGCGCTGCGCAAAGATGAAGCGGAAGTTATCGTACTCAAGAGCGGCAACTAATGATCCTTGCGCTGATTGGAAATCCCAATGCGGGAAAAACATCTGTCTTTAATCATCTCACCGGAATGCGGCAGAAAACGGGCAACTTTCCCGGGGTAACGGTTGATAAAAAAACAGGCGGGCTTACCTTGCCCGATGGAACGGAAGCTACCATAATTGATTTGCCTGGCGCATACAGCCTCTATCCCAATTCGATGGACGAGCGCATTGCCACTGACATTCTCTGCAACCGAAATAGCGCTTCTTATCCCGCTCTTGCTCTTTATGTTGCGGATGTGAATAATCTTGAGCGACACCTGCTGCTTTGCTCTCAACTGATTGACCTTGAAATACCGGTGTTGCTTGCGCTCACGATGACCGACATTGCCGAAACCAATGGTTTGCATTGCGCTATGCAAAGTCTTGCAGAGGAATTGGGAGTTGAAATTGTGCAAGTGAATGGAAGAACGGGCAGCGGGATCACTGAATTAATCAGTCGTATTCCCGCAGCGAAATTGCGTAAGTCAAAACGATTTAGTGATACCCGCAGTTTTGCTCCGCAAACAGTTGACGCGCTGAAAAAAATATTTCCCGATGAAAACGATTACTCCGCGCTGCTCCTTGCGCATCATCACCAGCGTTTTGATTTCATTAATGCTTCACAGAAAAATGAAATCAGCCGCATAACTACTACAGGATTTAATAGTCTGCAACTGCAAGTGCAGGAAACGCTGGCGCGTTATGAAAAAATCACCGCACTGCTGCGCAGGGCAGTGACGCAGGAGAAGAAAAACGAACAGGAAACATTTACCGAGAAGATTGACAAGCTGCTCACGCATCGCGTGTTTGGTTCGCTTATTTTTTTGGCGGTGTTGTTCTTTGTATTTCAGGCAATCTTCGCGTGGGCAACTTACCCGATGGAATGGATTGACTCGGGTTTCAGTGAATTAGGTTCGCTTGCAAAAACGCATCTTCCGCATGGTGTGATAAATGATTTGCTCACCGAAGGCATTCTTCCCGGCTTGTCGGGCATCTGCATTTTCATTCCGCAAATCACCATTCTGTTCGCGTTGATTATTTTTCTTGAAGACGTTGGCTACATGTCGCGCACGATATTTCTTTCTGACAGCATCATGCGCAAATTCGGATTGAACGGCAGAAGTATCGTGTCCCTATTTTCAGGACTTGCATGTGCAGTACCTGCTATTATGACCACGCGCACTATCACGAATTGGAAAGAGCGGTTAATTACAATCATGGTTACTCCGCTGATGAGTTGTTCCGCGCGTATTCCTGTTTATACCATCTTAGTCGCGCTGGTGATTCCTGGTGATAGCAGCATCGCTTTTTTTGACATGCGGGGTTTGCTCATGTTGGGATTATACATGCTGGGAGTTTTCGCAGCGCTCATTTCAGCGTTTGTTCTTAAGAAAATTATCAAGACAAACGAGCAGAGCTATCTCGTGATGGAATTGCCTTCTTACAAAATTCCAAATTGGAAAAACATCGCGTTCACGGTTTTTGAAAAGGTGAAAATATTTGTGACACAGGCTGGGAAAGTCATCTTCATCATCTCCATCGTGCTGTGGTTCCTTGCGTCTTATGGTCCGAAAAAAGCAATGGGTGAAGCGGAGAATATTCCTGTGTCTTTGACGAATGAAACACTCACGCAAGAGCAAGTGAACGACATCATCGCAGCAAGAAAGATGCAAGCATCTTATGCGGGACAATTAGGAAGATTCATTGAGCCTGTGATAGAACCGCTTGGATTTGATTGGAAGATTGGCATTGCGCTGATTACTTCGTTTGCTGCGCGTGAAGTGTTTGTTGGAACAATCGCAACGCTATACAGCGTGGGTCGTGAGCAAAGCGATGAAAGCATTTTAGAAAAAATGCGCAGTGAAATTAATCCTCAAACAGGATTGCAAGTGTTTACTCCCGCTGTTGTGTTTTCTCTTTTGATTTTTTATGTATTCGCGATGCAGTGCATGAGCACAATCGCTGTGGTGAAGCGCGAAACAAAAAGCTGGAAGTGGGCGGGAATTCAGTTTGTGTATATGACTGCGCTTGCGTATGTAGCGAGTTTTATCACGTATCAGTTAATGAGTTAACGCCTTCGGAGAAGGTTTTTGAATAAATAACTCGAAGCGGAGGTTTAGGAGGAAGAACACAGGAAGTAGTTCGCGCCAGTTGGCGAAAGAATAGTTTTTAAATCTAAACAGCATGGAAAAGAAAAATCAAATTCCTGAATTAGAGAGAAAAATTTATCAAGAATTAAACTTTGTAAATGAATACCTGAAAATAGAACTGAAATAGAATAAGAACTCTTCCGAAGAATGCAATATTAAGATTAAAGATGTAAAAAAACTCTTTAAAGAGGTGGGCTTTGAATACAAATACGTTGGGGAGAATTGCCATCAAATTAATTGAAAGAAACACAGCATATATGCTTTTGTAATTAACTTTATTATAGAAGGAGACTATGTAGATTCAAGATACTATGTTTTAAAGGGTGATGTTTATCTTGCACCCAAAGAACCGGGGTTGAGTTATCTTTTAAATTTTATCCCCTTTGATGAAAAGCTACTAAACCCAAAATTTGGTTTTAATTCTGATGATGAGTTGAGAAATTATATTCTGGATATCATCGGCTTGTGTGAAAAGTTTACCGCAGTGTACATCAGAGAAATGGAATCAGGAAATGCGCCAGTATAGCAGAATTAAATGTTACTGATAGTTGAAGAAATAATACTACCTGCCTTACGCAAAAATGCAACCAAGCATTTTGAGCTATAGCGGACGCCCCATCCGCCCGCTAATGGGAATTGCTTATTGGCTGATTTTCACGCGCTTCACATTGAGCAAATTCATCGCATTCGGCTTAAGCCCTACACCACCGACAGCAATCATCCCTGCAAGAAATATCCCAACCTTATCCGTGACATCAAATACCTGACGCATCCCGGTCAGCTCCGGGTGAGCGACATCACCTACATCCGTTTAAAAGAAAAATTCTGTTACCTCAGCATTGTCACCGATGCCTATTCACATAAGATTATCGGACATTGCTTGCATCCCTCGCTGCACAGCGAGGGTCCGATCACTGCGCTGCTGCTGGCGGTGCAATCAAAACGGCAA